>Ga0182741_1000095_pt1 | contig 149756 bp, 138 predicted proteins | sample eDN5th37CBELigOP_FD_128874 | JGI IMG/M metagenome (GOLD analysis project Ga0182741, IMG submission 128874) | Enriched Organic Plus compost microbial communities from Emeryville, California, USA - eDNA 5th pass 37_C BE-Lig OP (version 2) (version 2) ...
CTCGGGGGATGCTCATGCCAACAAACGGTCCACTCGGTATCGATGTCGGCTATCTGCAGCAGGTAGCCAGGGATCCCTCTCCCTATCAGCGTATGAAGCTCGGCCGCGAGCTAGCGGTCTTCGTAACCGACCTGGCCAATCCGGAAGCCGAGAGGGAAGCCGTCCTGCCCATTCTGCTCGCGCTTGCCAATGACGCGGTCCCCGCCGTCAGGCGGGCGATTGCCGAGGAGGTGCAGCTGTCCGATCACGTGCCGCCCAATCTCATCTTTGCCATTGCGGCCGATGATGACGACATCGCCTTGCCCTTCCTGGCGAATTGCCCCTCCCTGAATGAGGCCGCCCTGCTTGCCGTGGTGAGCATCGGTGACGAGGCCCGCCAGTGCGCGGTCGCCCGCCGTGCCCAGCTTCCGCGCAAGGTTCTCGCAACCCTGTTGAAATCGGGCTCCAGCGCCGTTTGCCGCGCGGTCCTGGCCAATCCTGCCATCAAGCTGCCGGTCGAGGCCTATCGCCTGATCATGAACCGCTTCTCGTCGGTCACGGCCATTTGCGAGGCTTTGCGTAGGCGGCCGGACCTGCCGGTGGAAATACGGGTGCGCCTTGCCCAGATCAACAACGACCGGGTCAAAGTCGTGCTCGTGAAGCAGGGCTGGGTGGATGAGGCACGGCTTGATGAGATGCTGGCCGAGGCCGAGGACCACTCATATCTGCAGATTGCCCGTGGCCTCGACGAGACGGATCTCGTGGCGATGGTGAGATACCTGCTGGACCACCATTTGATCTCCGGCACGCTGATCTGCCGGGCGATCTGCCATGGTGAATTTGCCTTCGTGGCCGAGGCCCTGGCTCAGATAGCCGAAATGCCGGCGCGGCACATCTGGAGCGTCTTGGCCACCCGCAACCATCCGAGCCTGCAGGCAATCTGCCTTCGGGCCAATCTGCCCGAGCCCTGCGCTCTGCTGCTTCATCACGCCATGGAAAGCGGAGCGGCCGATGGTGAGCTGCAGGATCCCAGCAGTTTCGCCTCGGTCATGGTCGACGTCCTGATCAGCGACGAGCTCGACCAGAGCCCCGAGACCAGGGCCCAGATCCTCTCGCTGATCGGCGCTTACGGGCCGGAGGAGGTGCGGGAGAAGACGCGCCGCCTTGCCGAGGCCCTTCCGCGGGCGGCCTGAGCGGCGGAAGCCCTGTCCAGCGCAAGCTGGTTCCTCCTGGAACGGGCCGGCGATCCCGTCCGGCTCATTCCCGACTGGGGCCGGTCAGCCGCTGCCCTTTGCGGCAGGAGCGGTGGCCTAGCGCGTGAGCTCCCGCATCGCCTGATCGAGGCCCTCAAGGGTAAGGCCATACATGCGGCCGCCGAACAGCTGCCGGATCATGTCGGTCGACGGCGTGTAGCCCCAGTATTTCTCAGGCGTCGGATTAAGCCACACCGCATGCGGATAGATCTCGGTAACCCGCCGTAGCCAAACCGCGCCAGGCTCCGGATTCATGTGCTCGACCGAGCCGCCCGGCTGAGTGATCTCGTAGGGGCTCATGGAGGCATCGCCCACGAAGATGACCTTGTAGTCGGACGAATAGGTGTTCAGCACCTCCCAGGTGTCGATGCGCTCGACGTGCCGGCGCCGGTTGTTCTTCCACACGCTCTCATAGAGGCAGTTGTGGAAGTAGAAATATTCGAGATGCTTGAACTCGGTGCGCACCGCCGAGAACAGTTCCTCGCATAGTGTCACGTGCGGGTCCATCGAGCCGCCCACATCGAAGAAGATCAGCACCTTCACCGCATTGTGCCGCTCGGGCACGAACTGCAGGTCGAGATAGCCGCGATGAGCGGTCGCTTTGATCGAACCGTCGAGGTCGAGTTCCTCGGCAGCCCCCGTGCGCGCGAACTTGCGCAGGCGCCTGAGCGCCATCTTGATGTTGCGGGTGCCGAGCTCGACGGTGTCGTCGAGATCCTTGAATTCCCGCTTGTCCCACACCTTGACCGCCCGGAAGTTGCGGTTGCCGTCCTGGCCAATGCGCACGCCTTCCGGATTGTAGCCATAGGCGCCGAAGGGCGAGGTGCCGGCGGTGCCGATCCACTTGTTGCCGCCCTGGTGCCGCTTCTTCTGCTCCTCGAGCCGCTTGCGCAGCTCCTCCATGATCTTTTCCCAGCCGCCTAGCGACTCGATCAGCGCCTTCTCTTCCTCGGTGAGATATTTCTCATTGAGCTTTGTGAGCCATTCTTCCGGGATGTTGGCGATACCATCCTCCGGCACGAAATCGAGGCCCTTGAACACATGGCCGAAGACCTTGTCGAACCGGTCGAGATTGCGCTCGTCCTTCACCAGGGTGGCGCGGGACAGGTAATAGAAGTCCTCCGTGCGCATGGAGGCGCAGCCCTTGTCCAGCGCTTCCATGAGCGTGAGATATTCCCGCAAGGTCACGGGAACGCCGGCAGCCTTGAGCGAGGTGAAGAAATTCAGGAACATGGCCGCACCCTGGACATGAGGACTTGCACGCGACACCCGCGGGTCAGAGGCCGGCCTGCCATGTTCTGATGGCATCGATCGGCCAGACCAGCATGATGACGTTGAGCGTCAGATTATCCCGGATGACATAAAGCGCCAGCAGTTCCATCGCAATGCCCAGACACACGGTGAGCCACATCGGCAGGACGCGGGCCAGCAGAAAGCCGACGATCATGAAGACGATGTCGCTGAGCGAATTGATGATGCTGTCGCCGTAATAGTTGAGCGAGATCGTCGCCGCCCGGTATCGGTCGATGATGATCGGCGAATTCTCGAGGATCTCCCACGCGGCCTCGATGAGGACTGCCGCATTCAGCCGTGCGCCGGTTGGCGCCTGGCGCCAGAGGAGCCACAGGAGCCCGTAGAACAGGAAGCCGTGGATCACGTGCGAGAGCGTGTACCAGTCGGCGATGTGCTGGGAATTCTCGGAACTGTTCGGGTTCCCGTGCCACAGCTTGACCGTGCCGCAGGCGCAGATCGGAATGCGCCCCATGGCATGAAGGATGAGCCCGGTGGCGATGAGCAGCCCGAGGCAAAGGGCGGCATAGTGCCAGGGGGCGAGGCGGCGCAGGAAGGCGGTCATGCGGGGGGATTGTCCTCGTCGATGTCCTTGGCTGCACGCTCGCCGATGCGCGAGGCGATGGATGACAGGCTCGGTTTCCTGAGCGACCGGAAGGGCAGGGGGCGCACCACATCCATGGCGGCAAGGCCGATGCGCGCCGTCATGATGCCGTTGATGGCGCCTTCGCCGACCCGGGCGGATACGCGCCCCACCAGGCCGCGACCGATGAACTGCTGCATCAGCGCGTCGGTGAAGGCGATCGAGCCGGTGACCGCGAGATGCGTGACGACCATCCGCGCAAGCTTCATTGTGCCGAACAGATGGGGCCTCACCCCGTAGAGCGAGGCAAGTCCCCGCAGCATCATCATGTTCTGGCTGGCCACCACCAGCACGTCGAGATAGGCGGTGGGCAGCACCGCCGTGACGATCGACACCCGCCGCGCTGACCGGGCGATCAGCCTGGCTGCATCCCGGTCGAGTTCTTGCATCAGCAGCCGTTCCATGAGCTTGAGGCGGTCGCGCGGATCCATGATCTGGCTGTCATGTTGCGACAGCAGCGTGAGCGCATTGGCCATGTCGGGACGCGACCGGTAGAGCGCCCTGAGGTTGTCGCTGATCGCCTTGGCGTCCGGCGCTGAATCATGCCGGAAGGCGCGATCGGCAATGGCGCGGATCTCGCCGATCTTCTCGAGCCGGAACAGGGCCCAGATCTCGCGGATGATGATCACCGCGGCCGCGACCCCGGCGGCGCAGGCGAGCCCCAGCGCCAGCCAGCCCAGCCAGTCTTCGCGCGCAAACAGATCCTCGACGAAGCGATAGGCGCTGTAGCCGATGGCCATGCTGATGAGGCCGCCGGTGGCCGACCAGAACAGCCCACCCCAGCTGAACCGGCGCCGCTCGGCGAGATGGGGAATGGTCTCGTCGTCGCCATCTTCCGGAGGCGGTGGCGGTGGTGGTGCGGGCGGCGGCGCGGCGAAGACCCGCGGCTGGCGGATGGCCGGCTTTTCCGGCTTGTCGTCGATCGTCATGCGAGATAGTCCGCCAGCAGGAAGTTCAGCACCCGGTCGAGCCGGATATGCGGGAAGCTGGGCCCCAGATCCCAGCGGCTCTTGTCGATCACCGGCGGCCGGAAGCGGATGAAGCGCACCGCCCCCTCGCTGTGGCCGGCAAGCGCCTGGTCCGGGTCATCCGGCAGGTCGCCCGGGAAGATCGCCACCTCCCGCTGGCCGTCGAAGACCTCCGTGCCGAGCCTTTCGCCCGCCTGCGGGATGCCGACGATGCAGGGCAGGCGCTCGCCATGTTCCACGATTTCGGCCTCGCGGGTGGCGCGGATGGCCGCCATGGCCGATACATCGATCTGCGTGCCGGAAAATCTCGCCTTCTCGACGGCCCGCTCCACCAGCCGCGCGGCAATGGCCTCGAGCTGGTCGTGATTGCCGTGATGGAGGAAGTCCGCCTTGGTGGCGGCGATCATGATCCGGTCGATGCGCCGCCCCAGGATGCTGGTGAGCGGATTGCCGGCCCCATGACGGAAGGCCGACAGAACATCGCTGATGGCGCTGGACAGGTCATTGACCGCGTCCGCCCCGGCATTGAGGGCGGCGAGCGCGTCGATCAGTACGATCTGCCGGTCAAGCCGGGCGAAATGGTCACGGAAGAAGGGGCGCACCACCTGCTTCACATAGGCATCGTAGCGCCGCGCCATCAGCGCCCAGTGCGAGCCCTTGGGTGGTGCGCCTTCGGTGGGCACCTCCAGCGGCGCGAAGGTGAGCAGCGGCGAGCCCTCGAGATCGCCAGGCATGAGGAAGCGGCCTGGCGGCAGGAAAGAGAGGGCGACATCGTCGTGACGGCAGGCGATCAGATAGCGGCGGAAGGCCTCCGCCGCCTTGACAGCCAGCGGCTCGTCGGCCGATTGCGTCGGCGCCCGGGCATCGAGCAGTGTGTGCCATTCCCGCGCCAGCGGAGCACTCGCCGGCCTCCTGCTGGCGGCGATCATCTGCGCCGACCACTGTTCGTAGGTCATGTCCATGAGCGGCAGGTCGAGCAGCCACTCGCCGGGATAGTCGACGATGTCGATATGCAGCTTGTTGCGCCCGAGCCGGCGCGACAGCGCATGCTGCGGATTGTATTCGATGGTGAGCCGCAGCTGGCTCATGCGCCGGGTGCTTTCTGGCCAGCGGCGGTCCTCGCCGATCAGCGCCTCAACGTGGTCCTCATAGGCAAAGCGCGGCACCGCGTCATCCGGCTGTGGGTCGAGATAGCAGCGCAGGATGCGCTGCTCGGCCAGCGGATCGAACAGAGGCAGCCGCCCGCCATTGAGCAGGTTGTGAACCAGGGCGGTGATGAACACCGTCTTTCCCGAGCGCGACAGCCCGGTCACTCCCAGCCTGAGCGAGGGATTGCCGAGCGAGGTGGAATAGTCCGCGATCTCGGATAGGGCGATCAGGCCCCGGTCGGCCCATTGCGACAGAAGGGAACGCGCCATGGCTATATCCCGAGATCGGCGGGTACGGTGAAACTGACGAGCTGCCCGGTGCCGGGCTCGATCCGGTCCCAGCTTTCGGCATCGAAGGTCAGCACCGTAAGCCCGGCGGTCGGATATTTCCGCGCCATCCGGGCGCGCTCTTGGCTTTCGTCGGGTGCAGCAAGGGAGAGGGCCGCGCCCTCGATTGCTGGATTGTGCCCGATGACCAGCAGCGGCGAGGTCGCTCCGCCCTGCCGGCGGATAATGTCGATGAGTTCATCGCCATCGCCGAAGTCGTAGAGATCCTGAAGGAACTCGGGCTGCGCCTCGTAAGTGAGGCCGCGCGACAGCAGCTCAAGCGTCTCGCGCGTGCGCTGGGCGGTAGAGCAGAGGATTCGTGCGGGGAGCAGCCCTTTGCTGGCCATGTACAGACCCATGGCCTCGGCGCCGCGCCGGCCGCGATTGTTGAGCGGCCGGTCGTGGTCCGCAAGGGTGCTGTCTGCCCAACTCGACTTGGCATGCCGCAGGAGCATCAGCTTCAGCATCTCGATACTCCTGCCGGGTTCGTCTGGTGACCGACCGTCAGGAGGCGCGAGCTACGGTCTGCGGGCTGGCGGCAGCCGTGGCATTCCTGCCGATCTGGTTCACATCGAACGGGGTGGTCTGGTAGACCTCGTTGATCCAGTTGCCGAACAGCAGATGGGCGTGGCTTCGCCAGCGATTGGTCGGCGTCGCCGTCGGATCGTCGTTCGGATAGTAGTTGTATGGCAGCTGGATGGGCTTGCCGGCCTCGCGATCGCGCCAGTACTCGTCGCCCAGGCTACGGCTGTCATATTCCACATGGTTGAACATGTAGAGCGCCCGCCGGGCTGGCTCGTGCAGCAGGCACAGGCCGGACTCGTCCGATTCCATCAGCACCTCGATGCCCTTGGCCGGCAGATCCTCGCGGCGATTCTCCGTCCAGCGCGACACCGGCACGACGAAATCATCCGAGAAGCCGCGCAGATAGGGCGAGGTCGGCTTGAGGTTGCGGTGCCGGTAGACGCCGAAGCGCTTCTGCGGCAGCTCGTATTTTGGAACCCGGTGGAAGTGCCACAGTGCCGCCTGCGCGCCCCAGCAGATCGCGAACATCGAGTGCACGTTGGTCTCGGTCCAGTCGAAGATCCGGGTGAGCTCCCGCCAGTAGGTGACGTTCTGGAAGTCCAGCAGCTCGACCGGTGCACCGGTGACGATGAAGCCGTCGAACTTCTCCTCGCGCATCTCTTCCCACGGCCGGTAGAAGGTGAGCATGTGCTCGGTCGGGGTGTTCTTCGGCGTATGGCTCGACAGCGACATCAGGGAAAGTTCGACCTGCAGCGGCGTCGCACCGACCAGGCGCGCGAACTGGGTCTCGGTTCTTTCCTTGTTGGGCATGAGGTTGAGCAGGGCAATGCGCAGGGGACGCACATCCTGCCGGATGGCGTCTTCCTCGGACATGACCATCACGCCCTCGGCCTCGAGTGTAGCGCGGGCGGGCAAATCATTGGGGATCTTGATCGGCATCCCGAAGCCTTTCCTCAACGCGGCCTGCTGCCAGGCTGGCGCAAATCATGACGGACGTGATTTAGGACGTTCACGTTCCTATCGCAAGCCCGTGCCGGCGCCCCGGGCACCAGCATGCGATTCCAACGACTTTGTATTTTAGCAGAATATAGCCAGTGGCGGTGAAACTCACTTCATGCGATTTTCATATCCTTCTTGATACTCCTGACTGAGATGTCGGCGTCCAAACAGGGAGATGGACGATGAAGCTGATGAAACTGGTGACCGCCGCCGCGCTCTGCGTCGGCGTGATTTCGACGACCATGCCGCCCAAGCCGGCGGAAGCCCGCCACGGCGCGCTGATCGGTGGCCTTGTGGCTGGTGCTGTGATCGGCGGCACCATTGCCGCTGCCACGGCTCGTCCTTATCCGCCGCGGGTCTATTACGGTCCGGCCTGCGGCTATTATCCCTATCCGCCTTGCGCCCCGGTCTATGCACCGCCGCCTCCGCCGCCGCCGTATTACTACTACGGCCGCCGCTACTGAGGTCGGGTGTCTGACGAACCGATTGGTGGAAACCATCGCCTCCTCGAGCGGGGGCGCAACGAGGACAAGACAATGAAGAAGATGCTTTGGACCGCGGGTCTGCTTTCCGCGCTGTTTCTGACGCCGGCCATGGCCCAGACGCCGGCGGCGACTCCCGCACCCGGCGCCCAGTCGTCCGGCCCGAGCGAGGCCGAGACCATGGAGGCGCTGCTGCCGCTCGCCTGCACGATCGAAAAGGTGCAGGTCTGCAAGGACGGCGAGTGCAAGGCTTCCGAGACCTTTGGTGAGATCGCCCTGCCGGCCAAGCTGTTGGTCCATCCCGAGCGCCGCATCATTGCTGGCGTGAACAAGGACGGTCTGCCGCACGTTTCCCCGATCCACCTTTACGCCCAGACGGACAATGACCTGACCGCCCAGGGCTTCGATGGCGAGGTGAGCTGGATGATCCTGGCGGATCGCAAGGACGACACCATGACCTTTTCGGCCGCTTCCGATCATACGGTCATGACTGGCTTCGGCAGCTGCAAGGACTTCGACGAGAAGTAACGCCGACCGCCAGCGGATCCGGCCGTCGAGGCCGTCCCCGGTCCGCTGGCATTCCCCGCCGGGTGCAGTGAAAATCTGTGTGCAGCCCGGTTCGCCCCGGCCGCTGGCAACACATTGTTAAGGCTGTTCGGCGCACAGTGCTAATTGTCGGTTAATGTCGGTATGGCTCGAGCTCGCCTCCGCATTGGCTGACATGAGTAACCTGTCGCCAAGTCTTGAATTCATGCCGGCCTCCTCATCAGAGCAGATACAGAGCGGTCACATCCCGGTGCTTCTGGCCGAGGTGCTCTCTGCGCTTGCGCCTGCCGCGGGCGAGGTCTTCATTGATGGCACCTTCGGGGCAGGGGGATATACCCGCGCCATTCTCGATAGGGCCGAAACCCGCGTTCTCGCCATTGACCGCGATCTCACCGCCATCGCCGCTGGCCAGAGCCTGGTTGATGCCTATGGCGGCCGACTCATCCTCGCCCATGGCCGTTTCGGCGACATGGCTGAAATCGCTGCCGATCATGACATCCAGGGTGTCGACGGCATCACCCTCGATGTCGGCGTGTCCTCCATGCAGATAGACCAGCCGGAACGCGGCTTCTCCTTCATGGGAGACGGTCCGCTGGACATGCGCATGGGCCAGACCGGGGCCACGGCCGCCGATGTGGTCGCCGCCTGCAGCGAGCAGCAGCTTGCCGACATCATCTATCATTTCGGCGAGGAGCGGAAAGCGCGGGCCATTGCCCGGGCGATCGTCCGGGCGCGCGAGGCGGGGCCCATCACCCGCACCGGCCAGTTAGCCGACATCGTCGAGCGCGCAGTTGGCGGACGCCGGCCCCAGGATCGCATACATCCCGCCACCCGCACCTTCCAGGCCCTTCGCATCCTGGTCAATGATGAGCTCGGCGAGCTCCTGCGCGGTCTGTCCGCTGCCGAGCGCCTGCTCAGGCCAGGGGGGCGCCTGGCGGTCGTTTCCTTCCATTCCCTGGAAGACCGGATCGTGAAGCGTTTCTTTGCTGACCGCACCGGCCATACGCCGCGCGTGTCACGCCATATGCCGGAAACCGGCACCGTCGCGGCGAGCTTCGAGTCCATTGGCCGCGGCGCCATTACTGCGACCGATGGGGAACTGGCTGTCAATCCGCGTTCCCGGTCGGCGAAGCTGCGTGCAGGCCGGCGTACGGCTGCCGATCCGCTGCCGGTGGATCCGGTCCGCCTGGGCTTGCCGCCCCTTGATGTGGAGTCGCTGCTGTGCTGAGGGTGATCAATGGTATTCTGGTGGCCGCGCTCCTCTGCGCGGCGTTCTGGCTATACCAGCTCGAATATCAGGCGCGCGTGGCGGAGGATCAGATCCGCGGGCTCAAGCGGCAGATACAGTCCGAATACGAGGCGATCCGCCTCCTGCGTGCCGAATGGGCCCATCTCTCGCGGCCCCAGCGTATCGAGGAGCTGGCCCGCAAGCATCTGCCGCTCGCTCCGCTCAAGGCTCAGCAGATCGTCAGCGCCAAGGACTTGGTCAAGGCCATTCCGGAATATGACCGTTTCCGGAAGCCGGAGGAGGGCGACCCCATCGCCAGTCTCCTCGAAGGCCTGGAGTAAGTTGAGATGACCGAAAAGACCAGCATTCATGCCTCGATCCAGGAAATGGCGGCCCGCAAGCTCGCCGAGCAGACCTTTGGCGTGCAGCTGAGGGGGCAGAAGCGCGCCCGCCTGGTCATTCTCTTCTTCATCATCGCCTTTTCGGCCGTGGCCTTCCGCCTCGGCCAGCTTACCATTGGTACGCCGCGCCCGGTTGAGGTCGCGCGTCCGGCCGGCGACAAGATCCCGCGCCCCGAGATCGTGGATCGCAACGGCAAGCTGCTGGCCACCGACATCCAGGTCGCCTCGCTCTATGCCGATCCGCGCAAGATCATCGACATCGACGAGGCCGTCGAGCTTCTGACCGCCAATCTGCCCCGGCTCAATGCCGCCGAGGTGCGTCGCCGACTTTCCGACCGCAAGAAGGCCTTCGTCTGGCTGGCGCGCCAGATCAGCCCGGAAGAGCAGGCCATCATTCACAGTCTAGGAATTCCCGGTGTCGGCTTCCGCTGGGAACGCCAGCGCGTCTATCCGAACGGTCGCCTTGCCGCCCATGTGACCGGCTTCGTCGACATCGACAGCCGCGGCATCGCTGGAATCGAGAAATATCTCGACGATCAGGGCCAGATCCTGGTTGCAGCGCTTGCCGATCCGAACGAGGCCACCACCCAGCCCGTGACCCTTTCCATTGACCTGCGCGTCCAGCACGCCATGACCGACGAGCTGCAGAAGGCCAAGGAGAAGTTCAAGGCGGTTGCCGCCGCCGGCGTGGTGATGGACGTCCATACCGGCGAGATCATCTCCATGGTGTCGCTGCCGGACTTCAACCCGAACGACCCGCGCGGCGCCCTTGAGAAGGACAGCATGAACCGCCTGACCACGGCGGTGTATGAGATGGGCTCGACCTTCAAGACCGTGACCTTCGCCATGGCGCTGGATAATGGCGTGAGCATGCAGTCGCGCTGGGATGCCCGTGGCCAGCTTGTCATCGGTCGTAACCGCATTGGCGACTATCGCGGCGAGAACCGCGTGCTCTCGCTGCCCGAGGTCTTCACTTATTCATCCAATATAGGCACTGCCCGCATGGCCCTGGATCAGGGCATCGAGCGTCACCAGGCCTTTCTGCGCAAGCTCGGCTTTTTCGAGCGTCTGCGCACCGAAATCCCGGAATCGGCGTCGCCCCTTGTGCCCGCCCGCTGGAGCAAGATCTCCTCGGCCACCATCGCCTTCGGCCACGGCATTTCGGTGGCCCCCCTGCAGCTGCTCTCGGCGGTCGCGTCCTTCATGAATGGCGGCTACCTCGTCCATCCGACCTTCCTCAAGAAGGACCCGACCCTGATGGACACGACCGGAGAGCGGGTGATCAAGCCCGAGACCGCCGACAAGATGCGCTGGCTGCTGCGCCAGAACGCGCTGGTGGGCAGTGCGAAGAAGGCCAATGTCGAGGGCTATCGCGTCGGCGGCAAGACGGGCTCGGCCGAGAAGGTCATCAACGGTCGATACAGCAAGGGCAAGAACGTGACCAATTTCATTGCCGGCTTCCCTATGGAGAAGCCGCGCTATCTGGTCTTCATCCTGCTCGATGAGCCGTCGGGTCTTCCGGAGACCCATGGCTTCCGGACATCGGGCTGGAACGCGGTCCCCACGGGCGGAAAGGTAATTGAACGAATTGCGCCCTTGCTCGGGATTACGCCCAAATTCGAGGATAAGGATGTCAACACGGCTGTCGCGGGGATGGCTGCGCAATGAGGCCAGACGGGGCAAGACACATGCGGCTTGATCAGCTGTTGGGAACGGAAGCGCCAATCTCCGGGCCGGACGCATCCGTGCTGATCTCTGGAATAACGGCCGACAGCCGGCAGGTAGAGCCGGGCTTTCTGTTTGCCGCCCTGCGCGGCGTGAAGGCCGATGGTGCGGCCTTCATCCCTGCAGCCCTCGCAAGGGGCGCTGCCGCAATTCTCACCGACGAAGTCACCCGGGCCGATTGCACTGTCCCGGTCATCCGCGTGCCTAATCCGCGTGCCACGCTCGCCCGTGCCGCTGCCCGATTCTTCGGCGCCCAGCCGGAAACGGTGGTGGCTGTCACCGGCACCAATGGCAAGACATCCGTTGCTGCCTTCACCCGCCAGATCTGGGCAGGCCTGGGCCATGCTTCCGCCAGCGTCGGTACCGTTGGCATTGTTTCGCCCAGGGGGGAGCGCAAGCTCGAGCACACGACCCCCGATCCGATCGAGCTTCAGCAGGTCATGGCGGAGCTGGCAGGGGAGGGGGTGACCCATGCCGCCATCGAGGCCTCGAGCCATGGCCTCGCCCAGCATCGCCTAGATGGTCTTCAGGTTAAGGCCGGCGCCTTCACCAACCTGACCCGCGATCATCTCGACTACCATCCCGACTTCGAGGACTATTTCCAGGCCAAGCTGCGCCTCTTCACCGAGGTGCTCGAACCCGGTGGCGCCGCGGTGATCGATGCCGACTTCCCGGAGTCGGAACGGGTGATTGCCGCATCCCGCGCCCGTGGCCTTAAGGTTTTCACCGTCGGTCATGCCGGCGAGACCATCCGGATCATGCAACAGGAGCGCACCGCTTCCGGGCAGAGGCTGTCCCTGCTCGTCGAAGGCAGGGGCTTCGAAGTCGACCTGCCCCTGATCGGCGACTTCCAGGCCGCCAATGCCGTGACTGCTCTTGGCCTCGTGCTCTCCCTTGGCGCCGACACCGAGAAGGCGGTTGCAGCGCTGGAGAAGCTCATCGGCGCCTCCGGCCGCCTCGAACATGTCACCACGGTCAATGGGGGCCGGGTGGTGGTCGATTTTGCCCATACGCCGGATGCGCTGGAGAATGCGCTCACCGCGCTCAGGCCCTATGTCACTGGCCGACTCATCGCCGTCTTCGGCGCCGGCGGCGACCGTGACCCCGGCAAGCGTCCGCTGATGGGCGCAGCCGTTGCCCGTCACGCTGACATCGCCATCGTCACCGACGACAATCCGCGCTCGGAAGACCCGGCCGCGATCCGAGCCCAGGTGCTGGCCGGCTGCCCGGGTGGCATCGACGGCGGCGACCGTCCGGCGGCGATCCGCCTTGGCCTGGCCATGCTCCAGCCCGGCGACATCCTCGTCGTTGCCGGCAAGGGGCACGAGCAGGGCCAGGAGATCGCCGGGCGCATCATCCCCTTCAGCGATCAGGCCGAGATCCGCCTGGCCGCCCGAGCATATCAGGAAAGCGACCGCACCGATGGCTGAGCCTCTCTGGACATTGCAGGAACTCGTTAACGTTACCGGAGGGCAAATCCTCGGTACGTCTGGCGAAGCTTTCCATGGCATATCCATCGACAGCCGCACGACCGAGCCTGGCGACATTTTCGTTGCCATTCTCGGAGAACATCATGACGGCCACGACTTCGCCGCAGACGCCCTGAAGGCTGGGGCAGGGATCGCCATCGTCTCGCGTCATGACGAGGCCATGGCCGCAGCCGGCCCGCTGCTGCTGGTGGATGATCCGCTGCGGGCGCTGGAGCGTCTGGGCATTGCCGCGCGCAATCGGTCATCCGCCCGAATTGTCGCCGTTACCGGCAGCGTCGGCAAGACCGGCACCAAGGAAGCCCTCCGCCTCTGCCTGCAGACAGCGGGCAAGACCCACGCATCGGTCGCCTCGTTCAACAATCACTGGGGCGTGCCGGTATCGCTCGCCCGCATGCCGCGCGATGCCCGCTTCGCCATTTTCGAGCTTGGCATGAACCATGCCGGCGAGATCGAGACGCTTGTGGCCATGGTCCGCCCCCATGTGGCGATCATCACCACCATTGCCCCTGTGCACATCGGTTATCTCGGCAGCATCGAGGCCATTGCCGACGCCAAGGCAGAGATCTTCTCAGGCCTTGAGCCCGGAGGTGCGGCGGTGATCAATGCCGACATCGACCAGCATGACCGGCTTGCCGAGGCCGCCCGCCGGGCAGGCGCCAGCCGCATCGTCTCCTTCGGCGAGAAAGGGGGAGCCGACGCCCGCCTGCTCAACGTTTCGGTCAAGGACGACTGCTCGGTGGTCGAGGCCCGGATTCTCGGTCAGGACATTACCTATTGCGTCGGAGCGCCCGGCCACCACATCGCCACCAACAGCCTTGCGGTGTTGGCCGCGGCAACCCTTGCCGGTGCTGACCTGGCCGTTTCGGCGCTGGCGCTGCGGGACATGCGCGCTCCCAAGGGGCGTGGCGCCCGCCAGCGGCTCCTTGCCAATGGCGGCGAGGTCACGCTCATCGACGAGAGCTACAATGCCAATCCGGTCTCGATGCGCGCTGCCCTTGCGCTGCTCGGCCAGGCGAAGCCGGGGCGTGGCGGCCGGCGCATTGCGGTCATGGGCGACATGCTCGAGCTTGGCGACGAGGCCGACCGCTTTCATGCCGAGCTGTCGGAAGCGGTCGAGGCGGCCCAGGTTGACCGGGTTTTCCTCTGCGGCCGGCATATGGAGGCGCTGTGGCACCGCCTCCGGCCGGAACTGCGTGGCGGATATGCCAGCGACTCGGAAAAGCTGGTGGCGGAACTGCTCGACGACGTGCATGCCGGGGACGTGGTTATGGTAAAGGGCTCCCTCGGCAGCCGCATGGCTGTCCTTGTGGACGCACTGCGCCGCAGGTTTACGCCCGCCAGTGCGGATGCGGCGTAGGCGGGGCGGTATCGGGGACAGGCAGCGACAGGCCGGTCGCGTTTCAAACGGCTGACGGGGATAGGTGATGCTCTATTACTTGCTGGCGGAACTTGGCGGGCAGTTTCCCGGCCTGAACGTGTTTCGCTATATTACGTTCCGCACCGGCGGCGCCATTATGACGGCGCTGGCCTTCGTCTTCATGTTCGGCCCCAGCCTCATCTCGCTCTTGCGGGTGAAGCAGGGCAAGGGGCAGCCGATCCGCGAGGACGGGCCGCAGCGGCATATTCTTGAGAAGCAGGGCACGCCCACCATGGGCGGCCTGATGATCCTGTCGGGCATTCTGGTGGCAACCCTGCTCTGGGGCGACCTCACCAATGCCTATGTCTGGATCGTCCTGCTGGTCACCCTGGGCTACGGAGCGATCGGCCTTTATGACGATTATCTCAAGGTCACCAAGACATCGACCAAGGGCTTTTCCGGCCGTTTTCGCTTCCTGCTCGAGTGTCTCATCGCCGCGGCCGCCTGCTATGCCATCCTGATGGTCGGGGACTCGCCCCTGTCGAGCTCGCTCACCTTCCCCTTTTTCAAGGATGTGGTGGTCAATCTCGGTTGGTTCTTCATTCCCTTCGGCGTCTTCGTGATCGCTGGCTGTGGCAATGCTGTGAACCTTACCGACGGTCTCGATGGTCTCGCCATCGTTCCGGTCATGGTCGCAGCAGCCAGCTTTGGCCTGATTGCCTATCTCGTCGGCAATGCCGTCTTCGCCGATTACCTGCAGATCCACTATGTCCGCGGCACGGGCGAGCTTGCGGTGCTCTGCGGCGCAATCCTGGGCGCCGGTCTCGGCTTCCTGTGGTTCAACGCTCCGCCTGCCATGATCTTCATGGGCGATACCGGCTCGCTGGCCCTGGGTGGCGCACTGGGCGCCATCGCCGTTGCCGCCAAGCATGAGATCGTGCTCGCCATTGTCGGCGGCCTCTTCGTGCTGGAGACGGTCTCGGTCGTCGTGCAGGTCGTCTCCTTCAAGCTTACCGGCAAGCGCGTCTTCGCCATGGCGCCGCTCCATCATCATTTCGAGCAGAAGGGCTGGAAGGAACCCACGGTGGTCATCCGCTTCTGGATCATATCCGTGGTGCTGGCCCTGATTGGTCTCGCCACCCTGAAGCTGAGGTGAGCGATGATCGCCGCTGAATCATTCCGTGGCAAATCGGTCGCCGTCTTCGGCCTCGGTGGCAGCGGGCGCTCCGTGGTCCGTGCCCTGCTGGCGGGCGGCGCCGATGTGGCCGCCTGGGACGATGGTGCCGCGACCCGCGAGGCTCTTGCACTCGAGGGGCTCCCCATAGTCGATCTGACCGAGGCCGATTTTACGGAATTCGAAGCCCTCATCCTGAGCCCTGGCGTGCCGCTCACCCATCCGGAGCCGCACTGGACGGTGCGCAAGGCGAGGGACGCCGGCATCGAGGTGATCGGCGACATTGAGCTCTTCTGTCGCGAACATGCCCGTGCCGGCCAGAACAGCCCGATCACCGTGATCACCGGCACCAACGGCAAGTCCACAACCACGGCGCTCTGCACCCATCTCCTGCGCGCCGCCGGACGCGACGTGCAGATGGGCGGCAATATCGGCACTGCCGTGCTCGATCTCGAGCCGCCGGTTGCGGGCCGCCATTATGTGCTCGAACTGTCTTCATATCAGATCGACCTGACCCCGAGCCTGAAGGCTGACGTGGCGATCCTGCTCAACGTGACCCCCGATCACCTGGACCGTCATGGCACCATGCAGCACTATGCCGATGTGAAGGCGCGGATCTTTGCCCGCCAGCAGGCGGGCGATACCGCCGTCATCTGCATTGACGACGCCTATACCAGCGCCATTGCCGATCGGGTGGCTCAGGGCCCGGCCAGCCTCTGCCGCTTCACCGTGACCGGCCGTCCGCTGGCCGGCGGTATCGTCGTGCGCGATGGCATCCTTCACGACGAGCGCCCGGCCTCGCGCACCACCATTGACCTGACCGGCCTGAACGCCCTGCGCGGTAGCCACAACTGGGAAAACGCCACTGCCGCCTATGCCGCCATGGTGGCGCTCGGCCTTTCCCGCGACGAGATAGAGCGAGGCCTCCACAGCTTCGGTGGCCTTGCCCATCGCATGCAGGAGATCGGACGCATCGGCAATGTGCGTTTCGTGAATGACTCGAAGGGCACTAATGCCGATGCCGCCGCCCGGGCGCTTGGCTCCTTCGAGGACATTTACTGGATCGCTGGCGGCCGGCCCAAGGCCGGCGGCATCACCAGCCTTGCGGCCTATTTCCCGCGCATCGTCCGCGCCTATCTGATCGGCGAGGCGGCGGAGGATTTCGCCGCAACCCTTGCCGGCAAGGTGCCCGTCACCATGTCGGGCACGCTGGACGTGGCTGTCCGGCAGGCGGCTGCCGATGCCTTGGCTGATGGGCGCTCCCATCCGGTGGTGCTGCTGTCGCCGGCCTGCGCCTCGTTTGACCAGTTCCGCAATTTCGAGCTGCGCGGTGAGGCATTCTGCGCGGCGGTCGCTGCCCTGGATGATGTCGTTTTGGTCGGAGGAGATGCTGCATGAAGCTCATCAGCCGGGTTGATCGTGGCCTCTTGGCCAACTGGTGGTTCACCGTCGATCGCATGCTGCTGTCGGCCCTGCTCGTGCTGATGGTGATCGGCGCGCTCCTGTCCATGGCGGCAAGCCCTCCTGTGGCAGAGCGCCTGGATGTCGACGCCTTCTACTTCTTCCGTCGCCACCTGATCTATCTGCTGCCCTCGATCTGCATTCTGGTCGCGGCCTCCTTCATGACCGCCCAGCAGGCCCGCCGCGTCTGCCTGCTCATGTTCCTAGGCGGGGTGGTGATGATGGCGATGGTCCTGCTGGTGGGCGCCGAGGTGAAGGGGGCGCGCCGCTGGCTTGATATCGGCCCCTTTTCGGTGCAGCCGTCGGAATTCGTGAAGCCGGCCTTCGTGGTCCTGTCCGCCTGGTTCCTGGCTGACAGCGCCCGCAAGGGGGCATGGCACGGCTATCTCATCGCCACCGCCATGCTGGCGCTGATCGCGGGTCTCCTCGTCCTCCAGCCCGACTATGGCCAGACCATCCTGATCACGGCGGTCTGGGGTGTGATGCTGTTCATGACCGGCATATCCTGGACACTGATCGGTGCCATTGCCGGGCTTGCCGTGGTGGGCGGCGTCTTCGCCTATGCCACCGGCGACCACTTCGCCTCCCGTATCGACCGCTTCTTCAACAAGGATGCCGGCGACACCTTCCAGGTCGACCGCGCCACCGATGCCTTCGCCAATGGCGGCCTCTATGGCACTGGCCCCGGCAGCGGCACGGTGAAGGCTGTCATTCCCGACGCCCACAGCGACTTCGTCTTCTCCGTGGCGGGCGAGGAATTCGGCTTCATCATCTGTCTTGGCATCGTCGCGCTCTTTGCCTTCATCGTCATCCGCGGGCTCCGCCACAGCCTTCATGCCCAGGATCCTTTCAACGCTCTGGCCATTGCCGGCCTCGTGTCGATCTTCGGCTTCCAGTCCTTCATTAATATGGGCGTGAATGTCTCCCTCCTGCCGGCCAAGGGCATGACCCTGCCGCTGGTCTCCTATGGCGGTTCGTCTCTGCTCGCCATGGGACTTGGCATGGGGTTGATGCTGGCGCTCGCCCGACGCCAGCCGACTGGCCAGATGCCCAATCAGGCCAATGTGGTCGTGGGGCTTGCCGCCATGGGGCGCTCATGACGCGGCACGGTCATTCATCCGCAGCGACGCGCCCCGCCGTGGTTCTGGCGGCGGGCGGCACCGGAGGACACCTCTTCCCCGCCCAGGCCCTCGCTGAAGTGCTCCATGAGCGGGGCTATGTGGTGCATCTGATGACGGACAGGCGGGGGCTGGACCACAGCGCCCGCTTTCCCGCCTTCATGGTCCATGTGATCCCGTCGGCCACCATCGTCACCTCGAAGCCGCTTACCGTGCCGGGGCAGCTCCTGCGCCTTGGGCAGGGTTTCCTCAAGGCGCGCTCGGCCCTGGGCAAGATTGCGCCGGTGGCGGTCGTAGGCTTTGGCGGCTATCCGTCGCTGCCGCCGCTGGTCGCGGCCCTCTCTCTTAGGCTTCCGGTCTTGCTGCACGAACAGAACGCCCTCATGGGGAAGGCCAACCGCTTCATCGCGCCCCATGCGACCGCCATCGCCACCGCCTTCCCGGAAGTGGCCCTGGTGCCGGAGGCGGCGCGCGACCGCGTGACCCTGGTCGGCAATCCGGTTCGCGCCGCGGTGCTGGCGGCCAGCGACCGGCCCTATCAGGCGCCCGAGGCCGATGGCGAGTTCAACCTGCTGGTCTTCGGCGGCAGCCAGGGCGCCCGGATCTTCTCCGATATCGTGCCGCCGGCCCTTGCCGAGCTGCCGGTGGCAACCCGCCGTGCCCTGCGCGTTGTCCAGCAGGCCCGTGAGGAGGACATCGCCCGCGTGCAGCAGGGCTATGCCGAGGCCGGCATAGCGGTTGAGGTGAAACCCTTCTTCACGGACATGGCGGAGCGTATCGCCAGGGCACATCTGGTCATCTGCCGTGCCGGTGCCTCGACGGTGAGCGAACTTGGCGTCATCGGCCGACCGGCGATTCTCGTGCCTCTTGCCCAGTCGCTTGAGGGTGACCAGATGAACAATGCCCGCCAGTTCGTGGCCGCTGGTGGCGGCTGGCTGATGGAGCAGTCGCAGTTCACGCCCGAGCGCCTGACCAATCTGCTGCTCAACCTGCGCTATGATGACCGGGGGCTGGAGCGTGCAGCCGAAGGTGCCCGCCAGTTCGGACGGCCTGATGCCGCCATCCGGCTTGCCGACCTGCTGCAAGCCGTGGCACCAGCTTCCGGCACCAAATCATTTGACCCGACTTCCCCGATCGCGGCGAGCACCGCGGCCGGTACAGCCTACAAGGAGCCCTGATGAAGTTCCCGCGCGAAATCGGCCCCCTGCATTTTGTCGGCATCGGTGGCATCGGCATGAGCGGCATCGCCGAGGTGATGGCGACGCTGGGCTATTCGGTGCAGGGATCCGACCTGTCCAGCAATGCCAATGTGGAGCGTCTGCGCCAGCTCGGCATTCCGGTCGCCATCGGTCATGCTGCCGAGAATATCGGCGATGCCCAGGTGGTGGTGATCTCTTCCGCCGTGAAGCCGGACAATCCGGAAGTGATCGCTGCCCGCGAGCGCTTCCTGCCTATCGTCCGCCGCGCCGAGATGCTGGCCGAGCTGATGCGTTTCCGCAGCTGCGTTGCCGTCGGCGGCACCCATGGCAAGACCACGACCACCTCGATCGTCGCCGCCCTTCTCGATGCCGGCGATTTTGATCCGACCGTGGTCAATGGCGGCATCATCAACGCCTATGGCACCAACGCCCGCCTCGGCAAGGGCGAGTGGATGGTGGTCGAGGCGGACGAGTCGGATGGCACCTTTGTCAAGCTGCCTGCCGATGTGGTGATCGTCACCAATATCGATCCGGAACATCTCGATTATTACGGCAACTTCAACGACCTGAAGCAGGCCTTCGTCTCCTTCGTGCAGAACGTGCCCTTCTATGGCTTTGCCGTGATGTGCATCGATCACCCGATCGTCCAGCAGATCATCGGCCAGGTCACCGACCGCCGCGTCATCACCTATGGCCGCAGCCCGCAGGCGGATGTGCGGCTGACCGAGAACATCTTCTCCGACGGGCTCAACCGCTTCACCGTGCGCTTCCTTGACCGCCGTACTGGCGAGCGCCATGTGATCGAGGATCTGGCGCTACCCATGCCGGGTGAACACAATGCCCTGAACGCCACCGCGGCGGTGGCCGTGGCGCGGCAGCTTGGCATTTCCGACGAGGCGATCCGCAAGGGGCTGGCCGGCTTCACGGGCGTGAAGCGCCGCTTCACCCGCACCGGTGCCTGGAATGGTGTCACCATTTATGACGACTATGGCCATCATCCTGTGGAAATCGCCGCCGTGCTGAAGGCGGCCCGCCGGGTGACCGAGAAACGGGTAATAGCGGTCATGCAGCCGCACCGCTATTCGCGCCTCCACAACCTGTTCGACGAATTCTGCGCCTGTTTCAACGACGCCCATGTAGTGGTGCTTGCCCCCGTCTATGCTGCCGGCGAGGCGCCGATCGAGGGCGTGAGCCATGACGCCCTGATGGAAGGCATGCGCGCCCGTGGCCACCGCAGCGTGATGAAGATCGACGGGCCCGCAGAGCTTGCCTCCACCATCGGCTCCATTGCCGAGCCGGGTGATATCGTTGTCTGCCTCGGCGCCGGCTCGATCAGCCAGTGGGCCTATGCGCTGCCTGGCGAACTGGAGCGTCTGGGATGACGGTGCGTATCGATGGAGAGGCGCTGATCCGCCGACTGCCGGCGGTTCGCGGCCGACTGGTTGCCAATGCCCCCATGGCCGATCTCACCTGGTTTAGGGTGGGCGGGCCCGCGGAAGTCCTGTTCACGCCAGCCGACGAGGAGGATCTCGCCGCGTTTCTGAAGGGCACACCCGAGGATATTCCGGTTTTCCCCATCGGCGTTGGCTCCAACCTGCTGGTGCGCGATGGCGGCGTTCCTGGCGTGGTGATCCGCTTGGGCCGCGGCTTTTCCGAGATCGTCGCTGAGGGCGATTGTCGCCTCCGCGCTGGCGCTGCCGTACCGGATGTGATGCTCGCCCGGGCCGCCCTTCAACATGGTATCGCGGGATTAACCTTTTTTAGGGGGATACCGGGCACAATAGGTGGCGCGCTGCGTATGAACGGCGGCGCCTATGGGCGCGAGACGAAGGATGTCCTCGTCGAGGCCCGCGGGGTGGATCGTAGGGGCAATATTGTGACCTTGTCGGTTGCGGACATGCGGATGACCTATCGCCATTGTGGCGCGCCGGAGGACATTGTCTTCACCAGCGCGCTGTTCCAGGGCGAGCCCGGGGATCCGGCGCAGATCGCCGCCGACATGGAGGCCATCACCGAATCCCGCGAACGAACACAGCCGATCAAGAGCCGCACCGGAGGCTCCACCTTCAAGAACCCCGAGGGTCAGAAGGCGTGGATGCTCATGGACAAGGCCGGCATGCGCGGCTTTTCGATAGGCGGGGCAAAGGTTTCCGAGCTTCACTGCAACTTCCTCATCAACGAGGGAGGCGCAACCGCAGCCGATATTGAAGCCTTGGGCGAGGAGGGCCGTCGCCGGGTTCTCGAGATGACTGGCGTCACCCTCGAATGGGAAATCAAGCGGATAGGCATTCCTGCTGCGGAGAAGTGTTGAATGGTCAGTGCGAAACACGTCGCGGTCCTGATGGGTGGCTGGTCAGCCGAGCGCGAGGTCAGCCTTAATTCTGGCGCTGCCTGCGCCGGAGCCCTGGAGCGTGCCGGTTATCGCGTGACGACGATCGATGTAGACCGCAGCGTCGTGGCCCAGCTGGAGGCGGTGAAGCCCGACGTCGTCTTCAACGCTCTCCATGGCAAATGGGGCGAGGATGGCTGCGTCCAGGGCATCTTGGAGACGCTGCGCATTCCTTACACCCATTCCGGCGTGCTTTCCTCCGCCCTGGCTATGCACAAGGCCAAGGCCAAGGAGATTTTTGCGGCGGCGGGGCTTCCGGTAGCCGAAGGCATCGTGACCACGGCGCGGGAGGCCGCTCGTGCCCATCTCATGGCCCCGCCCTATGTGATCAAGCCCGAGGCTGAGGGCTCGAGCGTCGGCGTCCATATCGTCCCCAAGGGTGCCAATCAACCGCCCCAGGAGATCCTGAACGATCCGGCCTTCGTCGCCGACAAGGTGCTGGTCGAGCGTTACATCGCCGGCCGCGAACTCACCTGCGCCGTGCTGGGCGACCGGGCGCTCGGCGTCATCGACATCGTCTCCAATGCCGGTCCCTTCTACGACTACAAGGCCAAATATGCCCCCGGCGGCTCGCGCCATATCCTGCCGGCCGAGATCCCGGCGGATGTCTATCGGCGGGTGCAGGACTACGCGCTCGCAGCGCATGGCGCCCTGGGTTGCCGCGGCGTGAGCCGCGCCGACTTCCGCTATGACGATACGCCCGACGGCACTGGCGAGCTGATCATTCTCGAAGTGAATACCCAGCCCGGCATGACCGCGACATCGCTGGTCCCGGAGCTTGCCGCTCACGCCGGCATGAGTTTTGAAGAGCTCGTCTCCTGGATGGTGGAAGACGCATCATGCGAAAGGTAAGCGCGTCCGACTGGATTAGGCGTAGCGCGGAATATCCCGCCGATGATCACCTGACCATGGCGCCACCCAGGGTCCGGACGCTTCGCGCGCGCCGCAACAGGGCGAAGCAGGAAGAGGCGGAGAAGGATCTGCCGCCCGTTGCCTTGCTGGCGGGCAAGGCTGCGTCCCTGCCGCCTGTTGCTGCTGCCGCCGGCATGGCCGTTGCCGAGCCTGCCATCGCACGAGGCGAGGTCGGGCCGGTCCGCGAGCCGAAGCTGCCGCCTGTTGCCGCCGCTGCTGGTCGCGCCGCCCGAGAGAAAGAAACGGCAGTCGATCTCACCGCCGATGCTGATGACACGAAGGCCCCGCGCGTGGCCAGGGCCCCGGCCGAGCGCGAACTGCCTCCGGCGGGTAGTCGCATGCAGGCCTTCATCGAACCGGCGCCTGCCGTCCAGCGCCCGAGCCGTCCCCAGTTCGAGCCGTTGCCGGTGCAGCTCCCGTCCCACGAGCTGGTGAGCAAGGTCACCCGCCAGCGCTCGAACCAGCCCCAGCGGTCCCGTCCGCGCGGCACTATCGCGGCCGAGCTGTTTTCCTTCTGCGTTCTGCTGGCCGGCATCGCCTATGCCCTGATCGCTGGCGGTCATTTCGCCGAGCGCGGCTCCATGCGCGGCCTCGTCAATCAGGCTTCCGCCCTCATCGGCCTGTCGGCGGAAAATGTTCAGATCATCGGCCTCGAGAAGAATACCCGCGAGCAGGTGCTCACGGCGATCGGCGTTGAGGAGAACGGCACCCTGATCGGCTTCGATGCCGGCAAGGCCCGCAATACTCTTGAGAGTCTCGACTGGGTTTCCCGTGCTTCCGTCCAGCGTCTGTTCCCTAATCGCCTGCTTGTGGAAATCACCGAGCGCCATCCCTTCGCCCTCTGGCAGCATGACGGCACCTTCCAGGTGATCGACAAGGAGGGCATTCCCATGCCCAGCCTGAACATCAAGGCCTATCGCCATCTACCGATCGTTGTGGGCGAGGGGGCAAATGTCGCCGCGGCGGATCTTGTTAACCATCTGGAAGCGCAACCCGAGATAATCTCGATGGTGCGCGCAGCCGTTCGCGTCGCCGACCGCCGGTGGGTCCTCTACCTGAAGAACACGATCAAGGTTGACCTGCCCGAGAAGCATGTCGACGAGGCGCTGGGCATGCTCGTGACTCTGACCGATCGCTACGGCGTGATGTCCCGCGACATTACCCGGATCGACATGCGGCTCAACGATCGCGTCGTCGTGACCCTGTCCGACGAGGCGGTTGAGAAGCTTAATCAGACGAAGTCGGCGAAGCCGGTCCGGGTCAGCAGAAGTAACTGAGTTTCTGGTATCATTTGAGTAAGGGCGGGGGCGCCGGCTTCATGAACGTGGTTCCGTTGCACGCGCGTAAAAACACCAATCGTCAACGTCCGGCCAGTGCATCGCCGATCATCGCGGCGATCGATGTGGGATCGACGAAGATCTGCTGCCTCATTGCCGAGGTGCGCACCACGCGCAACCGGACCTTTGGCGGCCAGAAGACGCAGACCCTGAAGATTCTCGGCGTCGGCCATCAGGCAGCCGCGGGCATCCGCTGTGGTTCGGTGGTCGATATCGACCAGGCCGAGATCGCCATCCGCCTTGTGGTTGATGCCGCCGAGCGCATGGCCGGCATCAGCATCGAGCAGGTCTATATCAATGTCTCCGGTGGCCGTCCGCGCTGCGAGACCGTGACCGGCGAGACCCGTCTGGGTGCCGGCCGCGAGACCACGACTGCCGATATCGAGCGGGCGATCCAGATCGCCGGCTCTCGCATCCAGGCCCCGAACCGCGTCGTCCTGCACACGACCCCCGTGCAGTATTCGCTTGATGACGTGCCCGGCATCCGCGATCCGCGCGGCATGTTCGGTGAGAAGCTTGGCGTTGACCTTAACGTGGTGACTGTCGAGCCCGGTCCGCTGCGCAACCTGTCTCTGGCCATCGAGCGCTGCCATCTCGATCTCGCCGGCCTGGTGATCGCCCCTTATGCCGCCGGCCGCTCGGTACTGGTCGAGGATGAGATGACCATGGGCGTCACCTGCATCGACATGGGCGGCGGCACGACCTCGGTCTCCGTCTTCCACGAGGGCAATCTCGTCTTCGCCGATGTGATCCCGATCGGAGGCCATCACATCACCAATGACATCGCCCGTGGCCTGTCGACTCCGATTGCCCATGCCGAGCGCATGAAAACCCTGTACGGCTCGGCCATCCCGTCGGTGCTGGATGACCGCGAGCTCCTGTCGGTGCCGCTCGTCGGTGAGCGTGGCACGGACACGGTCTACAAGATCCCGCGCTCCATGCTGACCAATATTGTTCGGCCACGGCTTGAGGAGACCTTCGAGCTGATCAAGCAGCGCCTCGATGCCTCGGGCGTGGCCCATCTCGGCGGCCGGCGCATGGTGCTGACCGGCGGTGCCTGCCAGATGAGCGGCGCCCGCGAGCTTGCCGGCCAGATCCTCGATCGTCACATCCGCCTGGGCTTCCCGCAGCCGCTCACCGGCATGCCGGAGGCAATCCGCACTCCCAATTTCGCCGTCGCCTCGGGTCTTCTCGCCTACGCGTTGAAACCGGATGCCAGCATTGTCGTGACCCCCAGCAAGGAGCAGGCCTCCTCGGGTTACATGCGCCGCGTCAGCCGTTGGCTGCGCGAGAGCTTCTGAACGCGAGCAGGGCGGCAGGGAAGAAAGTCCGGCGGGCCGGGGCGGATTACCGTCCCGGTCCCGTGCTTTCAGGTCGCTATTTCTGTAGCTCGGTCCAGATTCGGGTGTAGAGCTGCTGGGCTTCGGGCGAGCAGGTCTCGTTAAACCGGCCGGCCTTCTTGTGTTCCGCCGGGATCACCACTTCCGGTGCGGTGCGCATGTCTTCCGGCATGAACTGCTCGGACCCCTTGATGCCATTGGCATAGCGGGCGAAGGCCGAGATCATCGCCGCATTTTCCGGGTCCATCACGAAATTCATGAAGGCCTTGGCATTCTCGACATTCTTGGCGTCCTTGAGAATGGCGAGGTTGTCCATCCAGATTGGATAGCCTTCCTTCGGATAACCGTAGACCACCTTCGGATTGTTGAGCCGGATGCGCATGGTCGAGCCGTTCCAGTTGACGCTCGCCATGACGTCATTGGCTGACATTCGCTCTGTCATGCCGTAATCCATGGCTTGCCATTTGGGCTTGGCCTCGAGCAGCTTGTCGCGCACCTTGCGCAGCACTTCCTTGTCCGTGGTGCAGGGCTCGCCGCCCACATACATGATGGCGAGCGGCATCACGTCGTTCATCTCCGGCACCACATTGACCTTGCCCACCAGCTCCGGCGGCGGGTCGAGGAAGATCGCCGAGGTGTTCGGATCGCCCTTGTAGGCATCGGTATTCACCGCGATGCCGGTCGTACCCCACTGCCACGGCACCGTGTAGTGGCGGCCCTTGTCGAAGGGCACGTCGATCCATTCCGGATCCATGTTCTTGAAATTCGGCATCTGGTCAGGCCGGGCCTCCAGCAGCAGGCCCTCCTTGATCCAGATCGGCACCACGCTGCCCGACGGCACCACCATGTCGAAGCCGTGGCCACCCTGGCGGATCTTGGCGAGGGCGGTTTCGTTGCTGTCATAGTCGGTGACCGTGACCTTGACGTCGAATTCCTTCTCGAACTTCTTGATCAGCTCGGGATTGGTGTAATTGCCCCAGTTGTAGATGTGGAGTTCGCCGGCGGCGAAGGACAGGCTGGTCGTTGCGAGAAGACCCGCCGCTGCAAGTCCGATCCGTTTTGCCCATTTCATGATGCCACTCCCTTTGATTTTCAGTTCTGTTTGCGCCCCAGGAAGAAGAACAGGGTAACGATGCTCACCGAAATCAGCAGGAAGACCGTGGAGATGGCGTTCATCTCCGGCGTCACCACCCGGCGGAGCTGCCCGAGCATGTAGGTCGGCAGCGTGTCCTGGCCGGCTGACTTGACGAATTCGGTGATCACCACGTCATCGAGCGATATGACGAAGGCCAGCATGAAGCCGGCGAGAATGCCGGGCCGCAGCAGTGGCAGCGTCACTCGCCGGAAGGCCTGCCAGGGCGTCGCATAGAGGTCGGTGGCCGCGGTTTCCAGCGTCCGGTCCATGCCTTCGAGCCGCGCCCTGATCGGCAGATAGGCGAAGGGGATGCAGAAGGCCGTATGCGCCAGCATGAGATAGCCGAGCCCCGAGTAGCCGGTGACGATCTTGACCTTGGCGAAAACGATGAGCAGGGCAACCGCCGTCACGATCTCCGGCACCATCAGCGGCTGGTTGATGATGCCGTATTTGACCATGAGCCCCCGATAGGGGCGGGTGCGTGTGGTGGCGATGGCCGCCATTGTGGCGACGATGGTCGAGATGACGGAGGCAACGCAGGCGATCTGTAGTGAGCGGATTGACGCGTCGATCACCTGCTGGTTCTGCCAGGCCGAGCGGAACCAGCGCAGGGACAGCCCTTCCCAGATGACGATTGAAGGCCCGTCATTGAAGGCGAACACCACCAGCGACAGGATCGGCAGGTAGAGCAGCGCGAAGCAGATCAGCGCGATCATGCTGAAGCCGGGCATGCGTTCGATGGCGAAGGTTCTAGCCATGGCCCTGGCCTCCGCTGCCCGATGCCTTGCGCACATAGACGATCAGGGCGGCTGCGACGATCACCAGCAGGGTGAGGGACAGGGCTGCCCCGAGCGGCCAGTTGCGCCCCTGGCCGAACTGCAGTTCGATCAGGTTGCCGAGCATCATGTTGCGGCCGCCGCCCAGCACCCGCGGCGTGACATAGGCGCCGAGCGAGGGGATGAAGACGAGGATCGATCCCGCGATGATGCCGGGCCTGACCAGCGGAATGATGATCCGCCACAGCACCCGCCAGCGGCTGGCATAGAGGTCGTAGCCTGCTTCCACCAGCCGGAAGTCCAGCTTCTCCATGGAGGCAAACAGCGGCAGCACCATCAACGGGAAATAGACATAGACCATGCCGATCAGGATGGCGAAGTCGGTATACATCATCTGCAGCGGGCTGGTGATGATGCCGAGCTTGATCAGGATGGCGTTGACCACGCCCTCATTGCGGATCACCTCCTGGATCGCATAGGTGCGGATCAGGAGGTTGGTCCAGAATGGGATGGTGATCAGAAACAGCCAGATCGGGCGGTGGCGCGGGCGGCGCGTGGCGATGAAATAGGCGGTGGGGAAGCCGAGGAGCAGGGTCAGGATCGTGGTGATCAGCGACAATCGCACCGAGCGCCAGAAGATGCTGAGATGGGCATCGGCGAATGTCAGCGTGTCATCGAAGATGTCGCGCTGTAGCAGCACGCTGACCCAACCATCGGTGGAGAACTTCCACACCACGTCGCCATAGGGGCCAGCTTCGAGGAACGAATAGATCAGCACGATCACCAGCGGGCCGACCGAAGCCAGGCCGATGATCAGCAGCGCCGGCAGGGACAGGAGCCACCGCTGCCGGATGTCTCGCCTTGTCGCCTGTCGTGAAAGTTCCGCCCCGGAAGCCATGGCTCAGTCCTTCAGAACTTGCGCCGTGCCGGCGGCGAAGACGAGGCCGACCTTTTCCCCCTCGGCCCATTGACTGGGCGCATCTGGTCGGTTCTGGCGCCGCACGATGAAGCTCTCGCCGCTCACCAGCCGCAGGCGATAATGGGTGTCGGTGCCGAAATAGACGATCTGGTCGATCAGCCCGTGCATCATGGCGCCATCGTTGAGGGGGGCGATGGCGGCGTGTTCCGGCCGTACCGCGACCGTGACTTCTCCCGCCGGCCTGTAGCCGTCCGGAAGCTGGGCCGCAATCACCGGTCCGGCCCGCAGGCGGATCGTGGCATGGGTGCCATCGGTGGCAATCACCTCGCCGCCCAGGAAGTTGCTCTCGCCGATGAAGTCGGCGACGAATCGGTCCGCCGGCCGGTCATAGATGTCGCGCGGGCTTCCGACCTGGAGGACACGCCCCGCCGACATCACGGCGATGCGGTCCGACATCGTGAGCGCCTCTTCCTGGTCGTGGGTGACGAAGATGAAGGTGATTCCGGTCTCGTGCTGCAGGCGCTTGAGCTCGATCTGCATGTCCTTGCGCAACTTGTAGTCCAGCGCCGAGAGCGGCTCGTCCAGCAACAGCACCTTGGGCGCCGGAGCCAGCGCCCGGGCCAGCGCCACGCGCTGCTGCTGGCCGCCGGAAATCTCCGATATCCGCCGGTGTCGCAGAGCCTCCATGCGCACGAGCTTCAGCATCTCGTCCACCCGCGCGTTGATTTCGGCGCGCGGCCGGCGCAGCATCTCGAGTCCGAAGGCGATGTTCTGAGCGACTGTCATGTGCGGGAACAGCGCGTAGTTCTGGAACACGGTGTTCACCGGCCGCCTGTAGGGCGGCAGGGTGGCGATATCCTCGCCATAGAGCAGGATCTGGCCCGAAGTCGGGTAATCGAAGCCGGCGATCAGCCTGAGCAGGGTTGTCTTCCCGCAGCCGGACGGTCCGAGCAGGGTGAAGAATTCGTTCTGTCCAATTGTGAGATAGACGTCATCAAGTGCCCGAACCGGTTCGTCTGCGGTCGGGAAGATCTTGCTCGCCCCCCGGATCTCAACGGCGCTTGGCTTTTCGACAACAGTCACCAGCCTCACCCCCGATCGACTTGTTACTTCTTGGTTTTTCTTAAGTCACCACAGCTGTCCCCGAATAGCAACTATGACGTAAGTCTGACGCGGGGGTGCCGGGCGGATTGGCAGCGCTCTCCCTTGACGAGTGACAGTGGGGATGGGGTCTGGTGGCTTGGGGGCGGGATTTGCCGGCCGAGGGGCTTGCCCGGGGCGTGATCCGCGCCGATGATGGCAACGGTCCATGTACGGTTGAGAGGGATGTGATGACCACCGCCAGACAGCGCGCCCAGGCTTTCTGTGAACGCTTCGGACTTCGGGTGCCGATCGCGCTCGCGCCCATGGCCGGGGCCTGTCCGCCGGCCCTGTCCATCGCCGTCGGTGAGGCCGGCGGACTTGGCGCCTGCGGGGTCGTCCTCATGTCGCCGCCGGAAATCGCTGCCTGGGTGGCGGAGGTCCGCGCCGGCACGGCGGCGCCCTTCCAGCTGAACCAGTGGATCCCCGGCCCAAGGCGGGATCGCGATATCGACCATGAGACGGCGGTCTGTACCTTTCTGGGCAAGTGGGGGCCTGAAGTGTCGGTCGATGCCGCCGATGCGCCATCGCCGGATTTTGCCGCCCAGTGCCAAGCCATGCTGGATGCCCGGCCGGCGGTGATCTCGTCCATCATGGGCGTCTATCCCCCCGATTTCATCGCTGAGATGAAGCGCCTGGGGATTGCCTGGTTCGCCACTGCCACGACCGTCGCCGAGGCGGTCGCCGCCGCTGAGGCCGGGGCCGATGTGATTGTCGCCCAGGGCGCGGAGGCCGGTGGTCATCGCGGTAGCTTTCGCGCCGAGGACGGCGCTCGGGCCCAGGTCGGGCTGATGGCGCTGCTGCCGGCCATCGTCGATTCGGTAACCGTTCCGGTGATCGCCGCAGGCGGCATTGCCGATGCCCGGGGCGTCGCTGCTGCCTTCATGCTTGGCGCGAGCGCCGTGCAGATAGGCACCGGCTTCCTCCGCTGCCCCGAGGCAGGGATCAACCCGGCCTGGTCCGCCATGCTGGCCGGCGCGCAACCCGAGGATACCTGTCTTACCCGCGCCTTTACCGGCCGCTGGGCCCGGAGCATCGAGAACGACTATGTCCGGGCAGCCGCCGCGCCCGATGCGCCCGAGCCGGCGCCTTATCCGGTGCAGCGCCAGCTGACGGCCAAGATGCGTGCCGCGGCGGCAGCCGAGGGCGATGCAACGCGCCTCATGGCCTGGAGCGGCCAGTCGGCGCGGCTGGCGCGCGCCGAGCCGGCAGCCCAGGTGGTCGACCGCATCTGGGCGGGCGCCCTCGACCTTCTGGGCTAGGGAGGGCGGCATGCGCCCTGTCAGCACGGACACCTTGCGTATCCTCGCGCCGGCGCCCGGTATCTACGCCTATTACGACGGCCGCATTCCCGGCCGCCGCCTGTGGGGCGCCGAGTCCAACTGGCTTGATGACACAGTTTTCAGCCTTGGCCTCGCCTCCTATGCGATCGTCGATGACGGCGAGGCGCTGGTCTATGACACCCACATGTCCCTCGCTCACGCCCGCCGCATCCGCGCCCATCTGGAGGGGTTGGGCGTTGCCCGCATCCAGGTCGCCCTGAGCCACTGGCATGATGATCACGTGGCCGGCAACGCCGTCTTCGCCGACTGTCCGATCATCGCCCTCGAGCGGTCGGCGCAGTATCTCGAGGCCCATCGGGAGCAGATGGCCCGGGCGACGCCGCCCATTGATCCGCTGGTCATGCCGACCCGGCTGTTCGGCGATCGGCTTGAGCTTGCCGTCGGCAGCCGCATGGTCGAGCTGCGCCGCTTCGAGATCCACACTGCCGACGGCAATGTGCTCTATTTGCCTGACGCCCGGATCCTGCTCGCCGGCGACACGCTCGAGGATCCAGTCACCTACATCAACGAGCCCGAGCGGGTGCCCGTCCATCTCGCCGAGCTTGACCGCCTTGCCGCCCTCGATATTGACCGGATCCTCCCCAACCACGGCTCGCCCGACCGGATCGCTGCCGGCGGCTATGACCGGCGACTGATCAGGGCAACGCAGCGCTACTTGCGCCGACTGCTGGCAGGCACGCCGGCCACGGCCCCCCTGGCGGAGGTCATTGCGGAGGATCTGGCGGCCGGAATCCTTGACGCCTGTCCGGCCTATGACGAGGTCCATCGTCAGAATGTCCGGGCGATGGCTGCCCTGCGCGCCGGTGGCGCCAGCGGCTAGGGACGGCATCAGTCGCACCCGGCTGCCAACGTCGGGGTGAGGGAGTTGTGTCCTGCCAGGTCAATGCACGGGATGAGGCGGCAATCACAGCTGCCGAGCCTGGGGGCGAACGACCAGCAGCAACTTCGAGTTCTGGTTGTGACAGGTACCTTGCCCGTTGGCGGAGGCCATCGGTCAGCGCCCCGTCTATCCTGCGAAGGAAGCTCGCCTATGCCGCGCTCCGGTACGGGCCGCTAGCGCTTCGGCCCCTTGTAGGCGCGCGTGCCCGGCTTGCCGCCCGTCGATCGGCCGCCGGTCCGCCGTCCGCCCGGGCGGGTGACCTTGGTGCCCACATCCGGCTTTTCTGGCGGCGCCCGGTGATCGGCCTTCGGCATGGCGCGGTCGGAGCCGAGCCCCACCTCGTCGAGATTGGGCAGCACCTTGCCCGAGGGCAGGATCGGCCGGCCCTTGGCATCCCGCGGCAGGGTGGCGGCCTCGTCGCCATATTCGCGCACCTCGCGATAGGTCTTCCGCCCCTTCGGCGCGCCCGACTTGCCCTGGTCATGGCGTCCGGCCCGCGCCTCGACCTCCGACTGGCGGGCGGTCGGATCGTCCAGCACCGCAAGCTCCGTCTCGCGCAGTCGCTTGACCTCGTCGCGCAGTCGCGCCGCTTCCTCGAACTCGAGATTGGCGGCCGCCTCTCGCATCCGCTTCTCGAGGTCGGCGATGATCGCCTCGAGATTGTGCCCGAAAGTGGCGGCGGTTTCGGCAAAGCCGGTGCCGACAGTGACGTGGTCCTGCTCGTAGACCGAGGACAGGATGTCGGAGATCCGCGTGCGCACCGATTCCGGCGTGATCCCGTGTTCGGCATTATAGGCGAGCTGCTTCTCGCGACGGCGATTGGTCTCCGCCAGCGCCCGTTCCATGGAGCCGGTGATCTGGTCGGCATAGAGGATGACGCGACCATCCACGTTGCGGGCCGCGCGGCCGATGGTCTGCACCAGCGAGGTCTCGGACCGGAGGAAGCCTTCCTTGTCGGCGTCCAGGATGGCCACGAGCCCGCATTCCGGAATGTCGAGCCCCTCGCGCAGCAGGTTGATGCCGATGAGCACGTCGAAGGCGCCGAGCCGCAGGTCGCGGATGATCTCGATGCGCTCGAGCGTGTCGATGTCCGCATGCATGTAACGGACCTTGATGCCCTGCTCATGCATGTATTCGGTGAGATCCTCGGCCATACGCTTGGTCAGCACCGTCACCAGCGTGCGATAGCCGGCGCGGGTCACTTCGCGCACCTCCGCGATCAGGTCGTCCACCTGGGTAGCAACGGGCCTGATCTCCACCGGCGGGTCCACCAGGCCGGTTGGCCGGATGACCTGTTCGACGAACACGCCGCCGGCCCGTTCCAGTTCCCATTGCCCTGGCGTGGCCGAAACCGAGATGGTCTGCGGCCGCATGGCGTCCCATTCCTCGAAGCGCAGCGGCCGGTTGTCGATGGCCGAGGGCAGGCGGAAGCCGAATTCAGCCAGTGTTGCCTTGCGGTTGAAGTCGCCGCGGAACATGCCGCCGATCTGCGGAATGGTCACATGGCTTTCATCGATGAAGACCAGGGCGTTGTCGGGCAGGTATTCGAACAGGGTCGGCGGCGGCTCGCCCGGCTTGCGGCCGGTGAGATAGCGCGAATAGTTCTCGATGCCGGCGCAGGAACCGGTGGCCTCCATCATCTCGATGTCGAACAGGGTGCGCTGTTCGAGCCGCTGCGCCTCGAGCAGCCGCCCGGCGGCCATGAATTCCTCGACCCGTTTGCGCAGGTCTTCCTTGATCAGGCGCGTGGCCTGCTGAAGCGTCGGCTTGGGCGTGACATAGTGCGAATTCGCATAGACCTTGACCACGTCGAGCTCGCCGGTCTTTTGGCCGGTGAGCGGGTCGAATTCGGCAATGCTCTCGATTTCGTCGCCGAACATGGAGATGCGCCAGGCGCGGTCCTCATAGTGTGCAGGGAATAGTTCGATTGTATCGCCCCGCACCCGGAAGCTGCCGCGCTGGAAGCCGACATCGTTGCGCTTGTACTGCAGCGCCACCAGGTCGGCCAGCAGCTGGCGCTGGGAGATACGCTCGCCGCGCTTGATGGCAAACGTCATGGCCGAATAGGTCTCGACCGAGCCGATGCCGTAGATGCAGGACACCGAGGCGACGATGATCACGTCATCCCGTTCGAGCAGGGCGCGGGTGGCCGCATGGCGCATCCGGTCGATCTGCTCGTTGATGGAGGATTCCTTCTCGATATAGGTGTCCGTGCGAGGCACATAGGCTTCCGGCATGTAGTAGTCGTAATACGACACGAAGTATTCGACCGCATTGTCCGGAAAGAAGCTCTTGAACTCGCCATAGAGCTGCGCCGCCAGCGTCTTGTTCGGTGCCATGATCAGCGCCGGTCGCTGGGTCGCCTCGATCACCTTGGCCATGGTGAAGGTCTTGCCCGAGCCGGTGACCCCGAGCAGCACTTGGTCTCGCTCGCCGCTATTGATGCCCTTCACCAGTTCGGCGATGGCGGTGGGCTGGTCGCCGGCCGGCTGGTATTCGGAGGCGAGCTTGAACGGAACGCCACCCTCGGACTTTTCCGGCCGCTCCGGGCGGTGCGGCATGAACATGGCCAGATGCGCCGGCATTTCCGGGCGCATGCTGATTCCCCCATCCACCAGCGATCCGCTGATCGGCTTGGACGGAGCTTCGGAAAATCCGCGCGAGCGAGTCATGACCGGAATATAGGGGGAACGGGGACGATCGTGAAGCGCCCGCAGGAAAAGGATCGGTCCGGATCGTCGGGGCGTATTGCCTCGGCGTCAGTCCTCGGGCAGTCGCGCCGGGCCGCGCATCGCCTTGATGGCCCCGCGCCGCGTCTTCTCCTCAAGTCGCCGCCGCTTCGAGGCGAGTGTCGGCCGGGTTGGACGCCTCATCACCGGCCTGACCGATGCCGCCTGCAGGATCTCAACCAGCCGCGCGATTGCATCCTCGCGGTTGCGCTCCTGGGTGCGGAACCGCGCCGCCGTGATCACGATCACCCCGTCCTTGGTGAGCTTCCGCCCGGCAATCCTTGCCGCGCGTTCCTTCATGTCGTCCGGCAGCGATGGCGACTCCATGAGATTGAAGCGGATCTGGACCGCCGTCGAAACCTTGTTGACATTCTGCCCGCCCGGTCCCGAGGCGCGGATGAAGTTCTCCTCGATTTCCTCCGGGTCGATGGCGATATGGTCGGTGATCGGGATCATTGGGCCGATAAGCCATATCTGCCGCGGCAAGGCAAAGGGAAGTATTGTCTGGGTGCTGGGCTTGATCGGGCAGGGGAGGACGGCATGGGAAGAGGGCGGCTGAAAATGGCGGGCAGGCAGTGGCCATTCGCGCTCGTGCTCGTGCTGGTGCTTGTGGCCTTGGTCGTGCTCCCGGTGCCCGCTGCCCGCGCTGATGCTTCGGCAGAGATCCATGCCCGTCTGCTCGCCTGGGCCGAAGCCTTCAACCGTCGCGACGCCGAGACAGCCTGCGATCTCTTCTCCCGCGAGCTCATCTCCATCATGCCGGGCCAGGGTGAGGCCGGCTTTGCCACCCGCTGCGCGACCATCACCCGTGCCCTGTCGGATCAAACGCGCCAGCTGCGCTATGCACCGGAGATCCACGAAATCGTGGTCGAGGGCGATCTGGCGGTGGTGCGCCTTGATTGGACTCTCGCCATCGGACCTGGCGGCGAGCAGGCAATCGAGACTGGGCTTGATGTCTTCCGCCGGGAAGATGACGGCCAGTGGCGCATCATCCGATTTATCAGCTTTGAGAAGTAACGCGCTGCTCTTGAATCCGAAACATTGAGGCGATGAAAGTCATCCCGTCGCCCAGGTCGCCGTCGCGCCAGCGTGACTTGGCACATGTCTTGGCTGGTGTTTACACTGAACCGATCCATAAGCCCGATGGAGGATGCCATGCTTGCCACCGGACTTCGCCGCTCGCTCGCCGTACTTGCGCTGGCCGGCCTTTGCGTGAGTGCTGCCTATGCCCATCATGGCTGGTCCTGGGCGGAAGGGGAGCAGACCACCCTCGAAGGCACCATCGCAGCATTATCCTTCGCGCCGCCCCATCCGACGCTGGAGGTGATGGCCGACGGCAGGCTCTGGCGTATTGATCTCGGCAACCCCCGCCAGACCGAACGCTCCGGATTCCGGGAAGACTCGGCTGAGGTAGGCGACCGGGTGATCGTTCTCGGTAACCGCCACAAGGATGCAAGCCAGCTAGTCATGAAGGCCGTGCGCATTACCATCGGCGGGCGCAACTACGACATGTATCCCGAGCGCATCAAGGCCGGGAACTGAGCGGGCGCCCGGTGCTGCACTGGATCGCCACGACGCCCGTAGCCGAGGCCCTCAAGGGCTCGGCGCTGCTCTACATGGGCGTCAATGCCAGTCACATCCTCAGCATTGCTCTGCTGATCGGCGCGATCCTGCCCCTTGACCTGCGCCTCGCCGGTTTCTGCCCGCAGATCCCCCTCGATCGTATTGGCCCCTTCCTTGCGGGCTGTGCGGCAACGGGCCTGGCGTTGGCCCTGGTCACCGGCGCACTGCTCTTCACCGTGCGCCCTGCTGAATATGCCGGAAACCCGGCTTTTCTCGCCAAGCTGGCTCTGGTTGCACTGGGGCTTGTCAATGTGGCCGCCACCCGCTTGTCCGGCGCCTGGCGGCGGGCGCTGGACAAGGGTACTGCCGATGGCTGGATGCGCCTGTTCGCCCTTCTGTCGGCAGTCCTGTGGACTGCGGCGCTGCTGGCCGGTCGCTGGATTGGCTTCATCTGAGCGCCTCCGGATCAGAGTCTGCGCGGCGGCACCGCATTTGTCACGGACGTGTTCAGGCAATGATCGACGCGGTTGGAGCCCGGCCCATCGTGCACTATTGTCGGAAGACAGATCCCGCTGCGTCGGGGGCAGGGAGCAGGACATGCGTGCCATTGTGTTGGCGCTCGGATTTCTCGTGCTGGGCTACTTCATTGGTGCCGGCATGGGCATGGGGCTTGTCATGCTCCTGTCCGGCAACACCCATGATCGCGATCTCGAAGCGCTCTATACGGGGTTCTTCTTCGCCGGGCCGATCCTCGCCCTCATCGCAGCGGCACTGGGACTTGTCCTTGGCCTCCGGAGGCGACCGTCATGAGCGAATGTCCGCAAGTTGCAGTCGAAGATCGCAACGGCACCGGCCGGCACCGGCCATTGCATCCTCGGCTGCTGACCCTGGCGGTGGCCTTCGGCGGTCTTCTCTGGATGGCGGCTGACGCCCATGCCGTCCGTGACATGGGCATTCGCGAGGCACGTGATGAATGCGTGCTGCGCGGCGGCCAGTTCTGGCGCACCAATCTCGGCTATGGCTGCAACGAGACCCGCCGCGGTCTGCCCTTCAAGTGCCGGCAGGGGGCCTGTAGCGATGGTCACATGACGACCAGTGAGCCGCCCCGCCAGCCTGGCAATTTCGGTAGCGACATCATCGACAGCGCGCCCGGCTCCGGCCGCACCCGCTGATGCAAACCTGCTCGGCGCAGAACTGCAAACTCACTCTGTGCGAGTGTCATTGATTTCTGCGACTTTAGATTGTAGTTTTAAGCAGCCCTCATTTCAGGGTGTATCGGGCGATGGTCCGTCGCATTTCAGGGCCCGGCCGAGAGCAGCCGGAATGCGTGTCGTGGAAGACTGGCCGTAGCATTCCGGCCTGCCGAATTGTTTGCTGATCAGCCTGCAATTTCAGGCCATGGCATGGCCCGGGGAACGATTTCCGGGTCATGTCATGAACCCGGCTCGTCGGCATCGATTGTTCCGGACAATAGAATAGCTGGGAGGAGCGATGTCGAGTACAGGGAGCGGACCTCAACCTGACCTGCGCGGGCTGGCAGGCAATGGTGCTTGTATCTGGTCCGAGGCGCGTGGATTACGGTGGGCTGGGCGCGGAACCGTCCGGGGCGAAGGCTGGCTTCAGCGCTGCCGGCGGTTGAACAGCAGCGCACCGAAGATCGCCACCGCCATGAGGCTCAGGAGCATCACGCCGCCGGTCATCGGATCATCCTTGGCGCCGGTAATGTCGGCGGTATCGGGGGAGAACACCACCAGCTCCTGCGCGTAGAGCGCGAGCGACGAGGCACCGAGCAGCGCCATGACGAGAGCGGTGAACAGGGCGCGGAACAGCACGACCTGCCGGAAATGCCGGCTCTGCTCCCGGGCCATGCGCCTTGCCGCCGCCAGAAACAGCCTGTCGCCGGTCGTTTCCCTGTCTGCCCTTGCTCTCGCCCGTTTCATCCGCTGCTTTTGACTTAACAGCATGCTCGCCTCTATTCCGCTCGAACCTCGATGATGGAATAAAAGCCTAAGAAGCCGGCGGTTTTTGCCCGGCATTGTGGTGGCCGGTGGCGTGATTGTGGCGCGAGGACGGCAATTTGCGCGCCCTGCATGGCTGCCATGTTCAGGGCGAGGCGGAGCGCTCAGTGCCAGCCGTAGATCCACTGCATCTGGCGATAAGAGCGCTCGGGTGTCATCAGCCCGAGAATGACATTGCGCGCTGCCCGGACCACGCCTTTTGCGTGGTAGGCCTTGCCGACCCGCCGGGTCTGCTGGCGCATCATTGCCGTGCGCGGCTGGCGCTCGGCCTCATACTGCCGGAAGGCCTGGGCGAAATCCCGATTGACCTCGATCTTCCGCCCCAGCACCACCGCGTCCTCGAGCGCCATGGCCGCGCCTTGGGCGAGGAAGGGCAGCACGGGATGCGCCGCATCGCCGATCAGCGTCACCCGGCCCTTGCCCCAGGTGGTGACCGGCTCGCGGTCGGCGGCCGCCCATTTCAGCCACCGGTCGGTTGCATCGAGTACCTCGGCCAGTGCCGGCGCCACCTTGCCGAAGGCTGTGACCAATGCCCGCTTCGAGCCATGGGATCCCCAGCCTGGCTCATGCCAGTGATTGTCGAACGCGGCGACGATATTGACCTTGTCGCCGCCGCTTACCGGATAGTGTACCACATGCCCTCCGGGGCACAGCCACAGGGTCACATCGTCGACCTGGGCCGCAGCCGGCGCCTTCCGTCGTGCCACTAATCCGCGATAGAGCGTGCAGTTGGCGAAGGCGATCGGATCATCCCCGACCACGCCCTTCCGCACCGCCGAGCGGATGCCGTCTGCCCCGATCAAGGCCGGCGCCGTCTCGCTCCTGCCCGTATCGAGGTTAACCCTGATGCCTCGGCCATCCTCGCTGAAGCCGGTCACTTGCCGGTTCGTCTCCAGCCTGATCAGCGGCAGGCCCTGCGCCGTCTCCACCAGCGCCGCCAGCAGGTCGGCGCGATGTACCACGTGATAGGGCTGGCCGAAGCGCTCAACGATGTTCCTGCCCAGTGGCACTTCCGTCAGCACCCGTCCGGTAACGCCATCGCGGATGGAGACCGCCCGCGGCGCCACCAGTTTCGGCATGAGCGCCTCCTTGACCCCGAGCGCTTCGATTGCCCGCATGCCATTGGGCCCAAGCTGCAGGCCGGCGCCTACTTCCTCGAATTGCCTTGCCTGCTCGAGGACGATCGAGGGCAGGCCGCGCTGGGCCAGGGAGATGGCTGCGGCAAGGCCGGCAATGCCGCCGCCGCTGATGATGATGGGATCGGAAAGCGTCATGGCGCGACGTTGTTCCGGCTCTCGGTAGAAGTCAATCGTCCATGGTGCAGCGCCATTGGGCGGCGGGGATTGCGCCTGCGCTACCCGGAGAATTCCCGCTTGCGCTCGGCTCAACTCCGGCCGACGATGGGTTCAAGGCTTCATGGACTGATGGGTTGTGCCCGCAGACCTCCTGCCGGCACAGGCTACAGGGAGGAATGAACCGTGGAAAAGGCAAGCGACAGAGCCGCCCGGGGCCCACGATGCATAGCGCTCGTCGGCCCCTATCAATCCGGCAAGACCACCCTTCTCGAAGCCCTCTTGTGCCGAAGCGGCGCCATCCCGCGCCAGGGATCGATCGCCCAGGGCAACACCGTAGGCGACAATACCAGCGCCGCCCGCGAACACGCCATGAGCGTGGAGATGAACGTCGCCTCGACAAGCTTCATGGGCGAGAGCCTCACCTTCATCGACTGCCCCGGCTCCATTGAATTTGCCCAGGACCAGCAGTCCGCCCTCGCGGTCTGCGATGCGGCCGTGGTCGTCTGCGAGGCGGACGAGAAGAAGATCCCGGCCCTCCAGCTCATTCTGAAGCAGCTGGACGAGCTGGGCCTGCCGCGGCTCCTGTTCATCAACAAGGTTGATCGCGAGGAGAGTCGCATCCGCGACGTGTTGCAGATGCTGCAGCTGGCAAGCGAGCGCCCGCTGGTCCTGCGCCAGATCCCCATCTGGCAGAATGGCGTGGTCACCGGCTTCATCGACCTCGCCCTCGATCGTGCTTTCCTGTATCGCGAACATGCGCAAAGCGAGCTTATCGCCGCGCCAGACGAGCTGGCCGACCGCAAGAAGGAGGCACGCTTCCAGATGCTGGAGAAGCTGGCCGACTATGACGACCGGCTGATGGAGCATCTGCTTGATGATATCGAGCCACCGGAGGATCTCATCTTCAACGACCTGAGCCGCGAGCTCGCCGAGGGTCACATCACCCCGGTGCTGCTGGGCAGCGCCGAGCATGGCAATGGCGTCTTCCGCCTGCTGAAGGCCATTCGCCACGAAGTGCCGGATGTGTCGCACACCGCTGCCCGGCTCGGACTGGCGGACGGGGCGGGCTCTGTCGCGCAGATCTTCAAGACAGTCTATGCCAGCCATGGCGGCAAGTACTCCCTGTGCCGCGTCCTCTCCGGCAGGCTTGCCGACGGCGATACGGTGACTGGCAGCAGGGGCAATCAGGAGCGCATTGCCGGCATCTTCACCGTTTTCGGTCAGGAATTCCGCAAGCACGGGGCCAATGCCGTCCCCGGCGATACTGTCGCCTTGGGCCGGCTTGAGAGCATTGCGGCGGGGGAGACCATCGCGGTGAGCAAGACCGCGCCCGATCAGCTGCTGATGCCGCCGCCGCTCACGCCTGTTTATGGTCTTGCCCTGCTGGTCAATGACCGCAAGGATGAGGTGAAGCTTACTGCTGCCGTGCAGCGCCTGGTGGCCGAGGATCCATCCCTGGTCTTCGAGCACGATGCCGGCACTCGCGAAATGGTGCTGTGGGGCCAAGGGGATGTGCATCTCAAGGTGGCCCTCGAGCGCCTTGCCGGGAAATACGGCCTGTCGGCTCGCACCGAGCCGCGTCGCATCGCCTATCGCGAGACCGTGCGAGGGCCCGCCACCGCCCGCGGCCGCCACAAGAAACAGTCCGGCGGACACGGCCAGTTTGGCGACGTGGTGCTGGAGATCCGGCCGCTCGAGCGCGGCGCGGGCTTCAAGTTCACCGACACCATTACCGGCGGCGTCGTGCCCAAGCAGTATATTCCCGCTGTCGAGGCTGGCGTGCGCGACTATCTTCAGCGCGGGCCGCTGGGCTATCCCTTGGTCGATCTCGCCGTCAACCTGTCCGACGGCTCCTACCACAATGTCGATTCGTCCGAGATGGCCTTCAAGGCGGCGGCGCGACTGGCCATGGTCCAGGCCATGGAGCAGGCGGGCTCGATTCTGCTCGAGCCGATCGTCAGTCTCGAAATCCACGTGCCCTCCGACGCAACGGCCAGAATCAACCAGATCATCACCGGCCGGCGCGGTCAGTTGCTTGGCTATGATTCCCGTCCCGGCTGGCGGGGCTGGGACACGGTCCAGGCCTATCTGCCGGAAGCAGAACTGCAGAACCTCATCATTGATCTTCGCTCAGCTACGGCTGGCGTTGGCACCTTTACCTATCGTCCGCACCATCTAGCTGAAGTCACTGGCAGATTGCTCGAACAGGTGAAGGCGGCAGCTCTTGCCGAAACGGGCTGACGACTGGCGTCGGGGCACGGTGGACCAGGTCATGCTGCTCTGCAGCAAGGCATACACTTATTGTGCGCCGCAGCTATTATGGCAGCGCATGCTTGGGACAGGGGCCCGTAGCAGCCCATGAGGGGGGAATTCGGCAGTCGCAATGCTCATCACTTCGGCAGACGGGCGGTTGCCCAGGCTGAGAGACGATCAGGCCCTGCAGAAAACCGGCCGGATGCCGAAGACAATGCGGTAGGCACCCTAAGTCTTGGCCTGAAACGCCATGCTGTGCTGCGGGGTCGTCCAGATGAGCTGACTTGGTCCCCAAAAAGAAAAGAGCCGGATCTTAAAAAAGATCCGGCTTAAGTCTATTGAGCCCTCTTGGAGGGCGGCTGGTCAACCTGGGGTGAGGGGAACGGTTGACCAGCGAAAAAGCGGAAAGCAAGGGGAGGGAGTGGTTTCCGCTCGACGCTCTCTCATCGATCGCGTGACTACAATTTGCGCATTTCTTGCCCATTTAACAAGCAGGCATTGGACATACGAGCTATGCAATCGATGCATGGAAATTTCGTGTCATGTTGACGTGAACGTAAGTGTTTTTCCGTTGTATTGTTGCGTCGCACAAGCCGGCGAGCTGACACCTCCGAATACCGGAATGTCTCCCTGACGCCGAAAACGGAAAACAGCAGGAATTTCAAGCACTCCTGCTGTTTTCTGCAAGTAGATCTGCGCGTTTCTGCCAGGACTTCTGGCCTGGACTTCTAGAAGAGCCACTCCTTGGCCTTGGCCACCATGAAGTCGCGGAACACGGCCACGCGCTTCGAGGTCTTCAGTTCTTCCGGATACACCAGATAAGTGTCGAATTCCGGCACTTCCGCTTCCTGCAGCACCTGGATCAGCTTGCTGTCGCGGCCGACCACATAGTCGGGCAGGGAGGCGATGCCTACGCCGGCCTCGACCGCGCGTCTGAGGCCGAACACATTGTTGATGCGCAGGGCCGACGCCCGCGGGCTGCCCGGCGGCCGTCCGGCATGCTCCAGCCAGTTCACATTGGCGAGATAGGTGGGCGCCTGGCCGAAGGCAAGGATGACGTGGTCGTCGAGGTCACTGACCGTGCGGGGCATGCCATGGCGCTGGATGTATTCCGGCGAGGCATAGAGGTGGTAGTGCACGGTGAACAGCTTGCGCTGGATGAGATCCGGCTGTACCGGCCGCCGCATGCGGATGGCGATGTCGGCCTCGCGCATGCCGAGATCGAGCTCCCGGTCGTCCAGCATGAGCTCCACGGTGATTTCCGGATACAGCGCCATGAACTCGCCGATCCGCGGCGTGAGCCACACCGAGCCGAGGCCCACCGTGGTGGTGAGCCGGATATGGCCGGACGGCTTGTCCTTCGAATCCATGAGCCGCGTCTGCGCTGCCGCCAGCTTGGTGAAGACCTCGTGCGCGGTGCGATACAGCAGCTCCCCCTGTTCGGTCAGGATGAGACCGCGTGCGTGGCGATGGAACAGGGGAACCTTCAGGTCTGCCTCCAGCGCGCTGATCTGTCGGCTTACGGCTGATTGTGAAAGGCCCAGGTCTCGTCCGGCATGGGTGAAGCTCCCGGCGTCGGCGACAGCGTGGAAGATCCGCAGCTTGTCCCAGTCCATCGGCCGGGTGGAAGCGCCAGCGTCACTGGCGCCGTGCATGTCATGCGCTCGGGTCGGGCACATATCTGGCCTATTCTGCAGCTTCGGTAACGGTCACATCCCCGGCGGCCGTATGCTCCGCAAGGAACCGCTCGGCATCGAGGGCCGCCATGCAGCCCATGCCTGCCGCGGTCACGGCCTGACGATAGGTTTCGTCCGTGACGTCTCCCGCCGCGAAGACGCCCGGCACGCTGGTGAAAGTCGTCCCCGGCTTCGTTTCGATGTAGCCGGAGGGGCGCAGGGCGAGCTTGCCCACGAACAGCTCGGTTGCCGGCTTGTGGCCAATGGCGATGAACACGCCATCGGTTTCGAGCTCGGTGATCTCGCCGGAATGGACGTCCCTGAGGCGCACGCCGGTCACGCTCGGCGGCTGCTCGCTGCCGACGATGCTCTCGACTTCCGCATTCCAGATCACCCGCACCTTCTCATGGGCAAACAGCCGGTTCTGCAGGATGCGCTCGGCGCGCAGCGTGTCGCGGCGATGGACCAGCACCACTTCGGAGGCGAAATTGGTGAGGAACAGGGCCTCCTCGACCGCGGTATTGCCGCCGCCGACCACCACCACCTTCTTGCCGCGATAGAAGAAGCCGTCGCAGGTGGCGCAGGCGGAGACGCCGAAGCCCTTGAACTTGTCCTCGCTCGGCAGCCCCAGCCAGCGCGCCTGGGCGCCCGTGGCGATGATCAGCGCGTCAGCGGTATAGACGTTCCCCGAATCGCCCTTCAGCGTGAACGGCCGGCGCGACAGGTCCACATCAACGATATGGTCCGAGACGAGCTTCGCTCCCACATGCTCGGCCTGGGCGCGCATCTGCTCCATGAGCCACGGCCCCTGGATCGCCTCGGCGAAACCGGGATAGTTTTCGACATCCGTGGTGATGGTGAGCTGTCCGCCCGGCTGGATGCCCTGGATGAGCACCGGCTCGAGCATGGCCCGCGCGGCATAAATGGCAGCGGTATAGCCAGCGGGGCCAGAGCCCAGAATGGCGACTTTTGTATGCGTCGTGGTCATAACATCCTCGTCCCTACGGGATCAGATGTAAGCTGCCCCGTCATGACTGTCCAGCGAAGCGGACGCTTATAAGCGTTTCCTGCATGGCTCGGCGTCCGGACCGTGCGCCGGGAACGCAGCCGCTGCATGATTATCCGTTTGCAGAATGATGATTTTTTTGCCCGGGGCCTTAGCTCCTGCTCGTGGGGAGCGCCTTGGTGGCCCCGAGCGCCTGAAAAGCAAAAAGCGAGGCACATGCCTCGCTTTGCTGCAGATCAGAATCAAGGACGCCCGATCAGGCGAACACCACCTTGAGGATCTCGTAGGACTTGCCGCCGCCGGGCGTGTTCACCTCGACGGTGTCGCCCACCGACTTGCCGATGAGGGCGCGGGCGATCGGCGACGAGATCGAGATCTTGCCCTGCTTCACGTCGGCCTCGAAGTCGCCGACGATCTGGTAGCAGGCTTCCTCTTCCGTGTCCTCGTCGATCAGCGTCACTGTGGCGCCGAACTTCACCGTATCGCCCGACAGCTTGCTGACATCGATCACCTCGGCGCGGGACAGCTTGTCCTCGAGCTCGGCTACGCGGGCCTCCATGTAGCTCTGCTGTTCCTTGGCAGCATGATATTCGGCATTCTCCGAGAGATCGCCATGCGCACGCGCTTCTTGGATAGCCTGGATGATGCGCGGGCGTTCGACCGTCTTGAGATGCTTGACCTCGTCAAGCAGCGCTAGATGGCCAGCCGCGGTCATTGGAACTTTTTCCATCGTCATCCATCCGTCAGTTCGAAACTATCCGGTGCGGACTTGCCGGCACCAAGCCTGTCAAACGATACAATTTAAGGAAGCGAGCAATAATCGCCCCAACTATGCAAAAATCTGCATAGCGACGCAATATCCCCGCTTCCCCGGCTAACTGCTCGCGGATTGCTTCCCCGCGCCTACATAGTCCTGCAGGGGGCGAACTTCAACCGTGCCCGCCTTGTAGGCCACGATGCCCTCGGTAGCGGCGATCGCTCCGGCCAGCGTCGTGTAGTACGGCACCTTGTGATACAGCGCAGCACCCCGGATCGACTTCGAGTCCTCGAGCGCCTTGCTGCCTTCCGTCGTGTTGAACACGAGGTCCACCTTGCCGTTCTTGATCGCGTCCACGATGTGGGGGCGACCTTCGAGCACCTTGTTCACCTTGGTGCATTCGATGCCCGCCTCGGCCAGGAAGCGCTGCGTCCCGCCGGTGGCGATGATGTTGAATCCGATATCGACCAGCTTGCGGATCGCCGGCAGGATGAGCGGCTTGTCCGCGTCGCGCACCGACACGAAGGCCGTGCCCGAGGTCGGAACCGCAGCGCCCGTGCCGAGCTGGCTCTTGGCGAAGGCGATGCCATAGTTGCGGTCGAGGCCCATCACCTCGCCGGTCGACCGCATCTCGGGGCCAAGCACCGTATCCACGCCGGGGAAGCGGGCGAAGGGGAATACGGCTTCCTTCACCGCGATGTGGTTGAACACCGGCTTCTTCAGGTTGAAGTCGGCAAGCTTCGCGCCCGCCATCAGCTTGGCCGCGATCTTGGCGATCGGCTGCCCGATGACCTTGGCCACGAACGGCACCGTGCGGCTCGCCCGCGGATTGACCTCGATCAGGTAGATCAGGCCGTCCTTGGTGGCGAACTGGACATTCATGAGGCCGACCACCTTGAGCGCCTTGGCAAGGGCGATGGTCTGCTCCTCGAGCTGGGCGATGATCTCCGGGGACAGCGAGTGAGGCGGTAGCGAGCAGGCGCTGTCGCCCGAATGGATGCCGGCCTCCTCGATATGCTCCATGATGCCGCAGACGAAGACATCTTCACCGTCGCACAGGGCATCCACGTCGATCTCGGTGGCATCCCGCAGATAGCTGTCGATCAGCACCGGGCTGTCGCCCGACACCACCACGGCCTCGGTCATGTAGCGCTCGAGCTGCGAGGGCTCGTGGACGATTTCCATGGCGCGGCCGCCCAGCACATAGGATGGGCGGATGACGACCGGATAGCCGATCTCGTCCACGATCCGGCGGGCATCCTCGGCCGAATAGGCGATGCCGTTGCGCGGCTGGCGCAGGCCGAGCTGCTCGACCAGGGCCTTGAACCGGTCGCGGTCCTCGGCAAGGTCGATGGCATCCGGCGACGTGCCGAGGATCGGCACATTGGCGGCTTCCAGTGGTCGGGCGAGCTTCAGCGGCGTCTGGCCGCCGAACTGCACGATGACGCCCTTGACGCGGCCGCGTGTATTCTCGACCCGGATGATCTCCAGCACGTCCTCCGCGGTCAGCGGCTCGAAATAGAGCCGGTCCGACGTGTCATAGTCGGTCGAGACCGTTTCCGGGTTGCAGTTGATCATGATCGATTCGAAACCGGCTTCCGCCAGCGCGAAGGCAGCATGGCAGCAGCAGTAGTCGAACTCGATGCCCTGGCCGATGCGGTTGGGGCCGCCACCGAGAATGATGACCTTCTCCCGGTCCGATGGCTGCGCTTCATTGCCGTTCATGCCATCGGCATCGACCGGCAGGCCGGTCTCGTAGGTCGAGTACATGTAGGCCGTGGGGGAGGCGAATTCCGCGGCACAGGTATCGATGCGCTTGTAGACCGGATGCACGCCGAGCGCATGGCGCTTCGCCCGCACGTCGCCCTCGCTGAGGCCGGTCAGCTGCGCCAGCCGGATGTCCGAGAAGCCCATGGCCTTGATGCGACGCATGTTGAAGGCGTCGTTCGGCAGGCCGTGACGGCGGATCTTCTCTTCCATCGCCACGATCTCGGTGATCTGGGCGATGAACCACGGATCGACCGCATAGGACTGATGGATCTGATCCGGCGCAACGCCAAGGCGCAGCGCCTGGGCGACCTTGAGCAGCCGGTCCGGCGTCGGCCGCGACAGGGCGGCGCGGATGGCATTCTTGTCGTCGCCCTGGCCCAGGCCCTCGATCTCGATCTCGTTGAGGCCGGAGAGACCGGTCTCGAGCGACCGCAGCGCCTTCTGCAGCGATTCCTGGAAGGTGCGGCCGATGGCCATGGCCTCGCCCACCGACTTCATCGATGTGGTGAGCAGTGGCTCGGCACCCGGGAACTTCTCGAAGGCGAAGCGCGGGATCTTGGTGACGACGTAGTCGATGGTGGGCTCGAACGAGGCCGGGGTGGCACCGCCGGTAATGTCGTTCTCGAGCTCATCGAGCGTATAGCCAATGGCCAGCTTGGCGGCCACGCGTGCAATCGGGAAGCCGGTAGCCTTGGAGGCCAGCGCCGACGACCGCGACACGCGCGGGTTCATCTCGATGACGATCAGTCGGCCATCGGCCGGATTGACCGCGAACTGGACGTTCGAGCCGCCGGTTTCCACGCCGATCTCGCGCAGCACCGCGATCGAGGCGTCGCGCATGATCTGGTATTCTTTGTCGGTGAGCGTGAGGGCAGGGGCGACGGTGATCGAGTCGCCGGTATGCACGCCCATCGGGTCGATGTTCTCGATCGAGCAGACGATGATGCAGTTGTCGTTGCGATCACGCACGACCTCCATCTCGTACTCTTTCCAGCCCAGCACCGATTCCTCGATGAGGATCTCGTTGGTGGGCGAGGCGTCGATGCCGCGCTCGACGATCTCGAGATATTCCTCGCGATTATAGGCGATGCCGCCGCCGGTGCCGCCAAGGGTGAAGGACGGACGGATGATCGCCGGCAGGCCGACCTTCTCGAGGGCGGCCAGCGCTTCCGGTACGCTGTGGGCGAGTTCCGAGCGCGGGGTCTCGAGGCCGATCTTGGCCATGGCCTCGCGGAACAGCTCGCGGTCCTCGGCCTTGTCGATCGCCTCGGCGGTTGCGCCGATCATCTCGACGCCGAACGTTTCGAGCACGCCCATGCGCTTGAGCGACAGCGCCGTGTTCAACGCGGTCTGTCCGCCCATTGTGGGCAGCAGCGCATCCGGGCGCTCCTTCTCGATGATCTTCGCCACGATCTCGGGCGTGATCGGCTCGATATAGGTGGCATCCGCCAGCTCCGGATCGGTCATGATCGTGGCGGGATTCGAATTGACCAGGATCACCCGGTAACCCTCTTCCTTGAGGGCCTTCACGGCTTGAGTGCCGGAATAGTCGAATTCGCAAGCCTGACCGATGATGATCGGACCGGCGCCAATGATGAGGATGCTTTGTATGTCGGTACGTTTGGGCATGCGGCAGGGTTCGCGCTTTCTCGGCGTCAGACGGAGGCTTCCTACACTATTGGTCTGCTCTAGGCCAGTTTTGAATTTCCACGCGGACGCTATGGCGCATCCGGTTTATGCCGTCAGGCCGAATATGGCGGTTGCCGAGATGATAACAACGGCGGCTACCGTCCACAGGGCGAGACAGAGCAAGGTGTCCATAGCACCGTAACCCCGATTCGACTTGTCGATCGGGGAAGACTTGCACCCCATTCCCCAACGGGAGATGAACGCAGGGGCAACAAGGCAAAAAACCAGGGAGCTGCCCTTGGCCACTCCCTGGTCTGTCCGGTCACGGAAGTTCTGTCTACCGCCGGTCCTGATTGGACCGGGGGCTTTACGCGTCGCTGCACTGTGCCACGGAGCACGGCTCCACTGTGATCATCGCGGCAGGCGGCCAGGCCTGGTTCTTGATCGCGATCATCGAGCGCGCGGACACGTGATTCTCCGACTGGGTGATTGCCAGCTCGGGTGTGGACGAAACGGAAGCCGGCGTCACGACTAGCGCCAGGGCTCCGATCATGAAACTAGCGACTAGGGTCGCCATAGCAAAACGCCCGTTCATCTTCTTCTCCCCGCATTGCTGCGGTTACTGTTTGCTTGCAGGCCGTAGTGCGGAAATAATCACGGCCGGTGTAACTGATCGTGAATATGGTATTCACTTTCCGTTCATCCAGAGGGATCGCTCTGATCTCTCTTGCCGCCGCTGGTTGCTTGTCGGCCATCATTGCTAATAGAACATTTACGCTGGCGGTTGGTTCCCGAGATCGCGGTGGCGCGCGAAAAAAATATTGACTAGTACAGCAAAGGCTGATCCGGCCTATTTGACAGGGACCTGTAATGACTGAAGTAACGATTGTTCCGGTTGCCCCGGCCCATCGCGAGGCTTGGGAGCGGCTCTATATGGGCTATGCTGAATTCTATAAGGTTAATCAGACCCAGGAGATGCGCGATCGGGTCTGGTCTTGGCTGATGGACCCGAACCACGAGACCACCGGCCTTGTCGCCGTGGACAAGGACGGTGTCCCGGTAGGCCTTGCCCATGTGCGTCCTTTTGCCCGGCCGCTTTCCGCCACCACCGGCCTGTTCCTCGACGATCTCTTCGTCGACCCCGCCCGCCGCGGCTCGGGCGTGGCTGACCGCTTGCTGGAGGCCCTGCGCGCCATGGCCCGGGAGAAGGGCTATTCCGTGGTTCGCTGGATCACCGCCGAGAACAATTATCGGGCCCGCGGCGCCTATGACCGCATCGCCACCCGGACCAACTGGCTCACCTACGACATGCAGCCCTGATCCGGTTGTGGACGGACAACAAGAAAGCCCTGCCGATGGTCACCGGCAGGGCTTTTGTTTGGGGTGAGCGGTTGCCGTTCAGCGGGCGCCCGCGTGCTTCGTTTCCTCGATCAGGTTGACGAAGTGCTTGAACAGATAGTGGCTGTCCTTGGGGCCGGGCGAGGCTTCCGGGTGATACTGCACCGAGAACACCGGCTTGCCTTCGAGCGCGATACCGCAGTTCGAGCCGTCAAACAGCGAAACATGGGTTTCGATCACCCCTTCCGGCAGGCTGTCGCGGTCGACCGCGAAGCCATGATTCATGGAGGTGATCTCGACCTTGCCGGTCGTATGGTCCTGCACCGGGTGATTGGCGCCGTGGTGGCCCTGATGCATCTTCACCGTGGTGGCGCCCAGCGCCAGCGCCAGCATCTGGTGGCCGAGGCAGATGCCGAAGACCGGTTTGCCAGAGTCGATGAGCTTGCGGATCTCCGGCACGGCATATTCGCCCGTCGCCGCCGGATCGCCGGGGCCGTTGGACAGGAACACCCCGTCTGGGTTCATGGCGAGGATGCTTTCTGCCTCCGTGGTGGCCGGGACCACCGTAACCTTGCACCCCTGGCTGGTCAGGCTGCGAAGGATGTTGCTCTTGAGGCCATAGTCGATCGCAACCACGTGATACTTGGCGTCCGCCTCGCCAAGCGTGCCGTAGCCCTCGGGCCAGGTCCAGGCCGTCTCGTCCCAGTCATAGCGCTGGGCGGTGGTGACATCCGGCACCAGGTCCATGCCGACGAGCCCGGGCCATTCCGCCGCCTGTTTCCTGAGGGCGTCGATGTCGAACTCGCCCCGCGCATTGTGGGCGATCACCGCATTTTGCGCGCCGCGCTCGCGGATCAGGGTGGTCAGCGCCCGCGTGTCGACGCCGCTGATGCCGATGACCCCGCGCGACTTCAGCCACGCATCGAGGTGGTTCTTTGCCCGGTAGTTGGAGGGGTCCGTGATCGGCGCCTTGAGGATGCAGCCGCGGACATGGATGGTGCCGGCAGTGCTGGCCGTTTCCATATCCTCGTCATTGGTGCCCACATTGCCGATATGGGGGAAGGTGAAGGCGATGATCTGTCCGGTATAGGAAGGATCGGTGAGGATCTCCTGATATCCGGTCATCGCGGTATTGAAGCAGACTTCGCCGACGGAAGTGCCTTCGGCGCCGACGCCGAAGCCTTCGATGACAGTGCCATCTGCCAGCACGAGCAGGGCTGTCGGCCGGGGGACGGACCATCCGTCACTCTGGTCGTGCGCGAATGATTCCTCCGGCCGCTGGGCCGGTGAATTTTCAGAAGGCGTCGACATGGAGATCTCCTCGGGCGCATCAGCTTGCGGCCAAGCGGCCGAGCGTGCTCGGCTGGGCGCAGGCGCAGCTGTGTGATTGCCGCGTTAGGTATGCAACTCGGGCTGTCAGGTCAAGCCCGACCTTGGGAAGAATGTTGATTGTAGTGGCGCAGGCTCCATGTCCATTTATATAGCCTGCACGACCGACCGTTGCCATGAGGGAGTTCGACATGAGCGCGACCATTCGAGAGCGGATCAACGCTGGCCTGAAGGAGGCAATGAAGTCTCAGGACAAGGCCCGCATTTCCACTCTCCGCCTGATCAATGCCGCCATCAAGGACCGGATCATCCAGAATCGCGGTGATGGCAAGGGCGAGGAACTTGGCGATGCCGAGGTTCTGGACATTCTCGCCCGCATGATCAAGCAGCGTGAGGAATCGCGCCAGCTCTACGAGCAGGCTGGACGGGTGGAGCTCGCCGAGTCGGAGGGCGAGGAAATCGGCATCATCCGCGAGTTCATGCCCCGGCAGCTGTCGGAGCAGGAGATCCGCGAGGCCATTGCCGCCGTCATCGGCGAACTCGGCGCAACCGGCCTGAAGGACATGGGGCGGGTCATGGCAACGCTGAAGGAGCGTCATGCCGGTGCGCTGGATGTTGCCAAGGCCGGCGCCATTGCGAAAGAAATGCTTAAGTAAAGGCAAAAGCATTCCAATATCAAAATTCTGACAGATTTCCTGCCTAAACGGGGCGCCATTTCAGTGTCCAGTTTTTTTGTTAAGAGATTTGTCATGTTCGGAGCTTTTAATCAGCATGTCGCCATGTCCGGCGGCCCGTTTTCTCTCGCGCCGGTCAATCCCATGGCGGCGACTGTCCGCCCCACTGCCGTCGCTGCTCCGTCGGTTCCGGTTGTCCATCCTCTGGCAATGCTCGGGGCGCATCCGCAGCCCCGGATGCCCATGCCGATCGCTCAGGCATATCCTGGTGAGGTTGGTTTCGCCATGCCCATGGCAAGCCAGATGACTGGCGGCCAGCCCCCTGCCGCAATGCCCGTCATGCTCAACCATGGAAACCTGGGGATGCCGCAGGGCCATGCGCCCTGGTCAGCTCCTTCCGCCCCGGCGACGTCGACGGGCGGCAAGCCGCCGAGCCATCCGGCTGCCGTGGCTGACAGTATCGCGCACTGGATCACCAGGCTGCAGGCATCGCATGGCAATTACAGCAAGGCCGTTGTCCGCACCGTTGACGTGATCAACGATAAGCTCGCCCATAATGAGGCGCCGCATGGCGAGATCGAGAAGGCGCTCAGCCAAACCTTGGGGTTGAGCGTCTCAATCGGGAGGCATGAAAGCCGGATGCTGAATGCTGTCCAGGACGGTGATTTTGACCCGCTTGTCAAGGATGGCCTCTCCATCATGGTTTACCGGACATTCGACAACCTTCGCCAGAACTACCGGGACTTGAGATTCGAGCTTCAAGCTGCCCGCGATATAGGCGTCGGTCCGATCACCGCCCATGAAAAGATGGCTGACGCCTTGCATGAGACGACGCAGAGCCTGAACTACGTGGTCGGCGAGCTCCGCGACATGCCCCCGCTGCATGTCGATCTGTTTGGCCTGTGAGGTCTGGCCTGCAACCTTCATCCGAGTGTCGACCCATCCCTTTCTTGGCTCCGCAGCGGCACGATCGATCACGGCCTCTTCCGCCGGCGACCATTGCCGGCGGCGCGATGTCCTCGGGACTGGCAAGCACGTCAGCGGATTGCTAATGTGCGATCCGTCTGGGGCAGTGACCGCAAGGGACCGGTCGCCCCTGTCTGACAGACGTCTCCAGCGTTAGGGTCGATGCGGTTTCCGGAACGTTTTTTGGACGAGATCCGTCAGCGGGTGCCGATTTCCCAGGTCGTTGGCCGCAAGGTCACCTGGGATCGCCGGAAGTCCATGCCCCAGCGCGGGGACTATTGGGCTTGCTGCCCGTTCCATCAGGAAAAGAGCGCGTCCTTCCATGCTGATGACCGCAAGGGCCGCTATCATTGTTTCGGCTGCAAGGCTTCCGGCGACATCTTCACCTTCCTTGCCGAAAAGGAAGGCCTGACCTTCCCCGAAGCCGTCGAGCGGCTGGCGGCAGAAGCCGGCCTGCCCATGCCGGAAGTCTCGCCCGCGGCGAGGCAGCGCGAGGAGAAGCGCGCCGACCTTGCCGACATCATGGAAATGGCTGCTGCCTTCTTCGAGGCGGGACTGAGGCAGCCCGCAGGCGCGGAGGCCCGTCGCTATCTGGATCAGCGTGGGGTGGGCGACGTCCTGCGTCAGCGCTTCCGGCTGGGCTTCGCGCCCGATGACCGCTTCGCGCTCAAGACCCATCTTGCCGAAAGGAATGTCACCACACCTCAGATGATCGAGGCCGGCCTGGTCGTCTCGGGCGATGACATCCCCGTCCCCTATGACCGTTTCCGCAACCGCATCATCTTTCCGATCCGCGATCCCCGCGGCAGGGTGGTGGCCTTCGGCGGCCGCGCCCTCAACCCGGGAGCGCGCGCCAAATATCTGAACTCGCCCGAGACCGAGCTCTTTCACAAGGGCACGATCCTCTACAATCTGGACCAGGCCCGCGCCTCTGCCTATGAGGCGGGCAACATCATTGTGGTCGAGGGCTACATGGACGTGATCGCCCTGAGCCGGGTCGGGATCGTCAATGTGGTCGCCCCCATGGGTACCGCGCTCACCATCGACCAGCTGCGTCTCCTCTGGAAGATCGCCCCGGAGCCGACCCTGTGCTTTGATGGCGACGAGGCGGGCGTAAAGGCGGCCTATCGGGTGATCGACACGGCCCTGCCGGAGATCCGTCCAGGCTATTCCCTGCGCTTCGTCTTCCTGCCGGCAGGGAAGGATCCGGACGACCTCGTGCGCGACGGCGGGCGAGCGGCAGTGGATCAGGCGCTGGAGCAGACCTTGCCGCTGGTTGATGTGCTCTGGCGCCGCGAGACCGAGACCGCGGACTTCGCAACGCCTGAGCGTCGAGCCGCCTTCGAGGCGCGGCTTGACGACGCGGTCGAGCGCATCGCCGATTCCCGCATCAAGCTCCACTACCGGAACAGTTTCCGCGAGCGCATGCGCGCCCTCTGGGCGCCGCGCCGCCAGTATGAGTCCCGCGATGCCGCGGCATTCGCCCGCAGAGGGCCGGCCTTCGACCGGCGGCCCTTCGGCCGTCCCCCGGCCTCGACCCTTGCCCGCTATGGCGGCGGCACCATTGAGCGTTCCGCCGGCCGGGGTGGACCGCCGCCCGCATGGCTTCTGCCGGGTTCCCCCAGCGCGGCGCTAAAGGCCAAGGTTCGTGACCTTGCCGATGAGAATGGCTGCCAGGAAAGACGGGAAAGACTGATCATTATTACCCTCATCAACCATCCTCATCTGGTTGATGAGAATCCGGAACTCATTGCGGAACTTGAGCTGTCAAGCCCGCTTCTTGACAGGCTGCGTCGGGAAATCCTAGATATCGCCGCTTCTGACGAGGGTCTTGACAGGACCAGCTTGCGCAACCACCTGACTGCCAGAGGTCACGCAGCGGCTCTCGACCGGCTGGATACGGGATTTTCGCAGCGGGGTGACTGGTTCGCCTACCCAGAGGCGGCGCCGGATGACGTGTCTGTGGCATGGCATCAGGTAGTCACACTGCATAGGAAGTCCGGGATCCTGAAGCGCGAGCTGGAAGCTGCCGAACGGGCTTTCGCCGAAGACCCGACCGACGAGGCATTCAGAAGGCTTAATGAGGCGAGTGAGCAGTTCAGGTCATCATTGGGTGAGGAAGCGTCGATTGACGGTTATGGACTGGCCTCGGGTCGCAGCAAGACCTGAATGCCGGTGACGTGACGATGAGGTTGGCGGCTCACCGGGCCGCCCGCCGATTGTGTAAGCGATGATTAACGGTCCCGGGGTAAGGCAGACCTGCAGAGCAGGTCTGGCTTCATGCCGGGCCTGGGCATTGAATATGGTTTGACGTGCCTTGGGGCACGAAAGGTCTGCGGAGACGGGCGGATGAGCACGAGCACGGCTGAAGAAGCGGAAGTCCAGGACGGCGCGCCCGAGACGCAGGATGGTCCGCTGCTGGACATGTCGGATGCCGGCGTCAAGCGTATGATCAAGCTCGCGAAACAGCGCGGCTATGTTACGTATGACGAACTGAACGAAGTCCTCCCGTCGGAAGAGGTTTCCTCCGAGCAGATCGAGGACATCATGGCGATGCTCAACGACATGGGCATCAACGTGGTGGAGAACGAGGACGAGACCGAAGACGGGCTTGAGGCAGCTGATCGTCCTGATGCGGCCCTCCCGATGAAGCGGGAGCGCGCAGCCAGCGATCCGGTTGAGCGCACCGACGATCCTGTCCGCATGTATCTGCGGGAGATGGGCTCGGTCGAGCTGCTCTCGCGCGAGGGCGAGATCGCCATTGCCAAGCGCATCGAGGCTGGTCGCGAGGCCATGATCGCCGGCCTCTGCGAAAGCCCTCTGACATTCCAGGCCATCATCATCTGGCGCGACGAGCTCAATGAGGGGCGCGTGCTTCTGCGCGACATCATTGACCTCGAGGCGACCTATGCTGGTCCGGACGCCCGCGAGCCTGTCGCCGGCGACGGCATCCCGCCGGAGCGCGAGCTGCCGGAAGGCGAGGAGCCGCCGATCGACGAGGACGAGGAGGATCCGGACGAGAACAATGTTTCGCTTGCCGCCATGGAAGCGGAACTGAAGCCGAAGGTTCTCGAGACCTTCGACAATATCGCGGCGAATTACAAGAAGCTGCGCAAGCTGCAGGATCAGATGGTCGAGCAGCGCATGCAGACGGGCTCCATTTCGCCCGCGCAGGAGAAGCGCTACGACAAGATCCGCCAGGAAATCATCGTTGATGTGAAGAGCCTGTCGCTCAACAACAATCGCATCGAGAACCTGGTCGAGCAGCTCTACGACATCAACAAGCGCCTGCTGTCGCTTGAGGGCCGCATCATGCGTCTTGCCGAGAGCTATGGCGTGCCGCGTGACGAGTTCCTGAAGGAGCACCAGGGTAACGAGCTCGATCCCCACTGGATGGACCGCGTTGCCAAGCTGCCGCGCAAGGGCTGGGCCAGGTTCATCGAGCGCGAGCGCCAGACGGTGGCCGAGCTCCGTGGCGAGGTCTATCACCTTGCCAGCGAGACCGGCCTCGAGATCCCTGAGTTCCGCCGCATTGTGCACATGGTGCAGAAGGGCGAGCGCGAGGCCCGCATCGCCAAGAAGGAGATGGTGGAAGCCAATCTCCGTCTGGTGATCTCGATCGCCAAGAAATACACCAACCGCGGCCTGCAGTTCCTGGATCTCATCCAGGAAGGCAATATCGGCCTGATGAAGGCGGTCGACAAGTTCGAGTACCGCCGTGGCTACAAGTTCTCGACCTATGCCACCTGGTGGATCCGGCAGGCGATCACCCGGTCGATTGCCGACCAGGCCCGGACCATCCGCATCCCGGTGCACATGATCGAGACCATCAACAAGCTGGTCCGCACCGGTCGCCAGATGCTGCACGAGATCGGTCGCGAGCCGACGCCGGAGGAACTGGCCGAGAAGCTCGGCATGCCGCTGGAGAAGGTCCGAAAGGTGATGAAGATTGCCAAGGAGCCGATCTCCCTCGAAACTCCGATCGGCGACGAGGAAGACAGCCATCTCGGCGATTTCATCGAGGACAAGAACGCGATTCTGCCGATCGACGCGGCGATCCAGTCCAACCTGCGCGAGACCACGACCCGCGTGCTGGCCTCCCTTACGCCGCGCGAGGAGCGTGTGCTGCGCATGCGCTTCGGCATCGGCATGAACACCGATCACACCCTCGAGGAAGTCGGCCAGCAGTTCTCGGTGACCCGCGAGCGTATTCGGCAGATCGAGGCCAAGGCCCTGCGCAAGCTCAAGCATCCGAGCCGCTCGCGCAAGCTGCGGTCCTTCCTCGACAATTGATCATCCGCACGGAATCTTGCTAGGGCAGGGGGTGGCGATTGCCGCCCCCTGTTTCTTTTGGACCCGAGGCAACCATGACCGATCCCCGCAGACAGACCATCGAGCTGGTGACGCGCTATTACGATGCCTTCAATCGCGGCGACATTCCGGGCATGCTCGCCTGTCTCGCGGAGGATGTGGTCCATGACGTGAATCAGGGCGGCCGCCGTGAGGGCAAGAGCCTGTTCCGCGAATTCTGCGATCACATGAGCCGCTGCTACCGGGAACGGCTTGAGGATCTGGTGATCATGACCAGCGACGATGGCCGCCATGCCGCTGCTTCCTTCACGGTGCACGGCGAATATCTGGCAACCGACGAGGGCCTGCCGGAAGCCCAGGGGCAGACCTATATTCTTCCCGCATGCGGCATGCTGGAAGTGGCTGGTGGCCTCATAACCCGGGTCGCCACCCACTACAATCTGAATGACTGGATAGCTCAGGTGGAAGGGAAGAAGTGAGTCTCGTCATCACGACGCTGCGCGGGCCTGAGATCCTCCCGGTCATCCCTGGACTGGCTCGGTTGAGAATCGAAATATTCCGCGATTTTCCATATCTTTACGACGGCAGCCTCGAGTACGAGACGAACTATCTCGCCGAATATGCGCGCTCGCCGCGCGCTGCCGTCGTCGCAGTCGAGGACACCGCCCTGCCGGACGGTGAAAGGCTTGTCGGGGCGGCAACCGCCCTGCCGTTGGCTGATGAGCCCGAGGCCTTCACCGCTCCGGTTGCCTCTGCTGGCATTGATGTCAGCCGGGTGTGCTATTTCGGCGAATCGCTTCTGCGCGCGGGCTATCGTGGCCGCGGCATCGGTCACCGCTTCTTTGATGGCCGCGAGGCCCATGCCCGCAGTCTGGGTCTGTCCATCGCCATGTTCTGCGCCGTGATCCGTCCGGAGGATCACCCCAGCCGTCCGGCTGGCTATCGCCCGCTGGATGAGTTCTGGCGTAAGCGCGGCTATCGGCCGGTTGATGCCACCTTGCGCCTGTCCTGGAAGGATGTGGGCGAGCCGGAAGAGACTGAGAAACCTCTCCGGTTCTGGCTGCGCGACCTTGCCGCCGGCTGATGGCGGATGTGCCAGCCGCCGAGGCTGGCGCCGCACCGGCTGACCCCGGACAGGACGCGCACGATTTCCTTCATCCGCTCCCGGTGCACATCCTCGATGAGATTGCTGTAGATCCAGAAGAACTGGTGGGTGAGCAGCCGAACCGTTGCGAAGAAGCTGCCCGCATGGGCGAGGCTGCGGCTGATGTCGCAGATCCGCTGATAGGCGAGGAGCGTTGTGAGCGTGTCCAGTATGCTGCCGGCATCGATTTCCGCCTGCTCGAGGCGCGTCGCCCAGCGGTCGTGGCGGCTGCGCAGGTCGGCGCTGGCGGCGGCTGCCACCTCGCGCGCCTGGTCGCGCCAGTGACTCATGGCCTCGAGGCTGGCAAGGCAGGTCTGCTGGAACCTGGCATCCGTCGACGGTCCGGCGCGCACCGCTTTCTCGATAATGAAGATGTGGCGCAGGCATTCCACTTTGGCCTGTTTGCACAGGACCAGGTGGCGGTCTTCTCCCTTGAGCGGATAAATGACCATGGTGTCCTCTCCGACGCATCGCAAATGCAATCGGAGAGTACATTTTTATGGATAACAACCAGTGAATGCGGCCGTCAGTCGATGTCCCAGGTCATGTTGACCTGAATGGTGATCGTCTGCTCGCCATTGGCGATCGGCACCGCGTCGGCGGCAGCCTTCACCGCATAGGCTTCCGCCCGCATGATCGGCCGCGGCGGCATGGCTATGCCCGCTTCCGAGATCTGCCGGACCGATCCCAACTTGACGCCCGCGGCCTTTGCATAGAGTTCGGCTTTCGCCTTGGCATTGGCAACGGCCCGGCGGCGCGCCTCGTTTTCCGCCTCCTCCGGGTTGGAGAGCGAGAAGCTCACCCCGTTGATGCGGTTCGAGCCCGACTGGACCACCTTGTCCAGCAGGGCGCCCAGTTTCGTGAGATCGCGCACCCGGACCGACACCTCGTTCGACACTTCGTAGCCTTGGATGGTCGGCGGCCCGCTATTGTCCTTGGGATAGACGTAGCGCGGATTGAGGGAGAAGTTGGCCGTCTGGATGTCCTTCTCGTCGATCCCCTCGCCCTTGAGGGTTGCGAAGATCTCGGACATGGCAGCGTTATTGTCCTTGAGCGCGGCGGCCGCCGTATCCGCCTGGTGGACGACGCCGATGGCGATGGAGGCTTCATCGGGGACGGCGCGAACCTCGCCGATGCCGACCAGGCTTATGCGGCCGGGGGCGTCACTGTCGGCCAGCGCCTGGGCGGGGGCCATGGCCATGAGGCCGAACAGCAGGGCGGCGCCGGTCATGGCGGCTTTGACGGGGCGGCTCTTGGGACGATGGATCATCATCTCGTGCTCTCATTACGGGAAGAGGTGATTGACAATTGCCAGCGATTGCGGTGTTTCTGCGGCAGTACGCACTGGGGAAAAGCACCGGGCCGGCCAGTGGCGCGATGATCTTTGCTTTGCCCCTGACGGAATCTGGTGTAGCCAGTTTCCGATGACAATGCCGCATCGCGCTGCGGCAGGGGGCCTGTAGCTCAATTGGTCAGAGCCGGCGGCTCATAACCGCTTGGTTGGGGGTTCGAGTCCCTCCGGGCCCACCAAAACTTCCAAATAGAATCAACAGGTTGATGTCGCATTCGCCAGCGGTGCGATCGCCTGACCGCTCGAACTCCCTTACTCTGTTCGTCCTATACATGAACCGAGTGTTCCGCGACCAATGACAGATTGATGTGGCTGTTGTCTCTATCGCCCGCATGAGTGCGCGCCACGGGCCCAGCAAGGGGGCGCTCCACTCCTCTTGTGCCCTGGCGAATTCGTCCCTCTCGCCCGTCTCATCGACGCTCCCTCGGCCCTTTGCTAGGATCCCGCCACAACAAGATTCGGGGGACGCTGACATGAAGGGATTGGGCCGGTTTTGTGTAACCTTGATCGGCGCGGGGCTGGGCGCGCTGGTCGCGGGTCAGGCGGCACTGGCGGATGCCACGGTGCCCACGGCCGACATCAAGGGCAGCGCCGACAGCCCGCTCGCCAAGCGCTACGAAGGCTCCCACATCGTCTCCTATGATAAGTCCGCCTATACGGACTTCACCGTGCCGCTGCCGCCTCTGGCAAAGAGCGCCGATTCGGACGCGCGCGACCGGCACAACAATCGCCTCTTTGCGCCGGAGAAGAAGCTCGAGGTCGAAGGCGAGCTCACCCGCATTGCCTATGTGGTGCCCGAGGGCCGCTCGCCGCTCGAGGTGCTGCGCAACTATCAGGACGTGATCGAGGCGGCCGGCGGCGAAGTTCTGTTCGAATGCAAGGCGGAACAGTGCGGCGGCGATGCCACGAGGGCCACTGCCGGCGGCGGCGGCAACATGAGCCTCGCCATGCTCTTTGCCTATGAGACGGACCTCAAGGATGCCGATTTCAGCAACTGCAAATGCGCGCTGGCATCACCCATCGCCGACCAGCGTTTCCTTGCCTCGCGCATGCCGCAGGAAGCGGGCGACGCCTATGTGACCGTGCATACCTATTCGCTGCTTGCCGGCAATAACTGCAAGGCCCTCAACGGCCGCACCATCGCGCTCGTCCATGTGCTCGAGCCCAAGGGGCGCGATCGCAGGATGGTGCTGGTCGAAGCCGACAGGATGGCCGAGTCTCTCGCCGCGACCGGCTCGATTTCGCTCTATGGCATCTATTTCGACACCGACCGGGCTGACATCAGGCTGGAATCCGAGCCGACCCTCAAGGAGATTGCGGCTCTCCTCGCCAAGGAACCGGACATGGCCGTTCTCGTGGTCGGCCACACCGACAGCCAGGGCCCCTTCGACCACAATCTCGAGCTTTCCACCCGCCGCGCCAAGGCGGTGAAGGAGGCGCTGGCATCGAGATACGGCATCAATCCCGCCCGGTTGACGGCTGCCGGCGCCGGCATGATGGCGCCCGTCGCCACAAATGACACCGAGGAAGGCCGCGCCAGAAACCGCCGCGTCGTGCTGGTCAAGGCGAACTGACGCACTGCGGCCGAGAAGCAGGCTGCCGCTCCGGACACCCGCACAAGTGCCGCCGAAACGCAGGAAGGAGCGGCCGCGCGTGCCGCTCCAAGCATTGAAGGTATGGACTGGGAGGCAGCCGAAAGCACGCGCCCGTTTCTGCAGCCTGTCCCCTAGGAAGGAGGGGGCAGCTTTCCGCGCATTTCCTGAACAGCTTGCGGGCCGCCCCCACCGGCACCCTGAAGGCCTGTGCCTACCGCCCCATTAAGCCCAGCGGCACATCCGCCGAGGTCATCGAGCCCAGCGCGAAGGCGAGATTGGCCGCTGCCACCAGCGATGCCGCATGGGCATCCGACTGGGCCCGCCGCGCTTCAAGCAGCGCGGTGCTGGCAGCTGCCGCCACATCCGCTGTGCCCACGCCTGCCCGGTAGCTTTCGAGCGTCGCATCATAGCTCACTTGCGCCGCGCGCACGAGTTCGCTTGCCGCCTGATAGGAGGCGAGCGCCGACTGCAGGGTGGTAGCGGCCATGAAGATCTCGCGGGCGGCCGTTTCCTGCGTCTGCTGGAAGGTAGCCTGGGCCGCATCCGCCACCGACTGGGCATTCTTGAGCTGGTTGCGCCGCAGCCCGCCATCGAAGATTGGCACCGTCGCCCCGATCAGTATCCCGGCGCTGCTCGCCTGCTGGCCTATGCCCGGCAGGTTTCCGGCGCTCAGGTCGCTGCTGCCGGTGGCCGCCATGGCGCCGAGATAGACTTTCGGCAGAAACTCGGCCCTTGCTGCCGCAACCCCGGCCTGGCTTGCCTTCATGGCCGAATAGCTTGCCAGCACGTCTGGCCTGCGCGCCAGCGCCGAGCGGATCACCTGCTCGGTGGGCGTTGCAACCGAACCCGGCAGCGGCCGCCGGCTCGGATCATCGATGCGGATCACCGTCTCCGGCGGCAGCCCCATGGCCCCGAGCAGTGCCTGATAGGCCAGCCGCTCGTTACCCTCGGCCTGGACCTTGCCATATTTCGCCTGCGCGAGCTGCTGGCGGGCCTGCGCGGTCTCGACCGTGGTGCCGCGCCCGGCCTTGAGCCGGGCCTCGGCGGCATTGTTGATCTCCTGCGCATTGGCCAGCGCCTGGCCTGCCACCCGCACCTGCGCCCGCGCCGCGCCATAGAGGAAATAGGCCCGTGTCACATCGGCGATGATCTTCTGGTGCAGCCCGTTGAACAGCACATTGGCGGCAGTGGCATTGTGCTTTGCTGCCGCCGCCAGGGCCGAGCGCTGGCCGAAGTCGAACACCAGCCACTGCATGGCGATCTGCGGGGAAACGCCGCCCAGGGTGGTCTTGACGCTGCGGATGTTGCCCACCTCCACCGGCAGCGACTGCTTCACCTCCTGGTGCCCGGCGAGCACGCTGGCGGTGATCAGCGGCAGATAGGTGGCCTCCACCATTCCCTGGCCAAGAGCCGCTTGCCGGGCTGCCTGCCAGGCCACCCGGGTCGCTGGATTGCGCTGTTGGGCAAGGTCGATGAGCTCCGGCAGGCTGTAGGACTTCTCGCGCCGGATCGTCGGCGGAGCCTCGCGCATCGCGGCCTGAGCCACCGGTGGCACGCCGAAGTCGGCAGCCCCCGCTGGTGGCGGCAGGGCGGAGCCGTCATCCTTCCGCTCGGACTGCGGCACCCAGGGCTTCGATGGTGAGCTGGGCGCATTGTCGAGCGCCGACATGCAGCCGGGAAGCAGGCCGAGGGCGCCGCAGAAGGCCAGGCAGCGCAGGCGGGGAATCAGGCGCGAGGCGACGGTCTTCATGGCGTTCCCTGTCCGGCGAGATGCTCGATGCGCCGCAGATGATGGTCGATTGGGTCGGGCCCTGGCTCCTGGAGCAGGGGTTCTGATAGCGGCATGCCGGCCCCCTTGTCGCTGAGCCGTCTCGCCGCAAGGGCCTCAGACAGTGCTTCGAGCCTTGCCCGGGCCTCGTCCGGGATGACTGGCGAGAACAGCAGGAGTGATGCGAGGCTTCGGGTCTCGGCCACCATGGCGCGGGCGCTCGCCAGCCTTGCCGCCGGTGGCCGCTGGTTGCGCGGCTCGAACATGGTGAGCGCCATTTCCTCGCGCGCATGCCCCATGTCGACCTCGATCTGCTCCACCGGCAGCAGTGCCTGCAGCCGCTGCTCGCGCGGCAGCGCCGCCATGGCCGCAAGCCGCCGGAAGCTCTTGGCCAGCCGCTCCTGGACATCGTCCAGGGTCGTCTTCGACCAGATGCCGGTGAAGATCAGATAGACGACCACATTGCCGAGCAGGATGCCCATGATGCGGTCGCGGGCGCTGTCCATGTCGAGGCTGGGGGCGAAGCCGTTGAGGATGGTGAGCAGGAAGGCAAGGCCGATCTGCACCCCGCCATAGGAGATGCGCTCGTTGCCGGTGGAAACCCACGCGCCCACGAACACGCCGCAGAAGACCAGCACCATCAGCCCGCCGACCGAGGTGAGATGGGGAATGACGAACAGGATCGCGCCGATACCGAGTGCGGCTCCCACCAGGCAGCCGCTGATCCGCAGCACCAGCTTGTGTACCGTCTCGCCGGTGGTGCCGAGCGCTGCCACATAGCAGGTGATCATCGCCGTGTGGATCCCCTGCCAGTCCCACAGCGAATAGATGATGTAGCAGAGGACGGCGGCGGCGGTGGTCTTGAGCGCATAGCGCTGGTGGTCGGGATTGGTCAGCGCGTCATCGGCGAAGAACGGTGCCTTGGGCGGCGGCGCGTCTGTCCCGCCGTTATCCTGTGCAAGGCCCTTGAGCGCCGTGCGGATGGTGCCGATGGTAACGGGCTCGTCATCCCTCTCCGCCGGCAGGTCCGCCGCTTCGGGCTTGCGGCAGCCTGAAATCCTCTCCGCCGCCTCCTGACAGCGCCGGGCAAGCACAACGCGCATCTCGTCGCTCACCTGCCGGGGCAGGGCCTGCACGGCAAGCATCAGCCTGTAGCTTGAGGTTACCGCCCCCGACAGCCAGCATGACATGGCGGAGGAGGCCGTATGGAACAGCCGGGTAAGCAGCACCTGCTGACCGATCTCGGCATTGCCGGCCGCCAGCAGTTCCGAAAGACGGCGGGAGGCCTCGGCTGTTGGCCGCTCCAGCAGTTCCGCAGCAGCCCTCAGGCGCTCGGCGATGGTCTCCCGCGCCAGGTGATGCGGCCCGGTGCCGAGCACCAGATTGAACAGGATCATCAGCATCATGGGCATGGCCGCCATCTTCCAGGGATAGAACAGGCCATGGGTGATGATGCCATTGGCCGGCACGTCATCCACCAGGGTGAGCACGAAGGCGATGACCAGGCCGATGATGGAGCCGGTCTCGCCCAGCTGCGAGGCCGAGCCGAGATAGAGGAAGATGAAGGACGCCCCCGCGATCACCGCGATGCGCAGCATCGGGCTGTCTGCGGTGAACTGGATGATTGGCGCCATCGCGACCACCACGATACTGGCGAGCACGATGAGGCCCAGGGCCTGTCCGGAAACAGCCGCGCTGTCCGGGCGCATGAGGAAGATGATCAGATAGCAGCTGATGGCCGATTCCGGGATCTTCAGCAGCATGGCCGTGGCGGCGACCAGCGCGCACAGCAGGGCGATGCGCCAGGTGAGGCCCAGCCGGCCGGGGAACGGCTGCAGGTCGATCCAGGTCTGGCGGACTGTCGCCCGCCATGGGCCGTCAGCAGTCTGTGCCATGATGCACGGTCACCGTGGCCGATGCGCCAACGCGCATGAGGTCGTCGATCGGATCAAGCAGCCTCACCTGAACCGGGAAGCGCTGGGCGATCCGCACCCAGTCGAGGCTCTTGGGGATGAGCGGCATCTTGCGCGGCAGGTTGATGAGTTCCTCTGACACCACGCCCCAGCCGATGCCCTCGACCCGGCCCTTCATCGCCCGATTGCGGTCGGCAAGGGCATAGACCGTCGCGCAGTTACCCACGCGGATGCCTGGTAGTTCGGTTTCGACATAGGTGGCGGTCGCGAACCACTCGGCGGTCTTGATCAGGGTGAAGATGGACTGGCCCGGCAGGACGTATTCGCCCGGCGCCATGGTGAGGCCCACGACCTTGCCGTCGAAGGGGGCCCGGATCACCGTATCGTCAAGCGCCCGCTTGGCGAGGGCAACCGCCGCCTGCCGCCCTTTGACCAGCGCTTCCGCCGCCGCCTCGTCACTCACCAGCGCCTTGGCCGCTGCTTCCTGCTCGATCGCCTGCTTGAGGCTCGTTTCGGCATCGCGCTTGAGCGTTGCCGCATCATCGACCTGCTGGGCGCTCACATAGCCCTTGGGCCTGAGCGCCTCGAGCCGGGCAAGCGTCTGGGTGGCAAGCGCCAGATTGGTGCGCGCCCGGGTGATCTGTTCGCTGGCAATGGCGGCGTTGGACTGCGCCGCGGCGATTGCCCGCCTTCGGTCCTCGAGCGCCGCCTGGGCGACCTGGAGATCGGCCTCCGCTTGGGCCAGCTGCAGCTTGTAGGGGGTCTGGTCGAGGGTGAAGAGGATCTCGCCCTGCTTCACGCTGGCATTTTCCTCGACATTGATCGTCTGCACCCTTCCCGGAATGGCGGCCGAGATGGTGATCGAGCGGGCATTGATGACGGCATCCTGCGACAGCGGATTGTTGAGGGCGTTGTCGAGATAGCGCGAGCCCGTATACAGCGCGGCGCCGATGGCGATGACGCTGATCACGATGGCGGCTGCGCGCCGGACTTTGCTGGGAGCCTTATCCACGCTCTTCAACCGAAGCTGTAAAGGTAAAGGAGGAAACCGATCGTCGCGGAAATGCCCATATAGATTGGCAGCCGGATCGGTATGGCATCGTCGATTCCCGCCCGGATGAGGACCAGCCGCACGAGGATCGCGCCAAGGATCCCCCCGAAGGCGCAGGCCATCCAGCCGGGAAAATAGGCGCCGAACAGGGGTATGGCTGGGGCCCCTCCGATCGGCGAACAGCCGGTAAGGCCAAGGCCTGCGAGCACATGGGCAAGCATCGGCGCGGGCCGGGATCGGCCTGGCGATCCGGCGCGGTTCACCTGCTGGGCTGCACCCAGCCACCTTGCCCCATGTGCAGAGACATGAGCTGCAGCATTGCCGGGTTGATCATACACCACGCAGGACATACTCCGGGACCATCGGGCGGCGGGGGCATCCGGTTGCGGCCGCGCGGAACCTGCGGCAAGCGAGAACCGGTGAGGCACGATGGCTTCATGAAAACGCCCATGACTCAAATGGTTATTTGTCCCCATTGTCAAGGCGGCCATCCGGGTATGGGAAGGGCGGATCACGCGTTTGTTGTTTTCGGACAGTTCAAATCAGAACCGGTTAAGAAAATATTGCTGCACGATCATTCCGGACAAATAATGCCGGTTTATTCTTGAGATTACTTGATCTGGATCAGCGTTCTGAAAAAAGCAGCCCCCGCCGGCGGCGGGGGCTCGATCAGCTGACGCAGCTCCGGCGTTTACCGGGAAGCGGCCACGATGCTTGCGATGATGCCGGTCGTGACGCCGACCAGCAGGAAGTAGTTGCCGATCCTGATCCATTGCTGGCCGGGAGCGGGGCGGCGCAGGCCGTAGCGGTGATAGTCGCGCACCGGCGGATGCTTGCGCCAGTCGCCGTAGCGATGACCGGGCTTCCACATGGGCTTGGCGGGCTTTACCGGCGCCGGCTTCACATGCGGCTGGCCGGGGCGCTGCGCGCCGGGTTTCGGCGGCGTACCGGGCTTGGCCTGCGCACCGGGCTTGGGGGGCGTGCCGGGCTTGGCCGGAGCAGGGGCGCCGGGCTTGCCGGGCTTAGGTGCCTGCATCTGCGACTGATGCGGAGGCTGTGGCTTCGGGCCGTTGGCCGCCTGGGCCTGTGCCAGCGGAGCGACCAGAAATGAGAAAGCAACCAGGGCTGCCGTAAATTTCTTCATATCAACTAACCTCCAATTCATGAGCAATATCTACTTCAGACAAAAACAATCTGTCCAAACATCAATTGTACTAAATTGTAATCAGATGTATCCAAACTGCCTGTGGTGAAGCAACCCGGACGGTGTCCGGGCTGCCGTCTTCCCGTGTAGCGCCTCAGGCGGGCATTTCCGGCCGGCGCAGGTGATGGTCGGTCGAGGCCTCGAAGTTCCACGCGATCCGGGCTGCGGTCGCCTCGTCATGGGGGCGGGCGAGGATCTGCAGCGACATCGGCAGCCCGCCGTCGGTGAAGCCGCAGGGCACGGCCATGCCGCACAGGCCGAGATAATTGCCCATACGGGTGAAGCTGGTCGGGGCGAGATTGAGCTCGTCGACCTCTGCGACCGGGATGGCGGGGAAGGGCGTGGTCGGGGCGAGGATGGCATCCACCCGGCTGAACAGCCTGTAGGCCTCGACCTGGTCCCGCTGTCGCTGCTGCATGGCGCCGATATAGGTGGCGGCGGTGGTGTTCTTGCCCAGCATCATGCGCGCCCCGACCCCTGGGTCATGCAGCTCCAGCGCCTCCGACACATAGGCGCCGTGATTGGCATAGGCCTCGGCCAGCAGGATCGTGCCGCTCACCGGCGTATAGTCGGCAAGCGCCCGCGGCATGCGGATCTCCTCGATCTCGGCGCCCAGTGACTGGAGATGCTCGACCGCCTGGCGGAAGGCTGCGAGCACTTCCGGCTTGGCCGTCGACAGCTGGTCCTCGGCGAGCACGCCAAGTCGCATGCCCTTGATCGGCTTCCGCACCTGGCCATGGATCGGCCCGTTGCGCGGCACGTCCAGCGTGGCGAGATCGTTCGGGTCGGCTTTGGCCAGTATGTCATGGACGATGGCCGCATCCTCCACCGACCGCACCAGCGGTCCCACCGTGTCGAGCGAGGGCGCGAGCGGAACGAGCCCATGATTGCTCACCTGTCCGAACGTGGCCTTGAGCCCGACAATGCCGCAATAGGCGGCCGGCCCGCGGATCGAGCCGCCCGTATCGGAGCCGATCGCCACCGGCACCATGCCGGCCGCCACGGCCACCGCCGAGCCCGAGGACGAGCCGCCGGGAATCCGGTGCGTGCGCAGATCCCATGGATTGTGCGGCGTTCCCATGGGCTGGTTGGTGCCCCAGCCACCGAGGGCGAATTCGACCATGTGGGTCTTGCCGACGATGATCGCGCCGGCGGCCTCCAGCAGGTCGATGATCGTGGCCGTCTCCTCGGCGATGCGGCCTGTCCAGCGGTTGCAGCCGGCGGTGGTCTGCTTCCCCTTGATATCGACGAGATCCTTGATCGCCACCGGAATGCCGTGCAGCGGGCTGAGATACTGGCCGGCGGCAATCATCCGCTCGGCAAGTTTTGCCGCCTTGAGGGCATCTTCCGCATAGACATCGACGAAGGCGTGGAAGAAGCCGTCGAAGCGGGCGATGCGGGTGAGACAGTGCTCGGTGAGGGTTACGGGAGACAGCTCGCCCGAACGGATCAGGGGAGCGAGCTGCCACACCGGCGCAAACGACAGATCAGGATGGGCCATGATTTCCGGACGCCTGGTTGGATCGTGAGAGACGTCCGATCATGCCCGTTTGACCAGGAAGTTCAAGCAAGGCGACGCGAGTTATGACCCGCTATTCCCTCAAAGCAGCCGAAATCCGCGCGAAAGCATTGCCCTCGCGCGCCTCGGCCCTTCAGGCTCACGCGCTCAGTCGAGTGCGACCAGTTGCTTGCCGAAATTCTCCGATCTCAGCAGCCTGAGGAAGGCGTCCGGCATGGCCTCGATGCCCCGCGCCACGTCTTCCCGGAACCTGATCTTCCCTTCCTTGCCCATTTGCGCAAGGCGTTTCAGCGCCTCGTTGCGCCGGTGCCAGTAGTCGAACACGAGCAGCCCGTGCATGGAGGCGCGGTTGACGATCAGCTGCCCCATGAAGCGCGGGCCGATATCCGGCTGGCCGAACCGGTCCGCCAGTGACACCCGCCCGCACATGATCACCCGGGCGTGCAGCGCGAGGTTCTGCACCACCGCGTCGTGGATTGGGCCGGCGGTATTGTCGAAGAAGATGTCGACCCCGTTCGGGCAGGCCCGCGCGACGGCGCCCACCAGATCGCTTTCGGTGCGATAGTTGATGCCCTCGTCAAACCCGATCTCGCGGCACCAGTTGAGCTTCTCCTCGCTGCTGGCAATGGCGATCACCCGGCAGCCGGCGAGCTTGGCGAGCTGTCCCACGATCTGGCCCACTGCCCCGGAGGCGGCCGACACCACCACCACGTCGCCCGGCCGCGGCTTGCCCAGGTCGAAGAGGCCGAAATAGGCGGTCATCCCCGGCATGCCGAGCCAGGAGAGGCTTGCCTCGATCGGCGCGATCGACGGATCGACCTTGTTGACGGCCCTGGGGCCGCTGCCTCCGGGCTGCACCACGGCATATTCCTGCCAGCCCATGAACATGCTTTCCGCCACGTCGCCAACCTTCCAGTCGGGATGGGCCGAGGCGATCACCTCGCCTACGCCGCCGCCGGTCATCAGCTCCCCCGGCGACACGCCCTCGGCATAGTTCTTTCCGGGATGGATGCGCCCCCGCATATAGGGATCGACTGACAGGTAGCGCAGCTTGACCAGGATCTGTCCCGGCTGGAGCTCCGGCACCGGCACGCTTTCGAGCCGCCAGTTGTCGTGGGTCGGCATCCCTTCGGGATAGGACGCCAGCACCCAGCGTCGGTTGATCAGGTTTTGCCCGGCATTCTGGTTCATTCCCGTTCTCCGCAAGCTTTTCTTGTATTTGGGGCAGGGGGCGATGGGGGCGCCCGTCACTTCCGCCGCGGCGCCAGATCGCGTCCGATGACGATATTCATCACTTCCCCGGTGCCGTCCATGAATTCACACACCCGTGCGGAATTCATGTGTCGCCCGATGACATGCTCCCGCCGCAGCCCGTTGGCGCCCAGCGCCTGCATGGCAACGCCCAGCCCGTGGAAGGCGATCCGCGCCGACATTTTCTTGGCATGCGCGATCAGTACCGATGGGCTCTCCTGCCGGTCGAGCCTGTCTGCTGCCTGGAAGGTAAGAGCCCGGCTCGCTTCGAGCTCGGTGACCGCATCGGCCAGCGACCATTCGAGGCCCTGATGGTCCATGAGACGCCTGCCGAAGGTCTGCCGGGTGCTGGCATAGTTCACTGCCACCTCAAGCCCGCCATGGAGACCGCCATTGCACATGGCCGCAACGCCCAGCCGCGCAATGTCGATGCCCGTCATGGCCGCCTTGAACGCCGTGCCCGGCGCGAAGGCCAGCGTCTCCTTTCCGACCCGCACCTTGTCGAAGACCATGCCGGTCGTGCCCATGGCATGCGAGCCGCTGAGATTGTAGGGCGCGGTGCGGGTGATGCCGGGAAGATGCGCGTCGATGCACAGCGCCGCGATACCCCTGGCGCCGCTACCGGCCTCGGTCTGGCCGAACAGCGCCAGCATGTCTGCATTGGTGCCATTGGTGACCCAGGCCTTCTCGCCATTGATGATATAGCCGTCCTCGTCCTCGTCGATGGCGGTGACGATGGCAGTCGCATCAGATCCAGCGCCCGGCTCGGTCAGCAGAAAGGCGCCGATTGCCTCGCCGGAGATGAGCTTCGGCAGCCACTGGGCGCGCAGGTTTTCGTTCGGGCAGAGCGAGACGGCCGCTGTCACGTTGCAATGGACGGCCAGCCCCGAGGTGAAGCCCATGTCGCGCTTTGCCATTTCCTCATAGATGCGCACCTGGGTCGTGAGATTGCCGCCCTGGCCGCCGAGCTCCCGGGGAATGGCCTGGCCGGCAATGAAGGAGATCGCTTCGCGCAGCACCTCGGCCGGCTGCACCTGCTCGTCTTCCCATCTCTGGGCATTGGGGCGCAGATGGCGGTCGGCGAACTCGGCGGCGCGGGCGATGATCTCCTCATTCACCGGCTGGATCGAGCGGGTGTGCAGCTTGAGCGGAGCGGGCGTATCGAACATGGACAGTCCTTGGAGCAGCAACGGACGGCCGACGCCATGGGCGCGGGCCATGAGACTTTGCCCCTTAGCTATAGCGGGTGATGGCAGGCGAAGCGATGGTCTTGGCTGCCCTCGCTTGCCATTTCCGGCTCGATTGTCCGGCAGCGATCGTCTGCCCGGAAGCAGCGGGTATGAAAGCGGCATCCCGGCGGCGGCTTGGCCGGGCTGGGCACGTCGCCGGTAAGAAGGATGCGCCGCCGTGCCCGCTCCTTTTCCGGGTCATGCAGCGGCACGGCCGAGAGGAGCGCACGGGTATAGGGATGCCGTGGGTTCTCGTAGAGCTCGTCGCGCGGGGCGACTTCCACCAGCTTGCCCAGATACATGACGGCCACCCGGTCGCACAGGTGCCGTACCACCGACAGGTCATGTGAGATGAACAGGTAGGAGACGCCGGATCTTTCCTGGATCTCCTTGAGCAAGTTGAGGATGCCCGCCTGGATCGAGACATCCAGCGCCGAGACCGGCTCGTCCAGGATGATGACGTCGGGCTCGACCGCCAGCGCCCGGGCGATGCCGATGCGCTGGCGCTGGCCGCCGGAGAATTCATGCGGATAGCGCGCCCCATGTTCCGCCCCGAGCTTCACCTGTTCGAGCAGGGCGGCGACTCGGTCACGGATCTCGGCCGCCGGCAGGTTCAGCATTCGCAGGGGCTCAGCGATGATGTCGCCGGCGGTCATGGTCGGATGCAGCGAGGCATGCGGGTTCTGGAACACGAACTGGATATGCCGCCGCAGCGGTCGCATCTGACGGTCGGTCAGGGCGGCAAGATCATGGCCCCGGAACAGGATCTGTCCCGAGCTGGGCCGCGTCAGCCGTGCGATGCAGCGGGCGAGCGTCGACTTCCCGCAGCCCGACTCGCCGACAAGACCCAGTGTCTCGCCGCGCATAAGTTCGAAGGAGACACCGGACACCGCATGGATGATTGAACGCGGGCCGATGAAGGGCAGGGGAGACGGCTCCGTGAAGCGCTTTACCAGATGCCGCACCGACAGGATGGGCTCGGGCGCGGATCTGTCGGCCGCAGCCCGCGCCGCGGCCTGATCTGGGGGAGTATTCACCGTCAGCATGGTGACACCTCCCGGCGATGTCGCTGTTCGGCCAGTTCCTCTACCCTGAGACAGGCAACCCTGGCGTCTCCCACCTGTCGCAATGGGGGATCGGCGAGCCTGCAGCGGTCGATCGCCATGGCGCAGCGCGGATGGAAGGCGCAGCCGCTCGGCATGGCGGCAAGCGAGGGCGGCGCGCCGGGAATGGCTGCCAGCCGCTCGACTCGCTCGTCAAGTCGCGGCAGGCTGTCGAGCAGCGCCATGGAATAGGGGTGATGCGGCGAGGTGAGCACGCTGCCCACCGGCCCATGTTCCACGATCCGCCCCGCATACATGACAGCGATGCTATCGGCGGTTCCTGCCACCACCCCGAGATCGTGGGTGACCAGCACCATCCCCATGTGGCGCTCCTCGCACAGGCGCTTGAGCAGCTCCATGATTTGCGCCTGTATGGTCACGTCCAGCGCCGTGGTTGGCTCATCCGCGATCAGCAGTTCCGGATCGTTGGCAATGGCCATGGCGATCACCGCCCGCTGCCGCATGCCACCGGAGAATTCATGGGGATATTGTTGCGCCCGCTTGGCCGGTGCCGGGATCGATACCTGGTCGAGCAGGTCGATCGCCCTGTTCCAGGCGGCGCGCCTGCCGATACTGCGGTCATGGATGCGGATCGCTTCCGCGATCTGCTCGCCGATGGTGAGCAGCGGGTTGAGGGTGGTCATCGGATCCTGGAAGATCATGCCGATGCGCTTGCCCCGATAGGGCCGCATCTCCCGGTCATTGAGACCGAGAATCTCCTCGCTTCGGAACCGGATTGAGCCGGACAGCCGCGCATTCTGCGGCAGGAGCCCCATGACCGCCATCATGGTCACGCTCTTGCCTGATCCCGATTCGCCCACCAGCCCCAGGGTCTCGCCATCACCCAGCGCAAGATCGACCCCGCGCACCGCCGGCAGCAGCAGGGGGCCTGCCTGGAAACCGACATGCAGGCCATGTATCTCGAGCAGGGGCGCAGATCCGGTCATCGCGACCTCACGTCGAGAATGTCTCTGAGCCCGTCGCCGAGGAAATTGAAGCCCATGACGATGCTGAGGATGGCAAGTCCCGGGCCTGCGGCAATCCACCAGCGGTAGAAATGCAGCGCGCCTTCCGAGATCATCTGCCCCCATTCCGGCGTCGGCGGCACGGCGCCGAGACCGATGAAGCTGAGGCTTGCCGCGAGCAGCACGATCTGGCCGAAATCCATGGTGGCATTGACGATGATCGGGCTCCAGCTCAGTGGCAGGATGTGCTTGAACAGCACCCGCGACGGCGGTGCGCCGGCGGCGACCGCTGCCTCAACATGCTCGCTTTCCCGTATCGACAAAACCTGCGCCCGCATGAGCCGGGCATAGATCGGCCACCACACGATCACCATGGCGATCGCCGCGTTGCGCAGGCCTGGCCCCAGCGAGGCGGTGACCGCCATGGCCAGCAGGATCGCCGGGAAGGAGAGGGTGACATCGACGAGCCGCATGATGGCCTCGTCGATCAGCCCGCCGATGAAGCCGGCGATGGCTCCCAGCAGGCAGCCGATCGCCACCGCGCAGCAGATCACCACCAGCGCGATGGGTAGCGACTGGCGCACGCCGTAGAGGGTGCGCGAGAACACGTCGCGGCCGAGCGCGTCGGTGCCGAGCCAGTGGGCGGCGCTTGGTTCGGAGAAGCGCATGCCCGCAAGCTTGGTTGGATCATAGGGCGCAAGCCAGTCCACGAAGATCAGCACGAAGACCCAGGCTAGCACGATAAAGCCGCCGGCAATCACCGGGGCCGTCGCCCATCGTGGGCGCAAGATGCGAGGGGCGGGGCGGCTGCTCTCTTGCGTCATGCTGCTCATGAAGGCGCCCGACCTCCGAGTTTGACCCGGGGATCGACCAGCCCGTAGGCGATGTCGGTGACGAGGTTGCTCAGCAGGAACGCCGCCCCGCCCACGATGGTGACGCCGATGATCGCCGGATGGTCGAGGCCCTGAGCTGCCGCCACCGCATAGGAGCCGATCCCCGGCCAGGCGAAGATGGTCTCGGTCAGGATCGCCCCGGTAATGAGATAGGCGAAGGAAAAGCCGATGATGGTGAGCGTCGGCAGGATGGCATTGCGCAGGGCGTGATGTAGCAGGATGCGGGGCCGGCTTGCCCCCTTGGCCCGGGCGGCGCGGATGAAATCCTGGCCGAGCACGTCCAGCATCGAGCCGCGCACCATGCGCGAGATGATGCCGATCACTGTCCAGCCCAGGGCGAGGGCGGGCAGGATGAGATGGGTGAGCGCGTCGACGAACTTGCCCCAGTCGCCGGCAATGAGCGAGTCCACCGTATAGAGCCCGGTCACGAAGGGCGGCGGATCCACTCTTGCGCTGAGCCGCCCCGGTCCCGGCATCCAGCCGAGCTTCACCGAAAAGATGTAGAGCAGGATCAGTCCCGACCAGAAGACTGGGATCGACGCTCCGAGCAGGGCGAACAGCCGGGCGATATGGTCGGTCGCCTTGTCGCGGGCATTGGCCGCCAGCACCCCGAGCGCGATGCCGGTGAGGCTGCCTACCAGCATGGCGGCGATAACCAGTTCGAGCGTGGCCGGCAGCCTGGTCAGGAGATCCTTCGCCACCGGCTGCTTGGTGCGGAAGGAGATGCCGAAATCGCCGGAGGCAAGGTTCCTGAGATAGATGAGATACTGCTCGGGCAGGGGGCGGTCGAGGCCCCAGCGTGCCCTGGCGGCCTCGACCACGGCCTGGTTGTGCATCTGCCGCTCGCCCACGATCGAGACCAGCGGATCAGCCTTGGTGAAGTGCGACAGCAGGAAGGCGATGGTGATCACCCCAAGCAGCAGCAGCGGCATCGCGATCAGTCGCCGGGCGATATACAGGAACATCGCGATGCCCTCCCTGTCGTGGCCGCTCCACCTCCTCGCGCCGCTTACTTGCGCTTCAGCTCTGCCAGCGGCAGGTTGCAGCAAGCGCTGTAGCGCACCCCTTCCACATCATTCCGATAGGCCAGCACCAGATTGGGGCTCACCACCGGCACGATGATCCGATCATTGATCATCTCGCGGGCGATCTCGTTGTAGACCTTGTCGCGCTCGCCATCGCCGGCCGCAAACGCCTGCTTCAGCAGGTCGGTTTCCTTCTGGTTGAGCAGGTCGACCTTGCCGTTGCCGCCAGCCCGCACCAGCCAGAACGAGTCCGGCACCATGCCGAAGAACTGCACATACTGTGCCGAGCCGAAATAGTCTGGGGCATAGAAGCGTGCGGTGAAGGGAATACCCGGATTGCGCACCTGCTCGCGCCACACTGACGACGCCACCGGCTGGATGTTGAGCTTCACGTTCACCCGGGCGAGATCCTGTTGCAGCTTCTGCATGAGCAGCACCAGGTCGACGCCATAGACGTTCATCTGGGCAACCGTGGCATCGAGCTCGAAGCCGTTCTCGAGGCCGGCCGCCTTCAGCAACTCTCTGGCCTTGTCCAGGTCCTGCACCGGCATCGGCAGGTCTTCCGTGCCCGGGAAGCCGTTGGGAATGGGCGAGGCCTGCGGCTTGCCTTCGCCGCCTACGGTGAACTGGATGACGCCGTCATAGTCGATGGCATAGGCCAGCGCCTGGCGCACTTCCTTGGTGAGCGGCACCTTGTTGCCTTCAGCGCCCGGGCTGAAGGCGACATAGATGAAGTTGTACGAGGGCACCGTCTCAAGCACGATGTCGGGCGAATTGATGGTCTTTGCCGTGTCCGGGTCGATCTGCATGGCGATGTCGGCCGCTCCGCTCTGCAGCATCTGTGCCTGCGAGACGGCTTCGCCCACCTGGTCGATCACGATCTCGGCAATGGCCGGCTTCTCGCCCCAGAACTTTTCGTTGCGGGCAAAGCGCAGCTCGTCGTCAGCCGCATAGTTCTTGAGCACATAGGGGCCGCTGCCGGCGGAATGGGAATGGAACCAGCCCTCGGCCTTGTCGGTCGTGGCCGCATCCGCATCCGCGGTGGCGCCATTGGCCATGGCCTCTTCCCGGTCGACGACCACCGTGTAGGGCGCGGTCAGCACGCCTAGGAATTCCGAGTTCGGCCCGTTCATGGTGATGACCAGTGTATGGTCGTCCGGCGTCTCGATGGACTTGACCGGCTCCATCATGAAGGACGCATCCGCCTTGAGATTCTTCAGCCGCTCGAAGCTCCACTTGAAGTCCTGTGCGGTGACCGGCCGCCCGCTGGCGAACACGGCATCCTTCCTGAGCTTGAAGGTGAAGACCGTCTGGTCGTCGTTCACCTCCCAGGACTCCGCCAGCACCGGCACGATGGTCTTGTTGTCGGGCCCGAGCGTGACCAGGCCCTGATAGGTGGCAGTGAGATAGATCTGGCAGGTGTCGCAAAAGGCGCGATGCGGGTCGAGCGAGTTGATCTCGAGATGGCGCGCGATCACCAGCGGCTGTTCCTGCGCCAGGGCTGGTGCGCTGGCCAGGATTGCCGCACCGGCCATGCCCATCAGCATCTGCCGGCATCGTCTCCAAAACTTCAGTGCCATCAGTTCCTCCCCTTCCGTAGTTTTGTTCACTTCCATCCGGGACGCAGCACTCGTCGACCGCCGTAGCGGCCTTGGTTCTTGTCAGCCTGGTCTGTTCGTCTCCCTCAGGAATTCACGGGCGACACCGGCGATGCCATCGGCATCGAGCCGGTAATGGGCATAGAGGGCTGCCGGCGGACCGATCAGCGAATATTCGTCCATGATGCCGTGACGGTGGAACCGGCACGACGGGCCGCCGGCCAGGACCTCGGCCACCGCTGACCCGAGGCCGCCGATGATATTGTGCTCCTCGACCGTCAGGATCGCGCCGGTTTCGGCCGCAGCCTTCTCGACCGCCTCCACGTCCAGCGGCTTGATGGTGTGCATGTCGATGAGCCGCACGGACATGCCCTCGGCGGCGAGCTGCTCGGCCGCTGCCCGGGCGGGATGCACTTCCGAGCCGGTGGCGATGATGGTGAGATCCTTGCCGTCCCGCAGGGTTGTCGCCGTGCCGATGCGGAAATCTGCCGGCACGTCCGGATAGACCTCCGGATCGCGGCCCCGTCCCAAGCGGATATACATGGCCCCGGGATGATCGACCGACGCCCGCAGGATGGCCCGCAGCTGGTTGGCGTCCGCCGCGCAGACCACCGTGAGTTCGGCGATCGTGCGCATCATGCCGATATCCTCGGTCGAATGATGGCTGGTGCCGTAGAAGCCCATGGAGATGCCCGAATGGTGGCCGATGATGCGGACCTTCATGCGCGGATAGGCGCAGTCGGTGCGGATCGCCTCGGCGCCGAGGATCGCGCAGAAGGCCGAGAAGGTTGCCACATAGGGGATCATGCCGCAGGAGGCCATGCCGGCGGCCGCCGTGATCATGTTGCGCTCGGCAATGCCGAAATCGAGGAAGCGGTCTGGATGCCGGTTGGCGAAGTCGCGGGTGCGGCTGGAATTGGCGAGATCGGCCGTTGCCACCACGATGCGAGGATCCTTGTCCGCGATGTCGGCAAGTTCCTCGCCGAGGATGAAGGCCGGCATCAGCCGTGCCGGCGTGCCGCGCACCGAGGCGCTGTCCTTCAGGGTGATCTGCGTATCCGAACCGCGGAACAGCGTGCTCTGGTCCTGCCCGGCATGCTGGGAACTCTGGCTCATCACGCACCCTCCCGCACAAAGGGCTTCAGCCCCGCCATGATCTCATTATAGGCGTCATCGTAGTCCTCGCCGACCAGGTTGCCCACATGCCAGTCGAGGGACAGTTCCATGTATTTGACCCCGCGGCCCTTGATCGTGTCGGCGATGATCATCTGCGGCTTGCCGACCCCGGCCGGGCGCAGGTTGTCGAGCGTGTCGAGTATGGCGGTGAAGTCGTGGCCGTCGATGCGCTTCACCTCCCAGCCGAAGGACTCGAAACGGTCGACCAGCGGCTCGACGCTCATGACATTCTCGGTCGGCCCGTCAATCTGCAGCTGGTTGCGGTCGACGATGCCCACGAGGCCGCTGAGCTTGTGGTGTCCGGCGGCCATGGCCGCTTCCCAGATCTGGCCCTCGTTGAGCTCGCCATCGCCCATCATGCAGTAGACCCGGAAGTCGCGGCCCTGCATGCGGCCTGCCAGCGCCATGCCGAGGCCGACCGACAGGCCGTGGCCGAGCGAGCCCGACGAGAAGTCGATGCCTGGGATCTTCTTCATGTCCGGATGGTCGCCGAAGGCGCTGCCGAGACGCGTGTAGTTGTCGAGCAGGGCCGGGTCGAAGAAGCCGACATCGGCGAGGATCGGATAGAGGCCGATGGCGGCATGCCCCTTGCTCAGGATGAAGCGGTCGCGATCGGGCCAGGACGGATTGGCCGGATCGATCCTGAGATGGGCGTAATAGAGGGCAGCAAACAGCTCCGCGGCCGAGAAGGTGCTGGAATAGTGCCCGGCGCCGGCGATACGTGTTAGCCGCAGGGTTTCCAGCCGGACGAATTTCGCCCGATCGGCCAGGAAATCATGCGAGATATTGCGGCCGCGGCCGCGACGATCCTCCACCATGGGCCTCCCTCACCATCCTGCAGTTGCGCCTTGTTCCGGCGCTTGTCTGCATCGTACATGATATATCAAAACACACGGTTCACCCCCTGTCCATATGACCAAGCCGGGAAGGGCGAAATCGCCGGAACCGGCTTGAACAGGAGCGAATGGGCCCGAACCCTACATCCTCGCCACCACCGCCATGGCCTCGTCGGAAGCTGCCAGCGCCGCGTCGATATCGGCATCCGTATGTGCTGCCGACAGGAACATGGTGTGGGTCGGATGCATGTAGATTCCGCGCGCCAGCATCTCGAGGCAATAGGCATTGCCCAGCCGCCGGTCGTCATCGCCATCGAACAGGAGGACTGGCATCTGCACCGGCCCGCTCTGCCTGAGCGGCAGGCCATACCGGCGCGCCTGGGCATCGATCCCGTCGCGGAGGCGCTGGCCCGCATGCCGCATGCGCCCGACCGCGTCGATCGCCTTCATCTTGGTGATGGTGGCAATGGCGGCCGCCATGGCAACCGAGGCCGTCCAGAACGAACCGGTGGTGAAGATCTTGGTCGCCCCTTCCCGGAACCGGTCATTGCCGGTGACCGCTGCCAGCGCGTGGCCGTTGGCAATGGCCTTGCTCCAGGCGGAGAGATCGGGGCGGACACCGACCAGTTCCCAGCTGCCGCCAATGTCGAGGCGGAAGCCGGCGCGCACGTCGTCGACGATCAGCGCAGCGTCATGTTCTGTGGCAAGCTCGCGGGCGCGCTGGGCGAATTCCCGCGTTGGCAGCACATGCTCCTTGCCGAGATCATGCTTGAACGCGGTCACCAGGATGGCGGCAAGGTCGCCGCGCGCCTGTTCGACCGCCTGCTCGAGGCTCGCCACGTCATTGTAGTCGAAATAGATGAGATGGGCCCTGTCCTCCTCGGTGACCCCGGCAAGGGATGGTGTGCACCAAGGGATGGCTCCATGATAGGCGCCGCGCGCGACCAGTACCTTGCGTCGGCCGGTGCCGGCCCGGGCGATGGTGACGGCAACCGTCGTGGCATCGGTGCCGTTCTTCTCGAACAGCACCCAGTCCGCATGCGGAATGGTGTCCACCATGAGCTCGGCGAGCTCCACCAGCCGGGCGCTTGGGCCGTTCATGCAGTCGCCAAGCGCGCGCTGTGCGGCGGCGGCGGCATCCACGTCCGGGTCGTCATAGCCCAGCACCATCGGGCCCCAGGCGCAGATGAAGTCGATATATTCCCGCCCATTGGCATCCCAGATGCGGCAGCCTTTGGCCTTGGAGAAGTACTGGGGATAGCCGGGCGGCATGCGCGTGACGTTCTGGTGACCCCACATGCCGCCGGGAATGACCCTAGCCGCCCTTGCCCTCAACTGCAGGTCGTGACGCAGGCTTGATTCGTCCATCGCGCACCTCCCGGAAGGGCCGGAATGTCGCTATCTGTTGTCTCCGGCCATTTTGATATATCATGTATCAAAGCTGGGGCAATAACAAGCCGGGAGGGCCCTATGGAGATAACCGGAAAGACGAAGGTAATGTTCGTGCTGGCCCATCCGATCGGCCATGTGCGCGCAACCGCGGTGCTGAACGCCCATTTCGCCAGGGCGGGCCACGATATCGCCGCATCGCCCCTCCATGTGCATCCCAGCGATCTCGAGGAGGTGCTGCGGGCCATCCGCCGGATGCGCAACGTCATCGGCTTCGGCCTGACCATTCCCCACAAGATCGCTGCCCTGGCCTATCTCGATAGCCGCACCCCGGAGGCCGAGGCGGCAGGCGCATCCAATTTCGTTCGCCGCAGCGCCGATGGCTCGCTCACCGGACACAACACCGATGGCCTTGGCTTCGTCGCCGGTTTGCGCGCCCATGGCGTTGAACCGCACGGCCTTCGCGTCCTCCAGATCGGCGCTGGTGGCGCGGGCCATGCGGTGGCTGCAGCCTTGGCCGCAGAGGGTGTCGGTGCGCTGCATATCGTCAATCGGGATAGGCGCCGGGCCGAAAGCCTAGCGGGCCGCCTGCGCTCCTTCTATCCAGGCACGACCATATCGACGAATGCCATCGGGGCAGGGGAGGCCGATCTCATCGTCAATGCCACCTCCCTCGGCATGAAGCCCGACGATCCACTCCCCTGCGATCTTGACCGCGCCGGTCCGCAGCAGGTTGTGGCCGAAGTGGTGATGACGCCGCCCGAAACCCGCTTTCTGGCACTGGCCGCGACCAGGGGCTGCCGGACTGTGCCCGGTCGCGCCATGTTGGACGCCCAGATGGATCTCGTCACCCGCTTTCTGGTGGAACAGCCGGCCTTGGCGTAAGCGGGGACTGGCGCTATGGAGGCACTGCAACGCCGTACGGGGAAGAGTGCTGCGACAGGGGAAGGCAAAAGGTCATGGAAGGGGAAGCGGCATTCCGCACACAGAGCCTGTCGGCGCGGATCTATCTGCATCTGCGCCAGGAACTGATGTCGGCGCGCTTCGAGCCCGGCCATCGCTTCAAGATCCGCGATCTCGCGCAAAGCCTCGGCACCAGCGAGACGCCCGTGCGCGAAGCACTGCTGCAGCTGGTGAAGGACGGCGCCCTCGAGATGAAGCCGGGCTATTATATCCGCGTCCGGCGGATGAGCCTTGCCGAATATCTCGAGATCCGCAACATCCGGCTGGTGCTCGAGCCCTATGCCGCACTCCAGGCCATGGCCAATATCGATGAGGCCTTCCTTGCCGGTCTTGAACAGACCCATCGGCAGCTGATCGAGGCCGAACGGTTGCAGGACTATCCGGCTGCCCTCCAGCACAATTACGACTTCCATTTCTCGGTCTACCGGAAGTCAGGCATGCCGCATCTCATCGAGATCTTGGAACGCCTGTGGATCCAGGTCGGGCCGCTTCTCACGCTGCTCTACCCGCATGGACATCCGACCTATGCCGGCCGCCATCAGCATGAGAACGTCATCAGCGCCCTGCGCGCACGCGATGCTCAGGGGGTGAAGCTTGCCTTCGAGCAGGATCTGATCGAGGGTGGAAGCCGTTTCCTCGCCTATCTCACCGAGCTTGATGCGCAGGAGAGTCAGCAGGCGGAACCGGCTCGCAGCCGATCCCGTCGCCGCTCTGCTGCTACCGAGACCGGTGGGAGTGACGCTGCTGCTCCACGCAAGGCCGTGGCCCGGGGCAAGGCCTGATCGCGCCGCACCCCAGTCGAGCTCAAGGGACATATCCTCGTCCAGCTTGCAAGGTTCTCGTAGGTTGCGGGAAACGGGGTCAGGCTGGCGCGTCGGCTGATGCGAATTTCGCCCTGAGTTCCGTCTTCAGCACCTTGCCCATCGGGTTCTTGGGCAGCTCCTCAAGGAACAGCCAGCGCCGCGGAACTGAATAGTCGGCAAGTTTTGCCGCGCAGTGGCGGGCAAGCTCATCCTCGCTAACGCTTTCGCCCGGCAAGAGCACCACGCAGGCTGCGACATCCTCCCCCAGATGGGCATGCGGCACTGCCACAACCGCCGCTTCCCGCACCGCCGGATGGGTGTAGAGCACGCTTTCCACGGCCACCGAGGCGATCTTCAGGCCTCCACGATTGATCACGTCTTTCTTGCGGTCGCTGAAGAACAGGAAGCCGTCCTCGTCCAGATAACCCACATCGCCGGTGAGTACGCGTCGACCGGAAAAGGCCTTCGCCGTGGCGGCGGGATCGCCGAAATAGCCTACCGCCACCGCCGGTCCGGTGATGGCGATCTCGCCGGTCTGTCCGGCAGGCACCGTCTTGCCCTCGTCATCCACCACCTCGACCTTGCACCAGGGCATGGCGCAGCCGACCGACCCGGACTTAGCCTCAAGTCTGTCGGGGCGCAGGACCGTGCCGGCTGGCCCGCTTTCGGTAAGGCCATAGATCTGCACCTGGTCGACCCATGGCCAGGCCTCGCCGATGCGCCGCATGAGCTCCACCGGCATAGCCGCACCGCCATTGGCGACCCGGCGCAGGCCGCGCAGGTCATAGCCGCCCTTGCGGTATTCCTGCAGCATGAAGTTCAGCACTGATGGCACGCCGTGATAGTAGCTCGTAGCTTCCGTCTCGATGAGCCGCAGTCGTGCCTCATTGTCGAGCCGTCCCTCGAGCACAAGGCCGGCGCCCTGTACCCAGCAGGACATGCAGGCAATATTGAGTGCGGAGCTGGTGAAGAAGGGGAAGGCGCCCTGATAGATGTCATCGTGCGTGATGCCAAGCGCCGTGCTGCAGCACAGACCGGCGGCGATCATGGTCGAATGGTTGTGCATCACCGCCTTTGACTTGGCGGTCGTGCCGGAGGTGAAATGCAGGCAGGCCAGCGCGTCAGGATCATCAACCGGGACATAGTCCGCCGCAGGATGGACAAGCTCCGGATCGGGCCAGCTCCGCTCCCCATGGTTATGGTCTCCCTGCCGGTCGACGACCAACAGCAGGGCATCCGGGGCGAGCTGCCGCATGCGGGCACAGGAAGACGGATCGGTGACGATCACCCGTGGTCCGGTCAGCACGATGGCGTGGCCAAGCTCCTCATCCGATGCCCGCGTGTTGAGCGGTACCACCACAGCGCCGATGGCGAAGCAGCCAAGCGCGGTGAGCACGCATTCCCGCCCGTTGTCATTGGTGAGGAAGACGCCGACCCGGCAGCCCCTGCCAAGGCCAAGCTCTGCAAAGCTGCGCGCCAGGGCGTCCATGCGTTGGGCAAGCTGGCTGTAACTCAGCCGGTCGCGCCGGTCGCCGCTCTGGGTGGACAAAGCCAGCCGCGTGGGGAAGGCTTTTGCCTGCGCCGTAATCAGCTGCGGAATCGTATGGCGCCGATAGAGAGCCTCGCCCTCGCCGGATCCGGGAAACTGATCCTGTCGTCCTGACATGTCCTCAACCTTTCAGCAGGTGGGCGAGGCATCGGCTGTTTCAGGAGTGATGGTTCTCCTGTGCGTCCCGTCTGTCCGCCACGTCCCTGGTCTTGTCGTCGTTGCTGTTGTTGTCGAAGGAGGCATCCTCAAGCCCGAAGCAGCGGCAGAACGCCTTGAGATAGGTCCGTTTCACCGGCTCGGGCAGATCCTCGATGGTACCGTCACGCGAGGCATAGCGCTCGAGCAGGAATTCCCGCGCGCCGATCATCATATAGGCCAGCACCTCGAGTTCATCCGCATCGAACCCCTTGAGCTCGCCGGCCTCATGCCCCCGCTTCAGCGAGCGCGTATAGCCGCTGGCCATGCGCCGCAGATAGGCCTGGTGGACAGGGGGCGCAAAGAAGGCGGCTTCGTTGAGGATTCGGTGAATGGCCGGGTGCCGGGCGAGATAGTCGAAATTGGCATCCAGGCCCCGCCGCTCCCGCTCGGCGAGCGACTGGCTGTCGGCGATCTGCTCGGCGATGTAGCGCAGCATGGCCTCGCCCACGTGAGGCAGAAGCTGGTTGAACAGGTCCTGCTGGTTCTTGAAATAGGTGTAGATCAGTCCATGCGCCACGCCGGCTTCGTCGGCGATGCGCGCGATGGTGGCCTTGCCGTAGCCATGTTTGCCGACTACGCGCATGGCTGCATTGAGGATCGCCTCTCGGGTCGCTGCGGCTTTTTTCTCGCGTTTCGACATTGAATTCCTGTTGTCCCTTGTCATGGGCCGGTAGCATCCGACCGTCCGGCCCATGGGAAGGAACGTTACGGATTGGCCGCTGGTCCAGTCGCGGAAGCAATGCGGTCAGCGATCATCTTTCGCAATATGTGCTTCTGCACTTTTCCGGAAGCCGTCTTCGGCAGCTCGTCAACATACTCGACACGCTCTGGCCATTTCTGCGGAGCAAGCCCGTAGGCCTTGAGATAGTCGGCGATCGCCTTCTGGTCTGGCCGGGCCTCGCCCGCTGGGATGATGAAGGCGCACACGCCTTCACCGAGACGGGGGTGGGGCATGGCGACAACTGCGGCTTCCCTGATTGCCTCATGCTCATGCAGGGCATCCTCGATTTCCTTGGCGCTGATATTCTCGCCGCCGCGGATGATGATGTCCTTCTTTCGGCCGGTGATGGTGATCAGCCCGTCTTCCGACAGGATACCGAGGTCGCCGGTGCGGAAATAACCTTCCTCGTCGAAGGCCTCGCGATTGGCCTCGGCATTCGTATAGCCGCGGAACAGGCTCGGGCCCCGGGCGAGGATTTCCCCTTCCTGCCCGAAGGGCACCCTGTTGCCTTCGGCATCGACCAGTTTCACGTCCCAGTCGAACACCTCGCCGTCGGTGCTGGCGGCAAGCTCCGGATCATCCCGGCACCACTGGCTGATCATCGGGCATTCGGAACTGCCGAAGACCCGGAAGCTCATGCAATTGGCAAAGGCGCGGTTGGCGCGCCGGATGATTTCCGGCGGGACGGCAGCTCCCCCACAGGCGAAGATCCTGAGGCTTTCAAGGCGCGAGCCGGCCTTCTCGGCCGCATCCACGAGCTCGCTGAGGAAGGGGGTTGCGCCGATCATGAACTCGATCCCGTGCCTGTCGATCATCTCGACTGCAGCGGCGGCGTCCCATTTTTCCATGAAATAGGTCTGGGTGCCGAGCAGCAGTGGCATTTCCATGCCGTAGGAGAAGCCGGTCACATGGGTGACCGGGCTCGGCATCAGGAGCTTTGCTCCGGGTGACAGCTTCCAGGCGGTCATGCTGGCCCAGAGCGGGCGACGCTGCTGGTTCTGGCTATAGATGACGCCCTTGGGCGTTCCGGTCGTGCCGGAGGTGTACATGATGAACTTGGCCTCGTCCGCATCCCGTTCCTGGAGCGGGCGCGCCGAGGCGCGACCTTTCGTGATCAGCTCCTCGAACTGGTGCGCGCCATCGGCCTTGCCGCGGACCACCACGATGTGCTGGAGACTGGGCACATCCTCGCGGATACGGGCGATCATGGCCGGATAGTCGACATTGCGGAACTGTTCGGGGATGAACAGCAGTCGTGACCGGCAGTCATTGAGGATGAAGCGCAGCTCGGCCTCGCGATAGATCGGGATCACCGGATTGATGATGAAGCCGCCAAGTGCGCAGGCAAGATCGATCACCGGTGCCTCGATCCAGTTCGGCAGCTGGAAGCTGACCGTCTCGCCGGGCCTGAGCCCGATCTCGAGCAGCCCGCGGGCGAGAGCAGTGGCCCGGTCCAGCAATTCGGCATAGGTGAGGCCGCCGGTCTCGCCGATCACCGCCGGACGGTCCGGTTCCTCGGCGGCGCGCTTGCGTGCCATCTGGCCAAGCGTCTCGCCGGTCCATTCACCTGCCGCCCGGCGCGCTTCCCTCTCGCCCTCGCTGAAGCGGAGCGTCCAGACCGGGATCTCTGGCAGGTCATCTCGCCGGTCAGACGGCGAGATAGCGTTCTTTGAGGGTTGGATCTGCATCGAATTCATCCCACGATCCATCAAAGACGATCCGGCCGCTGTCGATCAGGAACACGCGGTCGGTGCATTGCCGGGCAAAGCTCAGGTTCTGCTCGGCGATAAGGAAGGAGAGGCCGCCCCTGGCTCTGAGCCGTGCGAGGTGATCGGCCATCTCGTCGACGATCACCGGAGCAAGGCCTTCCACCGGCTCATCCAGCAGCAGCAGCTTGGGCAGACCGAAGACCCCGCGCGCCACCGCCACCACCTGCTGCTGGCCGCCGCTCAGCTGATAGCCGTTGCGTTCCTTGAGCGGCTCGAGCATCGGGAACAGTTCCCAGATCTCCGCAAGCGTCATCGACCGGTCATTGGCCTGCGGGCGGGCGAAGCGGCCGAGCTCGATATTCTCGGCGACCGTGATCTTCGGATAGATCCGACGATCCTCCGGTACCAGCATGAGTCCTAGGCGGCTGCGCTTCTCGGTGGGGAGACCGGTAAGGGCCTGTCCGTCGAACTCGATCGTGCCTGAAACCCGGGGACCGGCATCGAGCAGGCTCTTCATCAGCGTCGATTTTCCGGCGCCATTGCGCCCGAGCAGGGCGACGCTCTCGCCGTGCCGCACCGTCAGGGACGCATTCTGGATGATGTGACTGCCACCGTAATAGGCATCGAGCCCGGTGACCGACAGCAATGGCTTAGCCATGGCCGAGATAGACCTCCCTGACGCGTGGATCGGCTCTGACAGCTTCCGGTTGGCCACTGGCGATGATCTCGCCGTGGTGGAGGACGGTAAGGCGGCTGGCGAGGCCGAAGACCACTTCCATGTCATGTTCGGTGAGCAGCAGGGTAAGGCCGTAGCGCTCGCGCACCCGCGAGATCATGCGCACCGCATCTGCCCGGTCGGCTGGAGACATGCCTGCCGTGGGCTCATCCAGCATCAGCAGCTTGGGCTGGAGCGCGAGGCTCATGGCGAGCTCGAGCCGCTTCTTGTCGCCATGGGAGAGGATCTTCGCCGGCGCGTTGGCCATCTCTTCCAGAGACAGATCCTCAATCAGCGCATCGACCTCTCGACGCACCGCATCGCGTGGTGCGAACGACCAGAGCATGGCACCGCCCTTGCCCTGCAGCCGCTCCCGCATTTCGACCGCCACCACGAGATTCTCGTATGTGGTCATGTCGGCGAAGATCTTCGCAACCTGGAAGGACCGGCCGATGCCGAGCCTGACCCGCTGCCAGCCCTCGAGCCTGGTGATGTCGCGGGACTCGAAGGTGATCGATCCCGCATTGACCCGGGACTCGCCGCTCAGGCAGCGAAATAGTGTGGTCTTGCCCGCACCGTTCGGTCCGATGACCACATGGGCCTCGCCAGGCGCGAGGGTCATGTTGACATCCTTCAGCACCTTGACCGGCCCGTAGGACTTGAAGATGCCGTTGGCGGCAAGGATGGGCGTGCTCATGACGCATTCTCCACCTTGGTGGCAAGTGCCGCTCGCCGGCCGGCCGGGGCTTCCTTGCGCCGCGAGATCCGGGAAAGGAGCCCAAGCACACCGCCCGGGATCGCCAGCACCACCGCCAGCAGCAGCATGCCCACCGTGAGGTCGGCGATGCCGTGAATGCCGCGAGTGGCATAGCTCACGGCGCCAAACAGGATAGCGCCAACGGCCGGCCCCCAGAACACCCCGGCGCCGCCGAGCAGGGCATAGAGCACCGGATAGGTCGATACCGACCAATGGGCGATTTCGGGCGAAACGATCCCGGCCCAGGGGGCGAGGGTTGCGCCGCACAGGCCGGCGACGCTGCCGGAGATGATGAAGGCGGCAAGCCGCCAGCGTTGCAGGTTGATCCCGAGGAAGGCAGCCCGCATCGGCTCCTGGCGGATTGCCTGCATGAGCCGGCCGGCGGATGAGTTCTGCAGGCACCACAGGCCGAATGCCACCAGCGCCATCAGGATGATGATGAAATAGAAATAGCTGGTGCCGGTCGTGAGCTTGAGGGTGAACAGGCCGAAATCGATTTGCGGCCGCGAGATGCCGACGATGCCGTCATTGCGACCGAGGAAGGTCGTGCGGGTGATGATGATGTGGATGAATTCGGCAAAGGCGAGCGTGAGGATGGCGAAATAGATGCCGCTCGCCCGCCGCAGCGCCACGAAGCCGAAGACCAGCGCCAGGATCCCGCCCACCGCCGCGCCGCAGAGCAGCATGAGGAAGAACGGGATGCCGGCATATTTGGTAGACAGCACGGCGAAGGTATAGGCGCCGCCCGCAAAGAACATGGCATGGCCAAAGGACAGGAGGCCTATCCCTGAGAACAGCAGGTTCCATGACAGGGCGAAGACGATGTTGATCGCAACCATGCCTGCCAGGAATACGAGGCCGCTATTGGCGAAGGTTGGCACCAGCGCGAAAAGGCCAAGCCCGATCGCAAGCACGAGCAGGGTGGTGAGCATCCGGGAGCGGTAGTCGGTCATGCTGTCTCCTCTCTGCCCATGATCCCCTGCGGCCGGATGAGCAGGATGACCGCCAGCGCAATGAGGTAGAAGATGCCCGGATACTCCGGCACGAGCGTACTGCCGAAGCTCTCGATCAGTCCGAGCAGGATCGAGGCGATGAAGGCACCGCGGATCGATCCCATGCCGCCCACGATGACCACGCCGAAGGCCTGCAGCAGGAAGATGCCGCCAAGTTCCGGCGACAGGCTTTGATTGGCCGAAAGCAGCCCGCCGGCGAGCCCGGCAAGGCCGAAGCTGATTGCCACGGTGACGAGATAGACGCGCTTGATGTCGATGCCGAGCACCCGGGCCATCCAGCCATCCATGGCCACCACGCGGATGAGCTGTCCCGTCCTGGTACGTGAGATGAACAGCTCGAGCGCAATGAACACCACCACCCCGGCGGCAATCACGAACATCGTGTAGGTCGGCATGATCAGGTCGCCGAGGAAGATTGCCGAATTCAGCGAGGCCGGCGGCATGACGCTGCGGAAATCGAGCCCCCAGATCAGTTTGACCGCGCCGACACAGACCAGCAGCAGGGCATAGGTGGCGATCAGCACATAGGCGTCGTCCACGCCGCGCAGTCGGCGGAAGATGAGGAAATCCACGATGATGCCCAGCGCTGCCACCGCGACTCCGGCAACCAGCGCCAGCAGGATATAGACAGGCACCGAAATGGCGCTGCCCCCGATCTGCGTCATCAGGCTGTAGGCGATATAGGCACCGATCATGAAGAAGGCGCCGTGGGCGAAGTTCAATATGTGCAGGATGCCGAAGATCAGCGTGAGCCCTGCCGCCACCAGGAAGGTGGCCATGCCCCAGGAGAGGCCATTGAACACGGTCATACTGAGGTCGTACATGGGGAGCCTTCGTGTTGGGCAGCGGGAAGAGGCAGCAGTGGCCTCTTCCCGTCGCGGAAGACGGCGGACGCGGATCAGAGCGTCTTCAGCTTGAGCGGCTCGCCCGGGCTCGGCGGCTCGATCACCTTGGAGCCGTCGACCTGCACGTAGTCCGTGACCGCAAAGCCGGATTCGGCTTCGCTGCTCGGCTCGATCAGGCAGAGCTCGGTGTTCTTGATCGCCTGGTTGTCCTCGGCCCTGATGGTGCGCTTGCCCGTGGCACTGTCGAAGGTGAGGCCCTTGAGCGCCTCGATCACCTTGTCGGTGTCGGTGCTGCCGGCCTTCTCCACCGCCGCCTTGTAGGCGAGCACCGCGGCTTGGGCTTCCGCCGCCCAGCCCATGGGATACTTGTCGCCGGTGCGCTTCACATACTCGTTGTAGAGATCATCCGAGAGCGGATTGCCCTCGTTGGTCTTGTAGTACCAGTGGAAGCCGCTCCAGTGCTTCGGCACCTGGTTGCCCATGGCATTGGCCACCAGGAATTCGTTGGCCGAGTCGAGCAGGGCCTTGATCTTGTCGAAGAAGCCGAAGGGCTTGGCCTGCTGGTACAGGGTGACGGCGTCGCCGCCATAGACCGAGGTGTAGATGCCTTCGACCGGCAGGCGCATGGCCTGGGCGATGTAGTTCTTGTAGTCGCCCGAGCCATAGGGAACGAGGATCGGCTCCTTGATGTCGGGCTGCTTGCCGGTGAGCTCCGGATAGACCGTGAGCATGGCGTCGACGAAGGTTGCCCAGGTGGTGCGGCCATATTCATGATCGGGAATGATGCCGCCCCACGAGCTAATCTCGGGCTGCTTCTCGACGATATTGCGCACCAGCCCGTGGCTGCGCATGTACGGATTGTCGCCCACCCGGAAGACATTGGGCGAATAGTTCTCGTGATTGATCTTCTCCGTGCCGGCACCGGAGGTGATCACGATGCCGCCTTCGTTCTGCATCAGCGGGCCCATAGCGAGGGCGACGGCGCTGGAGATCGTGCCGAGCTGCAGATTGGCGCCGAGGCCCACCAGCTCGCGGGCAGCGACGCTGGCATCATTGGGATTGGCACGGGAATCGCGCAGCTCGAGTCTCACCGGCTTGCCGGCGATGCCGCCGTTCCTGTTGACATAGTCGCGGGCGATCTCGGCGCCGATCTTGGCGAAGTTGCCGATCAGCTGCTGGGGCCCGCTTAGCGGCGTGACCACGCCGATGATGACTTCATCCTGCGCTTTCGCGCGCTTGACGTAGGGGAAGGGCAGGGCAAGGCTGCCGCCGACGGCAGCAGAGCCCAGGAGAACTTGGCGCCTGTTCAGCTTGGTCATTCAGATTTCCTCCACTTTTCGGCTGCTCTTTTTGGCGGCCTTGAGGGAATTGTTACCAAATGCTTGCTTGCTTTCAATCTCCGGTGAAGTTGGGCTTGCGCTTTTCCCGGAAGGCGTTGACCGCTTCTTGGTGGTCCTTGGACAGGTTGGACATGGATTCGTAGGCAACGCCCGTATCCATGATGCTATGGGCCAGCTGCTTGAGGGCCACATTGGTCGTCACCTTCGTCCAGCGGATGGCATTGCGCGCACCCGATGCCAGACGCCGGGCGAGGCCGTAGACGTCCTCATCCAGCTTGTCTTCCGGAACAGCGCGGTTGATGAGCCCCATGCGCGCCGCTTCCGGCGCCGGGATTGGGTCGCCGGTCATCAGATATTCCTTGGCGCGCAGGAAGCCGATCATTTGCGGCCACAGGATCGCGCCGCCATCACCGGCGACAAGGCCGACCGATACATGCGGGTCGCCGATCTTCGCCTTCTCGTTGGCGATCACGATATCGCAGGTGAGCGCAATGGTGGCGCCGAGCCCCATGGCATGGCCGTTCATCCGGCAGATAAGCGGTTTCTCGAGATCGAGCTGGCTGAAGATGATCCGCTTGGCCTCGAAGGCCGTCCGCTCGAACTTGCGCGGATGGTCGATGGCGTCCTGCATCCAGTCGATGTCGCCGCCGGCGCAGAAGGCGCGGCCGGCCCCGGTCAGCACGATGACATCGGAATCCGGATCGTCGTTGAGATCGATGAAGACCTGCGACAGCTCCGTATGGAGCTCTTCATTCACGGCGTTGAGCGTGTCCGGGATGTTGAGGGTCGCGGTGAGAATGCGGCCCTCCCGCTGGAAGGTGATCCTCTTGTACTTCGAGAAGCGATCCAAGGCGTCCTCCATTCTTGGGCGTTGTTGGCTCGTTCAGGCGCTGTAGCGGGCTGCTACGCGGTCGAGATGCGCGTCTGCCCCGCCGAACAGGAGATCGAGGCTCTTGAGCCGTCTGAAGCCTTCGCCAATGGGCATTTCCTCGGTCATGCCGATGCCGCCATGCAGCTGGATGGCTTCGCGGCCGATATGCAGGGTGCGCGACAGCACGCCACTGCGGGCGGCTGACAGCCGACGGGTGCGCGCATCCCCCTGCGGATCAAGCAATGCAACGGTTGCCATCACCGCCAGTGACCGGGCTTCCTCGAGCGCTACCATCATGTCCGCCATGCGGTGCTGGAGCGCCTGGAAGCGGCCGATCGTCTGGCCGAACTGCTCGCGCTGCTTGAGATAGGCGAGGGTGCGGTCGAACAGCCCCTGCGCGATGCCGACCGCTTCGGCGCACAGGGCGGCAAGGGCGTGATCTGCCGCCGAGCGTAGCGCCTGCCGGGCAACATCCCCACGGGCGATGACGGCTTCAGGGGCAAGCCGTAGCTGATCGAAGGTGACTGTGGCGCCCGGCTGTCCATCGAGGGTGCGATAGGCTTTCCGTTTGATGGCGCTGTCATCCGCCGTGACCTTCACGAGGGCCATATCACCTGATGGTCTTTCGAGAACTGCCATGACATAGCCGTCGACGGTGTCGCCATACGGCATGTAGTCGATACGACCTGACAGGATCAGTCCGTCGCCGGAGGCATCGAGCGCAACTCCCGCGGCCGGCTTCTCGGAAAGTTCGGCCACGTAGATTTCCTCGCCAGCGACGAAGGGAGCGAGCGCTTCTGCGCTGCATCCGGCATCGACGAGGATCTGGGGTGCCATAACCATGGCGGAAAGCAGTGGTGCCTGCAGCAGGCCCTTGCCCGCGCCTTCCAGGATGATCATGGTTTCAACCGCCGTGCCGCCGAAGCCGCCTTTATCTTCGGGCAAACCGGCACCGAGCCAACCGAGCTCGGCGATGTCGCGCCACATCCTGCGGTCGAGCGTCATGTCACGGGCAAGGGAACGATTGTCGGCGCGCCCGTGCTCGGTTGCGAACCGGGCGACATTGTCCTGCAGCAGGATCTGTTCCGCCGTCAGACTGAGATCCATGGGGTTACCTCCTCACAGGCCGAGGGCGTGCTTGGCGATGATGTTGCGCTGGATCTCGTTGCTGCCGCCCCAGATGGTAGGCGCCCGCTGGAACAGGAATTCCGTGACGATCCCCATGTTGCGCGCAAGCTCCTCGTCCGGATCATTGACGGGATCGAGCATCAGCTCGGGCTGATAGGGCAGGGCATCGGGTCCGATCACCTCGACGGCGAATTCCGACATGGCCTGCAGCAGGGCCGAGCCACGGATCTTGAGGATGGAGGCTTCGTATCCCGGTGACTGGCCGCCCATGACCGCGCTCAGCAGCCGCAGGGTGGTCCATTCGAGCGCCATGATATCGACTTCGAACCCCGCGACCCGATCGCGATAGCGCGCGCTCTCGGTGAGTTGCCGTTCCCGCGCCAGCCGCTGGATGCGGTCGAGGAAGCGCTTGGCCTTGCCCACTTCCGCCGACAGTACCCGCTCGTGACCCAGCAGGAACTTGGCATAGGTCCAGCCCTTGTTTTCCTCGCCCACCCGATTCTCGACCGGCACGCGCACATCGGTGAAGAACACCTGGTTGAAATGGTGCAGCCCGTCGATCGACCAGATCGGCTCGATGGTGATGCCCGGGGACTTGAGATCGATCAGCAGGAAGGAGATGCCCTCCTGCGGCTTCGCCTCAGGGTCGGTGCGCACCAGCGCGAAGATCCAGTCGGCCCAGTGCGCCATGGTGGTCCAGATCTTTGAACCGTTGACCACGTAATGGTCACCGTCGCGCACTGCCCGTGTTTTCAGGCGCGCCAGATCGGAGCCGGCATTGGGTTCGGAATAGCCCTGGCACCAGAACACCTCGTTCGAGAGGATGCCGGGCAGGTGCCGCCGCTTCTGCTCCTCACTGCCATAGGTGTAGATGACCGGGCCGACATAGTTCACGCCGAAGGGCAGGAGCCAGGGCGCGCCGGCATAGCTGGTCTCTTCCTGGAAGATGTAGCTTTGGGTGGCCGTCCAGCCGCAGCCGCCGTATTCCTTCGGCCAGAAGCCGGCAATCCAGCCGCGCCGGGCGAGAATGTCCTGCCAGCGCATGTAGTCATCCCGGCCCAGTGGCCGGCTGGCGAGGACCTTTTGCCGAATGTCGTCAGGCAGATTCTCGGCGCAGAACTGCCGGACCTCGGCGCGAAATGCTTCGTCTTCCGCAGTCCAGAATGGATCCATCCGTTTCCTCCCGAGGGACGGTGGTACGTTCTTGTTTTGAATGTTGATTCAATATTCAAAAACTGTCGGATGGATGCAAGGAGTTTTTCACTCAGATTGGCAATCCGTGCCTGGACGGTACAGCGGGCCGCGTTCAGGCAGCCGATTGCCTGGGGGCGCGGCCCGACCGAACTCATTGCTGTTGGCTTCCGTGGCTTGAGCCATGTCCGCCGTGGGCGCCATGATCGCTGCCATGACCATGCCCCTGGGCGTCATTGCTTTCGTCGGCGAAATCGAGCACCTCGACCACCAGATCCTCCCGCGGCCCCGAAAGCCGCATCGAGAATGCCCAGGAGCCGGGCATGTCGAGGGTGATGGCGAAGCGGTAATGTCCAGGGGCATCTCCCGGACTGGCCACCTCCGGCGGAATGTTGTGGGCCATGGGCATGGACGGCATGTCAGCCTTGACCTCGACATTCAACCCTTCAATCGGCGCCTTGCTGGCCTGGTCGGTAATCAGCGCGTCGCAGTCATAGGTCAGCGTCTTGCCCGTAGGCGTGCAGGTGAGGCTTGCTGCCGCCCGCTGCTGTGCCTGCGCCTCGGCTACGATCAGGCCCGGGGCAACGAGTACGGCGGCAATGATGATCTTTTTCACGATCTCCCCCTTTTGACAGGACGGTCACGCGGCGCCGAGATAGGCCTCGATCATCCGTGGATCCGTCAGAAGCGCCTGTGCTTGGCCCTGCGCCGTCACCCGCCCGCCATCGAGTACCAGCGCCCGATCGGCGATCTCGAGCAGCTGCCGCACATTCTGGTCGACCACCAGCAGGCCCTTTCCCTCGGCCCTGAGCGCAACCAGCAGCTCGAAGATGGCGGTGGTGGCGGCGGGTGAAAGGCCGAGCGTTGGCTCATCCAGCAGTATCAGCGTCGGATCGTTCATCAGCCCGCGGCCTATGGCCAGCCACTGGCGCTGACCGCCGCTGAGGCTTGCTGCCGGAAGCGCAAGCAGCCTCCGCAGCATTGGCAGGCGGTGGAGCACCTTTTCCCGGTGCTCGACCGCCGTTCTGCGCGACAGATGGCTCGCTGCCGCCACCAGCAGATTCTCGCCCACCGTCATGCGGGCGAAGATCAGGCGGTTCTCGGGCACATGGGCAATGCCTCGGGCGACGAGCTCCGGGGCATCGAGCCCTTCTACGGCGCTCCCTCGGAAGCGGATCGAACCGCGATCGATGGGTCGCTTGATTCCGGAAATGGCCTCGAGCAGCGTGGACTTGCCTGCACCATTGGCCCCGACCAGGGCAAGGATCTCGCCGGCACCCACCGCAAGGGATACCCCCCGCACCGCCTTGACCGGCCCGTAAGTTACATGCACGTCCTGCAGCTCAAGCATGGGCCGCCTCGCTGCCGAAATAGACCTGCTGCACCTGCATGTCATGCCGCACGTCCTGCGGACTGCCCTCGGCGATGATGCGCCCGATATGCAGCACCGCAACCCTCCGGCACAGGCGGGCGATCAGGTCGATCTTGTGCTCGATGATGATCACCGACCGGTCCGGCAGCACCGCGCGCGCAATGAGCTCGGCCATGGCGTCCGTTTCTTCCCGGGTAAGCGCGCCGGCTGGTTCATCCAGCAGCAGGAGCTGTGGTGTAAGCGCCAGCGCTCGGGCGATGTCGAGGCGCCTCCTCTCGGCAAAGCCGAGGCTGCCCGCGAGCAGCTCGCCCTTGCCCTTGAGCCCGGTGATCTCGAGCAGCTGCGCAGCGGCCTTGCGTCCGCCCGGGCAGATTGGCCGCACATTGTCCATCACCGTAAGCCGCTCGAAGACGCGGGTGGTCTGCACCGTGCGGGCAATGCCGGCACGCGCGATCGCATCCGGGGAGAGTCTTGTTATGTCGCGCCCGCCAAGGATGACCTTGCCGGAGTCCGCCGGCGAGATCCCGGTAATGACATTGAACAGTGTCGACTTGCCTGAGCCATTCGGGCCAATCAGACCCAGGCATTCACCGGCGCCAAGGATGAGGGAGACATTGTCAAGCGCAACCATGCCCCCGAAGGACCGGCTCACCCCTTCAAGCCGCAGCATGGCGCAGCCTCCGCAAGGCCCGGCCCAGCCGGTGGACCAAAGCCTCATCCAGCAGCCCCCTTGGCCGGAAGACGAGCAGCAACGCCACCAACCCGCCGAAGATGATCATGCGGTAATGGGCAAGCCAGCGCAGGGATTCGAGCAGGCCGATATCGAGTATCACGCCGAGGATCGGTCCGATCGCCGTGCCCAGCCCGCCGATGAGCCCATAGGCGAGGGCATGGACGCCGAGCATGATCGTGATGATGCCTGGCTCGATATAGGTCACCGAATGGGCATACAGCCCGCCGCCCAGCGCGGCCAGCGCCCCGGCTGCAGTGGCTGCGGCGAGCTTGTAGCGGGTGACGGGAATGCCATTGAGGCTTGCCATCACGTCGTCCTCGCCGATCATTCGGAGACGGGGCCCGAAGCGGCTGAGCTCGAGCGCAAGGAAGCCGAGCAGCACAATCGCCAGCAGCCCCCAGACCAGCAGAGCGAAGCCGGCGGTGCCTATGCCGCTGTCGAAGACATGTCGTATGTCCCTGAAGCCGTGCTCGCCGTCGGGGCCGAGCATCACCCCGTCGATCTCGCGCCGGTAGCGGAACAGCGAGAACAGGATGCGTACCATTTCGGCAAAGGCGAGGGTTGCGATCGAGAAATACAGTCCGCGCAGCCTGAGGGTCGGCACGGCAAGGGCGAGCTGGGCCACGGCGCCTGCCGCAGCCCCCAGCGCCAGCGCCGCCATCAGCGGCCAGCCCCACAAGACGGTGGCGATGCCCGCCCCATAGGCGCCGATGCCGAAGAAGGCCTGCTGTCCGAACGAGACCTCCCCGGCCAGCAGCAGGAGATAGGCCGACAGGGCGACGAAGGAGATCATGCCGATATTGGTGAGCACGCTGATCGTGAAGGAAGACATCACAGCCTCCCATGGGCCGCAGCCAGCCTCTCGGCCTGGGATGCGCCCAGGAGTCCTGCAGGCCGCAGAACCAGCATGAGGAACAGCACGAGAAAGGCCGCGAGTTCCCGGATCTGTGCTCCGCCATACCAGTGTGCCTGCGCCTCGATGATGCCCAGCAGCAGGCCACCGACGACCGCTCCCGGCAGCGAGCCGAGCCCGCCGATCATCATGGCGGTGAGCCCCTTGAAGGTCGCCCACATGCCGAACATGGGCGTGATCTGCTGCTCGGCGGTAACGATCAGGAAGCCGCCGATGCCACCGATGGCGGAAGCGAGGATGAAGGCCGACAGCAGCACCCGCTCGATCCGGATGCCCATGAACCGCGCCGCGCGCGGCGCTTCGGCAACCGCCTGCAGCCTGAGCCCGAACTGGCTGTGACGGATGAGACGCTCGAGCGCGAAGGTGACAAGCGCGGCGATGGCGAGCATGCCGAGATAATCGCCGCGCAGCAGGAAGGGGCCGATCCCGAACATGGCGCCGTCGGCGAGTGCCGGTAGCGGATAGGAATGGCGCGGCATGACCAGGGTCGCGACTTCCTCGAGCTGCATCCAGATCGCGAAGCTTGCCACCATGGCCGCAAGTCCTGCCCCGGGCTTCGACCAGGCAAAGCACAGGCGCTCCACATAGATGCCGGCGACGACCGCGCCGCCAACGGCCACCGGCATGAGCAGCAGCGGGGGAAGCCCCCAGCGCTGGTACAGGAATGCCGCCGCATAGAGCCCGATCATGATGGAAGGGCCAAAAGCGAGATTGAGGCTGCCGAGCACACCGAAGATAAGGGTGAAGCCGAGGGCGAGAAGGGCGTAGGCCGATCCATTGGCGATCCCGTCCAGGATGTTCTGGATGAAGTCGACCATGACCGGGCTGTCACGCCTCCTCTCGGCGCACACCCAGATAGGCTCGCGCGATCACCTCGTCCTCGGCGAGCGCATCGGGCGAGCCGTCGAAAGCAACGCGGCCCTGGTCCATCAGATAGAAGTGGCTCGCCACCTTGAGGGCCATATGCACATTCTGCTCGACCAGAAAGATGGTGGTACCATCTCGGTTGAGCTCCGCCACGATGTCGAAGATCTCTTGCACCACCAGCGGCGCAAGGCCAAGCGAGGGTTCGTCCATCAACAGCAGTTTCGGCCGCGACATGAGCGCCCGCGCCACCGCCAGCATCTGCTGCTCGCCACCCGAAAGCGTGCCGGCATTCTGCCCCGAACGCTCCCTGAGGCGCGGGAAGCGGGTGAACATGCGGTCGAGATCGGCCTGGATCTCTCCCTTGTCAGAGCGCAGATAGGCGCCCGCATGGAGGTTGTCGAGCACCGTCATGTGCGGGAACACCAGGCGGTTTTCCGGCACCAGCGCGATGCCGGCCTGCACGATGCTGGTGGGGGATGAGCCGGCGATCGGCTGGCCGAGAAAGCGGATGTCACCGCGCCTGGGCTTGAGAATGCCGGTAATGGTCATCATCAGTGTGGTCTTGCCGGCGCCATTCGGCCCCAGCAGACAGGTGATACCGCCCTCCCGCACCGAGAGCGAGACGCCCTTGAGCGCCTCGATCTTGCCATAGGCCGTCACCACATCGGAAACCGTGAGCAGCTCGGTCATGCCTCCGCCATCCCCAGATAGGCCTCGCGCACGGCGGGATGCTGCTGCACCTCGGCCGGCGTCCCGTCAGCGATCTTGCGACCGAAATTGAGCACCGCGATCCGGTCGGTCACTGCCATCACCAGTTCCATGTGATGCTCGATGAGCAGGACGGTGATTCCACCGTCGCGCAGGGCGCGGATGCGCCGGTCGAGATCCTGGATTTCCTCGGCATTCATGCCGGCGGCAGGCTCATCCAGCAGGATGAGTTTCGGCCGTGATGCAAGCGCCCGCGCCAGTTCCAGCCGGCGCTGTTCGCCGAAGGCGAGATTGCCGGCGAGTTCATCCGCCCGGTGGTCAAGGTCGCAGAAGGCCAGAAGCTCCATGACCTCGCCGCGGGCATCGCGCGACCCGCCGAGCCAGCGCGGCAGGAAGCCTGCCATGCTGCCATGGGGCTGGGCATTCTGCGCCACCCACAGATTCTGCCAGACCGTCAGTTGGCCGAACAGGCGGATATTCTGGAAGGTGCGGGAAATCCCGCTGCGCAGGCGCTCGTGCGTTGGCAGTGTCGTGATGTCCTTGCCCTCGAAGGTGATCGTCCCCTTCGTGGGGGGGAAGATCCCGCAGATCAGGTTGACGGTCGTGCTCTTGCCTGACCCGTTGGGACCGATCAGACCGAGGATCTCGCCTTGGCGCACCGACAGATTGACATCGTCGACCGCCTTCACCCCGCCGAAATATTTGCTAAGCGACGCCAGTTCGAGCATCACGCTTCTCCTCCTGACGAACGAACAGGCGCCGCAGCATCCGGGCGGTCCGGGCATCGAACAGGCCGCGCGGCCGCACATTCATCACCAGCACGATCAGGGCGCCGAACAGCAGGTTGCGCCAGTCGCCGAGGAAGCGCAGCCCCTCAATCAGGAAGCCCTGGATGAAGATGACCGCAGCCAGGGTGCCGAAGACGCTGGAGAGCCCGCCGAGGATCGGATAGGCGATGGCGAAGGTGGCGAGCACCACGCCGAACTGCACATGCTCGATATGGGTGGTGTAATGGGCATAGAGCCCGCCGCCGACCCCTGCGATTACTCCGCCCACGGTCATGGCGATGACCTTGACCGCGGTGATGTTGATGCCCGAGCTCTGCGCGGCGAGTTCATCCTCGCCCACGGCCCGCAGAACGGCCCCGGCCCGCGAGCGGTCCATCCACCACAGGAGCGCCATCACCACGACGACGATCGCCCAGATGAACAGCAGCACATCGGTGATCGACCAGCCATTCTCCTGGAAATATCGGATCTGGCGAAAGCCTTCGGCCCCGGATGGCCCGACCAGCAGCTCGCCGCGATTGATCTTGTAGTTCAGATTGAAGAAGAACAGCCGCACCGCTTCTCCGAAGGCGGTGGTTGCCACCACCAGCATGAGCCCCTTGACCCGCAGGGCCGGGAAGCCGACGGCACAGGCGATCGCCCCGGAAAGGAGGCCTCCCACCGCCAGCGCCGGGATGATCGACCAGCCGGCCATGGCAGTCAGCATTCCCGCCGCATAGGCGCCGATGGCGAAGAAGCCGGCCTGGGCGAGGCTCACCTGGCCGGTCAGCAGCACGCAATAGGCGGAAAGCCCGAGCAGCGTGTGGATGCCGATGATCTGAATGAGGCCGTAATAGAAGTCCATGATCGCCTCCTCAGTCCCGCATCTGCACGGAGCCGAACAGGCCGCTCGGCCTGAACACCAGGAAGGCGAAGAGCAGCAGCATCACATACAGGTCGCGCTCGGTAACCCCCCGCAGGAACTGGAAGAAATTCTCGAACCCGCCGACGACGAGCCCGGCGACGATAGCCCCCGGAATGCTTCCCAGGCCACCGATCACCGTTACAATGAGTCCCTTGACCGTCAGCGGCAGCGCCAGCAGCGGCGACAGCACTCCGACCGCCGCCCCGATCATGGCTCCGGCAATGCCGCCGAGCAGTCCGGTGATCACGAAGACCTGGGCGTTCACATTGGTGACCCGGATCCCGCATAGCTGGGCAGCCACCGCCTGCTGCGCCACCGCTCTTGTGGCAAGCCCAAGCCTCGTGCGGTAGAGCAGCCACAGGAGACCCAACATGCACAGGCAGCCGAGCAGGAAGACCACGATCAGATCGCCCCGGAAGTAGAAGGGGCCAATGAAGATCGAGCCATCCTCCAGCACCGGCGGATAGGACAGCGGCATGCCGTCGGTCGCATGCACGATCACCTCGTCGATGAGCAGCAGCATGCCCACAGTAGACATGAGCGTCGCCAGCGGATTGGCCAGCGGGATGAAGTGGAAGCAGGCGAAGTAGACGATCAGCCCGATGACACCGCCCGACAGTGCCGCCAGCAGGAAGATGAGCGGTGTAGGCACGGCGGCACCCTGCAGGATGAGGAGGCTCGCATAGGCGCCGCCGATGGAGGCGGCCGCATAGGACAGGTTGATCTTGTGCATCACGCCGAAGATCAGCGTGAAGCCGAGACCGATCATGGCATAGGTCGCGCCGAACAACAGACCGTCAGCAATCGACTGAATGGAGTCGATAAGGAAATACTGGTCCACGCAGAGGCCCCTTGCTGAACCGGATGATACAATGGGATGAGAATGAAGCCCTCACGGGCGGCCGGGTGACCGCCCGTGCCGGAGCATGGGTCAGCTGCCCGGATTGTGCCGGACTTCCCAGTTGTTGTTCTTGGCCTGGACGAAGACAAAGGGCTTGACCGCCTCGCGGTCGGGCGTCCGTGCCACCGGGCCGAGAAGGCCCTTGGTTTCCTTGAGTGCCGCGAGCCCCTCGCGCATTTTCTTCCGGTCTTCCTCGAGGGTTTCCGGCTTGCCGATGATGCCCTGCTGCTCGATCACGTCCTTGAGGATGAACATGATCTCATAGGCGGCGGCGCTGTGCAGGTCGGCATTGCCGCCCTTGGCGACGATCGCCTCGGCCGCCTCGATCGCCTCCGGATTGACGGGCGCGAAGCCCGTGGGGATGATCAGGCCCTCGGCCTGCTGGCCGCAGCCCTTGACCGTCTCGATGCTGGACGAGGAGGTCAGCCCGATCAGCAGCTTCGGCTTCACGCCTTGGCGTGACATTTCCCGCAGCACGCCGCAGGTGGTGAAGGGATGGGCGGAGACCGCCACGATATCCGCATTGGCCCGGCGCATGTCGCGCACCTGGTTGGAGAAGGTGGTGTCATTGAGCAGCCACTCGCTCTCGCCCACCAGCTGATAGCCATTGGCCTCGGCTTCCCGCTTCATCACGCCATAGGTGGCGTTGGAATGGGCGAAGTCTTTCTCGAACCCGCCGTAGAAGGTCTTGAGGTCCGGATATTCCTTCTTCACCCACTCGAACAGCGCCTTGTACATCTCCGCTTCATTGGGAACATTGCGGAACGCCCATTCGGAGATCGAGGCGAGCCCGCCCTTGGCGGCCACATCGGCGATGATCGGGAACTGCAGGCCGCTGTCGGAACTGTCGCCGACCTTCTTCTGCAGGATGCCGAACAGGGACTCGGCCACATTCGAGCAGGTGGGACCGACAGCGATGATCGCGTCCGTCGCTGCGATGCGACGCACCACATTGATGCCTTCCTCGGCATTGCAGCGGTCGTCGTAATAGGTGATCTCGAACTTGCCCGTGGTGCCGTCGCCAAGCTTGATTCCACCGGCGGCGTTGATCTTCTCGGCTGCTGCCTTCATGGCCGCTTCGCTGCCGATGCCGAAGACACGCACGACACCCGACATGGCGCCGAAGCCGGCCACCTGGACCGGACGGTCCTCCGCCTTGGCGGGCGCGGACTGGAAGCCCAGACCCAGGCCGGCAGTAAGCGCCGCCGCGGACAGCATGCAGGTAAAGAAACGTCTCATCGAAGCCTCCCCTCCGCTAGTACGTTTGCGTTTCCTCGCGCCCCGCTTGGACGGCTTATGATGCCGGTGTGCGAAGCATTATTTCATGCCTGTACTTTCAGGCTTGAGGAAAAGCTGAAGGTCCCGCGAGTAATTGTCAACGGGCTGCGTTGAGTTGAGGCAAGTTTTTGGCCGGACGAGGTGAGTCCTTGGTCTCTGGCGTCAAGTTGGCCGGTAGATCAGCTGAAGCAATTGTTCGTATGTGCGATTGTCTGGCGGGCTGATCTGCTGGCCGAATCTTCAGTCAGTTGAGGCCCCCATCGGCGATGATCGTGCGACCGGTGATCCAGCGCGCGTCATCCGAGGCAAGGAACGTCACGATGCCGGCGATATCGTCCGGCTGCCCGATCCGGCCGAGCGGCGTCTGGGCGCGGATGGCGTCACCTCGCTGGGCGATGATCTCGGTGGTCATGTCTGTCTCGATCACGCCCGGCGCCACGGAATTGACCGTGATGCCGCGCGGGCCGAGCTCGCGGGCAAAGCCGTGGGTAAGGGCGACGACCGCGGCCTTGGAGGCGGAATAGACCGAGCTGGTCGGCAGCGGATTGTAGGCAAGTCGAGACGAGATGTGGATGATGCGACCGCCGGGCGAGGTGAGCAGCTCGGCCGCAGCCTTGGTCAGCATGATCGCGCCCAGGACATTCGTATCGAACACGGCGCGCACATGCGCTTCATCGATCTCGGCCAGCGGCTTGTAGGGGCCGATACCGGCGGCATTGACCAGGATGTCGAGGCGCCCGAGCTGCTCATGTGCCGAGCGGACCATGCCTTCCGCCTGAGCGGCAATCGCGATGTCGCCGGAAATGGCAACCGCCTTGGCGCCATGGGACTGAAGGTCCTCAGCGAGCGTGCTGGCAAGCTCGCTGCCGGAGCGATAGCCCACGGCAACCATGGCCCCCTGTTCGGCAAAACGTCGGGCAATGGCGGCGCCGATGCCGCGCGAGCCGCCGGTGACCAGCACGGCCTTACCGGCAAATGGCTTGTAATCGGTCATGGCAATCTCCTTGTCAGGCTTTCCGCGACCAGGCATCGGCCGGCACGAGATCGAGCGGATTATCCACCCTCAGCGACCGGTCGACCGGCTTTTCGGCAAGGTCGAGCACGCGCTGCTCGAATTCCGCCAGATAGGCCTCGCGTTCCTCATCGCTCACCCGCGGGGCGGCATAGGCGATGAACGGCTCTTCGACCGCATAGCCCATATATTCGAGCGTGGTGCGCTTGACCTGCCAGAGCACCTTTTCGACCTCGCCGTAAACCCCGGTCGGGCCGAAGCGTTCGGCGGTGCCGCCTGTGGTAACCGCAAACAGCGCCCGCCGGCCCCTGAACAGGCCGGTATCGAACCGATAGCCGTCCACATAGGCAAAACCATAGGCCAGCACACGGTCGAACCAGCCCTTGAGGATGGCCGGCACGCCACCCCACCACAGCGGATAGAGCAGGATGAGGATGTCCGCCTCCTTCACCCGCGCCTGCTCGCGCTTGAGGTCATCGGCAAAGGCGTCGAGCCGGGCGGCATGAGCTTGCTCGCTCTGGTAATGGAACCGGTTCGGGTCGGCGACGCTGGTGAAGTCGTGCCGGCCCGCGACCGGATTGAAGCCCTCCGCATAGAGATCGGAAATGACCACCTGATGCCCTGCTTTCGTCAGGGCCGTTGCTGCCCTGTCTCGCAGGGCAGCCGAGAACGAGGTCGGTTCCGGATGGGCGTAAACGATCAGGACATTCACGTGTCTACTCCGTCACTATGCGGTGCGCCGGATCAGGCGAGGCCCAGGAGCTTCGCGGCGTTGGTCGAGGTAATCTGGCGGATCACGTCGTTCGAGACCTGAACGTCCAGCAGGTCCGACACGATCATGCGATAGCCATCCACCGGCTTCGGTGCCTGGGTGAGGCCGAGATCCGAGCCGAGAATGGTACGGTCGGCGCCGGCCACCTCGATCAGGTGGACCAGATCGTGGATGTCATGCTGCTTGGCACGGCTGGGCACGAACATGCAGATCGAGTGCTCCATATAGGCGCCCATGGACACGAGCGAGCGGATGTCCTCGTCCGAGCAGCCGATGATGTAGGTCGGGTGGTTGACCATCAGCTTCTTGACGCCGCGGGCCTTGGCTTCCTCGAACAGCACGAACAGTTCCTGCACCGAGAGATGGCCGCCGGCGAGGATCACGTCCTCTTCCGCGATCAGGTCGCAGATCTGCTTGGCCTCGTCGATCAGCTTGCCATTGGCATCGAGCACCGTGAGCGGGATCGGCGGCAGCATCGGCTTCGCCGTCTTCGGGAAGCTCTTCGACGCATAGGCCTCGATGTGGTTCTTCGCCGAGAAGGTCGGCATCCACACGATCTTGGCGCCGAGCTTGAGCGCATGGTCCACCGCATGGGGATTGACGCCGCCCGAGGCATTGTTGAGCGCGATGCCCGAGAACAGCTCGACCTTGCTGTCCGGATAGATGTCCTTCAGCACGGCGCAGTGCGGCATGCCCACATAGTAGTGGTCCTTGTAGACCAGCGCCTTGAACTTGGCGTCCTCGGCCATCTGGAAGGCTTCCAGGTGCCCCAGGATGCGCGGCATGGCCGCTGGACCGGAATGGCAGTGCAGGTCGACGGCGCCTTCGAGAAGGCTTGCCACTTCGGCGGCCCGCTCAGGGGTCATCTCCGGCAGCGGGACGATGGTGGGATATTGGGTGGTATTGTCAGCCATGACGAAACCTCACTGAATGATCTTGTTTGGTCCGCAACGAGTTGCGGCGAATTCTTCACTTCTTGCCGACACCCGAGATCTCGGCATAGGCCTTGAGCGCCGCCTGGCGCATGAAGCCCTGGTCGGAGGAGACGATGAAGGCATTGGCGCCCATGTCCCGATAGCGGGCGGTTTCCTCAGCGGTCGCCGACATGATCGCCACGGGCTTGCCGACCTTCGCTGCGGCATCCATGATCCGTTTGCAGGCATCCATGATTTCCGGGGCGTCCATGGCGGTTGCGCCCATGGCGACCGTGAGGTCGCCGCGGCCGATGAACACGCCGTCGAGGCCGGGGGTGGCAACGATCGCATCGATCTCGTCCAGCGCTTCCGGATCCTCGATCATCGCCACCAGGGTCACTTCCTGGTCGGCTGCATCCACATGCTGCCAGACGCCGCGGGCGCCGAATCCGCCGGCGCGGGTGGTGTTGGAGAAGCCCCGCTTGCCGCCGCGATAGCGGCAGGCGGCCGCCACGTCCCTGGCCTTCTCGGCCGAATAGACATGCGGCACCAGGACGCCGGCGGCACCGTCATCGAGCACAGAGAGGATGCGGGCCGCCGTCGGCTCCGCCACCCTCACGATGCCGGCGGTCCCGGAAGCGCGTGCTGCCAGCAGCGCGCCGTCGATGGTGACCCGGTCCCACGGGGCATGTTCCTCATCGATCACGACGAAATCGAAGCCCACGCCGCCGATGATCTCGATCGGATGGGTAGCCGGGGTTTTGATGAAGGTGCCAACCAGATGTTCCCGCGCCAGGAAGCGCTGACGGAACTGGGCGGCAATCGAAACGCTGGTCATGTCACGTCCTCGAACGATGTTTGTCTGGTGATCACTAGCCGAAGCTCCGGCCCAGCATGAGGGAGACGGGCGGAACGAGGGCAATCAGCGCCAGCACGGCGATTGTGATCAGGATGAGCGGAACGGCTTCCTTCGACACCTTGGTCAGCGGCTCGCCGGACACGGCGCAGACGATGAACAGCAGGATCCCCACCGGTGGCGTCGCCATGCCGATGACCGAATTGAGGATGACCATGATGCCGAACTGCACCGGGTCCATGCCGATGAGCGCCTGGAACTTGAGCAGGATCGGCATGGTTAGGATCAGGATCGAGATCGGCTCGAGGAACATGCCCAGGATCAGCAGCACGATATTGAGCATCAGCAGGATGAGATAGGGATTGTCGCTGATGGCAAGGACGCTGCTCGCGATCTTGGCGGGAACGCCTTCGAGCGTGAAGACGAAGGAGACGATCGAGGCCATCGCCGTGATGAACAGGATCGAGGCGCTGACGACGGCGGTTGAAACCAGGGCGTTCCACACCCGCTCCATGGTGAGGTCGCGGTAGATGAGGCCGATCAGGGTGGCATAGGCCACGGCTACGGCGGCAGCTTCTGTCGCGGTGAAAATGCCGGCGCGGATGCCGATCAGGATGATGGCAGGCAGCAGCAGGGCCGGCAGCGTGCGCACCGTTGCCTGGATGCGCTCGGGCCATGCGGTTTTCGGGGTCGTCGGGAAGTTGTCGCGCCGTGCCCGCCACGAGGCATAGATGAGCAGGCCGGCAGCGACCAGGATGCCCGGCACCACGCCGGCAATGAACAGCTGGCCGATCGACGTGCCGGAAAGGACGCCATAGATGATGATGGTGATGCTTGGCGGAATGATACCGCCCATAACCGCGCTCACCCCAACCAGTGCTGCCGCATAGGCGGCGGGCACGCCCTGTTTTGCCATGGACGGGATGAGGATCGAGCCAAGCGCCGAGGCTTCCGCTGCAGCGCTGCCGGCGATGCCGGCGAAGAAGCCCGAGGACAGCACCGTCACCGACGACATGCCGCCCTTGCGATGGCCGATGAGCGCCCGGGCGAAGACCACGATGCGGTCGGTTACGCCACCCATGTTCATCAGCATGCCCGCGAGCACGAACAGCGGGATGGTCAGCAGGATGAACTGGTCGACGCCCGCCATCATGCGCTGCGGCAGGGCGAGGATCAGCGCCGAGTGCCCGCTGAAATAGAGATAGCCGACGCCACCGATGCCGAGCGCCAGGGCGATGGGCACGCCCAGGAACAGGAGGACGAGGAAAATTCCGAAAAAGCTGCCCATCTCAGATCTCCGGCAGGTGGTGTTGCACCGGCTGCTCCCTGTGGGCGCGCAGCGCGAGGAAATCGGCGATCAGGGCGCCAATGATGTGCAGCGCCAGCAGCCCGCAGCCGATGGCCACCGAGACATAGACATATTTGATCGACACCGCGGCCCGGTTGCCGGTGAGCGAGTTCCAGAGGAAGTCGAAGGCAGGGATGATCTGATTGGTGAACCGCTGCGAATAGGCGTAGCCGCTGGTCGTCAGGATCCACAGGAACGACAGGATCGGCACCGCCAGGATGAGCTTGAGAACGAAGTTGACCTTGGGCGACAGCGGGCCGGGGATGAGATCAACCGCCACCATCTCGCCCTTCTGGAAGGCATAGCCCGCAAGCAGGAAGGTCTGCCAGATCAGCAGATACCGGCACAGCTCCTCGGCCCAGATCAGCGATGTGTTGAACAGGTAGCGGGCCACGACCTGCGCCAGGACCACCAGCACGATGATCAGCAGGGACGTGCCCGCGAAGAAACGGATGACCTTGGTATACCAGCGGAGGATCGCCGGCAGGTTAGCGTCGTGCTCAGGGGTCATGAGCGGGAGCCTCTTGGGATAATCGTCCCGGGCCGATTGTTAGGGCCATCAGGCCGGGCCGGGACGGCAGGGGCGGATGCGCGCTCGGCGGCATCCGCCCGGCATGTCAGCTCTTCTGTGCCGCGTCGACGAAGTTCTTGATGAGCGGCGACTTGGCGCTCCACTCGTCGATGATTGGCTTCACGCGCGTCTTCATCTCCTCGAGATCCTGGAGTTCATGGATCTCGACGCCCTTGGCCTTCAGGTCTTCGCGGGCGCTGAGATCCTGCTCCTTCGCATAGGCGAGGGTCTTGTCGATCATCTGCCGGCCGGCTTCGCGCAGGCCATCCTGCACCTCCTTCGGCAGGCCGTCGAACCAGGCCTTGTTGGCGATGATCACGAAGGGCCACGGATAATGGCCGGTGAGCGTGAAGTGCTTGCCGACTTCCCAGAGGTTCTCGCCGACAATCGACGACACATTGATCTCGACGCCGTCGAGCACGCCGGTCTCGAGCGCGCCATAGACCTCGCCATAGGGCAGGCCGACCGGGGCGGCGCCGACGGTTTCCCAGATCTTCTGGTGGAGTGGGACCGGCACGATGCGGGTCTTGACGCCCTGGAAGTCCGGCAGGCTGGTCACCGGCTTCTTGGTGGTCAGGAAGTTGCGCTGACCGATATCGGCAACGCCGAGGCCAACGAGGCCGGCTTCCTCGAGGTCATCGAGAATGGCCTGCATTTCCGGCGACTTGGCCAGCTGACCGAAATGATCATAGTCGCGGATCAGGAACGGCAGCTGGAGGGCGTCCATCCCGGGGCGGCCGGTGACCAGGGGAACGAGCACCGTGCTGACGCCGGCCATTTGGACCGTGCCGGCGAGTGCCGATTCAACGTTCTGTTTGTCGTCGCCAAGCTGGCGGTTGCCGAAAACCTGGACTTCGACCTGTCCGGGCAGGAGCTTTTCGGCAGCCTCTTTGAAGGCCATGGCGCCGATATGGCCCGGATGGGATTCGGCGGTCGCGTGCGACAGGATGATCTGGATCGGTGCCGCGCGCACGATGGCGGGCATCGCAATGGCGGCGGCAGCAACGCCAGTCATGGCGAGGACGCGTCTGCGGCTGAACATAGGGTCTTCCCTCCGTTTTGTTCTGCGGAACGGTGTTCCTCTCCATAGTTCCTGCTAAACAGGGGTGCTTGTCAAGCGTGCTAAAATGCTGCGCCTGCGAAGGGATTTGCTGCCTCTTGACAGGGCAGGCATTTGCAGACGTTCTATAAATAGTGTAATCGTTCTGTTATGCAGAACGTGTACGGAGGCAGAATCGATGTATGACAAGAGCGATCCGCGTGCTTCGCTCGCCACGGCGAGCAAGGCTCCGGCTCCCTCCGCCTTTGCGGGCCCCGAATACGGACTCTTCTATGAGACCGAGCCGCAGGTGACGGACGACAGGGCGAAGACCTGGCTCACCCGTGGTCAGAATTTCCTCGTGGCCTATACCCGCGCCGAGGCGGGCGCGACCCTTTCGCGGTCATCCCAGCCCGACGAATATGTCGTCATCTTCCCGGACCGGGGCGAGGGCGGCGTGGTCCAGGCCAATGGCGAGAGGGTCGAGGTCGAGGGCTATTCGCTCGTCATCGTGCCTCCGGGCGCCAGCACCGTGACTTCCTCGAGGGGTGGTCAGATTGTGCGCATCTTCTCGACGCAGTCGGACGATCTCAACGCCCTGTGCTCGAACGCCGAGTCCTATGCCGAGCCGCATCCGAATCTGCCGCCCTTCGAGCCCTGGCCGGAGCCCGTCGGTGGTTACCGGATCCGCGTCTACAGCCTGGACGTTCCCCCGCAGCCGGGCCGTTTCGGCCGCATCTTCCGCTGCTCGACCCTCATGGTGAACTTCCTCGACCCGCAGGTCGGCCCGCGCGACATAACCAAGATGTCGCCCCATCACCACGATGATTTCGAGCAGGGCTCCTTGGCGCTCGAGGGCTCCTTCATCCACCACATGCGCTGGCCCTGGACCACGAACATGAACATGTGGCGCGAAGATGTGCACCCCCATGTCCAGTCGCCTTCGCTCACCGTGATCCCGCCGCCCGCCATCCACACCTCCCGAGGCATGGATGCCGGCGTGAACCAGCTTGTGGACATCTTCTCGCCCCCGCGCGAGGACTTCTCCAAGCAGCCCGGCTGGGTGCTGAATGGTGACGAATACCCGATGCCCGCAAAGGGCTGATCGGTATTCGGCATAATCACGGCGGTGGAATCGGATGACGGAGGTGTCCTAGAGAGACGCCCCGTCCACGAAGGAAGGTTACGACCTTGGACCAGAAGGCGCGGTCAGGCACGACAACGAGATCATCTGGCGTTCAGGCGGTCGAGTTTGCGCTGCACATTCTGGAATATGCGGCGCAGAGTCAGGCTTCCGTCGGGGTATCGGACCTTGCCCGCGCCTTCTCCACGACCAAGAGCCGCATCCACCGTCATCTTCAGACACTCGTTAACGCGGGCTACCTCGTCCGCGATGCCGATACCGAGCGCTACAGCATCAGCGCCAGGCTCATGGCTTTGGGGCAGGCGGTCAGCGAGAATTTCGAGCTGGCCGCCATTGGCCGGCCGATCGCCCGCGAGCTTCGCGACCAGCTTGGCCATGCCGTTGTCATCAGTCTGCCTGAACGCGACGGCGTGCGGATCATCACGCTGATTCCAAGTCGCAACAATATCGAGATTGCCGTCAGGCCGGGATCCCTGCTGCAATATCACTCGAGTGCCCAGGGCAAGGTGACGCTCGCCTTTGGCGACCAGCTGCTGCTTGAACAGCTCATTGCCCGCGGTCTCGAGATGACCACGCCCTATACCATCACCGATCCCGCTCGGCTGCGCGATGAGATTGCCGCTGTGCGCAACCAGCGCTGGGCAGTGGCGCCCAATGAGGCCATGATCGGCCTCAATGCGCTGTCCGCGCCCATCTTTGATGCTCTGGGCAACTTTGTCGGGGCGCTCGCCCTGACCGACTCCGTCCAGTTCATCCCCGCAACGCCCTCCGCCTATCAGGTGGACTGCCTACTCAAGGCCGCCTTCCGGATTTCCGAAAGTCTTGGCTATCGACCGGCCACGATCCCGGGCTGAGACGCAGTATCCGCGGCTTATCCTAAAGTATAAGACATGCAGGACGCGGGGCATCACATGCTCCGTGCCTGGGCATGTGCTGCCCCGATGGGCATCAATCCGGGTGCTCTTGTAAAGTTTCCTAAACAGACATAACCTGATCCCCATATGACTTGTGTCTGGGGCGAGGTTCTTTATGCCGAAGATTGGCGCGAGGATCCGGGAACTGCGCAACCGCCGCGGCTTGAGCCTGCGCGAGCTGGCTCTGCGCTCCGGTGTTTCCCATTCGAGCGTTTCCCTGATCGAGCGCGATCAGATGAGCCCCTCAGTCAACACGCTCACCGCCATTCTCGATGCCCTGGGCTCCACCCTGAGCGGCTTCTTCCTCGATCTGAAGTCCGACATACCCTACACGCCCTTCTATGCCCGCGACGAGTTGGTGGAGATCGGCCGCCAGGACGGTGTTTCCCTGCGCATGGTGGGTGCAAACTTCCCTAACCGTCACATGCTCATCCTGCATGAGACCTATGCCGCCGGTGCCGGCTCGGGCGAATTCATCAACCATACCGCCCAGGAGGGGGGGCTTGTCGTCAGTGGCAGCATAGAGGTGACGGTGGGCGGCGACACCCGCGTTCTCCATGCCGGCGATGCCTTCTATTTCGACAGCCGCATGCCGCACCGCTTCCGCAATCCGTCCGACGAGCCCTGTCAGATCCTTAGCGCGGTGACCCCGTCGACCTACTGATTTGTCTGGTGAGTATATCGACCGGTCAGCATTGGGTGCTTTTTTCCCGAAAGATCTGTGCTTTGATGGAGACAACGAACAAATAAGGGGAGCAAAATGAAGCACATTCTCAAAGGGGGCGTCTTTGCGTCCGCAATTCTGGCGCTGGCCGCCTCGGTTTCCGCAGGTCAGGCGCGAGATCTGACCATCGTGTCCTTCGGCGGCAACTATCAGGACGCCCAGCGCGAAATCTACTTCAAGCCCTTTTCCGAGAAGACTGGAACGCCATTCCTGGAGGAATCATGGGATGGTGGCATTGGCGTGCTGGCGGCCAAGATGGAAAATCCGCCGGCTGACTGGGATGTTGTCCAGGTCGAAGTGGAAGAGCTTGAGCTTGGCTGTGCCGACGGTCTCTACGAGAAGATCGACTGGGAAGCTCTTGGCGGCAAGGACAAGTTTATTGACGCAGCCGTCCATGACTGCGGCGTGGGTACCATCGTCTGGTCCACGGCCATTGCATATGACGGCGACAAGCTGAAGGGCGACAATGTCCCGAAGAGCTGGGCCGATTTCTGGGACACCAAGAAGTTCCCGGGCAAGCGCGGCCTGCGCCGCATCCCGAAATATACGCTCGAATTTGCCCTGATGGCCGACGGCGTGCCGGCCGAAGAAGTCTACAAGGTTCTCGGGACGCCGGAAGGTGTCGACCGCGCCTTCAAGAAGCTGGACGAGATCAAGAACGACATCGTCTGGTGGGAAGCCGGCGCCCAGCCGCTGCAGCTTCTGGCTTCCGGCGAAGTGGCGATGACCGCCGTCTATAACGGCCGCATCACCGGCATCAACAAGAGCGAGGGCAAGAACTTCAAGATCGTCTGGCCTGGCAGCATCTACGCCGTCGACAGCTGGGTGATCATGAAGGACTCGCCCAACAAGGAAAAGGCCATGGAGTTCATCAAGTTCGCCAGCCAGCCCGAAAACCAGGCCAAGCTGCCGAACTACGTCGCCTACGGTCTCACCAATGTTGAGGCCAGCAAGCTGGTGCCGCCGGATCTGCTCAAGGAGCTGCCCACGGCCCCTGAGAACCTCGAGGGCACCTTCGCCATCAACGGCGAATTCTGGATCGACAACGTCGAGGAGCTGAACAAGCGCTTCAACGCCTGGCTCGCCCAGTAAGCCATCCAGTTTGGGAGGCGCATGCGTTTCGCATGCGCCTCTTCGCCAAGGCAAGGTAACCGAAGAGCACCATGAATTCCTTCATACAGCTTCGTGACGTATCGAAATCCTATGGCCAGCTTAAAGTTGTAGAAGGTCTGAACCTCGGGATTAACGAGGGCGAGTTCTTGAGCCTGCTCGGGCCGTCGGGGTCAGGCAAGACGACAATCCTGATGATGCTAGCCGGTTTCGAGGCTGCAACCTCGGGCGAGATTCTGCTGGACGGCAAGAAGATCAACCATCTCCCGCCCCACAGGCGCGGCATGGGCGTGGTCTTTCAGAACTACGCGCTGTTTCCCCATATGAGCGTGGCAGAGAACGTTGCCTTCCCCCTTCAGATGCGCAACGTGCCCAAGGCCGAGATCAAGGCAAAGGTTGAGCGCGCGCTTGATCGCGTCCGCCTCCGCCATCTCGGCGACCGTCGTCCCACGCAACTGTCAGGCGGCCAGCAGCAGCGTGTCGCCCTCACCAGGGCTCTCGTCTTCGAGCCGCGCGTGATCCTGATGGACGAGCCCCTCGGAGCGCTGGACAAGCAGCTCCGCGAGGAAATGCAGCTTGAGATCCGCGAGCTTCACCGCCGCCTCGGTCTGACGATCGTCTTCGTCACCCACGACCAGTCCGAGGCGCTCACCATGTCCGATCGCATAGCCATCTTCAATCATGGCAAGATCGCCCAGATCGGGTCGCCCTCCGACGTTTATGACCGGCCTCAGAACCGGTTCGTCTCCCAGTTCATTGGCGAGACCAATCTGCTCGAAGGAAATGTCGCCAGCCGTCAGCCTGATGGCGCCCTCTCCATCCGCCTCGAGGGCGGCCACGAGATCCGCACCAAGCCGCCGGCCGAGCCCGTAAACGGCAAGGCCGTCGTCTCCCTCCGGCCGGAGGCGATCAAGCTTTTCGCCGAGGCGCCTTCTGCTGACAATGTCATCGACGTGAAGATCGATGATGTGGTCTATCAGGGCGATCATCTGCGCCTCCATCTGGATGCCGGAGCATTGAAGCTCGTCGCGCGCGCCGAGCGGGGAGGGCCCGACTGGCAGCCGGGCGCTACGGCAAAGGCTGCGTTCAGGGCCGATGCTTGCTCGGTATTTCCCCAATGAGCCGGGTGTCACTCAAGGACCGCCTGCGCGCCGTCGCCCTGATCGCGCCGCTGGCCATATTCCTCGCCGTCTTCTTCATCTGGCCGCTCTGGACGATGATAGACGTTGCCGTCCGCAACGACGCCATATCCGGCGGTCTGCCCGAAACGGCAGCGGTCATCGGCAGCTGGGATGGCGAGAGCGTGCCGGATCAGGAGATCCAGCAGGCCCTGATGCGCGACTTCCGCGACGCCTCCAGTGCCGATCTAGGCGCCGCCATCCGCACCCTCAACAGCCAGGTCTCGGGCTTCCGCACCCTTGCCAGCCGCACGACCAAGGCGGCCTCGGAATGGAATGGCACCGATCCGGTTGATCTGACGGCGGTTGATCCTCGCTGGGGTGACCCGCGTTTCTGGGCTGCCATCCAGAAGAGTCTCGCGCCCTATACCGACCGCAACCTGCTCGCATCCCTTGACCTGACCCGCAACGAACAGGGCGAAGTGGTATCCATGCCGGCCGGTGCCTCGGCCAATACCCTGATCATCACCCGCACCTTCACCATTGCCGGGACCGTGACGCTGCTCTGTGCGCTAATCGGTCTGCCCTATGCCATGCTCGCGGCGTCGGTGACGGGCTGGAAGCGCAATGCCCTGCTGATTGCGGTGCTGATCCCCCTGTGGACCTCGCTGCTGGTGCGCACGGCCGCCTGGGTCATCCTTCTGCAGAACGAGGGTATGATCAACAAGCTCATGATGTGGCTGGGGCTGATCGATGCGCCCATACCGCTCATCTTCAACCGCACCGGCGTCATCATTGCCATGACTCACGTGCTGCTGCCCTTCATGGTGCTGCCGATCTATTCCGTGATCTCGACCATTCCACCGAATCTCATGTCCGCCGCCGCCTCCATGGGCGCGCCCCCTCTCCGTGCCTTCTGGCGGGTGCTTCTGCCCCTGAGCATGCCGGGAGTTCTGGCTGGCTCGCTCCTCGTCTTCATGGTCGCGATCGGCTATTACATCACGCCGGCGCTGGTCGGTGGCTCCAACGATCAGATGATCTCCTCGATCATCGCCTTCTATGCCCTGCAGACCGCGAACTGGGGTATGGCCGGCGCGTTGGGCATCATCCTGCTGGTCGTAACCACGGTGCTTTACCTCATCTATGGCCGTCTGTCGCGCAGCGGCGCACCGGCGACGGGGGTCTAGGCCATGCTGCGAACCGCTCAGCTCATCTATGGCATCCTGGCCGCAACCTTCCTGCTGTTGCCGATCCTGGCGATCATGCCGCTCGCCTTCACCGACAGCGTGTTCCTGACCTATCCGATCCCGCAATATTCCACGCGGTGGTTCAGGGCCCTCTGGGAAATGCCCCAGTGGTACAACTCGATCCTGAACAGTCTGATCATCGGTCTGGGCGCGACTGTCGTGTCGGTGATCCTCGGTACGGCCGCATCCCTCGGGCTCAGGCACTCGCGCGTGCCTTTCCCCAATGTGGTCCGCACCGTCTTCCTGCTGCCCATGGTGGTGCCCGCGGTGGTCCTCGGCGTTGGCCTGCAGATTTCGCTCGCACGCATTGGCCTCGCCAGCACCTATCCCGGTGTGATCCTCGCCCATTCGGTGCTCTGCGTGCCCTTCGTCATCGTCAGCGTCTCGACCGCCCTGCAGGGAATCAACCCTGCCATGGAACGGGCTGCGGCGAGCCTGGGCGCTCCGCCGTGGAAGGTCTTTCAACGGGTTACCCTTCCGCTTGCGAAGCCCGGCATCGCCACCGGTGCGGTATTCGCCTTCGCCACCTCCCTTGACGAAGTCGTGCTGACCCTGTTCGTGGCCGGCCCCCCTCAGCGCACGCTGGCGCGCCAGATGTTCGCGTCAATCCGCGAGAACATCTCGCCCGCTGTGGCCTCTGCGGCCTTCGTGCTCATCGTTGGCACCCTTACTCTGGCGTTGCTTGCCGCCCTGCTTCGGCGCCGTGAGGCGGTTCCCGCCTCGAGTTCGGGTGCAGCGCCGGGCGATCAGCTGGTTACCGAATGACGGGAAGCTGAGAGGAACATCGTCGCGCTGAGGGATGTGGCGACCGCCAACAGGCAAAAGGCCGCTCACCGTAAGGTGGCGGCCTTTAATATTGCCGAATGCTCCACGTCCCCGGGCGGCGGTCGAGCCATCCTGGCGAGCCGGTGCTAGATGCGTCCGAGAAGGAGCAGCACCAGGAGGATGATCAGGATGATGCCGAGCACGCCGCCTGGCGCATAACCCCAGTTGCGGCTGTAGGGCCAGGTCGGCACGGCGCCGATCAGCAGGAGAATGACGATGATCAGGAGGATGGTGCCTAAGGTCATGAACGGTCTCCCTGGCGCTCGGCGGTGTTAAAACGTGAGCAGAAAAAAAGCCCGCGCCGCTTGGTGCTCGAGGGGGAAAACTGTCTTTGACAACGGATGGTTCCGCCCGCCTCTTCGTCCAGATCTGCTGCAGGCCCAGGGTAGCGCCGAGGGGAGGTCTCAGCGCCGGCCGAGACAGCGCCGGCTGAGACAGTGCCGGGCAAGGCGGACGACAGGGCATGTCGACTGCGCGGGGCATGACTTCAGTTGGCGGCGAGCCCCGTCGGCAGCGCGCATCTCAAAAAAGAGCCCCGGCTGTTGCCGGGGCGCAGTCGTGGACATGGGGAGGTGTTTTATTAGTCGTCCGCGTAAATGTCGCGATCCTTGGTTTCTTGCAGGAACAGGGTGCCCACCACCAGCGTCATGACGGCGATGACGATCGGATACCACAGGCCGGAATAGATGCTGCCGGTGGCCGCCACGATGGCGAAGGAGGTGGGAGGCAGGAAGCCGCCAAACCAGCCGTTGCCGATGTGATAGGGGAGCGACATCGAGGTATAGCGGATCCGGGTGGGGAACAGTTCCACCAGTGCCGCAGCGATCGGGCCGTAGACCATGGTCACGTAGATGACCAGGATCGTCAGGAGCACGACCGTCATGGTCTTGTTCATCTGAGCAGGGTCAGCCTTGGCCGGATATCCCGCTTCCGCAATCGCTGCCCCGGCGACCTTCTTGAACTCGTCCTGCTTCTCCTTGAGCTCGGCTGCCGGAAGGCCGGAGCCGTTGAAGCTCTCGATCACCTTGTCGCCGATCTTGATCTGGGCGACCGTCCCGGCCGGCGCGGGCTCATTGGTATAGTTCACTGAGGAGCTTGCCAGGAAGGACTTGGCGATGTCGCAGGATGAGGTGAACTTGGCCGTGCCTACCGGATTGAACTGGAACGAGCATTCTGCCGGATTGGCGACCACCGTCACAGGCGAGGAGGCGAGGGCTTGCTCGAGCGCCGGATTGGCGAAGTGGGTTAGGCCCTTGAAGATCGGGAAGTAGGTCAGCGCCGCCAGCAGACAGCCGGCCATGATGATCGGCTTGCGGCCGACCCGGTCGGACAGCCAGCCGAACAGGATGAAGAACGGTGTGCCGATGGCGAGCGCGACGGCGATCATGATATTGGCGGTCGCCGCATCCACCTTCAGCGTCTGGGTAAGGAAGAACAGGGCGTAGAACTGCCCGGCATACCACACGACGGCCTGGCCGGCGGTAAGGCCGATCAGGGCGAGGATGACGATCTTCAGGTTCGACCACTGGCCGAAGCTTTCCCGCAGAGGAGCCTTCGAGGCCTTGCCGTCAGCCTTCATGCGCTGGAAGGCGGGGCTTTCGTTGAGCTTCATCCGGATCCAGACCGAGATGCCGAGCAGCACGATCGAGATCAGGAACGGAATGCGCCAGCCCCATTCGCGGAAGGCTTCCTCGCCGATGGAGGTGCGGATGGCGAGAATGACGATGAGCGACAGGAACAGGCCGAGCGTCGCTGTAGTCTGGATCCAGCTCGTGTAATAGCCGCGGCGGTTGCGCGGGGCATGTTCCGCCACATAGGTGGCCGCGCCGCCATACTCGCCGCCGAGCGCCAGGCCCTGAAGCAGTCGGAGACCGATCAGGATGACGGGCGCGAGCACGCCCCAGCTGGCATAGGAGGGCAGCACGCCGACCAGGAAGGTGGACATGCCCATGATCACGATGGTGATGAGGAACGTGTGCTTGCGTCCGACCAGATCGCCGAGGCGTCCGAAGAAAATGGCGCCGAATGGCCGTACGGCAAATCCGGCTGCAAACGCTAAGAGCGCAAAGATGAAGGCTGCTGTGGGATTGACGCCTGAAAAGAACTGCGCCGCAATGATGGCAGACAGTGACCCGTAGAGATAGAAGTCATACCACTCGAATACTGTGCCAAGTGACGAGGCGAAGATGACCTTCTTTTCTTCTGCGGTCATCCTTTGGCCGGCGACGGCGTTCTGTCGTAAATAAGAAGTATCGACACTCATGGTTAGCGTCTCCTTCCTGAATTTCCGCCCGGTATTGTGTTGTTATTTTGAGGCGAGCACGAGTGTTCCGCGCGGAGCGGTCGTATCATCACCTGATTCTTTACTGTTACGATTGGAACAATACTGATTGTCTGGCCAATGTGCGATCCGACATTGGTAGTATATCTGGGCGTGTCCCGGGGCGAACTGGCGGCTAGAAGTCGAGCCGCAGAATGGGAACCGGGGTGCCGGGCTCTGCCTCCGGCGCGTGCGGCGGGCGGATGATCAGGCAGTCCGCCTTGGCGAAGTTGTGTTGCAGCGAGCTGTCCTGCAGCGACTGCGGCGCGACCATGGCGCCCTTTTCCGCATCCCTGATGATCTGGGCACGGAGATAGTCTTGCCGCTGGTCATTGGCGCCAAGCGCCGTCGCAACCGGCAGTAGGTCCGGCTGGTCGTCCTCGGCGTTCCGTCCGAGCAGGCGGTCGATCAGCGGCTTGAGGAAGATGCGGGCACAGACCTGCGCCGAGACCGGATTGCCGGGAAGGCCCACGACCCTCGTTGCTCCGAGCCTGCCGAACATCATAGGCTTGCCGGGCCGCATGGCGATCTTCCAGAAGGCGAGGTCGAGGCCCCGCGCCTTGAGGGCGGCCTGGATGAGGTCGTGGTCGCCAACCGACGCACCGCCAATGGTGACCAGTATGTCGGCATCGAGCCCACGCGCGATTGCCTTGTCCAGCGCCTCCATCCGGTCGGCGACGATGCCGAGATCGACGGGCTCGCCCCCCATGCGGCGCACGAAGGCGGCAAGGGCGTGATTATTGGAGGAAATGATTTGGTCCGCCCGCGGCACCTCGCCCGGTGCCACCAGCTCGTCGCCCGTGGGCAGGATGGCGACAAGCGGCTTGCGCCTCACCTTGAGCTGCGCCTGGTTGGCAGCGGCCGCCACGCCGATATGACGGGCATTGAGCCTTGTACCGGCCGCAATCAGCACCTGCCCGGCGGCGAAGTCAACGCCGCGGCGCCGGATATGTCGCCCCCGCGTGCCGGGCGTCGTGAGGCGGATGAGGTCGCCATCGCGGACGGTGTTCTCCTGAATGACGATCGTGTCGCAGTCATCCGGCACCGGCGCGCCGGTGAAGATCCGGACCGCTTCGCCACGCTTCACAGGGCCGGTATATGCCCGTCCTGCCGCCGATTGGCCGACGACCTTCAGCACCGGCTGCGTGCCGTCCACGTCATCGCCATGGACCGCATAGCCATCCATGGCCGAAGCATTGAATGGTGGCTGATCTCGGCCGGCGGCCAGGTCTTCCGCCAGCGTCCGCTCCCAGGCATCATCCAGCGCCACCGTCTCGGGCGGCAGCGGCTCAACCCCGGCGATGATGGCCGCCAGGGCTTCCTCGACCGGCATGAGCGGGGAGGGGGCCATCTTCAGTCCTGCCGGAATGTGCCGGACTTGCCGCCCGTCTTCTCGACGACGCGGATGTCGCCGATGCGCATCCCGCGGTCGAGTGCCTTGCACATGTCATAAAGAGTGAGGCAGGCAACGCTCACTGCGGTGAGGGCTTCCATTTCCACGCCCGTCTTGCCGTCGACCTTCACCACTGCCACCACGTCGATACGGGAATCCGCTTCCTGCGGCTCGAAAGTCACTTCCGCCTTGGTGATGGGCAGCGGGTGGCACAGGGGGACGAGCTCATGGGTTCTCTTGGCCGCCATGATGCCTGCGATGCGGGCCGTTGCCAGCACATCGCCCTTGGCAGCGGCGCCGGATCGGATCAGCGCGAAGGTTTCCGGCTTCATCCAGATGCTGCCGGCAGCGGTCGCGGTGCGCGTGGTGACGGCCTTGTCGGACACGTCCACCATGCGCGCCTGGCCTTGCTCGTCGAGATGGGTGAAGCGCGGCTCGCTCATCTCAGGCGGCTCCCAGCAGGCGTTTCGTAGCGGCTTCCACGTCCTCAAGACGCATCAGGCTTTCGCCCACCAGGAAGCTGCGGGCCCCCACCCGGGCGAGCCGCTCGAGGTCGGCATGGGCAAAGATGCCGCTTTCCGCAACCACAATGTGATCCGCCGGCACCCGGGGCGCCAGCCGCTCGGTGGTCTCAAGGCTTACATCGAAGGTCTTGAGATTGCGGTTGTTGATACCCAGCAGCCGCGACTTGAGTGCCAGCGCGCGATCGAGCTCCTCGTCATCGTGAACCTCGATCAGTGAGTCCATACCATAGCTTGCGGCCGCATCCTCAAGTTCCCTGGCAAGCGCGTCATCCACCATGGCCATGATGATGAGGATGCAGTCCGCTCCCCAGGCGCGGGCCTCCGCCACCTGATAGGGATCAACCAGGAAGTCCTTGCGCAGCGCCGGCAGGCTCACCGCCTTGCGGGCGCTGGTGAGATAGTCGGGATGTCCCTGGAAGGAAGGAACGTCCGTGAGCACCGAAAGACAGGTTGCACCACCCGCCTCATAGGCGCGGGCAAGCGACACCGGATCGAAATCGGCGCGGATCAGGCCCTTGGACGGGCTCGCCTTCTTGATTTCGGCGATCAGGGCGAAGCCGCCGCCATCGACCTTCGCCTGAAGGCTTGCCGCAAAGCCGCGCGGCCGGTCATTGGCGCGCGCCCGGGCATCCAGTTCGGCAAGCGTGACCTGCCGCTTGGCGGCGGCCACTTCTTCCCGTTTGTAGGCCGCGATCTTGTCGAGAATGGTAGCCATCAGTCCTGACCGTTGGAAATGAACACCAGCCGCTCCAGCACCGAAGCGGCCGACCCATTGTCGATCGCCTCGGCTGCCTTGGCCACCCCTTCCTTGAGCGAGGGGGCAGCGTCGGCAACCACCAGCGCTACCGCCGAGGTCAGCAACACCACGTCGCGGAACGGACCGGGCTGGCCGGCGAGCACCCGCCTGATCGCATCGGCATTCTCCTCGGCGCTGCCACCGCGCAGGTCATCGATGCTCGCCCGGCGGATACCGGCATCCTCCGGCGTGATCTCGAAGCTGCGGATCTCGCCGTCCCGAAGTTCGGCCACATAGGTCACACCCGTAGTGGTGACCTCGTCGAGCCCGTCGGCGCCATGGGTGACCCAGATCCGCTCGGCGCCCAGATTGCGCATCACATGAGCAATGGGCTCGACCAGATCGCGGTGATAGACGCCAATCACTTGCCGCTTGACCCCGGCCGGATTGGCCATCGGGCCCAGCACGTTGAAGATCGTCCGCGTGCCAAGCTCAACCCGGGTGGGGCCCACATGCCGCATGGCCGCGTGATGGGCCGGCGCGAACATGAAGCCCACGCCTGCCTCGTTGATGCAGCGGGCTATGGTGGCCGGATTGGCCTCGATATTGACGCCGAGGGCGGCCAGCGCGTCGGCCGCTCCCGAGCGCGAGGACAGCGCCCTGTTGCCGTGCTTGGCGACCTTCACGCCGCAGGCGGCCGTCACCAGGGCGGAACAGGTGGAGATATTGTAGGTCTTGGCGCCATCGCCGCCGGTGCCCACGATGTCAACGGCCCCCTCCGGCGCCTCTACCCGGGTCATCCGCGCCCGCATGGACAGGACGGCACCGGTGATTTCCTCGATCGTCTCGCCGCGAACCCGCAGTCCCATGAGGAAGCCGCCGATCTGCGACGGGGTCGCCTCGCCCGACATCATGATGTCGAAGGCTTGCCGGGCTTCGTCGCGGCTCAGCGTCTCGCCGGTCGCGATCTTGCCGATGAATGGTTTAAGGTCCGACATGTGATCCTCTGGTCGCGGCGTCAGCCAGCGCGATACTGCTTGGCGATCTCCAGGAAGTTGCGCAGCAGGAGATGTCCATGCTGTGACGCGATGCTTTCAGGGTGGAACTGAACGCCATGGACCGGCCGGCTCCGGTGCTCGAGTCCCATGATGATTCCGTCATCGGTTTCCGCCGTCACCACCAGATCCTCCGGCAGTCCGGCGCGGTTGACGATCAGGGAATGATAACGCGTCGCCTGGAAGCTGCCATTGATGCCGTGGAACAGCCCGCGGCCGAGATGGTGGATGGTGGACATCTTGCCGTGCATCGGCTTCGGCGCCCGGATCACCTCGCCGCCGAACACCTGCCCGATGGCCTGGTGCCCCAGGCAGACGCCCATGATCGGGATGCGGTCGCTCAGCTGTTCGATGAGCGCCATGGAGACCCCGGCCTCGTTCGGCGTGCACGGTCCCGGCGAGATCACGATGGCTTCCGGATCGGCCGCGGCCACCTCCTCGACAGTTATCTCGTCATTGCGGACCACCTTCACGTCCGCACCCAGCTCACCGAGGTAGTGCACCAGATTGTAGGTGAAGCTGTCGTAGTTATCGATAAGGATAATCATTGTCCCATCCCCGCTTCGCCGGCAAACCGGACTGCTTCCTCGGCCGCGCGGAACAGCGCCTTGGCCTTGTTGATGCATTCCTGCAGCTCAGCTTCGGGATCACTGTCGGCGACAACGCCGGCACCCGCCTGCACGTACATCTTGCCATCCTTCACGATGGCCGTGCGCAGCACGATACACGTATCCATGTCTCCATTGGCCGAAAAATAGCCCACGCAGCCGGCATAGGGCCCGCGCTTGTCGCGCTCGAGCTCGGCGATGATCTCCATGGCCCGCACCTTGGGCGCACCCGACACCGTACCCGCCGGGAAGCCGGCCACGAGTGCGGCGATCGCGTCGAACTTGTCGTCGAGCTCGCCTTCGACATTGGACACGATATGCATGACCTGGCTGTAGAATTCGAGAGCGAACTGGTCGGTAACCTTGACCGTGCCGGTCTTGGACACCCTGCCCACATCGTTGCGACCGAGGTCAAGCAGCATGAGGTGCTCCGACCGCTCCTTGGGATCGGCCAGGAGTTCCTCGGCCCGCGCCTTGTCCTCTGCCGGGGTCGCCCCGCGGGGTCGCGTTCCCGCCAGCGGCCGGATGGTAACCTTGCCCTCCCGCACCCGGACGAGGATTTCCGGGCTCGAGCCTATGATCGAAAAATCGGCGAAGTTGAGGAAATAGAGGAATGGCGAGGGATTGACCCGCCTGAGGGCCCGGTAGAGCGAGAACGGATGCAGCGTGAAGGGCGTCTCGAAACGCTGGCTTAGCACCACCTGGAAGATGTCGCCGGCGAGGATGTATTCCTGCGCCTGGCGCACCATCTGGCGGAAATCTTCCGGCGGCGTGTTGGACACCGGCGCTGCGATCGGAGCGGCGATGCTGTCGTCGCCCAGATTGTGGTCGAGCGGCCGGTTGAGGGAGGCAACCACCTCCTGCAGCCGTTCATTCGCCCGGGCAAAGGCGGCCTGGGCTGTCACGCCGTCCTGCGGGAAGACAGGAGTGACGATCGTGACCTCGTCCCGGATGCTGTCGAAGATCGCCATGATCGTCGGTCGCACCAGGATGCCGTCCGGCACCTTCAGCACGTCATTGCCGGGCTCGGGCAGGCGCTCCATGAGCCCGACCATGTCATAACCCATATAGCCGAACACGCCGGCCGCCATGGGCGGCAGATTGGCGGGGAGATCGATGCGCGATTCCGCCATGAGGCTGCGCAGGGCGGTTAGCGGATCCTCGGCCAGCACTTCGAACGGGCCTTCCGTGTCGATGAGCGCCTTGCGGTTGATCTCCGCCACATTGCCGCGCACCCGCCAGATGATGTCGGGCCTTAGGCCGATGATCGAGTAGCGGCCGCGCACCGCGCCGCCCTCCACCGACTCGAGCAGCAGGCTGTAGCGCTCGTGGCGTGCGATCTTGAGCATGGCCGAAACCGGCGTCTCGAGATCGGCCACCAGGCGGGTGAAGACGACTTGGGGAATTCCACGATCGTATAGGGGGGCAAATGCCTCGAAATCAACAAAGGTTGTCATTGGGTCACGTCATCAGAATGAGGGGAGGGCGAGCGTTCAGGATTGAGAGCCGATGATGCTCGACCAAAGCTCGCTGTTGACGTTGACCCCCATCGTGCTTTCCAGCGACGACAGATACTGGCCGAACAGATCGTCCGCCATGTTGTTGCGCAGCGCGTCGGCAAACGACACGACCTGACCGTCCTGCGGATTGAACTCGGGCGTGGTGATGCTGGCCGGCTGGATGAGTAGGGCGGTCTTGCTGGATGGGTCGAACGCCATGCCAACACCGTTCTCCGGCGTGGAGAACAGGGCGGTCACGGCCGGCTGGCCGAAACCGGGCGCGGTCGCACCGCGGCGCAGCGGCGGCGTGGTACTGGGGGTAAGGCCGTATTCCTGGGCGACCTGCTCGAAGGTCTTGCGGCCTTCGCGTATGTCGGCGGCGGCATCCCGGGCGATCTGCTGCAGGGCATCCTGGCGGCGCTCGTCGGTAATGCGCTCGATGATCTCGGCGCGGACATCCTCAAGCGGCTTGATCGCCTCCGGCACCACGTCCACGACCTCATACCAGACATAGCCTTCATCGTCGGTGCTGATCGCGTCGTTTTCGACCCCGATGTCGCTCTCGAAGGCGGAGGCCACCAGCTCGTTAAGAGCCGGGATATTGGCGATCGGCTGACCGTCGGGGCCATGGCCGGAACGGTCGACCGCATCCACCTGGATCACCGGCAGGTCGAGCGTCTCTGCGGCTTCCTTGAGGCCGAGACCACTGGCCCGCTCATCCTCGAACTTGTCGTGCAGGGCCGAGATTTCTTCCCTGGCCTTCTCGAGCTGCAGCGCCTTGACCAGCTCGTCGCGCACTTCCGCCAGCGGCTTCACGACGGCCGGCTCGACAGCCTTGACCTTGAGCAGCACGGTGGCGAGACGGCCCTCGACCGGCTGGCTGATCTGGCCCGGCTGCAGCGAGAAGGCAGCATCGGCAAGGTTCTTGTCCGGCAGCTGGCTGCGCGTGACATTGCCGAGATTGTAGTCGATCTCGGTCAGGCCGCGCTCCTTGGCGAAGGCCTCAAAATCGGCGCCGGACTGGAGTTTGGCGCGGGCAGCCTTGGCTTCGGCTTCGTCCTTGAACGGAATTTGCAGGATGGTGCGCTTCTCCGGCGTGGTGAAGCTGCCGATCCGCTCCTGGTAGGCCTTCTCCACCTCGGCGTCCGTGATCTCGATCGAGCTGGCAATGTCGGCTGGCTCGAGCCGGACGACCGTCAGCGCCCTGAATTCAGGCGCCGTGAAGGCCCGCTTATTTTCTTCGTAATAGGCCTTGATCTCGTCGTCGGTCGGCGCCGCGACATCCCCGGCCAGCGAAAGCGGCAGCACGATGTAGCGGCCGGTGCGCTCGCTGTTCTGGAACTCGAAGGCGGCCTTGACCAGGGTGTTCGGCACCTCGAAATTGCGCTCGACCGGGCTGGCCACCGACTGGCGCAGGAGCTGGCTGCGCTCCATGGCGATGAATTGAGCCTCGGTGAGGCCATTGGCCCGCAGGACCTGCAGGAAGGTATTGCGATCGAAATGGCCGGCCGCATCGCGGAAGGCGGGGATCGCGGCCGTACGCTCGGCGATCACCATGTCCGGCACCGCAAGCCCGAGATTGTCGGCCTGCTCCTCGAGGGCGGTCTGCCGCACGAGATCGTTCAGCACCTGGACATCGATGCCGTATTGCCGGGCTTCCTGGGTGGTGAGCGTGCGGCCGGTGCGCTCGGAAAGGACGCGCAGCCGTTGCTGCAGGGCCGACTGGTACTGGGCGGGCGAGATCTCGCGGTCGCCCACCGTGACGAGGGCGCGATTGGTCATCCCGGTGAACATGTCCGAAATGCCCCAGACCGCAAAGCTCAGGGCAATCAGGGCGATGAAGATTTTCGACACCCAGCCGGCGGCTTTGCTTCGCATCAATGACAGCATTTTCGGTAGTCCCGAGACAATCAAGAAGCTCCCGTCGAATCAGCGATCTTCGGGAAGCTCTGAACCTAACACGACATGCCCCGGAAAAGTCGCCTTCTCCAGGGCGTGTGCATAATATGGTTCCGCAACAGGTGCCGCAAGCGACATACCCGGCCGTTCGCCCATATCCGTCAAAAGCTTCCGCGGGGTGTTGCAATGGCAACAGTACGCCGGCCAGCGGGTCGCGCTTCCGGTTTTGGCCGGGAATCGCATAATGTCGGTCGGTCAAACAGCAGATGGGGATTTGAGAGTGAGTGCAGCAAGGCCGATCGTCATTGGCAACTGGAAGATGAACGGCCTCAGGGAGCAGTTGGCCGAGATCAGGCTTCTGGCCGGCATGCTGGAGGGGATCGACCTGCGCTGCGACGTGGCTATCTGCCCGCCCGCGACGCTGATCTCGTCCGCTTGCGAAGCGCTTGAAGGCTCGGTGGTCAAGGTCGGCGGCCAGGACTGTCATACCGAGCCGGCCGGTGCCTATACGGGCGACATTTCCGCCGAGATGCTGCGTGACATCGGTGCCGAGCTGGTGATCGTCGGCCATTCCGAGCGCCGCCAGCGCCACGGCGAGACGGACGCCATCGTCTGTGCCAAGGCATCTGCGGCCCATCGCGCCGGTCTCTGCGCCGTCATCTGCATCGGCGAGAGTGAGGAAGAGCGCGAGCAGGGCGAAACTCTGGCGGTTATTACCCGTCAGCTGCGGGAATCAGTCCCCGAGACCGCGCCGGCCGATCTCACCATCATTGCCTACGAGCCCGTCTGGGCCATCGGGAGTGGCCGCACTCCGACCGAAGCGGAGATCGCCGAGGTGCATCTCACCGTCCGCCGGTTTCTGGCGGAGCGCTTCGGCGAGGCCGCTGCCCAGGAGGTCCGCATTCTCTATGGTGGCTCCATGAAGCCGTCCAACGCCCGCAGCATTCTCGCCATCGACCATGTTGATGGTGGCCTTGTCGGCCAGGCCAGCCTTCAGGCCAGGGATTTTCTCGGGATTATCGCCGAATTCGCCCCCTGCTGAGGGAGGCGCTCCGGTGTCGGGCTTGCATGTGGCGGCTGGGGCAACCAAATGCCCGTTTGCACTTGGCCGGGTTTCGCGCTAAAGGCTCCCGCCGTATGACGGCGTCGATCCCGGCGGCGCGAATTGGATTGGGATCATGGAAGAAGTCATTCTCGTCATCCACCTCATCGTTGCGATCGCCCTTGTGGCGACGATCCTGCTGCAGCGTTCCGAGGGCGGAGCGCTTGGTATCGGTGGTGGCTCCTCTATTTTCGCGAGCCGTGGCGCCGCAAATGTCCTCACCCGGACGACGGCGATCCTGGCCGGCATCTTCTTTCTGACTTCAATTGCCCTGACCCTGATCCACAGCCGTGGCAGCACCGGTTCGGTCTTCGATGAGATGGTGCGCCAGGCGCCGCCCGCCGCTTCCGGCGAGCAGGAACAGCCCGGCTCGTCGGTCCTGCCGCGGCTTCCGGCCGCGCCGGCCGCACCGTCTGCGCCCACCGCTCCGGCAGCGCCCGCAGCGCCGCAGCCCGGTACGGCGGCGGCACCCCAGACGACGGCGCCCACGGTTACTCCTCCGGCTCCGCAGGCAGCACCGACTCAGCCTGCTCAGCAGTAATCGTGACGCGGCTTCGGCCGCGTCACTTGCGTATAACCCTCGATATTGTTCTTGCGATATCGGCAGACTTGGTGTGATCTAAAGGCCCATGGCGCGGTATATTTTCATTACCGGCGGCGTGGTCTCCTCACTCGGCAAGGGACTGGCCTCCGCGGCTCTCGGAGCGCTTCTTCAGGCTCGTGGCTACAGCGTGCGTCTGAGGAAGCTCGATCCGTATCTCAATGTCGATCCAGGGACCATGAGCCCCTATCAGCATGGCGAAGTCTTCGTCACCGATGACGGTGCCGAGACCGACCTCGACCTTGGGCATTACGAGCGGTTCACCGGTCGCCCCTGCACCAAGCAGGACAACATCACCACCGGCAGGATCTATCTGGACATCCTCACCAAGGAGCGCCGCGGCGACTATCTCGGTGCGACCGTCCAGGTCATCCCCCACGTCACCGATGCCATCAAGTCTTTCATTCTTGAAGGCAATGAGGATTACGACTTCGTCCTCTGCGAGATCGGCGGCACCGTCGGTGATATCGAGGCGCTGCCCTTCTTCGAGGCCATCCGTCAGATCCGCAACGATCTGCCGCGCAATTCCTGCGTCTATATCCACGCGACGCTGCTGCCCTATATCGCAAGCGCCGGCGAGCTGAAGACCAAGCCGACCCAGCACTCCGTTAAGGAACTGCGCTCGATCGGCATTCAGCCCGACATCCTGCTCTGCCGCAGCGAGAAGCCAATTCCCGAGGGCCAGCGCAAGAAGATCGGCACTTTTTGTAACGTGCGCGAGGAAGCGGTAATTCCCGCCCTCGACGTCAAGTCGATCTATGACGTGCCGCTGACCTATCACGAGGCGGGTCTGGACGAGCAGGTGCTCATGGCCTTCGGCATGACGCCCGATCCGGTCGTGCGGCTTAGCCGCTGGGAGAACATCTCCCGTTCGATCCACGAGCCCGAGGGTGAGGTCCGCATTGCCGTCGTCGGCAAGTATACCGGCCTGCTTGATGCCTATAAGTCGCTCAACGAGGCGCTGGTCCATGGCGGCATCGCCAACAAGGTTCGCGTCCGTCTCGAATGGATCGAGTCCGAGGTCTTCGAGCGCGACGATTCGACGGCGCTGCTCGAGGGCGTGCATGGCATTCTCGTGCCGGGCGGCTTTGGCGAGCGCGGCGCGGAGGGCAAGATCGCCGCAGTCACTTTCGCCCGAACCCGCAATGTGCCTTATTTCGGCATCTGCTTCGGCATGCAGATGGCCGTGATCGAGGCAGCCCGCAATCTCGCCGGCATAGCCGAGGCGAGCTCCACCGAGTTCGGGCCGACCCGCGAGCCGGTCGTCGGCGTCATGACCGAGTGGATGCGCGGCAATGAGCTCGAGCGTCGCATGGCCAATGGCGATCTCGGCGGAACCATGCGTCTTGGGGCCTATGCCGCAACCTTGAGCCCCGGCAGCAAGGTGGCGGAGATCTACGGCACGACCGAGATCTCCGAGCGTCACCGCCACCGCTACGAGGTGAATACCGGCTATCGCGAGCGGCTGGAGCAGGCAGGCCTGCGCTTCTCCGGCATGTCCCCCGACGGCCTGCTGCCGGAAGTGGTCGAGATCCCGGCGCATCCCTGGTTCATCGGCGTCCAGTACCATCCTGAGCTGAAGTCCAGGCCCTTCGATCCGCATCCGCTCTTTGCTTCCTTCATCGCGGCTGCCGTGGAGCAGAGCCGTCTGGTGTGACGATGAGCCGGCCGTCATTCAGGCGGCCGGGTCTTCAAATCGTCATGCTTCCTCGCGATGAAGCTGGAACGAGGTCGGGTCACCGTCTAGCCGCAGGGATTTCATCGCGATAATGAGGACATGGCGTAGCCTTTCATTTTCCGTCCTGTGGATCATCGGCTGGGCAGTCTTCTGCCTGTTCGCGCAGGGGCTGGGGCCGGCCGGGCTTCATGCCGAGGAATCGCAGGTCGAACGCGTCCAGCGCGAGCTCAAGCCGCTCGCCGAAGAGCTCGAGAAGATCAAGTCCTCCCTTGACCGGGAGGATCTTCCCGCCAAGGAACTGAACCAGCTCCGCACCCGCATCGAGCAGATCCGGACCCAGGCGCTGCAGTTTGCTGACCTGCTGACCCAGCCGCTGGCGGCGGCAACCGAGAGCGTCGACCAGCTGGGGACGCCAGGCGAGGGTGAGGAGGAGGCGGCAGAGATCGCCGAACAGCGCAAGCAGCTGCTGGCCCGGAGGGATGCCCTGCGGGCGATCGCTTCCCAGGTTGATCTTGCGCGGCTCAATGCCGAGCAGCTGGCGCAGCAGGCCTCGAACATCCAGCACCGCCAGTTCATCCAGAAGGTCTTCGACAGCGATCGCACCGTTCTCGATCCGCGCCTGTGGCTTGAGGGCGTTCAGGCGACCGACCCGCTGGTGAAGCGCGTCTCCAATGTGGCCAATAACTGGTGGAAGCGCTACAGCGCCGATATTACCTCCCTCGGCATCACCCTGCTGGTCGTCCAGCTTCTCGCGGTGGTCATCGGCGCGGCCGTGCTGCATCGCGTCCTTACCTGGCTGCTCACGCCCCGGCGCAGCAAGCCGCATGTAACCGATCTCGAGCGGATCTGGGCGATCTTCGCCCGTACGATCATCTCGGGCATGGCGATTTTCATCCCTGCATTGGTGATTTACTGGAGCGTCGTTACCTCGATTGACGCGAGCCCCCAGGCCATCCGCGTCTACTGGGCGATTGCCTTCTGGCTGACGATGGCAGTGGCTGGCCGCGCTTTCATCCGCCGGCTGCTTTCCCCCGGTGACAGCAACTGGCGCCTCGTCAATGTTTCCGACAGCGAGGCCGTGAAGCTGTCCGGCCTGATCGTTCTGGCCTTCCTGTGCTTCTGCATCGACAACGCCATCTCGCGCATTGCCGATGTGCTCTACATGCCGGTCCAGTTCTTCGCGGTCGAAAGCGCCGTCTTCAGCCTGGTGACTGTCTCGATCCTGCTGCTCATCCTGGTCGCCATGCGGCCGGGGGCGCGGAGCGAGGACGCGACCGGCCTCATTCCCGCCGACAGCGGCCGTCGCACCGACTGGTTCGCCTGGGTTGCCAATCTGCGCCTGGTTTACTGGGCAGTGGCCTTCGCCATCTGTATCGCGCTGCTCCTGGGCTTCATTGCGCTCGCCCAGTATCTGAGCAAACAGGTCATCGTCCTCAGCATGCTGATCGCGGTCCTGATGCTCATCCGCTATCTGGCCGATCAGCTGGTGACGAGCGGCCTCCAGCCCGATCGTCCCGTCGGTCGCTTCCTGCGGGATACCATGTCCCTGTCGAGCCAGGGCATCGACCGCCTCGGCGTCCTGATCACCACCCTGGTCGACTTTGCGCTCGTCTTCCTCGGCCTGCCACTGGTTGTGCTGCAGACAGCGGTGACCTGGGTCGACATTACTTCCTGGCTGAACACCGCCTTCTTCGGCTTCCGCGTCGGCGGCCTGACTATCTCGCTCTACACGGTGGTTGCCGCACTGCTGGCCTTCCTCTTCGGTTTCGCGGCAACGAAGCTGTTCACCCGCTGGCTCGACAGCCGGGTGCTCTCCCGCACCCAGCTCAATCGCGGCCTGAGGGATTCGATCAATACCGGCGTCACCTATATCGGCGTCATCCTCGCCGGTCTCTTCGCCCTGACCTATGCCGGTCTCAACTTCTCCAACCTGGCGATCATTGCTGGTGCCCTCGGCGTCGGTATCGGTTTTGGTCTCCAGAGTATCGTCAACAACTTCGTCTCCGGCCTCATCCTTCTGGCGGAGCGGCCCATCAAGGTCGGTGACCTGATCCAGGTCTCCGGCGGCAAGGGCACCGTCAAGCGCATCAATGTGCGCTCGACCGAGATCGAGACCGGCGACAAGTCCTCGATCATCGTCCCCAATTCGAGCCTGATTTCCGACACTGTCCAGAACTGGACCCATGCCGATACCATGGGTCGCGTGCTGGTCTCCCTGCGGGCCGACCCCGAGGCTGATCCCGAGAAGGTGCTTCAGATCCTCGTCACCGCTGCCCGCCGCCACGACCTCGTGCTGGCCTTCCCGCAGCCCTCGGCGCTGTTCACCAATTTCGGGCTGACGGCCAATGAATACGAGTTGTATTGCTATGTGGCTGATGTCCTCACCGTCGGGCGCGTGGCGAGCGACCTGCGCATAGCCATTGTCCGCATGTTCGAGGAAGCTGGCATCGGCATGCCGTTCAACGCGCAGGAAGTGAAGCTGATCCGGCACAGCCGGTCGGCTGAAGGGGAGGGGCAGCAGGCATGAAGGGAATAGACCACCTCGTTCTCTGTGTATCTGATCTTGACGAGGCCGCGCGCCGCTATGGCGCAATGGGCTTCACCTGTACACCGCGGGCGATCCATCCCTTCGGCACCATGAACCAGCTGGTGCAGTTTGACCGTACCTATCTCGAACTCTTGGCCGTTCGCGAGCCTGACGAGATCCCGCTCCATGCCGGATCCCATTTCAGCTTTGCGGCCTTCAACCGCGACTTCCTCAAGGATGGCGAGGGTTTCTCCATGCTGGTGCTGGACAGCACCGACGCCCGCGCCGATCAGAAGCGTTTCGCCGAGGCTGGCATCACCCGCTTTGCCCCCTTTGATTTCGAGCGCAAGGCCCGCCTGCCCGCCGGTGAGGAGGTGACCGTTGGTTTCTCTCTGGCCTTCGCCATGAACCAGGCCATGGGCCGGGCGGGCTTCTTCGTTTGCCAGCAGCATGCCCCGCAATATTTCTGGAAGCGCGAGTACCAGATCCATGCCAATGGCGCCTATGCGGTAGGCGACGTCCTCATGCTCGGGGAGCATCCGGCATCTTACGCGTCCTTCTTCGAGGCCTTCGCCGATCTGCCGGCCCGGGAAGTCTCCGCTGACGAACTTGCCTTTACCTTGGCGCGCGGTGGCCTGCGCATGCTCTCACCTGAGGCCTGGGAGCGGCATTTCCCGGCCGCGTTTGCGCCGGAACTGGCCCATGGCCCCTGCCTGGCCGGCTATACGGTGCTCGTCAGCGATCTTGGTCGCGCCCGCGAAAGCCTGGACGAGGGGCGCATTGCCTATCTCGCCGATGGCGACAGGCTGATCGTGGCTCCCGATGAAGGTTTCAACGTCATGATAGTATTCTCGGAAAGTGGCCGCTGATGCTCAATCCGACTGTAACGGTTGCCGGGGCCAGCTTCGGCAATGACCTGCCCCTGGCCCTGATTGCCGGTCCCTGCCAGCTCGAAAGCCGCGACCATGCCTTCGACATGGCCGGCGCGCTGAAGGAAATCACTGCAAGGCTGGGCATCGGCTTCGTTTTCAAGAGTTCCTTTGACAAGGCCAATCGCACGAGCCTTAAGGGGCGTCGTGGCATCGGGCTTGAGGCATCTCTCCCGATCTTTGCCGATATCCGCAAGGAGCTCGGATTATCCGTGCTCACCGATGTCCACGAGCCTGGCCAGTGCAGCGAAGTCGCCGAGGTGGTGGACATTCTCCAGATCCCGGCCTTCCTCTGCCGCCAGACCGATCTGTTGGTCGCAGCAGCAGCCACCGGCCGCGTGGTCAATGTGAAGAAGGGGCAGTTCCTCGCGCCCTGGGACATGAAGAACGTGCTGGGTAAGCTCGATGGTGCCGGTGCTGCCAATGTCATGGTCACCGAGCGCGGCGTCTCCTTCGGATACAACACCCTGGTCTCCGATATGCGGGCGCTACCGATCATGCGCGATCTCGGCGTGCCGGTGATCTTCGATGCCACCCATTCGGTGCAGCAGCCCGGCGGGCAGGGGGAATCATCGGGCGGTGAGCGCCGCTTCGTGCCGGTCCTCGCCCGGGCGGCTGTGGCTGTGGGTGTTGCCGGCGTCTTCATCGAGACCCATCAGGATCCTGACAATGCTCCCTCCGATGGTCCCAACATGGTGCCGCTTCACGAGATGGAGGGGCTTCTTGCCAGGCTGATCGAGTTCGACCGGCTGGCGAAGAGCTAGAGCCCGACGGCGGGTAGCGACTGGCAGGCATCGTCCGCCGCATCGCCTTCGGTATCCCTCCGAAAGATGGGCTCTCGCTTGCCGCCTCGCCTTTGCCCGCGTATACACCGCAGCGGGACCCCAGGGGCCTCGCGCCCCGCAACATCCGATTGCAGCCATGTTCGACATCAAATGGATCCGAGAGAACGCCGAAGCCTTTGACCGTGGTCTGGAAAATCGCGGTCTGTCCCCGCTTTCCCAGCGTCTCGTGGCGCTTGATGAAGAACGGCGCGCCGCCATCACCCGCGCCCAGGAGGCCCAGACCCGCCGCAACGCCCTGTCGAAGGAGATCGGCCAGGCGAAGGCCGCCAGGGATGAGGCCCGCGCCTCGGCCCTGATGGCCGAAGTGAGCGCGCTCAAGGCCGAGATTGCCGCCGCCGAGGAGGCGGAGCGCCAGATCGATGCCGACATGCGCCGGGCGCTCTCCGAGATCCCGAACACACCTCTGGACGAGGTGCCGGTCGGTGCCGACGAGACTGCCAATACCGTGCTGCGCGTGGTGGGCGAGAAGCCGGCGATGGATTTCGAGCCGAAGCAGCATTTCGAGCTCGGCGAAGCCCTTGGCCTCATGGATTTCGAAGCGGCCGCCCGCATGTCTGGCGCACGCTTCGTGGTGCTGAAGGGGGCGCTCGCCCGCATGGAGCGCGCCCTCGGCCTGTTCATGCTGGATCTGCATACGACGGAGCATGGTTATACCGAGGTGTCGCCGCCGCTGCTCGTGCGCGACGATGCCATGTTCGGCACGGCCCAGCTGCCCAAGTTTTACGATGATCAGTTCTCGGTCCATGCCGGAAAGCCCGGTGCCGATGGTCAGTTCGCCTGGTTGATCCCCACGGCAGAGGTGCCGCTCACCAATCTGGTTCGCGAGCAGATCCTCGACGAGGATGCCCTGCCGCTGCGCTATACCGCCTTCACGCCCTGCTTCCGCGCCGAGGCGGGCGCGGCCGGCCGTGATACCCGCGGCATGATCCGACAGCATCAGTTCTCAAAGGTCGAGCTCGTTTCGGTTACGACCCCCGAACAGTCACGCGCCGAACTCGACCGCATGCTCGGCTGCGCCGAGAACGTGCTCAAGCGCCTAGGCCTCCATTACCGGGTAATGACCCTGTGCACTGGCGACATGGGCTTTGCCTCAAGGCTGACCTATGACATCGAGGTCTGGCTCCCCGGCCAGAATACCTATCGCGAGATTTCAAGCTGCTCTGTCTGCGGGGATTTCCAGGCCCGTCGAATGGACGCGCGCTATCGCCCCAAGGGCGGCAAGCCGGCGCATGTCCATACCCTGAACGGTTCCGGCCTCGCGGTCGGCCGAACCATGGTGGCGATCCTCGAGAACTACCAGCAGGCAGACGGCTCGATCCTCATTCCCGAAGCCCTGCGCCACTATATGGGCGGCATGGAGGTCATCCCTGCCAATGGTTGAAAAGCTTGTGATGCCAGACGGGCGTGCCGCCCGCATTCTGGTCACCAATGACGACGGCATCTACGGGCCCGGCCTCGAGGTGCTTGAGCATATCGCCCGTCAGCTCTCCGATGACATCTGGGTTGTCGCCCCGCAGTCCGAGGAGAGTGGCGCCTCGCGCTCCCTGACCCTTGCCGACCCTCTGCGTCTGCGCGAATACAATGAGCGCCGCTTCGCCGTGAAGGGCACGCCGACCGACTGCGTGGTGATGGCCCTCAAGAAGATCCTGCCCGAGCCGCCGGATCTTATCCTGTCCGGTGTCAATCGCGGCCAGAACCTTGCCGATGACGTGACCTATTCCGGCACCATCGCCGCCGCCATGGAGGGGACGGGGTTGGGTGTGCGGTCGATTGCACTGTCCCAGTCCTTTGGCTTCCAGAAGCGCACCAAGGGCGAGGCACCGGTGATCCACTGGGCCACGGCCCGCGAGTTTGGTGCCCGTGTGGTCTATCGCCTGTTCCATGCGCCCTGGTCGCCCGGCACGCTGCTGAATGTCAATTTCCCTGACTGCACGCCGGAGGAGGTGACGGGCATCCAGGTCACATCCCAGGGAAAACGCGATCAGAACCTGCTTCTCGTTGACGAGCGCGTCGATGCCCGTGGTAATGCTTACTTCTGGTTGGGTTTCCGTCGTGAAATGAGTAATCCCCCGCAGGGTACGGACCTGCGCGCGGTGATGGACAACGCGATCTCGGTCACCCCGTTGCATCTCAACCTGACGCAGTTCGACGCGATGGACTCGCTGCGCACCGTCCTGGCGGACTGATCGGGGATTTGGCGGGCGCGGGGGCGGGCGCCACGGCGATGCATTGGGGGGCATGCGGTCAGATGGCATCGGCGGATGCGCAGAAAATCCAGCTCATCATGAGCCTTCGCAGTCAGGGTATCCGCTCGACCGCGGTGCTCGAGGCGCTGGAGCGCGTCCCCCGTGAGCTCTTCGTCGACCCTCACTATGCTGCCGAGGCCTATGTGGACAAGGCCCTGCCGATCGACTGCGGCCAGACGATTTCCCAGCCCTATATCGTCGCCTTCATGACCGAGAAGCTCGAGGTCGACCGGCGACACAAGGTGCTCGAGGTTGGCACCGGTTCCGGATATCAGACCTGCATCCTGTCGCAGTTGTGCCGCCGTGTTTACACGATCGAACGTTATCGTCCGCTGCTGCGCAAGGCGGAAGAGCGTTTCCGGCGCCTGCGCTTCAGCAATGTAACCACGCTGTTGGGGGATGGCCTCAAGGGCTGGGAGAGCCAGGCGCCATTCGACCGGATCATCCTTACGGCGGCGGCGAGTTCCGTGCCGGTCCAGCTTTTGGACCAGCTCCGTGATGGTGGCATCATGGTCCTGCCGATCGAGACCTTTCCGGGCCGGCAGGAGCTTCAGCGGATCATTCGCACCGACAATGGCTTCTCGCGTGAGTCCCTGCTGCCGGTCCGTTTCGTGCCCCTGCAACCGGGACTTCCGCGCGACGCATGAGCGCGCTGGTGGGTTCTGGGCCGGCCTGGACATCGGAATGACAAATTTATGCCCGAAGCCCTTTGACGGGTGATGTGAACGCAACTTTAAGTGTCTTTTAACTTAACCCGTTCACTATGTTGTCAAATAGTTCAGTTGCGGGAGTTGAGTTGATGCGTTGCTCCACCACCGGTCCGGTCTGGGCAAAGCGCGCGGTGCGCCTTGCAGGTGCCGTTGCGCTTGCTGGACTGTCTGCAGCCTGCAGCGCCGATATGAGCCGCTTTGGACCGACGACCACGGGATCGACGGGGGGGAGCCATGGCTCTTCGGCCATGCCATATTCCCGGCCGACCGAGTCTGTCCAGACGCCGTCGGATAGCGTTCAGACTTCGCAATTGCCGCCTGCCGGTGGTTACCAGCCGCCCGCCAATGGTTACCAGGGCGGCGGAGCCTATCAGTCGGCTGGCAACGGCTACAATGCCGGCGGTTATGCTCCCGCTTCGGCTCCGGCCACGACGCCGAGCTATGGTGCGGGCAGCGGCAGCCAGGCGGCCGGCGGTACGGTGACCGTCCGCGAAGGCCAGACGCTTTATGCCGTAGCGCGCGAGAACGGCGTCTCGGTCAACCAGCTTGTGGCCCTCAATGGCCTGACGCCGCCCTATTCGGTGCGTGCCGGCCAGGTTCTGCGCCTGCCTGCCGGCGGCTCGTCCGCGGCCAGCGCCTATGGCGGCGGTTCGACAGGCATGTCCTCGGCTCCGGCGGTCGCGTCGGCCTCCGGCGGTATCCATACCGTGAAGCCTGGCGAGACCATCTACAGCCTCGGCCGCACCTATGGTGTCTCCCCGCAGGCGATTGCCAGCGCCAACGGCTTCTCCATGGATCACCAGCTTCGCGTCGGCGAGACGGTCCGTCTGCCCGGCTCTGCTGGATCGGGGGCGAGTGCTCCGGCAACCCGGGTCGCTTCGCTTGATCCCAATGCGGCGGTGAGCGCCACCCAGCCGGCGCCCGGCCCCTCGACCTTGGGCAAGATTCCGGCCAATGCGAATGGCCAGCCCCTGAGCGAGACGGTTGCCGCGGCCAAGGCTGATGCTGCCGCCCCGACGGTTCCGCCGTCTGCTCCGGCCTCCGCGCCGGCCAACCAGCAGGCGTCGCTTGAGGCCCCCGCCACCAAGAGCGCCGGCACCAGCTTCCGCTGGCCGGTCAAGGGTCGCGTGATCTCCAAGTTCGGCGAGAAGCCGAACGGCTCACGCAATGACGGTATCAACATCTCGGTGCCGGAAGGCACCAGCGTCCGCGCCTCAGAGGATGGTGTTGTCGCCTATGCCGGCAACGAGCTGAAGGGCTACGGCAACCTCGTCCTGATCCGCCATGACGGTGGCTGGGTCACCGCCTATGCCCACAACAGCGAGCTGCTGGTGAAGCGCGGCGATCAGGTGAAACGCGGCGATGTCATCGCCAAGGCCGGCGCCACTGGCTCGGTGACGAGCCCGCAGGTCCATTTCGAGATCCGCAAGGGTGCCCAGGCAGTTGATCCCATGTCTCATCTCGGCTCGAGCGTGGTTGCCGGCGATTGACGTCCCGGCCGCCATGGCCAATGATCAGATCGGTCAGACCATACTGGTCTGGCCGATTTTTTTATGACCTGGTGACTGTGGGGGACGCTCATGCTGACGGTCTGGGGACGGGCAAACTCGCTGAACGTGCAGAAGGTAATGTGGACTCTCGGCGAGCTCGGGCTTGCCCACGAGCGCATTCCAACCGGCGGCCATTTCGGCGGCAATCAGGATCCGGCCTATCTCGAGCACAATCCGAACGGGCTCGTGCCGACCCTTCGCGACGGCGACCTCTATGTCTGGGAATCCAATGCCATCGTCCGCTATCTGGCGGCGAAACATGACGCCGGCGGCCTCTGGCCCGAGGATCCGGCGCAGCGCGCCCGGGCGGATCGCTGGATGGACTGGGCCCTCAGCACCGCCGTGCCGGCCATGACGGGAGTGTTCATGGTAACCGTTCGCGCCCCGCGCGGAACGCCGCGCCCGGCGGACTTCGCGCAGCGCCTGGCACAGTGTCACAAGGCCTTCGGCATCCTCGAAGCTGCTCTGGAGAAGAGCGACTATCTCGCCGGCAACCGCCTGACCATGGGGGACATCCCCGTTGGCGTGGCCGTGGGCCGCTACCTGCGGCTGCCCATCGACCGGCCGGATTATCCGCGGCTGGCCGCCTATTTTGCAAGGCTCCGCCAGCGTCCGGCCTATGCCACCCACGTCATGCTGCCGCTCGGGACTTGCGAGGAGGAATGGCAGGCCAACGAGCGGGAATTTGGCTGAACCACCCCCGAACTGTCAGCCCCCTCAGGGCTGCACGCCGGGATTGATTGCCTGGGATGGGTCGCTGTCGAAGAAGCCGTAGGGCCGTATCGCGAAGCTGTGCCACATGGTGGGAAGGATGGGCCAGTCCTCCGGCCGGGTCACGTGGCGGAAGCCGATCGTGTACCAGAAAGTGAGATCCTCGTTTTCGACGCCCTCTCTGTTGCCCGCATATTTCGGCAGGCCCTCGTCGAGGCTCACCAGCGGAAAGTCGCCCGCCGGATAGCGCTCGGCCGGATTGGTTCGCGTCACCCACAGCGTCGCGCGGGAGAACTCTGCCCGCCGCTGCGCCGGATCATCTGCCGGCAGCAGTGACGTTGCCGTGCCGTGTTCCGGCATGATCTCGTAGCCCGGATGATATCCGAGCGGCGTCTTCCGCTCCGGATTGATCACCCGCCAGACGGCGCCGCTGCCGTGATGGCCGCCCGGCACCGGGCCCTCGGTCTTTACCGTGTCCTGTCTGAGCACCCAGATCGACTGACGCGCATTGTCCTCATCCAGCGTCTGCGGATGCATGGTTTCAACGATGAGGCTGTTGCGCGGACCATCGACGTCGAGATCGATCCTGAAGCCGAAATAGTGGTCGTGATAGGGGGCAACCGTCTGCGGTGCGACCAAGGCGCCGTAGCGAGTGTCCTCCGGCGCGGAGGGATCATCCAGCGTGCGCGCCGGAACCGTTTTCACCGCATCGACGCCGGTTGCCCCGGTCCGCACGGTAATCGTGCCGCGGGACGAGAACACATAGTCGATGATGTAGTCGTAATTGCCGATGGTCGGGATATAGCGCACCACCAGCTCGACCTCGGGCCTTGCGATCGTCTCGCCTGCATTCCCGGAATAGTGCCGCCAGGCCGGGCTACCGGTTGCCCGCTCGAAGATGCACAGCGAGCTCGGGGCATTGAACATGCCGCCCTTGTCGCTCGGCATCAGCATGTCGAGATAGAAGGACTGGGCCGGGCAGTCATTGCCTTCCGACAAGGTGGAGACGAGATAGCCGAGGCCGAGTTCGCCGGCATCGAGATAGTTGCGCGTGCTCCAGCCGAGGGACGGGTCCATATAGGGCACGAACAGCTCGGCCAGCTCCATCTGGTAGGCGACCATTCTCTCGGTGCCCCGGTCCCTGAAACGGGCGAGCGATACCACCAGTCCCGAACGGCGGTCGGGCCGCAGGTGGAACGACCAGTTCTGCCAGCTGACCTGCCAATTGCCCTTGATGCTGATATTGGTGCCTTCCGGTGCCGCATTGATGATCGGCTTCTGCCGCGTCATGATCTCGCGGTCGGGCAGGGGCTCAATTTTGGCCGGCACGATCACCGGCTCCTTCACCTTGATGTCGATGACCTTGCCCGTCGCAGCGTCAACGATGGCCATGAGGCCCTCGATCGACCGGCTGGCATAGGGCGAGATCTGCTGGCTGTCGTCATAGCACACAACGCGGAGCACCCGTCGTGTGCCGAGCCCTTCCCGCGGATAGGCGCCGGGCGGCATGGGCGTGCAGGAAACTGCCTTCGTATCCGTGATCCCGGCCTGGTTCAGGGCCTTCCTGAAGGTGGCATCCGACAGCACCGACTGCCGGGCGCGGTCCCATTCCTCCTGCATGATGGCGGGCTGGACATCGGGCAGTGGGCGGGTGCTGACGATGGTGCCAGCGACAAGGTCGACCTGCGCCTCGGTGGTCTCGTTGCCCTTGTGCATGATCACCTGGGCCATGCGCGGCATGGGCGAGCCTTCCGTCCAGGCGAGCACTTCGGCTTTGGGCGGCTCTTTCAGCGTGATGACTGGGAAACGGGTAGCATCATCGGCGATGCCGGCCTCCTTCAGCAGCCCGACCGCCTGCTCGATTTCCACATAGGTCAGCGCATCCAGCGGTGATTGGGCGCTCCGGACCTGCGCCTCTACGGCAGCAGCACTGAGGAGAAGCGGCGCCATGAACGCGGCGGCCGTCAGGGCTTTCACTCGGGTCGTCATGTGAAGAAGTAAGCCGTCTTCACGTCTGGCTGACAACAAAAATTTAGACGGCCGGAGCGGCGAGGCGTCCAGCCTGTTGACGTGCGGGATGACGTCCTGGAAGGCGCAGCAGCGGACCTGGCGAAGCGCAGGGGGCGCCGCCAGGTCGCCGCGTGTCGTGCTTACTGGCCGGGCTGGGGAACCAGCCGCAGATAGGGCTTCAGCGCCTTCCAGCCTTCCGGGAACTTCTTCTTCGCCTCTTCGTCGCTTACCGCCGGAACGATAATGACATCTTCGCCCTGCTTCCAGTTGACCGGGGTGGCCACCTGATGCTTGGCGGTAAGCTGCAGGCTGTCGATCACCCGCAGAATCTCGTCGAAATTCCGTCCCGTAGAGGCGGGATAGGTGAGGGACAGCTTCACCCGCTTGTCCGGACCGATCACGAATACCGAGCGCACCGTCATCGTGTCGCTGGCATTGGGATGGATCATTCCGTAGAGGTCGGCCACCGTCCGGTCCTTGTCGGCGATGAGCGGGAAATTGAGGGCGTGCCCCTGGGTCTCGCGGATGTCCTCCGACCACTTTTCGTGGGCATCCAGCGGATCAACCGACAGGCCGATCACCTTTACGTTTCTTTTGTCGAACTCGGGTTTAAGCTTCGCCGTGTAGCCGAGCTCCGTGGTGCAGACCGGGGTGAAGTTCTTGGGGTGTGAGAACAGGACACCCCAGCTGTCCCCGAGCCACTCATGGAATCGGATCGTTCCTTCGGTGGTTTCCGCGGTGAAGTCGGGTGCGATGTCGCCGAGTTGGATAGCCATTTTCATACTCCCTGAAGCGGTTTGGTTCTTTTATCAGAACGTTCCTCCGATTTAAAGAACTCTCTCGTTAAGGCCTTCCAGGTGACTTATAACGCGCGACTGGTATCAAACTATGCGCATGTAGCGACGGCAAGAGGATCAACCTATGATCAAACTCGCCCCGACCCTCTGTGGCCTGGGTTTTGCCATCTGTGTGATACTATGGTGTGCAGGCTTTCTGGGGCAATGGTGGTTGCCTCTCGACATCTTTTCACATTTTCGTTGGCATATTTTCCTGATGGCGATCGTTCTCTGCTTGGCCGGACTGAGCGGCCGCGGCTGGATACAGATCGTGGTCATCGGATTGTTTCTGATCTACACGGCGTTCGGTCTTTCGCCTTATCTCGCCCGCGCTCTCACGACGCAGGCATCCGGCAGCGCCGAAACGGCCCGCGGCAACATCAAGCTCCTGTCCTTCAACAGCTGGATCCAGAATCAGAACCTTGCGGCCATCGAGGCCATGCTGCGAAAGGCCGATGCCGATGTGGTTCTGATGCAGGAATTCTTCGCCGACAAGGCACCGCTGCTGGATCGACTTCGCGATCTCTATCCCCATCAAGCGCTGTGCCGTGACACCTACGGCTGTAGCCAGGTGACCCTATCTAGGTATCCGATCGCCAGTCACGAGACCATCGTTCTGGAGCCGGAACTGCCCGTTCTTGTCGTTCGCTTTGACGAAACCTGGCCTGGTCTGGAGATTGCCAACATCCACACCTTGAGGCCTCCCTACATGAGCCGGCAGCTCGATCAGATGAAGGCGCTTGCTGCCTTTGCCGCTCGCCGGAAACATCCGCTGATCGTAGCCGGCGACTTCAACTCCACGCCCTATTCACTGATGTTCGAGACCTTCCGCGAGGGCTCCGGCCTCCGGCCCCTGCAATATTGGCCAACCTGGCCTGCCGAGCCCATTCCGCTGCCCCAGCTGTCGATCGACCATTTCTTCGTATCCGATCATCTGAAGACTGCCAGCGCAGCGACGCCGCTTGGCCCTGCCGGCTCGGATCATCTCCCCATCGCCGTCACCCTGACCCTCGGGACCGCTGGCGGATAAATCGCGAAACGGTCTTGTGAGGGAGCGGCAACCGGTCCACTCTGGCTCGACGGAGTGACGCAAACGTCAGGATACGATGCGGTATTATGTTTATCTGGCCCTGGCGCCGTTGTTCTGGGCCGGCAACTGGGTCGCGGCTCGGGGTGTGCACGAGCTGATATCGCCCATCGGTCTGAACTTTTCCCGCTGGATCATTGCGTCCCTCGTGCTCATCCCGATATCCCTGCCATCGGTGATCAGGCAGTGGCCAATCATACGCCAGGAATGGGGGCGCCTGTTCCTGCTGTCGCTGATGGGTAGCACGCTCTTCTCCATTCTCGTCTTCTGGGGTCTTCACCACACCACCGCCATCAATGCCGTGGTGCTCAATTCCAGCCTGAGCTTCTTCATCATCCTCGGGAGCTGGCTTTTCCTGCGCGATCGCATGACGAAGCGCCAGGCGGTCGGCATGGTTCTGTCGGTCATTGGCGTGCTTATCGTCATCGGCAAGGGGGATCCGACCTTCCTGCTGCACCTCGAATTCGGCTTTGGCGACATGTTGATCCTGCTCGCCATGCCGCTCTGGGCCGCTTACTCCGTGGTGATCAAGACCCATCCGACGCGCCTGGACAGCATGGGACTGGTTGCGGTCACCTCCTTCATGGCAGCCGTAATGTGCACCCTCTGCTACGGCGTGGAGGTCGCGCTCGATCCCTCAACCTTGCCAGAGCCAGGTTTCGAGCTGATCAGCGCCATCATCTATATCGCTCTCTTTCCCTCCATCGCCGCGGTGTTCTGCTGGAACGAGGGCATCAAGGGCCTGAGCCCCAACATGGCGAGCTACCTTTATCCCCTGATGCCTGCCTATGGCACCATTCTCTCGGTGTTCTTTCTGGGAGAGGAACTGCACATGTTCCAGCTTGTGGGCTTGGTGGTGATTCTGGCTGGCGTCTACATCTGCACCCTGCCGAAGCGCACGGCCTGAGCGGCAATCCCGACAGCTAGCCATGTCCTGCATGCAACCCTCCCATTGGTCGGCATGCATGGCTGGGGGCGGATGGAGGGATTATGTTCACACTTGAAGAGTCGGGCTGGGACATTGATTCCGCTCGTCGAGTTTTCTGGAGTTGCCCATGAGCGCCGAGACGCCAACCCCCATCGACCTCTATTACTGGCCGACCCCCAATGGATGGAAGATCACGATCCTCCTCGAGGAACTCGGCTGGCCCTACAATATCCACCCGGTGGACATCACCAAGGGTGACCAGTTCCAGCCATCCTTCTTGGCGATCTCGCCCAATAACCGCATGCCGGCCATTGTCGACCCTGATGGTCCCGGCGGCGAACCGCTCTCGATCTTCGAGTCCGGCGCCATCCTCCGCTATCTCGCCCAGAAGGCCGGCCGCTTCTATGCCAGTGACCTGCGCGGCCAGGCGAAGATCGATGAATGGCTCTTCTGGCAGGTTGGGGGCCTCGGGCCGATGGCCGGTCAGGCCCATCATTTCCGCATTTATGCGGCCGACAAGATCCAGTATGCCATTGACCGCTATACCAATGAGGTGACCCGCCTCTATGGGGTGATGAACAAGCGTCTCGGCGAAGTGGAGTTCCTCGCCGGCGATTATTCGATCGCTGACATGGCGGCCTTCCCCTGGGTCGTGCCCTACAAGAATCAGGGCCAGGATCTCGACCAGTTCCCCAATCTGCGCCGCTGGTTCGATACGCTGAAGGCCCGCCCGGCGGTCTCCCGTGCCATCGAGGTCGGCAAGGATCTGCGGGATCCGAGCAAGATGACCAACGACCCGAAGACCCGCGAGATCCTCTTCGGCATCAAGAAATAACGCCATTTACCGGGCGTTAACGACGTCCTTTAACGCTCTGTTGTCTCAACATCGGAGAAACTCTGATCGACTGGCCGAAGACCATTGGCCGGTCGATCTTGTTTCCAACGGTCGATGTTTGTTGCGCAACTGGAGTATCTGATGACGGGACTGCATCTGCAGGCAGCGAATGACAATCCGGCCCGGTTATCGCCGTCCCGTTCCGCCGAACTCATTTATCGCCTGGCGCTCGAGGCCGACCGTACCGGTCGCAAGCGGGACGTGATGGCGGCATACAAGTGTCTCACCCTCGCATCCATCGGTGGTTGTCATGATGCGCGCCAGTATCGGCGTAAGCTCATTGTGCGCATGACCCTCGATGAGATCAGCGAGTCCCACCGTGAGTTGTGCGAATGGTGTGAGCGCGTATCCGGCTGAGGAAAGCTCGCTGGAGCTCTGACCACAGCAGCCTGTACCTGATCCCGCAGGACCGTCGGCGGTAAAGCCCCGGACAGTCAGGGGCCTTGCCGGGTTCCCGGGGGCTGTGCGGGCTGGATGATGGGGGAGGGAAGCTGGGGCAGTCTGGGATTGGCCTGAATGTCCCCGCGCGATGCGCCCTGGCAGACCCGGCTCGTAATTGACCCGTCGGCTGAAACAAAAAGAGAAGGCGCGGGGCCTTCTCCTTTTCTCGCCTATGCGCAGAAAATCTCACCAGGCCGAATTGAAGGCATTCGGCGTGCTGAAGTCGTGATCAACAAGGCGATTGAGGTTCTCGAGGAACCGGCGCTCGCGATACTGCGACTTGTAGATTTCAGTCTGGCGCACGGCGGCCATGGCGTCGATGCGGTCCTGCTGGCTGTTCAGCGGCGGCAGCTGGTCGTGGCCGGGGCCATAGACATAGCCCTGCGGAATGAACTGTTCGGCAGCATGGCTCACGCTCACGCAGCCCGCCCCCAGGACCAGCGCCAAGACCAGACGCGAAAAATGTTTCCTTACCATATGCTGATCTCCATGCGCGACGGGCAGTAGGTTCTGCTGTCTTTGGTCGCCGATTGCACAATAGAGTCTGCGCACCCTCGACCCCTCTTGATCAACCTATACCCGCAACCGTAGTCAATCTCCATAACCATATGCGGCATCGGTGCGATTTCTATTAAGCGCGGCAACTGTGCAACTCCCTTGGGCGCCATCTTGTTCCGCCGGCACCGGATGTACGGCCCGGATGGGCAAGGTGCCGGCAAGATGATGGTGCGGTCGTTACAGAGTATTTGGGATGACCGTCCTGGAATTACAGAGGCAGCCGGCAGGTTCTGAAAAGTAACCTTGTCGACTTCTCAATGTTTCTGGTCAGGCCTGCCGCGTTTCCTGCTTGTCGCCGACCTGGAAGATCGTCGGCGTATGGTGAACGAGGTTGATCCGCCAGCTGTCTGGATTGAGTTGCCTGAGTTCACGGGGATGGATGAACTCATCGCGGAACCAGGGGAACTTCTGTGGCGAGAAGGCTTCCTTGATCCAGTCGATGATGATTGACACCCGTGCCGAGCTGCGCACGTCCGGATGATAGGTCATCCAGATATCCACCGAATGATGGAAACCCACATCGATCGGCTCGAGGTCATCGGACAGTACGGCGGCATAGGTTGCCAGGCCGCCGATGCCGGCGCCCTTTTCCACCGCATGGTAGTGGGTGCTGCTGGCATTGGTCCGGATGGCGACGATGCCCTCTGGATTGTCGATGCCGAGGAAGCGGGCGGCCACGCCGTCCTCGAGCTGCGGTGCGCTCTGGTCCACCAGCCGGTGATGCAGGATGTCCTCGCGGCTGCGCGGCATGCCATAGGCGGCAATGTATTCGCGCGAGGCGAAGGGGTAGATGTGCAACCGGCCGAGCTTGGTGATCTTGAGGTCCGGATTGGTGGGACGCGTGAACTGGATGGCGACATCGGCCTCCATCCTGAGCACGTCGGCGCTCTCCATGGCGCACTGAAGGTCGATGATCAGCTTGGGATTGGTGCGCTGCAGCTCCACGAGCCGCGGCGCCAGCCAGTAGGTGCCGAGTCCTTCGGTGATCGACACCCTGACGAGGCCTGACGGATTGGTATCGGTTCCCTGGACGGCCCGCAGCAGCTCGTAGCTGGTCATCTCCATGCGTTTCGCGTGGGACAGGATGGCCGCGCCGGCCGGTGTCAGTTCCACACCGTCGGGCAGTCTGTCGAACAGCCGGACCTGGAGTGTAGCCTCGAGCTTGTCGATCCGGCGGACGATGGTAGAAGAGCTGATCTTGAGGCGGTCCGCCGCCTGGCGGAGGGATCCCGTCTCCGCGGCTGCAAGGAACAGGCGGAGGTCATCCCAGTCCGGCTGGGAAGCCGGATCCGCAGGGTGGTCCAAATCTGCAGCGCGCCGCTCCGAATTTTTTAGCAATGCGCCCCTCCGAAGTAAGGCAAAATCTCAATCACTTCCTGGGCTTATGCTCAGTCTATGACCGCAATCTTAAAAACGCACCAAATTTTCGCAGGAGCTCTGGTTTGACCAACTGAAATCCTTGAAAATTTGGGTTGTGGTTGCAGGGTGAGTGTAAGGCCGGAAAAGTAAGGCATGAGCAACAAGAATCCACGTGAGCTCGACAGTCTGACTCTCGAGGCGTTCCCGCGCGGCATCCAGGTTCGCCTGGTGCGCGAGGAGGAGTTCGAGGCGCTGTACCAGTTAGGTGTACGGCATTTCGGCGACGATATCGCGAGCTTCGAGGTTGTTCGGCGGATCGTGGAGCACAATCCGGAGTCGGCGTATTCCATAGGCCGCTTTGACCGGCAGGGTCACTTCAAGCCGATGGGGTACGTTGCGTTCCTCTTCCTCAACCCATTGGGTGTTGAGCGTCTGAAGCGAGGCGAGCTGAATGCGGCAGATCCGGACCTGTCGCTAATCGTTCGCCGGGGAGAGAAGGTAGCCGGGATCTACGTATGGGGAATCGTGGCAACGGGGAAGGCGATTGCAGGACTGCCGCTGGTGATGGAAATCCTGAAGCGCCCGCCTTATGCCGGAGCTGACCTCTATGCGCGTCCGGCGTCAATTGCGGGGTTGAACCTGATGCGCGCCCTGCAGTTCGAACTGATTTTCGAAGGCGCGGGGGAAGGTGACAAACCACTTTACAGTTACCGTCGAATGGTCAATCGTCAGGCGGCATAAGAGCGGGCAGGCCAAATTATGGTTAACGCTCAGGGACATACGCCGGATTGGCGAATTGCGTGAGGCGTGAGGAGCAGATTATGACGAGGGCAAGTGCCAGCCACCTCTACAACACGTACAAGACGGGCGGCCAGCGTTCTCCTTTCACCAACAGCAAGGAGATCGGGATCAAGGTGGCAGATTGCATCGAGGACCTGATGAAGGTCTTCGCTATCCGCTCGGCCGTTTATCTTAGCGAGCAGGACTGCCCCTATGAGGAGGAGTTCGACGGCAACGACTTCTCCGCATCCCACCTGCTGGGCTATATCGGGGATGAGCCAGTTGCCTGCATGCGCGTCCGGTACTTTGCCGATTTCGCAAAACTGGAGCGCTTTGCGATCCGTCCGGCTTATCGCAAGTCGCGCATGGCTTTCGTGATGGCCAAGGCAGCCATCGAGCTGTGCCGGATGAAAGGCTACCGCAAGATCTATGGTCATGCCCAGGATCCGCTGGTGAGCTTCTGGTCGCGCTTTGGCGGCAAGCCGGTTGAGCCGCGCCGCGAGCTGGTCTTCTCCGACTATCGCTATACGGAGATCGTCATCGAGGTCGAGCCTCATCCCGAGGCACTGACCCTCGACAGCGATCCTTACGTGCTGATCCGGCCCGAGGGCCAGTGGGACAAGCCCGGCGTTCTCGACCGCTCGGTAACCCGCACCAAATCATCCGACAATTAATAGAAGAAGGGCCCCGGCATCTGCCGGGGCTTTTTTTGTCCGCAAACCATGCTTGATTTGGCGACATCGCTTTTCCGGCAGCGACTGTGCAGGTAAGGCCGACCGGGGAAGGGTAGAGCAGGGAACATTCACCGGAGCTTCCCCATGAATGTCAGCGTCCATCCGCATCGGGCCGGGGCCAGTGCCCAGTCGGCACCGCCACGAGGACCGAGTCTGCCGGCCTTCGCCGCCGGGCTTCTTGCCGCCTTCGTGGGCTTCGCCAGTTCCTTCGCCGTGGTGATTGCTGGCCTCAGGGGAGTTGGCGCAAGTCAGGCCGAGGCAGCCTCTGGCCTCATGGCCCTGTCGGTCTCCATGGGCCTCTGCGCCATCGTCCTCAGCTTCCGTACGCGCATGCCGGTCAGCATCGCCTGGTCGACCCCCGGTGCGGCATTGCTTGCCACTACCTCAACAATTGACGGCGGCTTTGCGGCAGCCGTCGGGGCCTTTATCGTGACGGCCGTGCTGATCCTCATCGCCGGCCTCTGGAAGCCGCTGGGGCGGGCGGTAAGCGCTATTCCTGCGGCCCTTGCCAATGCCATGCTGGCGGGCGTGCTGCTCGGCCTCTGCCTTGCTCCGGTTAGAGCCGTCGGGGCAATGCCGCTCCAGGCGCTTGCGATCGTGATCACCTGGGCGGTGATGGCCCGACTCAATCGCCTCTATGCGGTGCCGGCTGCCCTGCTGGTGACCATCGCTCTGGTCGTGACGACGACCACGGTGCCTGACCTTGCCGCCGCGGATCTTGCGCCGGCTGCTGTCTTTATCGTGCCGGACTTCTCCCTTGAGGCGCTTATCGGTATCGCCCTGCCGCTCTTCATCGTCACCATGGCATCCCAGAACATCCCGGGGCTTGCCGTTCTCAATGCCAATGGCTACCGGCCGGATCCTGGTCCCCTTCTCACCACCACCGGGATCTTCAGCCTGCTGTCCGCACCCTTTGGCGGGCATGCAGTCAACCTTGCGGCCATCACGGCGGCAATCTGCGCCGGCAGGGATGCCGATCCGGACGAACGGCGCCGCTACTGGGCGGCAGTCATTGCCGGGGCGGTCTATGTGATCCTTGGCCTCTGCGCGGCAGCGGCCACGGCCTTTCTCGCCGCCTCGCCACCGGTCCTGATCGAGGCGGTGGCCGGGCTCGCCCTGCTTGGCGCCTTTGGTTCTGCCATGATGGCGGCCATGCAGGATGCCCGCGCCCGCGATGCGGCGGTCATCACTTTTCTGGTGACGGCGTCGGGGATCAGCATTGGTGGGATCAGCGGCGCCTTTTGGGGCCTGGTGGCGGGGGGCGCGGTCTATGCGCTCGACCGGTTTCGCAGATCCGTCTGACAGGGTGCAAGGCAAGTTTGCCGCTCACAGGATGGTCAACTGAACGGAAAAGGCGCGGACCTGGCGAGGCCCGCGCCTTTTGTGTCACCTTGGCGAGTTACCCGGATCAGGGCGCGACCGGGTCCGGCGTGGATTTCAGCGCCGTTCCCTGCCGGATGAGAACCGGCAGGATCAGGGCAAGACCGATCAGCGTCGAATAGAGTTCGGGGGCTACCAGCAGCGCC
>Ga0182741_1000097_pt1 | contig 147403 bp, 137 predicted proteins | sample eDN5th37CBELigOP_FD_128874 | JGI IMG/M metagenome (GOLD analysis project Ga0182741, IMG submission 128874) | Enriched Organic Plus compost microbial communities from Emeryville, California, USA - eDNA 5th pass 37_C BE-Lig OP (version 2) (version 2) ...
AAGCCTCCAGGGCGCGAGCGCTTGACCGGTTCCTGCACCGCTACAACCATCACCGGCACCACACCGCCATCGGCGGCCCACCCGCCAGCCGCGTCAACAACCTGGCAGGACACAACAGCTAGCCTCGCCCCGCACATGCTCGACCACGTCTTCACCGATGCGATCGGTGCACTCCGTGACGCTTTGGAGAACGCGCTGCTCGAGCGCCAGGCCTTCGAGGAGCGCCTCCACACCGACGTCCTGCTCGGCGACCTCATCTGGGAGACGAGCTACGGCATCCCCGGGGAGGGGCACCCTCCCCGGGTCCAGGCCGACCTGACGCTCGCGTGGCCCACCTGGTCGCAGACGGCGTACCGGTCCTGGTACATCGAGGAGGAGCTGCCCGAGCCGCCGCGCATCGAGATCGAGGTGGTCGCGCGCATCCAGCGCCTCGCCGCGCCGCCTGACGCCCGGCGCGTCCTCGACGCGCTCCCCCGCGAGAGCCCGACGATCGGCCACGAGCGCCTGCAGCGATCGGGCCCCACGGTGGAGGCCGTGTCGAACGAGGACCTCACCGAGACGGTGCACGCCATCGAGGTGAGCTACGAGGGCGGCTACGAGCTCGACGAGGCGGCGCTCGCCGACGGCTCGATCCTCGACGACCACTTCTCGTCGATGGGTGGCTGGATCTCCTCGACCCTCGTGCGCCTCGGGGACCTGGACTTCGAGTTCCTCCCGCCGTCCGACAAGGACGACGACTGAGTCACCCCGCGGAGCTGCACGGCGCCGCGGCGCCCTCCGGCGCCCCGGCCAGTGCCTGCTCCAGCGCCCGCCGCACCTTCTTGCGGCCGAGGCGGGGCCAGCGGTCCCGGCAACGCCGCAGGTCCTCCCTGGTCCGCCGGTGCAGCTCGCCGGCCACCGCGCCCGCGGCGAGCGCCGCGTCGCCGCCGAGCTCCGCACCCACGCGGGTCACCAGCTCGCCGCCCGCGACGTCGTCCTGCAGGGCGCCGAAGCGGTCCTGGAGCTTCCTGAGCTCCTTCTGCAGCGGGTCGAGGCTGCCCTCGGGGTACAGCGCCGCGAAGGCCGCCACCAGGTACCGGAGCCGCTTGAGCCGCCGTCGCAGCCGGTGCCAGTCGGCGGGGTCGTCCGACGCGATCAGCCGGTCCCCGCGGCGAAGCGCGCGCTGGTAGGCGCGGCAGATCAGGTCGTCGACGATCGGTCCCGTCGGCCGCAGGGCCGCGGGTCCGGGGTCGCTGCCGCCGATCCGGTGCACCGAACCCAGGACGTACCAGCGCCGCAGGAGCACCTGGTGGGCGTCCGAGCGGATCTTCGCGACCAGTTTCCCGTGGGCGTCCTCCCGCCTGCGGGCCAGCTCGGCGCGCAGGCGCTCGGACCCGTCCCCCAGGGCGGGCGGCACGTGCTCCGCGAGCTCGTCGTAGGACTGGAGCAGCACGTCCAGGTCGCGCACCGGCGAGGTCGCCGCGGCCAGCTCGGCGGTCAGGGCGCGCAGCAGTTCGAGCTCCTCGGGCGGGTACACGTCCCGCCCCGCGGCGAGCAGGGACCGGGCGCGCCGCAGCCCCACGCGGTAGTCGTGCAGCGCCTCGACGTCGTCACCGGCCAGCACGGCCGGTTCGTGCCGCCGGACCTCGGCGAGCAGGTCCGCCAGCACGAGCGCGAAGACGCGCCCGGCGGGCTGCTCCCGGTCGCCCGGTCCGAGCGCGACCGGAGCACCCCGCCCGTCGTCCGATCCCGTCATGTCGCCCAGTCTCGCACCCTCTCGGTGTGGACCGGGCGGACTCGGCGCGACCGGTGCCGGCTCAGTTCGCCCGTGCCGCGGTGGCGACCTCGTCGCCGGCCGCCTGGTCGTCGCCGAAGGACGTCGCCTGACGCTTCGAGAACACGACGCTCGCGAGCACGACGAGGAGGGCGGCTCCGGCGATCACGAACCGCACGTCGTTGTCGCCCAGGCTGATGATGGCGGGCAGCACGAGCAGCGAGACCAGGTTCATCACCTTGATCAGCGGGCTGATCGCCGGGCCGGCGGTGTCCTTGAAGGGGTCGCCGACGGTGTCGCCGATCACGACGGCCTTGTGGACGTCGGACCCCTTGCCGCCGTGGTTGCCCTCCTCGATGTACTTCTTGCCGTTGTCCCAGGCGCCGCCGGTGTTCGACAGGAAGTAGGCCATCAGCGAGCCGACGATGATCGCCGCGGCGAGGAACCCGCCCAGCGCCAGGTGGCCGAGGCCGAAGCCGATGACGACCGGCATCAGCACGGCGAGGAGCGCCGGGGTGGTGAGCTCGCGCAGCGCGGCACCGGTGCAGATGTCGATCACCGGGCCGTAGTCGGGCTTGTCGGTGCCCTCCATGATCCCCGGCTTCTCGCGGAACTGGCGGCGCACCTCCTGCACGACGATGCCGGCGGTGCGGCCCACCGCGAGGATCGCGAGGCCGGAGAAGAGGAACACGACGGTGCCGCCGACGAGCGCACCGGCGAACGTCTTCGGATCCGCGATGTTCAGGGCGACCTGCTCGAACGCCTCGGCGACGGTGCCCGGGAGCTCGAGCTGCGCCGCGATCGTCTCGCGGAAGGAGGCGAAGAGGGCGACCGCCGCGATCACGGCGGACCCGATGGCGAAGCCCTTCGTCACGGCCTTGGTCGTGTTGCCGACGGTGTCGAGCCCGTCGAGGATCGTCTCGGTCTCGCCGTGGAGCTCACCGGACATCTCGGCGATGCCCTGGGCGTTGTCGGCGATCGGGCCGAAGGTGTCCTCCGCCACGACGATGCCGGTGGTGGACAGCATGCCGATCGCGGTCAGGGCGACGAGGTACACCGAGTAGAGCACGTTGCCGTCGCCGAGGCCGAGCCCGACGAGGATCGCGACGGCGATGGCCACCACGGCCCACACGGCGGACTCCATGCCGCTCGACATGCCCGAGAGGATGACCGTCGCGGGGCCGGTCCGGCCCGACTCGGCGATGTCCCGGACGGGCTTGAAGTCGCTCGAGGTGAAGTACTGGGTGATGCGGCTCACGACCTGGCCGAGCACCACGCCGACCACGATCGCGGCGAACATGCGCGCACCGGCACCGCCGACCTCGCCGTCGGGGTCGCCGACGTAGCCGAACGCGATCACGGCGGCGCCGACCAGCATGATCACCGAGGCGATGTTGACGCCGCGGTTGATCGGCCGCAGGGCGTCGGTCTCGCCCGGGCGGGCCTTCACGAGGTAGATCGAGACCATCGAGGCGAGCAGCCCGACGCCCATCATCGCCAGCGGGAAGATGAGCCCCTTCACCGCCTCGGCGCCCTCGATGCCGATCGCGTTGAACGCGGTGACGCCGAGGATGATGTTGGCCACGAGGACCACGCCGAACGACTCGAAGAGGTCGGAGGCCATGCCGGCGCAGTCGCCGACGTTGTCGCCCACGTTGTCGGCGATGGTCGCCGGGTTCCGCGGGTCGTCCTCGGGGATCCCGGCCTCGACCTTGCCGACGAGGTCGGCGCCCACGTCCGCGGCCTTGGTGAAGATGCCACCGCCGACCCGGAGGAAGAGCGCGAGGAGCGAGCCGCCGAAGCCGAACCCGACGAGGATCGCGGAGGCGGTGTTCTGGAACACCATCACGATCACGGTGGCCCCGAGGAGCCCGAGCCCGGCGGTGAAGAGCCCGACGGTGCCGCCGGCGCGGAACGCCACCTGCAGTGCGGCGTCCATGCTCCCGGTCCGCGCCGCGGCCGCGGTGCGGAGGTTGGCCCGGGTCGCGAGCCACATGCCGAGGTAGCCGATGAAGCCGGACGCGAGGCACCCGCCGAGGAAGGCAACGGTGCGCCAGAGCCCCGACTGCACCCGGCTGAGCCCCTCACCGGTCGGCGAGAGCACCTCTGCGGAGGTGACGAACACGATGATGGCGAGCGGCACGACGATCAGGACGATCGTGCGGAACTGCCGCATGATGTAGGCCATCGCGCCTTCCTGCACCGCCGCGGCGATCTCGTCCATCTGCTCGGTGCCGGTGTCCTTGGCGAGCACACCGCGCATCATCACGAACCCGACGAGCAGCGCGAGCACCGAGATCACGGCGCAGAACACGAGCCAGAACCACTCCTGACCGCCCAGCTCGAAGATCTGGTAGCCACCCTCGGCGGCCAGTACGTGCGTCATCGACTTCCTCTGCAGATGGGGAGCGCGCGGCGCTCGTGGACGGATGCGGGCAGCACGTCGGGCGTGCCGGTCGGGCGCGGCCCGACGCCGAGCCTCGGAGAGTTCAGTTGAACGGTGGCGGCTGAGTCAAACACCGTCCCGGGGCCCACGCGTGGCGTCACCCAGCTCAGCCGCCCGGGGCCGTCGTGGTGGTCGTCGACGTGGTCGCGCGGCCGCCGCCGGAACCCTCGGCGGCCTCGCGGTCGAGCATCTCGGCCGCGCGGCGCAGCAGCTCGCTGGCCTGGTCGAGCAGTTCCGCCGGGGTGGGCTCCCCCTCCCCGTCGGGCACCGTCGTGGTCGTGCCGTTCGACGTCGGTGGTTCGGGGGTGCCGTCCGGCTCCAGCTCCGCCACGTCGCTGCCGGCCACCGCCCGGTCCGGGTCGTCGTCGAGCAGGTCCGCGAGGGCCGTGTCGATGTCGGCGCCGAAGCCGACGTTCTCGCCGGACACGACCACGACCGCCTTGAGCGTGAAGCGGCCGCTCGACTCCTCCGCCGCGTACACCGGGCGCAGGTACAGCAGCGAGTTGCGGAACGGCAGGATCAGCATGTTGCCGATGCGCACGCGGCTGCCGCTGCGGCCGACGAGGGTCTGGTACTCCGCGAACGGCGTGTAGGTGACCATGCGCTGGTGCGCCTGCAGCGGGCCGTCGACCTCGTTGTTGCGCTGGGTCTCACCGCCCGAGGAGTCGACCATCACGACCTGCTCGAGGCGCCCGTAGGACCCGGGGTCGCTGCGGGCGACCATGATCGCCGGCATCCTCCGGCCCGTGTCGTCCCCCGACGCGAGCACGTACGGGCGGGTCAGGACGAACTCCGCCTCCTCCGCGTCGCCGATGCGCATGTACTGGTAGTACGGCTCGATCCGCGGGTGCTGCCCGCCGAGGGGGGCGGGGTCCGAGTCGCCGTCGCTGTCGACGTTCGTCGAGCGGTCCGGCGGCTGCTGGCCGACCGCCCACCGGTCGCTGTTGTTGAAGAAGGTGGACGGCGAGCCCTGGTGGTAGCGGCCCCACACCGTGGTCTGCGCCTTGAAGAGGAACTCCGGGTAGCGGAAGTGCTGCATGACCTCCGCGGGGATCTCCTCGGTGAACAGCCCCGGGAACGCACGGGCGTACGCGCGGATGATCGGGTCGCGCTCGCCGTACAGCTCGTCGGTCAGGTACAGGGTGACGTCCCCGTCGTAGGCGTCGACGACCGCCTTGACCGAGTTGCGCAGGTAGTTGAACGTCCCCGAGGCGCCCCGTGCGACCGACGCGGCGTCGACGCTCTGGGAGTACGGGTAGTCCGAGCTGGTCGTGTACCCGTCGACCACGTACTTCACCCGGTTGTCGAGCAGGACCGGGTACGGGTCCGCGTCGAGCTGGAGGTAGGGGGCCAGCGCGTGGACGCGCTCGACGACGTTGCGGTGGAAGATGACCTTCGACTCGCTGGTCAGGTTGTCCGAGATCAGCGGCTCGATCTCGCCGAAGCGGAGCGCGAACGCCGCACGGCGCACGAGCGAGCCCATCTCGACCCCCGAGCTGCCCTCGTACTCGGTGGTGACGTCGTCGTCGCTCAGCTCGGTCTGCCGGGTGCCGACGATGGCGTACCCGTCCATGTTCTCGCCGTGGTAGATCTCGGGCCGGGTCAGCGGCGGGAGGTCGCCGCTCACGTTGGCGGGGATGTCGCGGACCATCGAGCGGGGCGCTCCCCGGGCGTCGACCGAGTCGGCGGGTGCGAGCGCCGCCGCGTACCCGTGGGTGAAGACCATGTGGAGCTTCTCCCAGTTCGGCGCGGCGACCCCGTCGAGGTTCAGCTCCCGGGCGGAGATCACGACGGGGGCGGTCTCGCCGTCGATCTCGTAGCGGTCCACGTCGACGTCGCGGAACGCGTAGTACTCGCGCTCGAACAGCAGGTTCTGGAACGTCGGCAGGATGACGGAGGGGTCGATGAGCCGGGCCCGGTCGAGGTTGACCCGCTCGGCCTCGAGGTCCTCCTCGGTCAGGTTCGGGTCGTAGTCGAACTCGACGGTCGCGACGTCGTCGAGCCCCAGGGCCTTCCGGGTCGCCTCGATGTTGCGCTCGATGTAGGGCGTCTCCCTCGACAGCTCCGAGGGGCTCACCTGGAAGCGCTGCACGAACGCCGGGTAGATCCCGCCCGCGATGATCCCGATGATCACCCACGACGCGAGGATGATCACCGGGAGCGTCCACCCCTTGCGGCGGATGTTCACCAGCAGCAGCACGCCCGCGAACAGCGAGATGAGGATCATCAGCTGGATGGCGGGCAGGCGGGCGTGCACGTCGGTGTAGCCGGCCCCGTCGAACGACGACCCGCTCGCGGTGGTCAGCTCGAACCGCTGCAGCCAGTAGTCGGCGGCCTTCGCGAACGCGGCGAGCGCGAGCAGCACCGACAGGTGCGCCTTGGCGTTCGGCGTGACGCGCTCGCCGAGCGGCTGCACCCGGATCGCGCCGTTGAAGTAGTGCACCAGCGCGACGACCACGGTCGTGACGAGCAGGAAACCGAACAGCCAGTCGACCGCGTTGGTCAGGAACGGCAGCTTGAAGACGTAGAAGCCGACGTCGGTGCCGAACTGCGGGTCGTCCACCCCGAAGTCGCCGCCGAAGCGGAACAGGATCCACTCGCGCCACAGCGAGGTGGCGCTGAACGCGGGGACCAGCGCGATCAGCAGCGACACGACCAGCCACACGAGTCGCTGGCGTCCCGCGACCAGCTCCCGGTAGCGGGCGAGGACCTCCTCCTCGGCGCCGACCGAGGACCGGAACCTCGGCGCCAGGCGGTCGGCGATGACAAGGTTCACCCAGAGGATGAGGAAGAACACCAGCCCGGTCGCCACGCCGAGCGTGACCCGCGCCGACAACAACCGGCTCCACACCGAGCTCTGGCCCATGGAGCCGAACCAGAGGTAGTCGGTCCAGAAGGTCGCGATGGCTCGCAGCGACAGGAGCAGGACCACGATCGCGACGATCGCGATCCCGAGGATGATGCGGGTGCGGTTCGAGCCACCCTGCCGGCCCGTCCGGCGCCGCCTCCCGCGCCCGGGGCGCGGCATGTCACTGGGGTAGCGCATCGGCGATCAGGCTACTGACGGGCCGGGACCAGGATGCATCGGCAGCCGGGGTGCGCGGGCGGCGTGAGGTGCCCCGTCGGGAACGGCTCGTCGCACGGCACAGGGCCGGCGAGCGCGTTGTCCTCTCCGTCCGCGCACGGCAGTCCGCCGTTGTCGACGACCCAGCGCCACGGGGTGCCCGGCCCTGCGGCCCGGCGCTCGCCGTGGGCGAACCCCGCGGTGGCCAGGTCGCCCGCGAGGTCCGCGAGGGACCCCGAGCGCCAGTCCCGGTAGGCCGCGCGCACCCGGTCGGCGAGCTCGGCCGCGTCGAGCCCCTCGTTCTCGGCCTCGGCGAAGGTGCGCTCGAGGTGCGCGCGGTGCAGGTCGAGGAACTCCGTGACCGCGCCGCGCAGCCGGTCGCGCAGCGCGTCGTCGTCACCGAAGAGCGCGCCGGCCGCGGTGCCCGCGAGCTCGGCCCAGAACGTGGAGCCGGCGTCCGCGGCGCGGGCGAACTCGGGCGCGAGCTCCTCGACGAAGCGCTCGGCCGAGGTGCCCTCCTCCGGCAGCACCGTGGCGGGGTCCGGGCGGCCGCGCTTGACCCTGCGCAGCCGGTCGAGGATCTCGTTCTGCTCGTCGGAGGCGAGGCGGCGCAGCACGCGGGACAGGGACCGCTCGACCGGGCCCAGCAGCTCGTCCCGGCGGTCGAGCAGCTGCCCGGTGCTCTCGAGCGTGGCGACCGCGCCCCGCTCCGCGCTCGCGCCGAGCCCGGCACCCTCGTCGCCGGCAGGCCCCGGGGCGCCCGGCAGGACGGTGACGGGCGCGGGCTCGTCGGACGGCCCGGCGTCCTCCGGCGGCGGACCGCCCACGAGGTCGACGGTGCCGGCCCCGGAGGCGACGGCCACCTCGATCTGCTCGCGGTCCGGGCCCTCGGCTGCGGGGGCGTCCGACCCGTCCTCCGCGTCGGCCTCGTCGCCCTCGTCCGGGCCGGCCCCGAGCCCCTCGGCCCTGATCCGTTCGAACAGGTCGTGCACGGTCGCGCCCGCCCCGTCGCCGTCCTCGTCGACGTCGTCATCGGCGGTCGGCTCGTCGACCACGGCCTCCTCGGCGGCGGCAGGCTCCTCCGGGGTGGCCTCGACGGGCTCCTCCTCGGCCGCCACCTCCTCGACGGATGCGCCACCCTCGTCCGCACCTTCGTCGGCCGCACCTTCGTCCGCGGCGGCCGGCTCGACCTGCTCGGCCGGCTCCGCTGGCGCCGCGGGTTCGGCGGGCTCCCCTGCGTCGGCGACCGGGACGGCCTCGGGCTCCGGTCGCACCGGCTCCTCCGTCGGCTCGGCCCCGAGCTCGACGAGGAGCTCCGCGACCTCGGCCTGCGCGTCGGAGTGCACCGACGCCGCCGCGGCCGCGGCCGCCTCCGTCGCGGCCTCCTCGACCCCGTCGAGCCCGTCGACGGTGGAGGCCACCTCGTGGATCGTGGCGCGCAGCAGCTCGACGATCCGGTCGCGCGCGGCCCGTGCGCCCTCGACCTGGCGCCGGGCGGTGGCCCGACGCTCCACCAGGTCGCGCAGGATGCGCTCACGGACGGCTCGGGCCTCGGCGACCATCGCCCGGCCCTCCTCCCGGGCGGCCTCGCGCACCTCGCTGGCCTCCTGCTCCGCCTCCGAGCGCATGCGCTCGGCGTCGCGCTGGGCCGCGTCGAGCCGTGCCTCGGCCTCCGCGGTGATGCCTGCGGCCGCCTCCTCCGCCTCGGCGGTGCGCTCGGCGAGCACCGACTCCGCCCGGGCGAGCAGCTCGTCGTGGCGGGCCCGGGCCTCGGACTCGATCGTCGCCGCGGCGGCCTCTGCCTCGGAGCGCAGCCGGGTCGCGTCGGCGGCGGCCTCGTCGCGCACCTTGGCGGCCTCGTCCCGCAGCGCCTGCGCCTCGCCCCGCAGGGCCTCCGCGGCCCGCTGGGCCTCCTCGGCGGTCTCGCGCCGCAGGCGCTCCGCCTCCTCCTCGGCGTGGGCGCGGATCTCGGCCGCGGCGTCGCGGGCCGCGGCGATGATCCTGGCGGTCTCCTCCCCGAGCACCTCGGTGAGCCGCGCCTCGTCGACGCGGCGGGCGTCGCTGAGCTGCTCCTCGAGCCGCTCGACCCGTGCCAGCAGCTGCTGGTCGCGCAGCCGCCACGCCCGGAGCGCGTCCGCGGCGCGGCCGAGGGCAGCGTGCACCTCGGCCGGTTCGAACCCCCTGCGGGAGCGGGCGAAGTTGGTCCCCGCCAGCGCCGCGGGATCGAGCTCGGGCGGTTCGGGCAGGGTCTCGGTCATGCCGCCGATGCTAGGAGGGACCGGGCGTGCGGTGGCGGAACCCGCACGCGCTCAGTCGGGGCGCCGGACGCCGCCGGGGACGAGCACCTCGACGGCCTCCTCCACGGTGTCCACGGGGTGCAGCGAGACGGCGTCACCGGCCACGCGGCGCATCTCCCTCTGCTCCGCGTCGGGGGTCGACGCCGGGTAGATGAACGTGCCGATCCCCGCGCGCCGCACCGCGGCGACCTTCTGCACCACCCCGCCCACGCGGCCGACGCGACCGTCGTCGAACACCTCGCCGGTCACCGCGACGCGGCGGCCCATCGTCAGCGGCCCCGGGGTCAGCCGGTCGATGATGCCGAGCGTCCAGGCGAGCCCGGCGGAGGGGCCGGAGACCTGGCCGGACTCGACCACGACGCGCACCTCGGAGTCGACGGACGGCTCGAACGGCTCCACCTCGACGCCGAGGACCGGGCGGGTGCCTCCCTCGCCGTCCTCCGCGGCGCCCAGCACCACCTCGACCGACTCGCGGCGCTGTCGGGAGCCCCCGCGCCGCACGACGACCTCCACGGGGTCGCCCGGCTTGCGGTCCGACAACTGCGTTGCGATGTCCCTCGGCATGCCGACCCTGCCGCCGTCCACCTCGACGATCACGTCGCCGGGCTCGAGCAGCCCCTCGGACGGGCTGTCCTCGACCAGGGCCAGCACCTTCGAGCCCTCGGCGACGAACTCGGCCTCGATGCCGACGTGCTCCAGCGCCACCCGCGTCGCGATGAGCTTGGACAGGTCCATCCGCTGGAAGTTCTCCCGGCGGGCGCCCTCGACGTCGCCGTCGGGGTACATCTCCTCCTCGGTGCGGACCTCGATCGCGTCGTCGAGGGCCGCCCGGACCAGCAGCGCCGGGGTGGCCTTGCTGAGCAGCACCGTGGTGAACATGAGCTCGCCCGCGTCGTCGTAGGAGCGTGCCCCGGTGACCTCGATGCGCTCGTCGGCGGGGCGGACGGAGCCCGGTTGCACGAGGTAGTACGGCAGCTGGACCAGGAACGCTGCCGCGACGAGCCCGGCGAGCGGCAGGAGGATCCCCGCCAGCCAGGCGAGCCGGCGCCGCAGGCGGCGGCGACGATCGTCGGCCACTCGGGTGGCGTCGTCGGCCGCGGGGGCCGGCTCACCGGTGGGTACGATCTCGGACGTCATGGGAACGATGGTGGTCGGCCTGCTCGTCGTCGCCGCCGGTGCGGCAGGGTTCGGCTCCGCCCTGTTCGGCCGCCGACCGGTCCCTCAGCCTGCCACGGCCCGCGGCGACCGACACCTCGCCGGCACGGCGACCACCGGGCGTGCAGCCGCTCGACGCGCGCGCCGCCCCGGCACCGGACTGGTGCCGACCCGCAGGGAGCGGGCGCGCGCCGCGGTGCTGCTCGCACTGACCGTGCTCGGGCTCGCCGCGCTCATCGGCGCGGTGCTGAGCGTGGTCGTGGTGGCTCTGGTGATGCTGGCCACCTGACCCGGCGAGCCGCCGGGCCCGGTCTCTCAGCGACCGAAGAGCCCGCGACGGGTCGGCTGCTGCTCCTCCTCCGGCTGGTCCGCCGGCGGCACCGGGCCGGAACCGCCGGGCGCCTGGTACGCGGGGGCACCGGACTCCGACGGAGGGGCGAACGGGCTGGTCGAGGTCGGCGACTCGGGCGCCGGCGCCGACTCGGTCGACGGCGGGGGCGGCGAGGAGGGGCTCGAGGGCGACTGGCCGGACGCGGGCGCCGACGGCGCGGAGGACGGCGTGCTCGGCGACCCCGGCTTCAGCGCCTGCAGCTCCACGCGGTAGTAGGGCTTGAGGTCGAACTTGACCTCCTCCAGCTCGAAGATCCGGATGCTGTCGATGCCCTGCTCGTTGCGGATCTTCTCGACGAAGGCGACCGCCTCCTCGATCGAGTCGAACTGGTTGTAGCCGGTGTCGCCGTCCGGGTTCTGGAAGATCACCATGTGCTGCGGCACGTCGCCTCCTGGTCCAAGCGGATCGGAGGTGAAGTGTACGTCGATGCCGGCGCCGGCCGACCATGAAGCGACCGGACGGCCACGGTCCGTCCCGTCGGGGCCACTGCGTGGTTAGATGGCGCTCCCGACGGGGGGCTCGGGCGGTCGGCACCGCGACGAGGGACGTGATGGTGAGGGCCAGGAGCGGCGGCGACGACATGAGCGACACCGACCAGCAACCCGGCGAGCCGCTGCTCCGGGTCGAGGACATCAGCGTCCGCTTCGGCGGCGTCGTCGCGCTCGACGGGCTGAGCTTCTCGATCCGCCGCGGATCGATCAGCGCGCTCATCGGCCCGAACGGCGCCGGCAAGACGACGTTGTTCAACGTGATCAGCCGCCTCTATCCCGCGACGACCGGCGCGATCACCTTCGACGGTCAGGACCTGCTGAAGGTGGCGCCCCACGAGATCGCGCGCGCGGGCATCGCGCGCACCTTCCAGAACGTCGCCCTCTTCCCCGGGCTGTCGGTGCTCGACAACGTCCGCGTCGGCGCGCACACCCGCGGGGACGTCGGCTTCGTGAGGGGGATGCTCGGCCTCGGGCGTGCGGAGAACCGCCGCATGGCCGCCGACGCGATGGAGCTGCTCGAGCGTCTCGACCTGGCGCACCTCGCGCACCGTCCCGCCGCCGGGCTGCCGTTCGGCACGCTCAAGCGCATCGAGCTCGCACGGGCGCTCGCCGCCCGGCCGCGCCTGCTGATGCTGGACGAGCCGGCGAACGGGCTCACCCACGGCGAGGTGGACGAGCTCGCCGCGACGATCCGCCAGCTGCGCGACGAGTTCGACCTGACGGTCCTCCTCGTCGAGCACCACATGGCGATGGTGATGTCGATCTCCGACCACATCGTCGTGCTCGACTTCGGCCGGCGCATCGCCGAGGGCCCGCCGGAGACCGTGCGCAACGACCCCCTGGTCATCCAGGCCTATCTGGGGACGCCCGCGTGAGCGCCCTGCTGTCGCTGCGCGGCGTGACCGGCGGGTACGGGCCCGTCACCGTCCTGCACGACATCGACCTGGAGGTGGCCGAGGGCGAGGTCGTCGTCGTGCTCGGCGCCAACGGCGCGGGGAAGACCACGACCCTGCGGGCGATCGTCGGCGAGATCGCCACCCGCGGCGAGCGGAGGTTCGCGGGCGAGCCGCTCCCCCGCACGCCGGAGAAGGTCGCGAGGGCGGGCATCGGCCTGGTGCCCCAGGGCCGCGGCACCTTCGCGGAGCTGACCACCGAGGAGAACCTGCGGCTGGGCGCGGCGATGCGGCGCGACGCGGACGTCCGCCGCGACCTCGAGCACTGGTACGAGGTGTTCCCCCGCCTGCGCGAGCGGCGCGACCAGCCGGCCGGCTCGATGAGCGGCGGAGAGCAGCAGATGCTCGCCATCGCCCGGGCGCTGATGCTGCGCCCGCGCCTGCTGCTCCTCGACGAGCCCTCCCTCGGCCTGGCGCCGCTGATCACGCGGGAGCTGTTCGAGCAGCTCGGCCGGCTCAACCGCGAGGAGGGCCTCACCGTGCTCGTCGTCGAGCAGAACGCCAACCTCGCGCTCGAGATCGGCCACCGCGCGTACGTGCTCGAGACCGGGCGCATCGTCGCGTCGGGCCCCGCCGACCAGCTCCGCGGCGACGACGCCATCCGCAAGGCCTACCTGGGGTTCTGACCATGGAGCTGTTCTTCCGCTACCTCCTCAACGGGATCGGGAACGGCGCGGTCTACGCGCTGGTCGCCCTGGCGCTGGTGCTGATCTTCCGCTCGACGGGGCTGCTCAACCTGGCCCAGGGGGAGATGGCGCTCTTCTCCACCTACTTCGCGTGGAAGCTGACCGACCTCGGCCTGGCCATCGTGCCGACGATCGCCATCGCGGTGGTGGCGAGCATGTTCGGCGGTGCGCTCATCGAGCGCACCCTCATCCGCCCGGTGCACGGGCCCGACAAGAGCCCCCTCAACGTGCTCATCGTCATGCTCGGGCTCTTCCTCGGGCTCAACGCGCTCGCGCAGCTGATCTTCAGCGACGACGCCGAACCGATGCCGAAGCCCTGGCCCACGGTCGCCTCGCCCGGCGACCCGGTCGGCCGCAACGCCCGGTTCGCCGAGGTGGGCGGCGTGCCGATCTCGTGGTCGGTCGTCGCCCTGCTGCTCTCGCTCATCGTGCTCGCCGGGCTGCTGTACCTGCTCTTCCAGCGCACGAAGCTCGGCCTGATGCTGCGCGCCGCCGCGTCGAACCCCGCCTCGGCCCGCCTCGTGGGCATCAACTCCTCGAACATGCTGATGCTCGGCTGGGCGCTCGCCGCGGGCCTCGGTGCCGTCGCCGGCGTGCTCGCGGCGGCGGACCGTGGCTCGGTCAACCCCGGCCTCATGGCGGTGGTGCTGGTCTACGCCTTCGCGGCGGCAGCGCTCGGCGGGTTCGACAGCCCGATCGGCGCGGTCGTCGGGGCGATGATCGTGGCGATCGCCGAGGCGATGACGATCGGCTACGTCAAGGCCCTGTCCACCATCGAGCTGGTCGTGCCGTTCGGGCTCATCCTGCTCGTGCTGCTCGTCCGCCCGACGGGCCTGTTCGGACGGAAGGTGGTCGAGCGCGTATGACCCGCCGCAACCTGCGCATCGCCGTCGGCGTGGTGGTCGCCGCCGCTGCGCTGTACGCCCCGTACTACTTCGGGCCGTCGATCAACCAGGAGCTGTCGCGGGCCCTGTACTTCGCGATCGCCGCGATGGGCCTCAACCTGCTCACCGGGTTCAACGGCCAGGTGTCGATCGGGCACGGCGCGTTCTTCGGCGTCGGCGCGTTCACGACGGCCATCCTGATGGACAGCTACTCGTGGACCTTCGAGCTCACGATCCCCGTCGCGGCGCTGCTCGCGGCGCTCGTCGGCGTCGCGGTGGGCGTGCCTGCGCTGCGGGTCCGCGGCCTCTACCTGGCGCTGGTCACGCTGGGCCTGGCGGTGCTGTTCCCCCGCCTCGGCCAGCGGTTCATCGAGGGCACCGGCGGCGTCGCGCTCATCCGCCCCAGCCGCCGCGGGTTCGACTCGCTCATCGACGGGCTGGCGAACGACCAGTGGCAGTACCTCGAGACGCTGGCCATCGCCGCGCTGCTCTTCCTCCTCGCCTGGAACCTGACGCGGTCGCGGGTCGGACGGGCCATGATCGCGGTGCGCGACCAGGAGGTGGCCGCCTCGACCGTCGGCATCAGCATCGCGAGGGTCAAGGTCGGGACCTTCGCCCTGTCCGCCGCGTACGCCGGGGTCGCCGGGTCGCTGTCGGTGATGATCGACCGCGCCGCGGACGCCACCGACCCGATCCTGGCCTTCCGCAACTCGATCGAGTTCCTCGTCGCCGTCGTGATCGGCGGCGCGGCGACCATCGCCGGACCGGCGGTGGGCGCGCTGGTCCTCATCCTGCTGCGCCGGGAGACCAACGGGCTCATCGAGGGCAAGGAGATGCTCTCGCCGGCGATCTTCGGGGCCGCGCTCATCGCGATGATCTTCGTGCTGCCGGGCGGTGTGGTCGGCGGCCTGCGGAAGCTCACCGACCGGGTGCTCCCCGAGCACCCTCGACCCAAGGAGAACCCATGAGACGAACGAAGCTCCGCGCCTTGTTGGCGCTGCTCGCCGCGCTCGCGCTGCTCGGAGGTGCCTGCAGCAGCAGGGACGACGACTCCGGCTCCGGCGGCAACGGCGGCGGCAACGGGGAGGAGGGCGGCGGCGAGTCCGCGACCGGCATCGACATCGAGGACTGCGTCGCCGACCCGACCGAGGAGATCGAGGGCGACACGATCAAGCTCGTGTCGTCGTACCCGCAGTCCGGCCTGACCGGCGCGTTCGCCGAGATCGGCCGCGGCTGGGCCGCCTACTTCGACAAGGTGAACGAGGAGGGCGGCGTCGAGATCGCCGGCAAGTCCTACAAGATCGAGTTCGAGGACCGCGACGACGAGTACAACCCGCAGCGGACCGCCTCGAACATCGAGGACCTCGTCGGTGCGGACGGCAGCGGTGCGTTCGCGGTGTTCAGCGTCGTGGGCACGGCGAACAACATCAACGTCCGCGACTTCCTCGACGAGCTGTGCGTGCCGAACCTGTTCGCCGCCACCGGCTCGGTCGCCTGGGGCAATCCCGAGTACCCCTGGCTGATCGGCTCCACGCTGGCGCCGTACACGCTCGAGTCGTACGCCTTCGCGGAGTACCTGAAGGAGAACGACCCGGACGCGACCGTGGCGATGCTGCGCCAGTCCGACGAGTTCGGTGAGACCTACGAGCAGACGTTCCGCCAGGCCATCGAGGGCACCGACATCGAGCTGGTCGCGGTGGAGAGCTACGCGCCCGGCTCCGACGAGGTCCGCTCGCAGGTGACCAGCCTCGCCGACAGCGGTGCGACGGCGTTCTTCAACGGCGGCACGCTGCTCGCCTGCCCGAACGCGCTGACCGCGAAGCAGGAGGAGGGCTGGGAGGCCATCACCTGGGTGTCGGGCACCTGCGTGTCGAAGACGCTGATGGGCCTCGCCGGCTCGGCGGCCGACGGTGCGATCAGCCTCGCCAACATCAAGGACCCGCTGAACCCGAAGTACGCGGACGATGCGGACGTGAACGCCTACCGCGAGGCCGTCGAGAAGTACCGGTCGGACTTCAAGGACCGGAGCCTCGACCTCGAGAACGCGATCATCGCCTATGGCTGGACCCAGGCCGAGCTGTTCGTGCAGGCGCTCGAGGCCGCTGAGGCGCCGACCCGCCTGGCGGTGATGGACGCCATCCGCAGCCTCGACGGCGCGACCACCAGCCTGATGCTGGACGGCGTGTCGGTCTCGACCAGCGAGGACGACCAGTTCATGGGCGAGACGTTCACGCTGATCGAGTACGACGGGGCCGCCGGCCACTTCAACGAGATCGGCGAGCTCATCGACTACGAGGGCCAGACCGCCGAGCTCACCCCCGAGGAGCTGATCGGGGTCTGAGCGACGGCTGACCACGCCCGGCACGGGCCCCGGCACCCTCGGGTGCCGGGGCCCGTCCGCGTTCCGGGCTCAACGTCGGACCCGCGCCCCCATGAACATGTCGCGGAGCTCCTCGTAGGACTCCACCACCCTGCCGGCGCCGAGCACCACCGACTCGAGCGGCTGGCGCACGATCCGCACCGGCACCTCGCACTCCTTGGACAGCCGCAGGTCCAGCCCCTTGAGCAGCGCGCCGCCGCCGACGAGGTGGATGCCGTGCTCGATGAGGTCCTGTGCGAGCTCGGGCGGCGCCTCGCCGACGCAGGCGAGCACCGAGTCGACGATCGCGTTGACCGGTTCGGAGATGGCCTCCCGCACCTCCGCGGCGGAGAGGATGACGGTCTTGGGGAGCCCGGACATCAGCTCGCGGCCCCGGACCTCGGCGCGCACCTCGTCGGGGGTCGGGTGGGCGGAGCCGATGAGGATCTTGATCTCCTCCGCCGTCTGCTCGCCGATCGCGATGCCGTACTCCCGGCGGATGTAGGTGATGATCGCCGCGTCGATGTCGAAGGAGCCGACGCGCACCGCCTGGAGCGCGACGATGCCGCCGAGCGAGATCAGCGCGGTCTCGGAGGTGCCGCCGCCGATGTCGACGACCATGTTCGCCATCGGCTCGTTGATCGACAGCCCCGCCCCGATCGCCGCGGCCATCGGCTGCTCGATCAGCTGCGCCTCCACGGCGCCGGCCTTGCGGGCTGCCTCGGTCACCGCCCGCTTCTCGACCGCGGTGATCGCGGACGGCACGCAGATGACGACGCGGGGACGGTTGAACCGGTTGACGCCGACCCGCTTGAGCAGCAGGCGGATCATCTCCTGGGTCACCTCGAAGTCGGTGATCGCCCCTTTGCGCAGCGGCCGCACGGCGACGATGTAGCTCGGGGTGCGCCCGATCATCTTCCAGGCGTCGCGCCCCATCGCCAGCACCTCGTTGGTGCGGCTGTTGAGCGCGATGACAGAGGGCTCGTTCAGGACGATGCCCTCACTCCTGGCGTACACCAGCGTGTTCGCGGTGCCCAGGTCGATCGCGAGGTCGCGTGCCAGCTCAGGCTCCCCGTCGGTCCCGTGTCGGCGTCCGTTCCCGGTCCGCGTCCGGCGAGAGGGCCCTCATCTTCTGTTTGAACTCCTCGATCGAGGATCTCGGGGAGGTCGGCGACGGCCTGGAGCGGATCCACAGCACCAGGAGGCCGACGCCGCTGAGGCCCAGGGCGATGAGCAGGTAGACGAGGTTGTTCATGGTGCCGCGCTGGAGGCGGCAGCCGCGCAGGGTTCCTCCACGGGCCACATCGTAGAAGACGACCGACCGCCGTCCGTCGCCGCGCCCCGACCGACCGGTGCCATCGCTAGGGTGGCTCCCCATGACGGGCGGGTCCGAGACGAACCCAGAGGACGCCCCCATGCGACCGCCGGGACCGCTCGACCGACCGTGGACCCACCCGAGCGAGATCGGCCTCGCGACCCGGGGGAGCGTGGATCGGCGCCGGTCGAGCATCCTCGCGACCGGTGTGGTCCTCGGGGGGCTCGGCCTGCTGCTGTCGGGCATGCTGCTCGGCAGCGGCGACGGCGACCAGCGGGTCTCGGCCACCTCGGAGCGGACGGAGCGGATCGAGCGCTCGGTGCTGACCGTGATCTCCGTGCACGACGGGACGACGTCGTTGCACGCGGGGCTCGCGGTGGACCACGCCGGGCACGTGCTGGTGCCGATCGACGCGGTCCGCGACGCCGACTCCCTGTGGGTCCAGGGCGCCGGGGGCGTCTCGACCCGCGCGGATGCGGTCACCCTCGACGAGCGGACCGCGTTCGGCGTCGTGCGGACGCACGAGCCGGCCGGGACGCCGCCCCGGATCTCCGAGGGCCAGCCCACGCCCGGCCAGGAGGTCCTGCTCGTGCGGTGCGGCAAGGACGGACCCACGACCCGCAGCGGCAGGATCGGCTCCGAGGTGCTCGTCGGGAAGCTCCCGCCGGCGCCGTGGACGCACCACGTCGTCGCCACGCCGGTCACGACCGGCGGGGACGGGTCGAGCGCCGGCGAGCTGGTGTTCGACGAGTCGGGCCGCCTGCTGGGCCTGTCCCGCGACCGCCGTGCCGAGGGCGCCGTGGTGGGGGACGCGCCGGGCGCGTCGCGGGTGATGCACCCCGCCCGGGACCTGCTCGAGCTGGGCCGGCGGCTGGTCGCGGACGCCTCCGACTGACCCCGCGGCGGCGACCGGCGCGCCTCGACGGAGGCACCTACGATCGCGGAGGTGAGCACCTCTGGGCCGTTCGGGTCCGACCCCTCCGACGACGACGACGGCGGCGGCGCCAACCCGTTCGAATCGATGGGCTTCTTCCTCCACGACCTGTCGCGCATGTTCGCGGCGGGTCCGGCGGGAAGTTGGGAGTCGGCGTACCAGCTGTCGGCGGCGATCGCGAACGAGGGGCAGCCCGAGTCGAACATCGACCCGGCCGAACGCCTCGCCGTCGAGCAGCTCGCGCGGGTCGCCGAGCTGCAGGTGGCGGAAGCCACCGGCCGGCCGTTCGAGTCGCAGGTGCGCCTCGAGCCGCTCAACCGCACGCAGTGGGCCCGCCGCTTCCTCGACGACGAGCGGCCGCTGCTGGAGCGGCTCAGCGGCTCCATCGGCGCCGCCCTGCGCTCCCAGCTGGGTGAGCTGGGCGGCGAGGCCGACGCGGCGGCGGACCTGGGGCTGCCCGGGTTCCCCGGCATGCCGCCGGACGCGCTGCTGCAGCAGATGATGGAGATGCTCGGTCCGATGCTGCTCGGCATGATGGCGGGCAGCACCGCGGGGCACCTCGCGGGGCGGGCGCTCGGCCACTACGAGCTGCCGGTCCCCCGCCCGGTCGACGGGCCGTTGACCCTCGTGCTGCCCAACGTCGACGACTTCGCCGAGTCGTGGAGCCTGCCCGAGGACGGCATCCGCCTGTGGGTCGTGCTCTCCGACGTCGCGCACCACCACGTGCTGACGGTCCCGCACGTGCGGGAGCGCCTCGAGTCGCTGCTCACCCGCTACGTGTCGGCGTTCAGCGAGGACCCCGAGCAGATCGAGCGGCGGCTCGGCGAGCTGGGCGTGATGGACCAGATGGGCTCCGAGCCGGAGCTGGAGGCGATGCAGCGCCTGGCCGGGCAGCCGGACGTCCTGCTGGGGGCCATGCAGTCCGACGAGCAGCTGGCCCTCGTGCCCGAGCTCGACGCGCTGGTCGCGGCCATCGAGGGCTACGTCGACCACCTGCTCGACCGGATCGGCGGGCGCCTCGTGCCCGAGTACGACCGCATCACCGAGGCGCTGCGCCGCCGCCGGGTCGAGGCGGGCCCGGCGAACCGCTTCGTCGAGCGCCTGTTCGGGCTCGGGCTGTCCCAGCAGACCTTCGACCGCGGCGCCGCGTTCGCCGAGGGCGTCGTGCAGCGCGCCGGCGAGGAGGCCCTGGAGGAGCTCTGGTCCGACCCCGCCCACCTGCCGACCCCGGCGGAGCTCGACGCCCCCGGCCTGTGGCTCGCGCGGGTCGGCATCGAGTCGGACCTCGGCGACGACGACCTCGACATCGAGATCCCCGACTTCCCGGACCTCTGAACGCCGGCCCGGCCGTGAGGCCGGGGCGGGGCCCTCAGGAACCGGCGCCGGGCGGCTCGTCGCCCTCCACGGCCACCGGCGGCCCATCCGGACGCCGGCCGCGCCAGCGCTGGCCGCGGCGCCGGGCCTCCCGGCCGATCGTCCTGGCGTCGGGCAGCTTCGGGGGTTCCTGCCCGCTGCGGACGGCCCGCATCGCGACGAACCAGAAGCAGCCGGCCGCGGCGGCGACCGCGGCGACCACCGCGCCCCCGAGCCGGGTCGGCATGGCGATGACCACGGGGATCGCGGCCCCGAAGACCCACACGACCTGGAAGCGGGACTCGAACCGGGCGAAGGAGCGGCCCCGGTTCGCGTCGGGGGCGTCCCGCTGCACGAGCGCGTCGAAGGCCTGCTTCCCCGCCGAGGCGGCCACCGCGACGCCGAAGGCCATCAGCGACTGCCCGGGCAGCCCGGCCAGCACGAGCCCGGCGCCCCCGGCCAGCACGGCCAGGGCGAGCGCGCCGAGCAGCAGGTACTCCTCGTCGAAGCGCTGCCGGATGCGGGGCGCCACGGCGGCGCCCACGAGCGCCCCGATGCCGCTGAGCGCGACGACCACCCCGAAGTGCCACACGGGTGGGGCCGAGGAGGGTGCGAGGTCCGCCGGGTCGGGCACCGCGCCGGGCACGGCGGCGACCCGGCCGGTGACGGCGCCGAGGCCGGGCTCGGTGTGCTCGCCGCGGAGCGCGAAGGCGAGCAGGAAGGTCACGAGCCCGACGATCCACCGCAGGGTGCCCATCGCGGACGCGGCGGACACCACCGCCGCGCTGCGAAGCGACGCACGCTCCGCGGTGCCGGCCGGCTGCTCGGCGACCCGGGTGGCGGGCACGCGCAGGGAGGCGAGGGTGGCGGCGACGAACACGAGGGCGCACAGGGCGGCGAGCACCGAGGGCCCGCCGATCCACAGGACCAGCGCGCCGGGGGCGCCCGCGCCGAAGGCGGCCAGCCCGGACAGCACCTGGAGCTTCGAGTTCGCCTCGACCAGCGCCTGGTCGCTCACGACCACCCCGGGCACCAGCGCCGCCTTGGCGACCTGGTGGGACTTCGCGAGGACGAGCATCACGAACGCCTCGGGGAACAGCAGGAGGCTGTCGTTGGCGACCGCGGCGACGAGCAGCAGCGCCACGACGGCCCGCCCGGCCGCCGCGCCGGTCAGCATCCAGCGGCGGCCGCCCTTCGCCCGGTCCATCGCCGGCCCGATGAACGGCCCGACGAGCGCGAACGGGGCCATCGTGAACAGGAGGTAGAGGGCGATCCGCCAGCGGGCGCCCGAGGGGTCGACCGAGAAGAACAGGGAGCCCGCGAGCACGAGCGCCACCAGCGCGTCCCCGCCCGTGGCGAGCACGTGGGTGAGGGCGAGCCGCCCGAACGGCGTCGACGTGTCGATGCCGAAGGGGGGCGAGGAGGTGCGTGGGGGGCGGGCGCCCGGGATCACGCGGCCATGGTACGGGCGGTCGGGGACGGTCCGGCGCAGGCCTCAGCGCGAGGCGACGTACTTGTACCCGAGGCCCCGGATCGTGACGATCTTCGTCGGGTTCGACGGGTCGACCTCGAGCTTCGAGCGCAGGCGCTTCACGTGGACGTCCAGGGTCTTGGTGTCGCCCACGTAGTCGCTGCCCCAGACCCGGTCGATGAGGGTCGACCGCTCGAGCACGCGCCCGGCGTTCTCCATCAGCAACGACAGCAGCTCGAACTCCTTGAGCGGCAGGTTGACGACCTCGCCGCGGACGCGCACCTCGTGGGAGGCGTGGTCCAGCTCGACGTCGTCGATGCGGATGACCTCGTCCTGGTCGGGCGGCAGCGGCGGAGGGGCTCCCCCACGGCGGCGGCGCAGCACCGCCCGCATGCGGGCGACGAGCTCGCGCAGGCGGTACGGCTTGGTGACGTAGTCGTCGGCGCCGACCTCGAGCCCGACCACGGTGTCGATCTCCGCGGACTTGGCGGTGACCATGATGATCGGGACGTCGGTCCGCTGGCGCAGCTCGCGGCACACGTCGATCCCGGAGACCGTCGGGAGCATCACGTCGAGCAGCACCAGGTCCGGGTCGACGTCGTCGAAGCGGTCGAGGGCCTCCGCGCCGTCGCGGGCGACCTCGACGCGGAACCCCTCGCGCTCGAGGCCGACGCTCAGCGCGTCGATGAACGACTCCTCGTCCTCGACCACCAGCACGGTGGTCGGCGACGGGGACGAGTGGTTCGTGACAGCGTGGTGCACCGCGCTCCTCAGGGTCCCGGCAGCCTCAACGTGAAGGTCGAGCCGACCCCCTCGGTCGACTCGACGGTCACCTCTCCCCCGTGGTTGCTCGCGACGTGGCGGACGATCGCGAGCCCCAGGCCCGTGCCGCCCGTGCGGCGGGACCGGGCACGGTCGACCCGGTAGAACCGCTCGAAGATCCGGTCCAGGTCCCGGCGCGGGATGCCGATGCCCTGGTCCGCGACCTCCAGCAGCACGTCCTCGCCCTCCTGCCGGCCCGACACGGTCACCTCGGTGCCCTCGGTGGAGTACTTCACCGCGTTGTCCAGCAAGTTGTACATCGCGGAGACGAGCTGGCGCCGGTCGCCGACCACGCGCAGGTCCGGCGGGACCTCGACCCGCAGCCCGATTCCGGCCTGGTCGGCCGCGGCCGAGATCCGGTTCACCGCCTCGCCGACGACCGCGGACACCCGGACCCGTTCCGGCTCCGCCTCGTCGCCGAACTCGATGCGGCTGAGCTCGAGCAGGTCGTCGACGGTCGTGCCGGCCCGCTCCGCCTCGGTGATCATGCGCTCCGCGAGCCGTCGGGCGACCTCCGCCTCCGCCTCGTCCCGGATCGTCTCGGCGAGCAGCCCGAGGGCGCCGATCGGCGTCTTCAGCTCGTGGGAGATGTTCGCCACGAAGTCGCGGCGCACGGTCTCGGTGCGCCGCTGGAGCGAGCGGTCGTGCACGATCGCGAGCGCCCCGCCCTCCGGGCCGTCGTAGGGCGAGACGACCACGACGAACGACTGCGCAGGCGGGCCGAAGATCTCGACCTCGCGCCGGACCACCCGGCCGGCGAGCGCGGCGGGAACGAGCTCGCTGAGCGCGACCTCGACCAGCACCACCGGGTCCCGCGACTCGGCGTAGCGCCGGGCGGTCCGGTTCCGCAGCAGCTCCTCGCCGTCCGCACCGATGAGGATCACGCCCTGCTCGATCGCGTCCAGGGCGTGGCGGAGGCGGGCCTCCAGCGCCGGCTCCTCCGGCTCCTCGGGTTCCGGCTCGGGCTCGGGGTCCCGGCCCTCCGAGCGTGGCGACCGCACGGCGAGCACCCCGATCGCGACGCCGGCGCCCAGCAGGACCGCGCCGGCGAGCAGCACGCCGACGACCTGCACCGCGCTCACGGTGGGCCCACCACCTCAGGAGCTCCGGGCGTGCAGGTGGTCGACCAGTCCCGGGGGCTCGTGGCCCCGGATGCCGGTCAGCGCGGTGACCACGGGGTGCCCCTGCGCGACCAGCACGGCGTCGGACCCGGGTGGGAGCACCTCGTCGGTGTGCACGAGCGCGAACTCGAGGCGCTCCTCGGTGCGGCCCGTGATCTCGGCCCGGATGTTGCCGAACGGGGCGAGCGTGCCGAAGCGGGCCTCGCGCAGCTCCTCCGCGGGCACGTCCGGCAGCGAGAGGTTCACCACCGTCGCCGGCTCGGCGCTCGCCAGCCACTCGACGACCTGCACGGTGAGCTGGCCGCCCGTGTCCCAGTGCTCGATGGAGTGCTCCCGCCCCGCGATGCTCGTGGCCACGGCGGACAGGCCGAGGTTGGCGGCGGTGAGCGCGGCGCCGACCGTGCCGGAGTGCAGGGTGAGCCGACCGGTGTTCAGACCCGGGTTGAGCCCGGAGGCGACGAGCTCGGGAGGGTCGCCGAACGCCCCGAGGCACGCGGCGAAGACGCACAGCGCCGGCGGACCGTCGAGCTCGATCGAGTGCACCCGGTCGAGCCCGGCCAGCGGCATCTCGCGGTAGCGCACGTAGGAACCGTCGACGAGGTTGCCGATCGCCGCGCCGCTGCCGCTGCGGTCGCCGTGGGGCGCCACCGCGAGGACCTCGTGGCCGGCCGCGTCCAGGGCGGTGGCCAGCGCGAGCAGCCCGGGCGCGTGCAGCCCGTCGTCGTTGGTGACGAGGATCCTCATGCCGGGACCGGTCCCGACCCCGACCCCTCGTCGGTCCCGGCCTCGCCGGCCTGGCCGGGCTCGCCGCGCTCGGCGCGCTCGGCGCGCTCGGCGGACCCCTCGCCCCTCGCCTCGGCCTCCCGCAGCCGCTGGCGCGCCGAGCCGGTCTTCTCGGGCAGCCAGCCGGTGACCATGTAGAGCACCCGCTCCCCGATGTTCACGGCGTGGTCGCCGATGCGCTCGTAGTAACGGCCGATCATCGCCATCTGCACCGCGCCCTGGAGGTTGAGGTTCGTCTCCGAGTGCGACTGGAAGATCGCCTGCACGTACGCGACCTGCAGCTCGTCGAGGCGGTCGTCGATGTCGTCGAGCGCCGCCGCGAGCGAGGTGTCGGCGTCCACGTAGGAGTCGATCGCCGCCCGCACCAGGAACGCGGCCTCCACCCCCATCTGCTCGATCAGGCCCCGGATCTGCGGGCCGAACTCCACGTCGTAGATGCGGCGCGAGGCCTTGCACACGTTGACCATGAGGTCAGCGGAGCGCTCGAGCTCCCCGATGAGCCGCAGGGTGGTCAGGATGAACCGCAGGTCGCCGGCGATCGGCGACTGCAGCGCGAGGAGCCGGCAGCAGCGCTCCTCCAGCTCGATGCAGAAGTCGTCGATGACGTCGTCGCCGTCGATCAGCTCCTGCGCGGCGTGGAGGTCACGGTCGAGCAGCGCCGCGGTGCCGCGCCCGATGGTCTCGGAGACCATCGCGCCGAGGCGGATGAGGTCCCCCCGCAGGTCCTCCATCTCCTGGTGGAACTCGACGCGCAGCTCGCCCATGTCCTGGATCGCCCCTCTCAGCGGTCAGCCGTACCGGCCGGTGACGTAGTTCTCGGTGCGCTCGTCGGCGGGCGCGGAGAAGATCTTCTCGGTCTCGTCGAACTCGACGAGCAGGCCGGTGCGGGTGTCCCCGGCCTCCGACACCTCGGTCATGAAGAAGGCGGTCCTGTCGCTCACCCGCGCCGCCTGCTGCATGTTGTGGGTCACGATGATGATCGTGTAGTCGCTCGCCAGCTCCTTCATCAGGTCCTCGATGCGGGAGGTGGCGATCGGGTCGAGCGCCGAGCACGGCTCGTCCATGAGGATCACCTCGGGGTTCGAGGCGACCGCCCGCGCGATGCAGAGCCGCTGCTGCTGGCCGCCGGAGAGGCCGAGCGCCGAGCTGCGCAGCCGGTCCTTCACCTCGTCCCACAGCGCGGCTCGGCGCAGCGACTCCTCGACGATGTCGTCGAGGCCGTGGCGCTGCCCGGCGATGCGGGGGCCGTAGGCGACGTTGTCGTAGATCGACTTCGGGAACGGGTTGGGCTTCTGGAAGACCATCCCGATGCGGCGACGCACCTCGACCGGGTTGACCGCCGGCTCGTACAGGTCGACGCCGTGGTAGTTGATCCTGCCCTCGACCCTGGCCGTCTCGATCAGGTCGTTCATCCGGTTGAAGCAGCGCAGCACGGTGGTCTTGCCGCAGCCGGACGGGCCGATGAACGCGGTGATCTGGTTCTGCAGGATCTGCATCGACACGTCCCGCACCGCCCGGAACTCGCCGTAGTACACGGAGAGCTGGTCCACGTCGAAGACCACGGGAGCGGGTTGCGCCCCCGTGGCGCCCGCCGGCGCGAGGTCGGTCGGTTGCACGCTCACCTCGGGGTTCCGGATGGCGGTGCCGGCCGCACCGCTCGGGGTCGTGGTCGGATCGGTCATCGGTCAAGCCCTCTTCTTCTCGAAGCGGTTGCGGAGCAGGATCGCCACGGCGTTCGCGAGGAGGACCACGGCCAAGAGTACGACGATCGCCGCTGCGGTGACCGCCTCCCACTCCTCGCCGGGGCGTCCCGCCCACGTGGTGATCAGGATCGGCATCGCGGTGAACCGCTCGCGCAGCGAGTCGAGCGCGAAGCTGTCACCGGAGGTGAGGTAGCCCGTCGTGGCGCCGACGAGGATCAGCGGGGCCGCCTCGCCGAGCGCCCGCGCGAGCGCGAGCACCGTGCCCGTGAGGATGCCGGGCGCCGCGTACGGCAGCACGTGGTCCCTCACGACCTCCCATCGGGTCGCCCCGACCCCGTAGCCCGCCTCGCGCAGACCCTGGGGCACCGCGCGGAGCGACTCGGCGCTGGTGATGATCACGATCGGCAGCACGAGGATCGCGAGCGTGAGCCCGGCGGACACGACGCTGCGGCCACCCGCGTCGGGACCGGTGATCCCCCCGAGCGCCTTGACGAAGATCGTGAACCCGAGGATGCCGTACACCACCGACGGCACCCCGGCGAGGTTGCGGATGTTGACGTCGACGAACCGGGCGAGGCGGCCGTTGCGGTTGGCGTACTCCTCCAGGTAGAGGGCCGCGGCGATCCCGATCGGGAAGGCGATCACCACGGTGAACACCCCGATGAAGAACGTGCCGCGCAGGCCCTGGAGGATCCCCGACTCGCTCGGCTGGGAGCGCATCGAGCCGGTGAGGAAGTCGCCCAGGCGCTCGGTGAGCACCGTGCGGCCACCGGAGATCACGTCGACGAGGAGCACGACGAGGATCAGCACCGAGGTGGCGAGCGCGAGCAGCAGCACCGCGCGGAACACGGCGCCGGCCACGTCGCGCCGGCCCTGGGTGAGCTGCGCCCGCACGTCGCGCCGTGCAGCCCGTCGGGCGACCTGTCGTGGTGTGGAGAGGACGGACATCCCGGGCTCCTAGTACTTGTGCCGGACGCGCCGCACGAAGCGGTCCGCGGCGACGTTGAGCAGCAGGGTCGTGCAGAACAGCAGGAAGCCGACGAAGAACAGGCTCTGGAAGGTCAGCCCGGCGCCCCGCACCTGGTCGGTGCCGGCGGCCTGCGATGCCATCGCCGCGGTCATCGTCTGACCGGGCCCGAGCACGTCCACCGAGAACAGCGCGCCGCCGGTCGCCCCGGCCGCGATGAACACGACCATCGTCTCGCCGATCGCGCGGGACACGGCGATGATGAAGCTGGCGACGAGGCCCGACACCGCGGCGGGGATGACCACCCGGACCGTCGTCGTGATCTTCCTGGCGCCGACGCCGTAGGAGGCCTCCCGCAGCGCGGCGGGGACGGACCGCATCGCGTCCTCGGACACCGAGGCGACGAGCGGCACGACGAGGATGCCCACGCCGATGCCCGCGGCCAGCATGTTGAACTGCGTCGCGTCCCCGAACACGCGCTGCACGACCTCGGGCGAGATGAACGACAGCGCGAAGAACCCGAGCACGACCGAGGGGATGCCGGCGAGGATCTCGAGGGTCGGCTTCAGCACGTTGCGGACCCTCGGGGAGGCGTACTCGGAGAGGTACACGGCGGCGCCCATGCCGAGCGGGGCGGCGATCGCCATCGCGATCCCCGTGATCAGCAGGCTGCCGACGACGATCGTGCGCAGGTCGTACATGCCCCGGCGCGGGAACCAGCCGTCGGTCCACAGCGACGCCCACTCGACCTGGGAGATGAACCTCCACGCCTCCCCTGCGAGGGAGAGGATGATCAGCGCGCTGATGACGATCGAGACCAGCGCGGCGGCGAGCAGCAGCACACGCATCGTGTGCTCGGCCCGCATCCGGCGAGCGCTGCCGCGCAGGTCCGCCACGGTCAGGGGTGGTCGCCGCTCGTCGTGGGTTCGGAGGTCGGTCACCGTCGTCTCCTGGGGCTCGCTCACGCCGGACGGGTGCTGCGGGAGCGCCAGCGCTCGCGGGTCGCTGCGAGCGCCTCGTCGCTGAGCGGCACGTAGCCGACCTCCGCGACGGCGGCGATCCCCTCGTCCGAGAGGTAGAAGTCGACGAAGTCCGCGAGCGCCGGGTTCTCCTCGGCCTTCGCCTTGTTGACGTAGATGAACAGCGGTCGGCTGATCGGGTACTCCCCCGACGAGATCGTCGAGTCGTCCGGTGCGACGCACCCGTCGCCACCGTCGACCTCCAGCAGGCGCACGCCCTCCGCGTCGCGGGCGAACGCGTACCCCGCCCACCCGAGGCTGGTCGAGGAGCCGCGGACGCCCTGGAGGATCACGTTGTCGTCCGCGGAGGCCTGGTAGTCGGGCCGCGTCGTGGCCACCTGGCCACGCGCCTCGCTGAGGTCCTCGATCACCAGCTCGACGAAGCTGACGAAGGTCCCGGACTCCTCGCCGGGACCGATGACGTCCAGCCGCAGGTCCGGCAGCCGGTCGCGCCCGCCGAGCTCGCGGGCGAGCCCGTTCGCGGCGGACCACCGGTCGACGCCCTGGGACTCGGGCCCGACGAGCGCGTACAGGTCCTCGAGCGCGACGCAGTCGACCGAGTCGTTCCCGGCGCTGGTCATCACCGCGATGCCGTCGTTGCCGATCGGCAACTCGATGGGCTCGACCCCGTTCGCCGCGCACTCCTCGAGCTGCTCCGGCTCGATCCTCGACGAGGCGTCGTTGATGTCGGTCTCGCCGTTGCAGAACAGCTCGAACCCGTCACCGGTGCCCGGCCCGTCGACGAGCATGTCGATCGTCGGTTCCCGGTCGTTGAACAGCTCCGCCACCCGGATCGTGATGGGCTCCACCGTCGAGGACCCCGAGACCACCACCGAACCGGTGAGCTCCCGCCCACCGCACGCGAGCGGCCACGCGACCACTGCCAGCACGGCCAGCAGGGTGAGCGACGGGGGCACGACCTGCCTCCTCCAGCCTCGCGGTACGGGGGTCACTGCGGTGCGTCGTCCTCCCTCGTGAGGGGGTCCTCCGGGCGGGAAGTGCCCGTGTCCCCGCAAACGTAGGGAGCAGAAGTGGACCCGGAACCACCCGAAGGTGAACGGCAGGTGAACGGGAACCGATGCGTCGGTGGCGCAGGGGCAGGGGGCGCCCGGCAGGTGGCACCGGGGTCGCTGCCACCTGCCGGACGTGCTCGGGGCTCACGACCCGGCGCTCACGCCGGACCGGTGGTGCGGTCCTCCCAGCGGCGCCGGGTCTCCTCCAGGGCGTCCGACGAGAGGTCGACGTAGCCGACCTCGCCGACGGAACGGATGCCCTCGTCCGAGAGGTAGAAGTCGACGAACGCTGCCAGCGCCTCGTCCTCCTCGGCCTTCGCCCTGTTCACGTAGATGAACAGCGGTCGGCTCACCGGGTAGGAGCCGTCCGCGATGGTCTCGTCGGTGGGGGCGACGCACCCGTCGCCACCGTCGACCTCGAGCACCTTGACGCCCGCGGCCTCGCGTGCGAAGGCGAAGCCGACCCAGCCGAAGCTGGTGTCCGCACCCTGGATGCCTTGGATGATCACGTTGTCGTCGGCGGACGCCTGGTAGTCGGGCCGGACCTCGGCCTCCTCGCCACGGTCCTCGTTGAACTCCTCGATGACGAGCTCGACGAAGCTCGACAGCGTGCCGGACTCCTCGCCGGGGCCGACGATGCTCAGGGGAGCCCCGGGCAGGTCGCCCTCACCGCCCAGCTCGGCGGAGAGCCCGTTCGCGTCCGACCAGTCGTCGAAGCCCTGCGACTCCGGCCCGACGAGCGCGTAGATGTCGGCCGTCGTGAGGCACTCGACGGCCTCGTTCGCCTCGTTGGTCATCACCGCGATGCCGTCGTTGCCGATCTTGAGCTCGATCATCTCGATGCCGTTGGCCCCGCAGGCCTCGAGCTGCTCGTCCTTGACCTTGGACGAGGCGTCGTTGATGTCGGTCTCGCCGTTGCAGAACAGCTCGAACCCGTCACCGGTGCCCGGCCCGTCGACGGGGACGTCGACGTCGGGGTGCTGCTCGTTGAACTTCTCCGCGACGGCGATCGAGATCGGTTCGACCGTCGACGAGCCGGAGATCACCACCGATCCGGAGAGCCCGCCGCCGGACGCCGAGCCGTCGGCGCCGGCGTCCTCGTCGCCGCTGCAGGCACCGGCGAGCAGCGCGCCGGCCAGGGGGAGCGCCAGGAACGTCGTCCAGCGGCGCAGGTTGGAAGTCACGTGTCGACCCCTCCTCGGGTTCCTTCTGGTCCGCCGGAGCGGCGGTCGCCCCGGCAGTTGCGGAAGATAGGGAGCAGAGGTGTCGGCCCCGTCGCCCCGCGGTGGCGCGGGGGTGAACCGTCGGGCAACTCCTGGTCCGCTCAGGTCCCGGGGTCCTCCTCGAGGCGGTCGAGCTGCTCGCGGAACGACGCGAGGATGCCGCGGTCGCTGCTCCAGGTGAGCTCCCGCTCCGCGGAGTCGAGCGGGACCCATTGCAGGCCGTCGACCTCGTCGTCGGGCGTGTGGCCCTCGTCGTGGTCCGCGCGCATCGCCCAGAACCGGACGTGCTTGCGGTCGCCGGAGGGCAGGTCGTAGCGCACCTCGCCGAGCTTCGGGCCGAGGTCGCCGCGCACCCCGGTCTCCTCGTGGACCTCGCGCAGGGCGGCCTGGGCGTGGGTCTCGCCGCGGTGCAGCTTGCCCTTCGGCAGCGACCAGTCGTCGTGCGGGGGCGGGCGGTGGACGAGCAGCACCTCGATCCCCCGCTCACCCCGCCGCCACACGACGCACCCTGCGGCTTCGACGACCTCCACCGCGTCGTCCTAGCGCAGGCCGACCGCGGCGCGCTTGGCGGCCTGCTGCTGCAGCTCCAGGTGGGTCTCGAGCGTGCCGTGCCGCTCGACGCGCTCCCAGCGCTCGTCGTGCAGCTCCCACGCGAGCGTGTCGTCCGCCAGGCTCACCGCCAGGATCTCGTCCAGGCGCTGCATGAGCTCGGGCGACTCGACCGGCACCATCGCCTCGACGCGCCGGTCGAGGTTCCGCGGCATCAGGTCGGCGGACCCGATGTAGTGCACCGGCGCGCCGGTGCCGGCACCGTTCGCGAACCGGTAGACCCTCGAGTGCTCGAGGTAGCGGCCGACGATCGACCGCACGCGGATGTTCTCGGACAGGCCCGGGACCCCTGGCCGCAGGCAGCAGATGCCGCGCACGATCAGGTCGATCCGCACCCCGTCCGCGGACGCCGCGTAGAGCTCGTCGATCATGTCCGCGTCGACGAGGCTGTTCATCTTCATGATGATGTGGCCGGTGCCCGGCGCCGCGGCGCGCTCCCGCCGGATCAGCTCGACCAGTCGGGTGCGCAGCGTGTGGGGCGCGACGAGCAGCTTCGAGTACTCGACCTGGCGGGCGTAGCCGGTGAGGTAGTTGAACAGCTGGCTGAGGTCCGCGCCCACCTCGGCGTCCGCGGTCAGCAGCCCGAGGTCCTCGTAGATCCGCGCCGTCTTGGAGTTGTAGTTGCCGGTGCCGATGTGGCAGTAGCGGCGGACCCCGTCGCCCTCCTCCCGCACGACCAGCGCCGTCTTGGTGTGGGTCTTGAGCCCCATCAGCCCGTACACGACGTGGACGCCGGCCTGCTCCAGGCGGCGCGCCCACTCGATGTTGCGCTCCTCGTCGAAGCGCGCCTTGAGCTCGACGAGCGCGGCGACCTGCTTGCCCTCCTCCGCGGCGCGGATCAGCGCCGCGATGATCGGGCTGTCCCCGGAGGTCCGGTACAGCGTCAGCTTGATCGTCAGCACCCGCGGGTCGGTGGCGGCCTGCCGGATGAACTCCTCCACCGAGGACCCGAAGCTGTCGTAGGGGTGGTGCAGCAGCACGTCGCCCGAGCTGATGACCCCGAAGATGTCGCGCACCTCGTCGTCCTCGTCGGGGCAGAGCCGCCGCTGGGTGACCGGGACGAAGTCCTCGTACTTCAGCTCGCCCCGGTCGACCTCGTAGACGGCGAAGAGGCCGCCGAGGTCGAGCGGCGCGGCGTGCGCGACGACGTCGTCCTCCTCCAGCTCGAGCTCCTCGCGGATCAGCCCCAGGGAGTCGGCGGAGATGTCGTCGGACACCTGGAGCCGCACCGCCTTGCCGAAGCGGCGGCGCCGGAGCTCCATCTCGATGGCGGCGAGGAGGTCCTCGGCCTCCTCCTCCTCGAGGGTGAGGTCCGCGTTCCTCGTCACGCGGAACACGCAGCTCTCGACCACCTCCATGCCGGGGAAGAGCCGGTCGAGGTGCGCGGCGATCACGGTCTCGAGCGGCACGAACCGCTCGCCGTCGGGCATCACCACGAACCGCGGGAGCAGCGACGGGACCTTGACCCGGGCGAAGCGGTGCTCCTCCGTCGTCGGGTCGGCGACCACGACCCCGAGGTTCAGCGACAGCGTCGAGATGTACGGGAACGGGTGCCCGGGGTCGACCGCCAGCGGCGTGAGCACCGGGAAGATGCGCCGGTCGAACTCGTCGCGCAGCCACTCGCGGTCGTGCTCGTCGAGCTCGGTCCAGCTCGAGAAGCGGATGCCGACCTCGGCGAGTCCGGCGCAGACCGGGCCGAGGAAGATGGCGTCGGCCCGGGCCGCGAGCTCGCGGGCACGGGCGAGCACCGCGGCGAGCTGCTCGGCCGTGGTCATCCCGTCGGGGGTCCGGCCGTGCACCCCCGCTGCGATCCGGTCCTTCAGGCCGGCGACCCGCACCTGGAAGAACTCGTCGAGGTTCTGGCTGAAGATCGCGAGGAACCGGACGCGCTCCAGCAGCGGGGTCGACGGGTCCTCCGCGAGGGCGAGCACCCGGGCGTTGAACTCGAGCCAGGACAGCTCGCGGTTGATGTACCGGTGCCGGCCCGCCTCCGCCGGAGCGTCGAGGTCCTCCACTCCGGTCATGCGGCCGAGCCTACCGGCCGCGTCGGGTGCCCGGGCCGGGCGGGCAGGCCCGTCTCAGCGGCTCGGGGGCTCGTCGTCGCCGAGGTCCCAGGTGAGGTGGATGAGCTCGCGCTCCGCATCGCGGTTGACCCGCTCCCGGTTCCGCCGGAACTGCGGGTCGTGCGGTGGCAGCAGCATCAGCCGGGCGTTCACGCGGGGGCGGAACGCGTCGATGACCTCCTGGTCGCCTCCGTCGTAGCGGATCTCCCAGTGGGGCGCGACCGGGCCGAGGTAGACGATGGTGCAGTACGCCCGCGGCGGCTCGGCGGGGGCGTCGGGGTCGTACTCGGTCTGGTCGGACATGGGTTGCGAGCATACCGGCTGCTCCGGGTCCACCAGGGCCGCCACCCGCCCCGGCCGGTGCTCAGCTGCTGCCGAGGACGGCGGTGAGCCGCTGCTCCCGGCCGGAGCGCTCGATCACGATCTCGATGCGGTCGCCCGGCTGGTGGCGGCGCACCGCCTGGCCGACGTCCGCGGCGGTGCGGATGCGGCGGCCGTCGACGCCGATGATGACGTCGCCGGCCTGCATGCCGGCCAGGTCCGCGCCGCTGCCCGGCTGCACCCGCTGCACGAAGGCACCTGCCGTGGCGGTGATCCCGAAGCGGTCGATGACCGTGCGGTCGACCATCGACACGTCGAGGGTCTCCACGCCCAGCATCGGCCGCGTGTTGCGGACCTCGCGGCCGGCCCGCAGGTCGTCGACGATCGAGGTGATCGAGTCGATGGAGAGCGCGAAGCCGATGTTCTGGGCGTCCGCGAGGATCGCCGTGTTCACGCCCACGACCTGGCCCGAGGAGTTCACGAGCGGACCGCCGGAGTTGCCGGGGTTGATCGCCGCGTCGGTCTGGATGAGGTCGACCAGCGTGTCGCCGTTCGGGGAGCGGATCGACCTGCCGAGGGCGGAGACGATGCCGGTGGTGACGCTCGGCGCCTCGCCGAGGTTCAGCGCGTTCCCGATGGCGACGACGTCGTCGCCGACCTGCAGGTCGGAGGAGCTGCCGAGCTCGGCCGGGCGGACCGGCTCCGCCAGGTCCTCGGCCTGCACCAGCGCCACGTCGTTCTCGGCGACGGACCCGACGAGCCGCGCCTCGGCGGTGCGGCCGTCCGCGAAGTCGACCTCGATCGTCCTCGCGCCGGCGACCACGTGGGCGTTGGTCAGCACCAGGCCGTCCTCGCTCAGCACGATCCCCGAACCCGCGGCGTCGCCGTCACGGCTGCCGGTGTGGATCGACACCACCGAGGGGCCCACCTTCTCGAGGATCGCCCGGATGTCGAGCCCGCGGTCCGGGATCGTCGCGGAGGGGCGCGTCGGCTGCTCGGTGCGCACCGGCGAGGCGGCGGGTGCCTCGGTCCCGGAGCGGTCCCACAGCGCCGCGCTGGTCAGGCCGCCGGCGACGATCGCCCCGACGAGCCCGCCGACGAGCGCGGCACGGATGCCGCCGCCCCGCGACCGCTCGGCGCGGTCCGGACGGGCCCCGCTGCCGCTGCCGCCACCCGGCGCGGCGTTGCGGGGAGGAGCGGGAGGCCCGTCGGATCCCATCGGCCCGGCCCACCACGCGGGCTCGCCGGTCCCGCTGCCCGCCGAGCGGTACGGAGGTGGGGTGAGGGGCTCCGTCGGCGGGTCGAAGGGCTCGGTCGGCGGGTCGGTCGGGGGGCCCGAAGGGACGCCGGCGGTCGGCGGCGACGCGGGCCGCCCGTGATCGCCGCCGCCGGACCCCGGGCGGGGCTCGTCCGGCTGCATGGGCGTGTTCGACATGGGACGAAGCATGCCGGACCGCGACGCTGCCCGTCGTCGTGCGGCCCGCGGGCGCGATGAGCGCTCTCAGCCCGAGATGAGCCGGTCCTCAGCCCGCGAGGCCGATGGAACGCCGTTGCACCGCATGCATCTCGGGGCTCTGAGCCACCTCTCAGTACGCGCGGATACCGAGGGAACAAATGGGGACCTCACGACGTCAGACTCCCCGTATGAAGGCACTGACGGTTGACACCGAATGGATGGCACGCGGCAACTGCGCCGACAAGCCGCCGAGCCTCTTCTTCCCCTCCGACGGCGTCGGCGTCGAGGTCGCTCGCCGGGTGTGCGCCGACTGTCCCGTGCGGACGGAATGCCTCGAGTACGCACTGGCCAACCGGATCGACCACGGTGTGTGGGGAGGGACCTCGGAGCGAGAGCGGCGACGGATCCTCAAGGCGCGCGCCGCAGAAGCACGCGAGCGCGAGCGGGAAGCCCGCGGCGACGCGGTCGGCGTCGGCTGACCCCGGACTACTACTTCGAGGACCTGCGGCCTGACGGCTTCGGGTCCTCGTCGCCCTCTTCGGGATCCTCGTCGTCGGCGCTGCCCTCGGCGATACCCTTCTTGAACTCCTTCTGCGCCTGGCCGAGGCTGCGTGCGAGCTTCGGGATCTGCGATCCGCCGAACAGCAGCACGGCCACGATCACGACGATGATCCACTCGTTGCCACTCATCATCCTGGTGAGCCTACCGGTCACCGGGAGCAGGTGGTCGGCGGCGACGTGACGGACTGCAGGCCGGGAGGCCCCGACGAGTCAGGCCCGGAGCTGCGTGCCCGGTTGAGGGCGGCGCGGCGCGCGGTGGACCGGGGCCGCCGGCGAGCGGCGGAGCGCGGGCTCGCGTCGCGGCTCGAGTCGCTGCCCGAGCTGTCGCAGCCCGCCCCGGGGCACGCACGGCTCGCCACCTACGTGGCCGCCGACGGCGAGCTCGACCCGAACGGCGCGCTGGACGCGCTGCGCGCCCGGGGTTGGGAACCGCACCTGCCGGTCGTGGCCGACGGCCGGCGCATGTCGTTCACGCCGTGGCCGGCGGGCGCGGACCTGGTGCGGAACCGCTACGGCATCCCCGAACCGGCCGGCGGGCCGCGGCGACCGGCGGCGGACCTCGACGTCGTGCTCGTGCCGTGCGTCGCGGTGGACCCGTCCGGCAACCGGCTCGGGTTCGGCGCCGGCTTCTACGACCGCGCCCTGGAGCCGGTGCGCACGGCCGTCCGGCCGCTGCGCATCGCCGTGGCGTGGGACCACGCCGTGGTCGACGAGATCACCCCGTGCTCGTGGGACGTGCCCGTGCACGTGGTGGTGACGGAGCGGCGGGTGCTCCGCCCGGGGGAGGTGCCGCACCCCGGCGCCTGAGGGGAGGCCGTGGCGCTGCGGGAGGGGAGGATCAGGCGGTGCGGGGCTGCTGCTGCTGGGCGGCGCGGGCGAGGGCCCGCTGGCGGCGGATCCGGCGACGCTCGCGCTCGCTCAGCCCACCCCAGATGCCGAACTTCTCGCCGTTGGCGAGCGCGTACTCGAGGCAGTCCTCGCGGACGACGCAGCCCTGGCAGACGCCCTTGGCCTCCTTCGTCGACGCCCCACGCTCCGGGAAGAAGAGGTCGGGGTCGACGCCGAGGCAGTTGGCGTACATCTGCCAGCTCTCTGCTTCGGTACCCCCGTCGACGTGTGCCATCTGGTCCTCCGTACCGTCGTTCATCGCGCTCCCCCTCGCTGCGGGTCCGGCCCGTCCGAGCCGCCGCCGGGCCCCGTGACGACGATGTAATTACATCGGTGTAAACACCAATCCTGACCGGTTCCCCCGGCGAACGCAAGAGGGTTCTCCCGGCGCGACACGACGGCGCGCGCCGACGCGCGCCCAGCGCGTGCGGACGAGCGCGCGGGGCGGCGCGGGGCGACGCCGCACGCCCGCGCGGGTGGCTCAGCGGCGGGCGCGGAGCATCTCGCGCTTCTGCTCGATGAAGTCCACCAGCACGTAGTCGCCCAGCGTCTGCGGCGTCGTGAAGAACGCCCTGCCGCCGTTCAGCCGGGTCATCTGCTCGATGAAGTGCTGGAGGCTCCGGTCGGGGTCGAGCATGAAGGTGTTGATGCGGATCCCCTCACGGGTGCAGCGGCTCACCTCGAGCAGCGTCGCGTCGACCGTGGCCCGCACGGGTGGGTAGTGGAACTCCGGCTCGCCGTAGGAGTTGATGTGGGCCGTGGGCTCGCCGTCGGTGATCATCACGATCTGCTTCGTGCCCGTCTGGCGCGACAGCAGCTGGCGCGCGAGCTGGAAGCCGTGCTGCATGTTCGTCCCGTAGACGAAGTCCCAGCTGACCTCGGGCAGCTGCTCGGCGGTCAGCGTGCGTGCCACCTCCGAGAACCCGACGATGCCGAGGTAGTCGCGCGGGTACTGCATCGAGATCAGCGAGTGGAGGGCCATCGCGACCTTCTTCGCGGGGAGGAAGTTGTCGCGCATGGGCATCGACAGCGACAGGTCGAGCATCAGCACCGTCGACGAGCGCACGAGCTGCTCGGTCTGCTCGATCTCGAAGTCGTCGGGCTGCAGCCGCACCGGTGCGGTCTCACCGCGGACGATCGCGTTGCGGATGGTGCGACCGATGTGCAGGTTGAACGGGTCGCCCCACTCGTAGGGCTTGGTGGTGTGGTTGCGCTCGTGCCCGACGCCGACCGACTCGAGGTCGTGGCGGCCGAAGCGGTCGCGGTCGAGCTTGCGGAACAGCTCGGCGAGCGCGTTCTGCCCGAGGCGGCGCATGCCGAGCGGGGTGAGCTCCATGCGCCCCTCCCGCTGCTCGATCAGCCCGGCGTCGCTCAGCATCCGGGTGATCTCCGCCATGCGCTCCAGGCTGGCGGCGGCGTCGTCGCCCAGCAGCTCGCGGACGCGGTCGAGGTCCGCCTCGGCGAGGGCGCCGGGGCTCGGGGCGGAGCGCATCAGCTGCTCGAGCTGGTCCAGGTCGCCGAGCTCCGACATCAGCGAGGTGGCGGCGGCCATGTCGAGCGGGTCGCTCCCCTCGAACGAGTAGCCCGCCTGCCAACCCGCGTCGGGCACCTCCCGCCGCAGGTGCTCGCCGAGCTGCTCCACCTGCCACCGCAGGTCCATGTCCTCGAGCAGCTGGTCCGACAGCGCCTGGAGCTGCGCGCGCTGCTCCGGGGTCATCGAGTTGAGCATCGCCTGCGCGGCCGCCATCCGGCGCGCCATCACCTCGAGGAGCTCGTCGAGGGTCTGGGGGTTCTCCGGGAAGAAGTCGCCGTAGCGCTCCATGAACCCGTCGAAGTCGGGCGTCTCGCCCCGGGCACGCTGGTCGAGCATGTGGTTGAGCTCGGCCATCATGTCCTTCATCCGGGCGAGGTCCTCGGGGGTCAGCGAGCTCATCGCGCCGGCCATGCGGTCGACGGTCTGCTGCACCAGCTGCTCCCGGAGGCGGTCGAGCAGGTCGTCGAACCGCTGCTGCGCCTCCGCGGAGGTGAAGTCGTAGGACTGGAGGCCCTTGACCTGCCCGGCGAGGTCGGGCGGCAGCATGTCGAGCTCGAGCTGCTTGGCCGCGTTGGTCTGCTCGGTGAGCTCCCGCCGGCGCTCGTCACCCGACGCGGCCGCCTCCTCGACCTGCCGCTCGAGCTCCGCGCGCTCGGTCGCGACGACGTCGCGCAACTCCTCGGCGATGTCGGAGTACACCCCGCCCAGGTCGTAGCGCTCGAGGGTCTCCTCACGGCGGCGGCGGATCCGCTCGAGCATCTCCCGCAGGCCCTCGATCCGCTCTCCGTTGCGGTCCTCGAAGCCCTGCTGCATCATCCGGCGCAGCGCCGCGTTCAGGTCACCGTGGTAGAGCAGGTCGTCGGTGAGCTGCTCCATGACGTCGAGGGCGTCGAGCTCGAACCCCTTCTGGGTCCCGTCCCACGGCGAGTAGCGGAAGCGCAGCCGTGCCATCGCGCGAGGGTACCCCTCCTCCCCTCGTCGTTCCCTTCGGCATCCCCGAGCCGTTCTGTTCGGCGGATGTCAACGACAACCTTGACATCCGCCGAAAAAAACGGGTGGTGGGTGGGGTCAGCCGCGGGTGCGGTACTGGGCCCGCCCGCCGACGGCGTCCTTGTTGAGCCGCTTCGACAGGTGCAGCCCCTCGAGCACGAGCTCCACCGCGGACGCCACCGCGCCGGCGGAGGGTTCGCGGCCCGCGACCTCGGCCACGACGCTGCCGAGCGCCGGGACCTCGCTGACCAGCGAGGTGTAGCTGTCCGCGGGCACGTCCTCACCGGTCTCCACCGGGCCGCGCTGCTCGAGCGCGTCGACCACGGCGACGAGGCCCTCCGGCGGGACCCGGTCGCGGAACACCTGCAGGACCGCGGCCCGAACGAGGTGGTCGAGGATCTGCTCCTCGCGGCCCTCCTCGAGCGTCTCGATCTCGACCTTCCCGGCGGTCGCGGCGGGCAGCGCCTCCAGGTCGCAGATGCGGGGCACGACCTCGGTCTCGCCGGCGACCAGCGAGCGGCGGACGGCGTTCGCGACCATCACCTCGTAGTTCGACACCGACAGGCGCACCGACACGCCGGAGCGCTGGGAGATGTGCGGGCTCGAGCGGGCGAGCTGCGACAGCGTGGCGATGATCTCGCTCATGTGGTCGGGGACGACGACCTCGATGCCGTCCGCCTCGAACGGCCGCGCCTCCTGCTCGACGATCGCGACCTCGGTCTCGACCTCCAGCGGGTAGTGCGTGCGCACCTGCGAGCCGAAGCGGTCCTTCAGCGGCGTGATGAGCCGGCCGCGGTTCGTGTAGTCCTCCGGGTTCGCGGAGGCGACGAGCAGCACGTCGAGGGGCAGGCGGACCTTGTAGCCGCGGATCTGCACGTCGCGCTCCTCGAGCACGTTCAGCAGGCCCACCTGGATCCGCTCCGCGAGGTCGGGCAGCTCGTTGATCGCGAAGATCCCCCGATTGGTGCGGGGCACCAGCCCGTAGTGGAGGGTCAGCTCGTCGGACAGGTAGCGGCCCTCCGCGACCTTGATCGGGTCGACCTCGCCGATCAGGTCGGCGATGGCGGTGTCGGGCGTCGCCAGCTTCTCGCCGAAGCGCTCCGAGCGGTGCACCCACGTGATCGGGGTCTCGTCGCCGGCCTCCGCGACGAGGTTCCGGGCGTGCAGCGACACCGGTGCGTACGGGTCGTCGTTGATCTCGGAGCCCTCGACGATCGGCATCCACTCGTCGAGCAGGTCGACGAGCGAGCGGATCAGGCGCGTCTTCGCCTGTCCGCGCTCCCCGAGGAAGATGATGTCGTGGCCCGCGAGCAGGGCGTTCTCCAGCTGCGGGAACACCGTGTCGCCGTAGCCCAGCACGTCGGGGAACAGCGGGATGCCGGCACGGATCCTGGCCGCGGCGTTGCGCCGGATCTCGGACTTCACGGGCTCGGAGCGCCAGCCGGAGGCCCGCAGCTCCCCGAGCGTCGAGGCCGGTGGTGGGGTGGGCGTCTCGGGCATCGCGCCAAGCTACCCGTGCGGCTCCGCCCGTGACCCGCGACCACGCGCCGGGCTTCCCACGGAGCGGGCGAGCACGAGCGCCACCCATCCGTCGAGCTCGTCGGAGGCCACCGCCTCGGTGCCCGCGAGCGAGCGGCGCGCCTCGTCGGCCTGGTCGACGAGCACGCCGCTGACGACGAGGTGGCCGCCCGGGCGGGTGCGGGACACGAGCGGCCCGGCGAGCTCCCTGATCGTCGGCAGGAGGAGGTTGGCGAGCACCAGGTCGTAGGTGCCGTCGAGCGCGTCGAGCGCCGTGCCGCTCGCGCGGACGAGGTGGGCGACGCCGTTCGCCGCTGCGACCCGCCGGGTCACCTCCACCGCGTGGGGGTCGACGTCGACCGCGTCGACCTCGCCCGCGCCCAGCAGCGCGGCCGCCACGCCGAGCACCCCGCTCCCGCAGCCGACGTCGAGCACCCTGTCGCCCGGCCGCACGAGCCGCTCGACCGCGGCGAGGCAGAGCCGGGTGGTGGCGTGCGACCCCGATCCGAACGCACCTCCGGGCTCGACCACGACCTCGACGTCGCCGGGCTCCGGCTCGGACGGGAGCACCCACGCCGGCCGCACGACCAGGTGGCGCCCGCAGCGGTGGGCGCGGGCGTGCTCCCTCCACGCGTCCTGCCAGGCCCCGTCGTCCTCCGCGGGGCGGACCTGCCGACCCTCGGCGGCGAGCGCGTCCAACCCGGCGGGCCCGAGGTCCGCGACGAGCACCACCCGGTCCCCGTCCCCGGCGGCCTGCTCCGCGACCGCCGTCGCCCCGAGCTGGAAGAGGCGGTCCGCGACGAGCTCGGCGGAGCCGCGCTCCACCTCCACCTCGACCGCCACGCGTGCGGACCCGCCACCGGCCTCGCCCATCGCGGGGACGATAACGAGGCCGCGACCGCGCCGCGCGCGGCCCGCGGACGGGTTGGTCGGGCCTCTCGGCCGCGCAGTAGCGTCAATCGTGGCCGGGCACGCATGCCCGACACGTCCGGCGACGAGCAGGAGAACTGCATTGACCCAAGCGATCGAGCGTCGATCCGGGGCGGATGCCCCGCTGGTCAACCCGCCCCGCGGCCGAACCCGTCTCTGGCCGCTCGACTTCTACGCAACCGCGGTCGGCAAGAAGTGGGTGATGGCGCTCACGGGCATCGCGCTCATGGGCTACGTGCTCGCCCACATGGTCGGCAACCTCAAGATGTACCTGGGGCGGGCGGAGTTCGACGCGTACGCCCACGCGCTGCGCGAGCTGCTCCACCCGATCCTGCCGAACCACGTGGTGCTGTGGGCGCTGCGTGTCGGCCTGATCCTCGCGTTCTTCCTGCACATCCACGCGGCGTACTCGCTGACCCGGATGAACCAGCGGTCGCGGCCGGTGAAGTACCAGTCGCCGCGGGACTACATCGCGGTGAGCTTCGCGTCGCGCACCATGCGCTGGACCGGCGTGATCATCCTCCTCTACGTCCTGTTCCACCTCGCGGACCTGACGTGGGGCTGGGCGAACCCGGACTTCGTGCGCGGCGCCGCGTACGACAACCTCGTCGCCAGCTTCGAGCGCTGGCCGGTGGCCCTCGTCTACGTCGTCGCGAACATCGCGCTCGGCATCCACCTCTTCCACGGCGCGTGGTCGATCTTCCAGAGCATGGGCCTCAACAGCCCGCGCTACAACGGCGCCCGGAAGGTCTTCGCCGTCGGCTTCGCCGCGCTCATCACCGTCGCCAACGTGGCCTTCCCGATCATGGTCCTCATCGGCGTCGTCGACTGACCGCCAAGCCCGCTGCTGAACAGGAGCACCCACCGCCGTGGCACTCACGCTGGACTCGAAGATCCCTGCCGGACCGCTGGCCGACAAGTGGGACAACCACAAGTTCGACCTGAAGCTGGTCAACCCGAACAACCGCCGGAAGTTCGACGTGATCGTCGTCGGCACCGGGCTCGCCGGCGCGGCGGCAGCCGCCTCGCTCGGTGAGCTCGGCTACAACGTGAAGGTCTTCACGTACCACGACTCGCCGCGCCGGGCGCACTCCATCGCGGCGCAGGGCGGCATCAACGCGGCGAAGAACTACCGCAACGACGGCGACAGCATCCACCGCCTCTTCTACGACACGATCAAGGGCGGCGACTACCGGGCCCGCGAGGCCAACGTGTACCGGCTGGCGCAGGTCTCGGTGAACATCATCGACCAGGCCACCGCCCAGGGCGTGCCGTTCGCCCGCGAGTACGGCGGCCTGCTCGACAACCGCTCCTTCGGCGGCGCCCAGGTCTCCCGGACCTTCTACGCCCGCGGCCAGACCGGCCAGCAGCTGCTGCTCGGCGCCTACCAGGCGATGGCGCGCCAGATCCACCTCGGCACCGTCAAGCTCTACAACCGGATGGACATGCTGGACGTCGTCGTGCACGACGGCCGGGCGGTGGGCATCACCGCGCGCGACCAGCTCACCGGCGAGGTCAGCGCCCACTCCGGGCACGCGGTGCTGCTGTGCACCGGCGGCTACGGCAACGTCTACTTCCTGTCGACCAACGCCAAGGCCAGCAACGTCACGGCGACCTGGCGTGCCCACCGCAAGGGCGCGGCGTTCGCCAACCCGTGCTTCACGCAGATCCACCCGACCTGCATCCCGCCCTCGGACGAGTTCCAGTCGAAGCTGACGCTGATGTCGGAGTCGCTGCGCAACGACGGCCGCATCTGGGTGCCGGTCGACCCCGACGAGACCCGGGCGCCCGGCGACATCCCCGAGTCCGAGCGGGACTACTACCTCGAGCGGAAGTACCCCGCGTTCGGCAACCTCGTGCCCCGCGACGTCGCGTCCCGCAACGCGAAGACCGTCGTGGACCAGGGCCGTGGCGTCGGCCCGCTCAAGAACGGGGTGTACCTCGACTTCTCCGACGCGATCCGCCGCTTCGGCCGGGAGACGATCAAGGCCCGCTACGGGAACCTGTTCGACATGTACGAGCGCATCACCGGCGAGGACCCCTACGAGGTCCCGATGCGCATCTACCCGGCGACCCACTACACGATGGGCGGCCTGTGGGTGGACTACAACCTGCAGACCACGATCCCGGGGCTGTTCGCGCTCGGCGAGGCGAACTTCTCGGACCACGGGGCGAACCGCCTCGGCGCGTCGGCGCTCATGCAGGGCCTGGCCGACGGCTACTTCGTGGCGCCCGCGACGGTGAGCGGGTACCTCGCCGACCTGCTCGGCACCGCGCCGCTCGAGACGACCCACGAGGCCTTCAGGACCTCGCTGGCGGAGACCCAGGACCGCGTCGACCAGCTGCTCGCCATCAAGGGCACGCGCTCGGTCGACCACTACCACCGCGAGCTCGGAAAGATCGTGTGGGACTACTGCGGCATGAGCCGCAACGCGAGCGGCCTCGAGAAGGCGCTGTCGGAGATCCCCGCGATCCGCGAGCAGTTCTGGTCCGACGTGAAGGTGCTCGGCGAGAACGAGAGCTTCAACCAGTCCCTCGAGAAGGCGCTGCGCGTCGCCGACTTCATGGAGCTGGCCGAGCTCAAGGTGCGCGACGCGCTCCACCGCGAGGAGTCCTGCGGTGGGCACTTCCGCGAGGAGCACCAGACCGAGGAGGGCGAGGCGAAGCGCGACGACGAGAACTTCGCCTACGTCGCCGCCTGGGAGTACGGCGGTCCCGACATCCAGCGCGACGCGGTGCTCCACAAGGAGCCGCTCGTGTTCGAGAACGTCCCGCTGACCCAGCGCAGCTACAAGTGACCGGCCGCCCCGGAGAACCCGCAGAGGAGTTGCAGCACCCGTGAGCACCACACTGACCCTCAAGCTCAAGGTCTGGCGGCAGGCATCGGCCGAGGATCCCGGCCGCTTCGAGGAGTACACGACGCAGGTCTCCGAGGACGCCTCCTTCCTCGAGATGCTCGACAACGTGAACGAGCAGCTCATCGCGGAGGGCCGCGAGCCGATCGCGTTCGACCACGACTGCCGTGAGGGCATCTGCGGCAGCTGCGGCCTGATGATCAACGGCCAGGCGCACGGCCCCCAGCGCGGCACGGCGACCTGCCAGCTGCACATGCGCAAGTTCTCCGACGGCGACGAGATCGTCATCGAGCCGTGGCGCGCCGCCGGGTTCCCGATCATCAAGGACCTCGCGGTGAACCGGGCGGCGTTCGACCGCATCATCGAGGCCGGCGGCTACATCTCGGTCAACACGGGCGCGGCGCCCGAGGCGAACCTGACCCCGGTGCCGAAGGACACGGCCGACGCGGCCATGGACGCCGCCGCCTGCATCGGCTGCGGCGCGTGCGTCGCGGCCTGCCCGAACTCCGCCGCGAACCTCTTCACCGCGGCGAAGATGCAGGCGCTCAACCTGCTCCCCCAGGGCCAGCCGGAGCGGTACGCGCGGTCCGAGGCGATGGTGGAGAAGATGGAGGAGTTCTTCGGTTCGTGCACGAACCACGGGGAGTGCCAGGAGGCCTGCCCGAAGGAGATCTCCATCGACTTCATCGCGATGATGAACCGCGACTACCTCAAGGCGAAGCTGGTCAACCGCCGGCGCCTGGGCCAGAAGAAGGTCGGCTGAGGCCGACGGCCTGACTCGATCGCGGCACCACCGTGCCCGCCCCTCAGGCGGTCGGCGGCTGGTTCCACTCGACCCACGCGCCACCCGTGCGGCCGTCCGCGGCGGTGACCCGCGCGAGCGCCCGGGGGAACCGCGCCTCGCGGCCGTCGGGGGACACCAGGAGGACCGGCGAGAAGGCGAGCGGCTCGTAGGACAGGTCGAGCCCGCCGAAGCGGGTGCGTGAGCTCGTGGGCAGCCGCTCGCGACCCTCGACCACCTCGATCCCGACCTCCTCGTACTCCTCGAACGCCTCGGCGCCGGGTGTGAGCGCGTACGCCACGCCCCAGTCGCTGTCGGGGAAGAAGCCGCCCGCGGAGTGCCAGCGGGTGCCGTCGTCGAGCCGCCCGGCCGTCCAGTTCCACGACATCGACCACCAGTCGCGCGCGGCGCCCCAGGAGTGGTCGCGCTGCCCCCACCCGTCGACCTCGATCACCTCGTCGCCGACCTGCACCTGGCCGTGCACCCGGCACGGGATCTCGTAGCGCGGCGTCACCGGCGGCCACAGGAACGCGCCCCCGTCGGTGAAGAAGTCGAGCTCGAACCCGAACGGCACCCGCTCGCCCCGGGCGCCCCGGTACACCTCGGCGGGGTCGTCCAGCTGCACCGCGAACGACTCGAGGTTCGCGGACATGTGCTCGTTCGGCTCCTCGACCGCGTGGTCCGCCCACAGGCCCTCGTGGCGGACCTCGAGCGAGGATCCCGAGCGGGGCAGCGCCACGTCGTGCTCGATCACGGTGACGAGCGGGCGGTCGGGCCCCACGAGGCACGCCCAGTACCAGACCGAGCCGAGGTTCGGGTAGAAGCCGAGCCGCACGTAGCCGCCCACCGACAGGTCCTCCGCGAACCAGTCGAAGTAGTACGACTCGTTCCACAGCGGCGTGTCGTCGGGCTCGTGGCGGTGCTCGTCGGCGGGGTCGGGCGTGCGCATGCCCGGCAGTCTGCCAGCAGCGCCGGGCCGGACCTTCCCGCCGGCGCGGGCGGTCGTAGCCGGTGCGGGTCCGGGCCACCCCGGCGCGGGCGTAGGGTGTCGTGCCGTGGTGGCGTACCTCAGCGACGAGTGGATGGAACGAGCCGGCGAGGCGCTCGCCGGGAGCGAGGCCCTGGCCGAGGCGACCAAGGGGGTCGACCTGGTCGTGCAGTACGACGTGTCCGGCGCACCCGGCGGCACGCGGTCGTACGCGCTCTGCCTCCGCGACGGGTCGGTCTCGCTGGAGCCCGGACCGCACCCGGACGCGCACGTGAGCTTCACGCTCGACTACGGGACGGCTGCGGAGATCGCCCGGGGCGACCGGTCGGCCCAGGCCGCGTTCATGCGGGGCGACCTGAAGCTCACCGGCGACGTGATGGTGCTGGTCCACCAGCAGGGCCTCCTCGGCGCGGTCGACGACGCGCTCGCCGAGCTGCGGGCCGACACGGAGTTCTGAGGCGGGCGTCATGCCCGAGCTCCCCGAGGTCCAGGCACACGCCGAGCGGTTGACCTCGGCCTTCGCCGGCGCGGAGCTCGCCGCCTTCACCCCACTCAGCTTCACCGCCCTGAAGACCGCCCTGCCGCGACCCGACGACGCCGTCGGCCACGCCCTGGGACGCGTCGATCGCCGCGGCAAGTTCCTGCTGCTGCGCTTCGACGGGGCGCCCACCTTCGTCGTCCACCTCATGCAGGGCGGGCGGCTCGTGCCGGACGACAAGCAGTCGCGCCGGCCCCGCAACGGCCTGGCCAGGTGGACGTTCGCGGACGGGCGGGCGCTGCTGCTCACCGAGGCCGGCACCGAGCGCAAGGCCGGCGTGTGGGTCCTCGACGGCGACCCGCTCACCCAGCCGCCGCTCGACGAGCTCGGCGTGGACGCGCACGAGGCGACCCTCGAGCAGCTCACCGAGGCGCTCGCCGCGAAGAACCAGCGGCTCCACGGGTTCCTCCGCGACCAGCACGGCGTCGCCGGGCTCGGGCGCATGCTCGCGAACGAGATCTGCCACGCGGCGAAGCTGTCGCCGTTCGCGATGACGGCGAAGCTGACCGACGACGAGGTCCGGCGGCTCCACGAGGCGATGCGGGCGACGGTCGCGTCGGCGCTCGAGCACGAGCGGACCCTGGACGCCATGTCGAAGTCGGCCGACCGGCCGGGCTCGGTGCACCGCCGGGCCGGCGACCCGTGCCCGGTGTGCGGCGACGTGATCCGGGCCGTCGAGTACTCCGCCTACGAGGTGGACTACTGCCCGACCTGCCAGACCGACGGCAAGGTGCTCGCCGACAACACCACCTCGAAGTTCCTCAAGTGACGCCCCGCTGAGGGCAAGGTCGCCACACCCGCCCGAAACGTGATGCGAGCGTGCTGCCGAAGCAGCACGCTCGCATCGCAGAACGGGAAGGGACGGGGAGGGAGGCGCTCAGATGAGGCCGAGCTCCTTCACCGCGTCGCGCTCCTCGACCAGCTCGGCCACCGAGGCGTCGATGCGGGCCCGGGAGAACTCGTCGATCTCGAGGCCCTGGACGATCTCCCAGCGGCCGTCCTTGCACACGCAGGGGAACGAGCTCATGAGGCCCTCCGGTACGCCGTAGGAGCCGTCCGAGGGCACCGCCATCGACACCCAGTCACCCTCCGGGGTGCCGAGGTGCCAGTCGCGGATGTGGTCGATCGCGGCGTTCGCCGCCGACGCCGCGGACGAGGCGCCGCGGGCCTCGATGATCGCCGCACCGCGCTTCGCGACGGTGGGGATGAACTCGTCCTCGAGCCACGCCTGGTCGCCCACGGCCTCGGCGGCGTTGCGGCCGCCGACCTCCGCGTGGAACAGGTCCGGGTACTGGGTGGTCGAGTGGTTCCCCCAGATCGTCATCTTCTTCACGTCCGACACCGGCACGCCGAGCTTCGTGGCCAGCTGCGCCTTGGCGCGGTTGTGGTCGAGCCGCGTCATCGCGGTGAAGCGGTCGGGCTCGAGGCCGGACGCGTGGCTCATCGCGATGAAGGCGTTGGTGTTCGCCGGGTTGCCGACGACGAGCACCTTGACGTCCTTCGCCGCGGACCGGCCGAGGGCCTCGCCCTGCGGCTTGAAGATCCCACCGTTCGCGCTGAGCAGGTCGGAGCGCTCCATGCCCGCCTTGCGGGGCATCGCCCCGACGAGCAGCGCGACGCCGGCGTCACCGAAGGCCACGTCGGGGTCGTCGGTGCGGACGACCTCGGTGAGCAGCGGGAACGCGCAGTCCTCCAGCTCCATCGCCACGCCCTCGAGCGCTCCCAGCGCGGGGGTGATCTCCAGCAGCTGGAGGGCGACCGGCTGGTCCTTGCCGAGCATCTCGCCACTCGCGATGCGGAACAGGAGGGCGTACCCGATCTGACCGGCTGCACCGGTGACGGCGACACGGATCGGCGACTTGGCCACGTTGGCTCCTCGGGGGTCGACTGCGGGGTGCAGCCGAGGTTACCGATCGGCCGCGGCGGCGAACGAACCGGGCGGCGCTCAGGCGCTGCGCGTGTTGCCGATCCAGGACTCGTGCAGCCGCCCGTACACCCCGCCCTCCGCGACCAGCTCGTCGTGGGTGCCGACCTGGACGATCCGCCCCCGGTCGAACACGACCACGAGGTCCGCCGCCTCGGCGGTGGACAGGCGGTGGGCGATGCTCACCGTGGTGCGGCCCTCGGCGAGCTTGGTGAGCGCGTGGCCGAGCGCACGCTCGGTCTCGGGGTCGACCGCGGAGGTCGCCTCGTCGAGGATCAGCAGGCCGGGGTCCGCGAGCTGGGCGCGGGCGAGCGCGACGAGCTGGCGCTCACCCACCGACAGCGCGTCGCCCCGCTCCCCCACCCGGGTCTCGAGCCCGTCGGGGAGCCGCGCCACCCACCAGCCGAGGTCGAGGGAGTCGAACGCCGCGAGCACGTCGTCGTCGGTCGCCGTGGGGCGGCCCATCCGCACGTTCTCCACGATCGTCGTCTCGAACAGGAAGCCGTCCTGGGGCACGAGCCGGATGTGCTGCGCCCGGGAGTCGCGCGCGACGTCGCGCAGGTCGACGCCGCCGACGAGGAGGCGGCCCGAGGTCGGGTCGGCGAGCCGGCTGAGCAGCTTCGCCAGCGTGGTCTTGCCCGACCCGGTCTCGCCGACGATCGCGACGTTGATCCCCGCGGGCAGGTCGAGGTCGACGTCGTGCAGCACGGGACGACCGGGCAGGTACTCGAACCACACGTGCTCGAACCGCACCGGCAGCGCGCCCGGCGCGAGCTCGACGCCCGGTGAGGGCTCGACCACGTCCACCGGCTCGTCCAGCAGGTCGAGCACCTTGCGCCAGCCCGCGAGCGCGGTCTGGGTCTGGTCGAGGACCTCGCCGATCTCGGCGACGGGCTGCACGATCATGTTCGCGAGGAACACCACCGCGATGAGGCTCGCTGCCGACAGCCCCCAGCCGGGTCCCCACCACACGCCGACGCCGACCACCGCGGCGAGCGTGAGCCCGCTGAACACGTCGGAGACCGGGAACATGATGGCGAAGTAGAAGCGGGCGAGGATGTGCGCCCGGTACTGGCGGTCGATGGCCCGGTGCACCCGCCAGCGCGCGGCGGGCACGTTGGCGTAGGCCCGGATCGCCCGGATGCCGGTGACGGTCTCGCTGATCGTCGACATCGTCTCGGCGACGCTGGTGCGGTGGTCGTCGTAGGCGCGCAGCTGGCGCTTCTGCACGATCCGCAGGATCGGCACCACCGGGAGCAGCACGACGACGGTGACGAGTGCGAGCTGCCAGCTGTAGATCGCGATCACCGCGAGCGACACCGCGATCACCGTCGAGTTCACGATCCACGACACCGCGCCCCAGGAGGCGAACTGGGCGAGGGTCTCGATGTCGGAGGTGACGCGGGCGACGAGGGTGCCGCGACGGGACTCGTCGTGGTGCGCGAGCGACAGGCGGTGCACGTGGGAGAACGCCCGCGTGCGCAGTCCGTAGAGCACGTTCTCCGCGGTCACCATCAGCCGCATGTAGGTGAAGCGCGTGAGCACGGCGAGGCCGGTCATCGCGACGGTGGCGGCCACGCCGGTCCCGATGATGAAGCCCCAGCGCGGCTCGCCGTCGACGAAGCCGTGGCCGAGGATCTGCTGGATCGCGACCGGGATCACCATCCGGCCGAGCGCCATCACCAGCGCCATCGCCAGGCTGACCCCGAACCCGACCTTCAGCTCGGGCGTCGCCGCGATCCCGTCGCGCAGCACGGACAGCGCGCCGGTCCGCCGCGACCCGGTGTCCCCCCGGTCGTGTCCGCCGGTGGCCTGCTCGAGGTCCACCACGTCCTCGTCCTGCACCGCGGTCACCGGGACACCTCCCCCGCGTGGCCGCGGTCGTCCCCGCCGTCGAGGTCCCGGTCGATCGCGTCGTCGAGGTCGGCCTCGGCGGCGCGTGCCGCCACCTCGTCCGCCTCGTAGGCCGTGACGAGCGCGGCGTACTCGGGGTCGGCGAGCAGTTCCTCGTGCGTGCCGACGCCGTGCACCTCACCGCCCGAGAGGTGCACCACCCGGTCCGCGAGGCGGATGGTCGACAGCCGGTGCGCGACGACGACCATCGTCGTGTCACCGCCGCGGAGCCCGTCGAGGATCTCCGCCTCGATCACGGGGTCGACCGCGGAGGTCGCGTCGTCCAGCACCAGCACGCGGGGCCGCCCGACGAGCGCCCGGGCCAGCGCGACGCGCTGGCGCTGGCCGCCGGAGAGGGTCACCCCCCGCTCGCCGACCACCGTGTCGAGCCCCTCGGGGAGCTGGTCGACGAACCGCTCGGCGCGGGCCCGCCGCAGCGCCTCGCGCACCTCCACCCGGTCGACCGGACGGTCCATCGCGACGTTGTCGACCAGCGGCGCGGCGAACAGGAAGCTCTCCTGGAACGCGAGCGACACCGCGGCGTGGTGCTCCTCGGCGGAGAGCTCCTCGATCGGCACGCCGCCCAACCGGATCGTGCCGCGGTCCGGCCGGTCCAGGCCGACCAGCAGGTTCGCGAGGCTCGACTTGCCCGATCCCGTCGGACCGACGAGCGCGACGACCTCCCCGGGCGCCACCGAGAACGACACGTCGGACAGCACCGGCGTCGACCCGTAGGAGAACGACACCCCGTCCAGCTCGAGCGAGAGGGGCCCCTCCGGCAGCTTCGGCGGCCCCTCCGGGCGCGCCGGCTCGCTCGGCTCGGCGAGCAGGGCGTCGACCCGCCGCACCGACACCACCGAGCGGGGCATCGACTCGAACATGAACCCGACGATCCGCATCGGGAACGCGAGCCAGCCGAACAGCGCCACCGCCTGCACCAGCTGGCCGGGGGTCGTGGCCCCGGAGTCGATCCGCCACGCCCCCACGAGCAGTAGGGCGACGTTGCCCAGGTTCGGGAGCAGGTCGATCATCGGCTGGAACACCGCGGTGAGGCGCGCCATCACGAGGCGGTCGGTCCGCAGGCGGTCCGCGGCCTCGGCGAACCGGCGGTCCTCGAGCTCCTCCCGACCGAGGGTCTTCACCACCAGCGCCCCGTCGAAGCTCTCGTGTGCGATGGCCGACACCTCGCCGAGCCGTGCCTGCACCACGGCCGCCGGCTTGCTCACCCGGTTGGTGTAGTGGCGGCTGAGCGCGGCGAGCGTCGGGAACAACAGGACCGCCACCAGCGCGAACGCGGGGTCGGCGGCGAGCAGGCTCGAGATCGAGATGACGACGAGCGCGGCCACGCCGACCGAGAACGGCAGCGGCATCAGCAGGAGGGTGCCGGTCGTGACGTCGACGTCCGCGTGGGCGAGGAGCTCGCCGGTGGGGCGCCGCCGGTACGACCGCATCGGCATCCGCAGCAGGGTGTCGGCGACGTCGCGCCGCAGCGACGCCTGCATCCGGGCCTCGGTCAGTGAACCGAACCACCGCCGCAGCACGACCGACAGGCCACGCAGGACGGCGACCGCGAGGAGGGCGGCGACCGCCCACCAGACGGTCGAGGCCGGGACGCCGCCGGAGAAGCCGGGCTCGATCACCTCGTCGGTCACTCGGCCGAGGACGTAGGTGGCGCCGACGACGAGCGCCGACCACGAGACGCCGCCGACCAGCGACACCACGAACGGGCCGGGGTGCCGGCGGACGAAGCGCGCGATCAGTCGGACGCCCTCGCTCGTGGTCGCGCCGGACCCGGCGGGCTGCGTGGTCGTGGTCACGGGCTGGTCAACACCTCCGGCGGGGGAACTCGTCCGGGTCCGTGGCCCCCGGAGCGAGCGAGCCCGGGACCGCCGCCGTGGGCGGTCCCGGGCTCGACGGTCGGCGTGCGGCGGGTCAGACGGGGAGCTGGATGGACTTCGTCTCGAGGAACTCCTCGACGCCCCAGCGGCCACGCTCGCGCGTGTTGCCCGACTGCTTGTAGCCACCGAAGGGGGCCTGCGGGTTGAACGGCGCCCCGTTGATGTCCACCTGGCCGGTCCGCATGCGGCGGGCCACCGCCTTCGCGCGCTCGACGTCCGCGGACTGGACCGCGCCCGCCAGGCCGTACACGGTGCCGTTCGCGATGCGCACGGCGTCGTCGTCGTCCTCGTAGGTGAGGATCGACAGGACGGGGCCGAAGATCTCCTCCTGGGCGATCGTCATGTCGGGCGTGACCCCGGCGAAGATCGTCGGCTGCACGTAGAAGCCCTTGTCGAAGCCCTCGGGCGGCTCGGCACCGCCCATGAGCAGCTGCGCGCCCTCGTCGATGCCCTTCTGGATGTAGCCCCGGACCGTCTCGGCCTGCGAGCGGGAGACCATCGGGCCGAGCGAGTGGAAGATGTCCGGCTCGTCCGCGTGCGGGTCCACGAGCCGGACCTGAGAGGCCTCCGCCATGATCGCGTCGAGGAACTCCTGCTCGCGCGAGCGCGGCAGCAGGAGGCGGGTGAGCGCCGAGCAGGTCTGGCCCGAGTTCAGGAAGCAGCTGAACACCGCGCCCATCGCGACCGCGGTCGGGTCCGCGTCGTCGAGCACGACGTTGGCCGACTTGCCGCCGAGCTCGAGGCCGACCCGCTTGACGGTGTCCGCCGCGTCCTTCGACACCTGCGCACCGACCGGCCCGGAGCCGGTGAGGGACACCATGTCGATGTCGGGATGGCGGGCGAGCGCACCGCCGACCTCACCACCGGGGCCGGGCACCAGGTTGAACACGCCCGGCGGCAGCCCGACCTCGTCGATCACCTCGGCGAGGATGTACGCGTTGAGCGGCGTCAGGCTGGCCGGCTTGAGCACCACCGTGCACCCGGCGGCGAGGGCCGGACCGACCTTGCAGACGATCAGGTACAGCGGGTAGTTCCACGGCGTGATGGCGCCGACGACGCCGATCGGCTCACGCACGACGAGGCTGTTGCCGAGCTGGGTCTCCCACTCGAAGCCCTCGATGATCGAGGCGTAGTTCTCCCAGTCGCCGACGGCCAGGCCGGTCTGCACCATCTCGGCGAACGCCTTCGGGGAGCCGACCTCGCTCTGGATGGTCGTCGCGATGTCGGAGAACCGGGCGGTCAGCGCCGCTCCGATGTCGCGCAGGTACTTGGCACGCACGTCGACCGGGGTCTGGGACCACGTCTCGAAGGCCGTGCGGGCGGCGGCGACGGCCGTGTCGACGTCCTTCGCGCTCCCCTGGCGGACGCGGCCGACGACCTCCTCGGTGGCCGAGTCGATGACCTCGATGTCGCCGGGCCCACCCTCGGCGGGCTCGACCCACTTCCCGCCGATGTAGAGCTTGTCGTAGACCCTCATGCGTACCCCCTTGTCCGGCCGTCCGGGTGACTTGACCGTCGGGTCAAGTCGTGGTCGCAGCGTACCCCCGGCCGGGGACCCTGCGCCTCGCAGCACGGGCCGGGCGGCAGGACGGACCGGCCACGGTCGCCGCCGGTTCGGCGGAATGGAGGGCGATGGCCACGGGTACGATCCGCTCGTGGGAGCGGAGCCCCGGAGCGACGAACCCGACGACGAGGGTGATCCGTTCGAGGGAGTGGACCTCGACGAGGCCTTCGTGCAGGCGGCGCCGATCCGCGAGCCCACCGCCGCCGACCGGGCGAGGGCGGCACGGGAGGCGGAGCTGAGCCGGCTCCTTTCCGAAGACGCGTCGTGGGCGGCGCGGGACGCGCCGGGCGACTGGGAGGGGTGGCCGTCCGACCCGTGGGAGGAGGACGGGACGGGCCGCACCCGGCAGCGGCGGCGCCGGACCCTGCGGGTGCTGGCGGTGCTGATCCTCGTCGCGATGGTGTTCGTCTACGTCGTCGCCGATCTCGTCCGTCCCGCGTCCTCGGGCTCCCGGCGCGAGGACGGGGCCGCGACCGTCCAGCGTGACGCGGGCGCGCGAGGCGCGGAGCTCGAGGGGGCCGGGGCGACGGAGCCCGGCGGCGCCACGCTGCCGGAGACGTGGCAGGCCCCCGCCGACCAGGACCTCGCGGCCGTGCGGCCGGAGGACTGGCCGCCGGCGCCCCTGCAGCTCTCGGACCGCCCGCTCGGCGTGCCGGCGCCGGTGCCGGAGGGCGGCGGGCCGCACACCTTCGCGCTCCACCAGGCCGACGGCGTCACGCCCGTCGGGTGGGACCCCTGCCGCCCGATCACGTACGTGACGCGGCCGGGCACGCTGGCCGCCGCCGAGCGGCTGGTCGAGCAGGCGGTGGAGATGGTCTCGACCGCCACCGGGCTGCAGTTCATGGACCAGGGCAGGACCGACGAGGCGCCGAGCGAGGACCGCTCCTCCTACCAGCCCGAGCGCTACGGCGAGCGCTGGGCGCCGGTGCTCATCGCCTGGTCGGATGCCCGGGAGTCCCCGCGCCTCGGGCGGTCCCTGCAGGACGACCCGGGCGCGGACGTCGCCGGGTACGCCAGCACCCGCAGCGCCGGGTACTCGACCACCGACCCCGAGACGGGCCGGTCGGTCGCCGCCGGCAGCGTGCTGGTGAGCGGTTCGGTGGTCCTGGACGAGGAGGACCTCGCCCGGATGCTCGAGGAGCCGGACGGGTGGGCCCGGGCCCGCGCCGTCGTCGCGCACGAGCTCGGACACCTGGTGGGGCTGGGGCACGTCGACGATCCCGCGCAGCTGATGCACCCCCGCGCGCGCCCGTCGGTGACGGGCTTCGCCCCGGGCGACCTCGAGGGCCTCGCGCGGCTCGGCACGCTCGAGTGCTACCCAGGGATCTGAACGCGCCCGACAGGGTCCGAGCCCACCCGACGCACCCGTGCCGCACTCGCCACCCGTACCACCCGAGCACTCCGGGCCCGTGCCCGACCCCGGCGCCGCGTCCGACCCCGGCGCCGCGCCCGACCCGCCCGACGACCGACGTGGCGGCGCCCGGCCGCGCCGACGCCGCGGGTCGGTCGCCGCGCTCGCGGTCCTCGGGATCCTGGTCGTGGCCGGTGCGGCGCTCGTCGCATCCGGGTTGCTCGACGACGCCCTGCGCACCTCCACCCCGTCGACGACGGCCCCCACCACCAGCTCCGCCGCGCCGCCCAGCACCACGGTGACGACCCTCGAGGTCGAGGTCGAGCCGCAGCGGCCGGCCGGTTGGCCGCCACCGCCGACCGACACGAGCCCGGTGCCGCTCGGACGACCGGGTCCGGTGCCCGAGGGCGGCGGTCCGCACACCTTCGTCGCATACCAGCGCGACGGGGTCACCCCGGTCGGCTACGACCCCTGCCGGCCGGTCCGGTTCGTGACCCGGCCGGGCGGGCCGCCGGAGGGCCCCCGGCTGATCCGTGAGGCGGTCGAGCGCATCTCGGCCGCGACGGGGTTGCGCTTCGTCGACGAGGGCCCGACCGACGAGGGGCCCTCCGAGTCCCGGCGGCCCTACCAGCCCGAGCGCTACGGCGAGCGCTGGGCCCCGGTGCTCATCACGTGGTCGAACCCCGAGGAGTCACCCCAGCTCGCCCGGCCAGCGACGGGTGGGGCGCACGTGGACATCGCGGGGCACGCGGGCAGCACGAGCGTCGGGCTCAGCACCGTCGACCGCCGCACCGGTGAGACCACCGAGACCGGCCTGGTGTACGTGACGGGCTCGGTGACCCTCGACGAGGCGGTGCTCACCCGCGTCCTCGCGGAGCCCGACGGTCACGCACGGGCCAGGGCGATCATCCTCCACGAGCTCGCCCACCTGGTCGGGCTCGGCCACGTCGACGACCCCGCCCAGCTGATGCACCCCCAGGCCCGCCCGGAGGTGACGGAGCTCGGACCGGGCGACCTCGAGGGCCTCGCCCGGCTCGGCACGCTCGACTGCTTCCCCGAGATCTGAGCGGTCCCGCCGCCGCCCGCGCCACGGGCAACTTGTCTGCAACCTGTATGCTCGCATGCGTTCGTGTTCGAGCGGGTAGTGCCGCCGGGCGACCCGCGACCCGACAGAGACAGGTGGTCCAGATGGCGAAGATCAAGGTGCGGAACCCGGTCGTCGAGCTCGACGGCGACGAGATGACGCGGATCATCTGGGAGTTCATCAAGCAGCAGCTGATCCTGCCGTACCTCGACATCGACCTGAAGTACTACGACCTCTCGATCCAGTCCCGGGACGCCACCGACGACCAGATCACGATCGACGCGGCGAACGCCATCAAGGAGCACGGGGTCGGCGTGAAGTGCGCCACGATCACCCCCGACGAGGCGCGCGTCGAGGAGTTCGGCCTCAAGCAGATGTGGCGCTCGCCCAACGGCACGATCCGCAACATCCTCGGCGGCGTCGTGTTCCGTGAGCCGATCATCTGCTCCAACATCCCGCGGCTGGTGCCCGGGTGGACCAAGCCGATCGTGATCGGCCGCCACGCCCACGGCGACCAGTACCGCGCGACGGACTTCAAGGCGCCGTCGCCGGGGACGGTGACGATCACCTACACGCCGAGCGACGGCTCCGCGCCGATCGAGCACGAGGTCGTGCAGATCCCCGAGGGCGGCGGCGTCGTCATGGGCATGTACAACTTCAACGAGTCCATCAGGGACTTCGCCCGCGCCTCGTTCCGCTACGGGCTGGAGCGGAACTACCCGGTCTACCTGTCGACGAAGAACACGATCCTCAAGGCCTACGACGGCCAGTTCAAGGACATCTTCGAGGAGGTCTTCGAGGCCGAGTTCAAGGCCGAGTTCGAGGCGGCGGGGCTCACCTACGAGCACCGGCTGATCGACGACATGGTCGCCGCGGCGCTCAAGTGGGAGGGCGGCTACGTCTGGGCGTGCAAGAACTACGACGGTGACGTGCAGTCCGACATCGTCGCCCAGGGCTTCGGCTCGCTCGGGCTGATGACCTCCGTGCTGATGACCCCGGACGGCCGCACCGTCGAGGCCGAGGCGGCGCACGGCACCGTGACCCGCCACTACCGGGAGCACCAGAAGGGCAACCCGACCTCGACCAACCCGATCGCGTCGATCTTCGCCTGGACCCGCGGGCTCGCCCACCGCGGCAAGCTCGACGGGACGCCCGAGGTGACCAAGTTCGCGGAGACCCTCGAGTCGGTCTGCATCGAGACGGTCGAGTCCGGGAAGATGACCAAGGACCTGGCGCTGCTCGTCGGCAAGGACCAGCCGTGGCTGACCACGCAGGAGTTCCTCGCCACCCTCGACGAGAACCTCAAGGCCCGCATGGCCGACTCCTGACCCACCCCCCGTTTCGGGTTTCGTGATGCGAGCGTGCTGGGTTTCCAGCACGCTCGCATCGCGATTCGGGGCGCAGAGCAGCAGCACGGCGTGGTCGCCCGGTTCCAGCTGCGCCGTGCCGGCCTCCCTCCGCACGTGGCCCGCTACCTCCTCCCGGCCAAGGAGTGGGAGCAGGTCACGAGCGAGGTGTTCCGCCGTCGGGGCTCACCCCGCACCGAGGCACAGCGCCTCGTGGTCGCGGTGCTCGACTCGGGTCCCGGCGCGGCGCTGTCGCACCTGCCCGCCGCACGGTGGTGGGGGCTGACCGGCTGCTCCGCCCGCCCCGCGCACGTGGTGAGGACGAGCGCCAGCCGACGTCGATCCGAGTTGGCGGTCCTGCACCGCGTCAGCGCCCTACCGACGGAGTGGCTGACCCGACTCGACGACGTGCCGATCTGCCGACCCGAGCTCGTCGCCATGCAGCTGTTCGCCGTGTGCAGCGTCGAGCGCGCCGCTCGCCTCACCGACTCCCTGTGGTCGATGCGGCTCCTGTCGGGACCGTCGATCGAGCGGTTCCTGGACCACTACGGCGCCCGCGGTCGGAACGGGATCGCAGGGTTGCGCGAGTACCTCGCCGAGCGTGGGCCCGGATACGTGCCACCGGCATCGGGGCTCGAGGGCCGCGCCATGCGCCTGTTCGACGACGCGGGCATCGCGATGCGGCGGCAGGTCGACTCGGGTGGTGACGCCCGCTGGACGGGGCGGGTCGACTTCCGCCACGTCGAGCTTCCCGTGATCGTGGAGATCCAGAGCGAGCGGTACCACGCGGCGCTCTGCGACCGCGTCGCCGACGCCGCACGCCTCGAGGCCTTGCGACGAGCCGGCTACGAGGTCGTCGAGCTGACCGACGTCGACGTGTGGAGCCGCCCGAGGGAGTGCGTCGAACGGGTCCGCGCCGCGATGCGTCGGGCCCAACTCCGAGTTCCGTGATGCATGCGTGCTGGAGATCCAGCACGTGTGCATCGCAGAACGGGAGCGGCGCGGGGCGGGGGCGGGGGCGGGGTCAGGTGAGGGCGGCGACGGTGGCGTCGAGGCAGGCGGGGTCGACCGTCGCGGGCACGAGGATGAACTCGTCCACGCCGGCCGCCGCAGCGTCCTCGAGGGCCCGGTGCAGCGCGTCGACGTTCCACACCGGCGCGGCGTCGGCCATCGGGCCGGCGAACCCCTCGCCGAAGATGCGCAGGTACTCGTGGGTGAAGCCGCGCAGCGCCGCGCGGGGATCGTCGACCCCGAGCGCGTAGAAGCACCCGCTGGTCACCCGTGGCGCCTCGCTCCGGCCGGCGTCCTCCCACGCCCGGTGCGCGGCAGTGACGGCGTCGGCCATCTCGCGTGCGTCCGCGCCGATCGAGAACCCGGACACGCCGTCGGCCCAGCGCGCCGCGCGGGCGAGCGCCTTCGGGCCCATCGCCCCGGCCAGCAGCGGCGGCCCGCCCGGCTGCACGCACGGCGGCCCCACCGGATCCGCACCCTCGAACGGGGCCTCCCCGCTCCAGAGCCGACGGAGCTCGGCGACGCCGTCGTCGAGGCGCTGGTGACGCCCCGCCATCGTCGCACCCGCGGCGCGGTAGTCGTGCTCCCGGCCACCCACGCCCACACCGACGGTCAACCGACCGCCGCTGAGGACGTCCAGGGTGGCGACCTGCTTCGCCACCAGGGCGACCGGGTGGATCGGCAGCACCACCAGGTTGACGAACACCCGCACGCGCTCGGTCAGCGCGGCCGCCGCCGCGTTGGTGACGACCACCTCGGGGTTGTGGAACGTCCATCGCTCCCCACAGGAGATGCTCGAGAACGGCCCCTCGTCGATGCCCCTGCACCACTCGAGGGTCGTCTCCCGCGTGTAGCCGCGCGCCATCGTCGGCAGCGCGACGCCGACCTCCACGGCCTCAGCGGAGCTCGTAGCGGACCGGCAGGTGCTTCACGCCGCTCACGAAGTGGGTCGGCGACCACTCGGGCTCGCCGGCCAGCTCGATGTGGCGCGTCCGCTCGAGGAGCTTCACCAACATGGTCCGGATCTCCCGCCTCGCGACCTGGGCGCCGAGGCAGTAGTGCATGCCGAGCCCGAACGCGAGGTGCTTGTCGGCGTCGGGACGCCGGATGTCGAAGCGCATCGGGTCGACGAACACGTCCTCGTCGCGGTTGGCCGACGGGTACGAGGTCAGCACCACGTCGCCCTTCGGGATCGGGACCCCGCCGAGCTCGGTGTCCTCCTGCACCCACCGGAAGAAGCTGCGGACCGGGCTGGTCCAGCGGATCGCCTCCTCGGTGGCGTTGTGGGCGAGCTCCGGCTCGTCGCGCAACGCCTGGAGCTGGTCCGGGTGCCGCAGCAGCTGCTCGAGCCCGCCGGACAGCGCGTACGACGTGGTGTCGTGCCCTGCCGTGGCGACGATGATGTAGTACCAGAGCAGCTCCGTCTCGCCGAGCGGCTCGCCGTCGACGGTGCCGTTCGCGAGCACCGTCGCCAGGTCGTTGCGGGGGTTGGCCCGCCGGTCCTCGGTGAGCTCCGCGAAGTACTGCTGGAACGTGCCGATGGTCTCGGTGAGCATCTCCATCGGGTCGCTGAAGTCCCCCATGTACTCGGGGTCACCCGCGCCGAAGATGCCCTGGGTGAGCCGCAGCATCAGCGGCTCGTCCTCCTTGGGCACGCCGTAGATGCTCATGATCACGCGGATCGTGTACGGCACCGCGATGTCGCGCGCGAAGTCGCATTCGGGGCCGAGCTCGGCGAGCTTGTCGAGGTACTCGTCCGCGATCTGCTCCACCATCGGCTGCAGCTTCTTGACCGCCGCCGGCTTGAACCAGTCGTTGGTGACCTTGCGGTACTTGTCGTGCACCTCGCCGTGCAGGTGCACCAGCGTGCGGGGCAGCTCGAAGCCGAGCGCCTGGAGCAGCTGGTAGGTGCTGTCCGGGCCGGGGGCCGAGTACTCGGTGTTCCAGAAGATGTCGCTGCGCCGGGAGACCTCGAACACGTCCGCGTGGCGGGTGATCGCCCAGAACGGCGTCCAGCCCTCCTCCTCGACGCGCAGCACGGGAGCCTCGCGCCGGAGCTCGGCCGCGATCTCGTGCCACTGCTGCATGTCGCCGAAGGCCTCCGGGGTGATGAAGATCCGCCCCCGGGGGTCGGTGCTGGTGGAGATGGCCTGGTCGGTCACGAATGCCCCCTTTCCGGACGCTCAGTAGCGGCCGCGCAGCAACTGACCGTAGTGGTCGGCCTTGCCGAGGTCGGGCGCGCACTCGCGGCCGTCCCAGGCGACCCGGCCGTTGACCACCACCGCGCGCACCGCCCGGTCGTTGCGACGCACCAGCCGGTCGAGGTCCGGGAACCCCGGCATCGGCACCTCGTGGAGCTCGTCGAGCGAGTCGTCGAGGCCCTCCGGGTCGACCACCACGAGGTCCGCACGTCCACCCGCGCGCAGGCGGCCGGCGTCGATGCCGAGGTAGTCGGCGAGCTCGCCGGTGACCCGGTGCACCGCCCGGCCGATCGACATGAACTCGCGGCCCTCCCGCTGCGCGTCGGCGGCGAGCCGGAGCAGCTGCAGCGGGAAGTTGTAGAAGCCCATGTTGCGCAGGTGGGCGCCCGCGTCGGAGAAGCCGATGAGCACCTGCGGGTGCGCGGCGATCCACTCGAGCTCGTCCCGGCGGTCGTTCGCGATGACCGTGTGCCACCGCAGGTGGTTCCCGTGCTCCGCGATGAGGTCCATGAAGCAGTCGAGGGGGTCCACCCCGCGCTCGGCCGCGACCTCGGCGAAGGTCCGCCCGACGAGCCCGGGCTCGGGGGCGCCGACGATGCGGGCCTCGCGCAGGTCGCGGTGGTACACCCGGCCGCGCAGCTTGTCGGTCCACTGGGAGCGGAACCGGCGTCGCCACCCCGGCTCGGTCATGAGCTCGCCACGCACCGAGCGGTCCAGGTGCAGCACCTCGGTGCCCGCCCCGAGCTCCTCGATGATCGGGTTCTCGAGGCCGTCGATCCACATGTCGAACACGTTCGGCAGCGATTGCATCCGCAGGTCCGCACCGAGGGCGCGGCGGGCCACCCACAGGAACGCCCCGAGCGCCCGGTGCAGGCCGCGCACCGAGACCGTGTCGGCCATCGAGATCAGCATCGTCCGCAGCGGCGGGTGGCCGACCTTCGACGCGAGGGCGGCGAACAGCGCCAGGTTCCAGCGGGTCTGGATGTTGGGCACCGCCTGGAACACGGCGCCCCGGTCGCGCACGGGGCCGACGAGCGCGCGGTACTCGGACCAGCGGGCGAACACCGACGGCGTGGGCCGGCTGCGGTAGCGGGAGCCGTCGAGCTTGTCCCAGGGCAGCGTGTTGACCGACAGGCCCAGGTAGCCGGCGTCGAGGGCCTCGTCGACCATCCGCACCATGAGGTCCAGCTCGGCGGGGGTCGGCCGCTCGCGCTCGTCGACGGAGCGGCCGAAGCCCATCGCCCTCGCGCGGATCGCCGAGTGGCCGAGCAGCGACACCACGTTCGGTCCGAGCGGCAGGGTCGACAGGTGGTCGAGGTATCCGGCCGGCGAGTCCCAGTCGACGACCCGCTCGAGCAGCGGGAGCACGCCGTCGCGGGGCACCCCCTCGACGCGGCAGAACATGTCGGCGAGGTCCTCGGGCTCGCCGACCGCGAACGACAGGCCGCACGACCCGACGAGCACGGTCGTCACGCCGTGGCGCAGCGACTCCGACAGCGACGGGGCGAACTCCAGCTCCGCGTCGTAGTGGGTGTGGATGTCGACGAACCCCGGGGTCACCCAGCAGCCGGTGGCGTCGATCTCGACGGTGTCCGGCGGCACCTCCCGGACCTCGCCGATCCGCTCCACCCGGTCGTCCACGACGAGCACGTCCGCGCGCCGCCCCGGGCCGCCGTCCCCGTCGAAGACCGTCCCGCCTCTCAACAGCGTCGCCATCCGCCCATTCTGCAGGCTCCCGTCGCCGCGGTCCCACCGGGCCCGGCCCCACCGGAGGTTCCCGCGGTCGCTCAGCCGGTCGGGCGCCCGGCGCCCGCGACCGCACGCGCGACCCGGGCCAGCTCCCGGGCCCGGCGGAGCGGTTCGGGGGTCCGGGCTCGAGCGGAGGTCCGCAGCACCACCTGCGCGGCGACGTCGGGATCGGTGCGCCACCCCGCGTGGGCGACCACCGGCCGCGCGCCGACCCGCGTGCAGACCCACCTCGCCACGGGACCCTCGGGACCGTGGACCACCTCCGAGGGGCCGCGCCCGGCACATCGCGGCACGGGTGCGTCCCGGCGGGTGAGCAGGCGGTGGGTGACCCCGACCGAGGGCAGGTCGAGGAGCCAGCCGAGGTGGACCGCCAGCCCGCACCGCAGCGGGTGGTCGCGGCCCGTCGCGTCGAGCACGAGCACGTCGACCGCAGGACCGCCGTCGATCACCGTGGCCAGCGCCTCGACGGTCATCCGGCCCTCCCGGTGGGCGAGCAGGCCGGGCCGGTAGGGGCCACCCGCGCGGCCCCGCACGACCGCGGTGCGCAGCGGCCGTCCGTCCTCGGCGACCACCGCGGCGCCCACCCACGCCCGGTCGCCCTCGGCGCCGGGGCCCGCCTCGCCGCGGGCGAACGCGACGAACGCCGCGGCGGCGACCAGCGGCCGATCGGGTGGCGCCCACGGCGGGGGGTCGAGCGAGCCCACCTCCTCCTGCTCGCGCTGCAGCGACCCGACGTCGGGCCAGGTGGGTGGCACCGCGGCAGTCCCCACGGGCCTCCGTCAGGTGGCCGCGACGTCGCGGCGGGCGAACCCGGCGACCCCGGCGGCGAGGAGCGCCGCGGCCACCAGCACGAGCACGGCCAGCGGCAGCGCGTCGAACGGTTCGGCGGGCATGCCGGGTGAGTGCTCGAGCGGGGAGATCCGGCGCACCCAGCCCGGGAGGCGCAGCAGGTCGCCGAAGAGCCCGACCGCGACGACCAGCGCGACGACGGCCCACACGGCCGACGACCAGGCGGGGCGCAGGCCCCACAGCGCGACCGCTGCCCCCACGACCACGAGCACGGCGGGCAGGTGCGCCAGCGACGCGCCGACCGACGACAGGACGCGGCCCGGTTCGTCGAGCGCGACCGCGAGCCCGACCCCGGTGCCGAGCCCGGACGCCGCGAGGAGCAGCGCGGTGCCGACGACGGTCACCCACAGCTGGCTGGCCATCCACGTCGGCCGCGGGAGCGGTCCCCCGAGGAGGAGGTCGGCGCGACCGGTCCGCTCCTCGGTGCGCATGCGGAGCACCGACGAGACGGCGTAGCCCGCGGCGAGCATGGCGCCGAGGAACAGGGTGTACGAGACGAAGGAGTCGACCAGCGGCGCCTCCCCCGACAGGTCGACGAAGTCCTGCAGCTCCGGGTTGTCCTCGAACATCTGCTCGACGTCCTGGCCGACCGAGCCGTACACGGCGCCGAGCAGCGCGAGCCCGATCGACCAGCCCGCCAGCTGCCCCCGCTGCAGGCGGAAGGCGAGGCCACCGCGGGGCGTGAGCGTCGCGGCGGCACGCGCCCGCCCCAGTCGCTGCGGGAGCATCCCGGCGCCGAGGTCCCGGTGCTCGGAGAGGACGGCGGCGACGACGAACGACCCGACCACCGCGACGACCGAGAGGCCGAGCACCCACCACCGCTCGCCCGCGTAGGCGCGGAGCTGGTGGGTCCAGCCGAGCGGCGACAGCCACGACAGCGTGCCGTCACCCAGGTCGCCCGCCATGCGCACGACGTACGCGGTGCCGAGCACCACCAGTGACAGGCCGATCGTGGCCCGCCCGCTGGAGGTGAGCTGGGCGGCCACGGCGCCGATCCCGGTGAAGACGATCCCGCAGGCGGCGAACGACGCGGCGAACGCGACGGACCCGATCGGGTCGAACCCGGCCGCCACGACCGCCACCCAGGAGAGGAGCCCGGTGGCCAGGTTCGCGCCGCACACCACCACCAGGGCCGCCACGGACGGCGCGTGCCGGCCGACCACGGTCGAGCGGACGAGGTCGAGCCGCTCGCTCTCCTCCTCGCTGCGGGTGTGCCGGGTGACCAGCAGCACGCTCATCACCGCGCACGCGAGCGCGACCCACAGGGTGGTCTCGTTGACGAGCACCGCGCCGGGGTCGGGCCGGTCGTCCAGGCCGAGGCCCGGTCCGCCGATCGCGGTGAAGGTCGGGTTGTCCTGCATCAGCCGGGCGTACGCGGCGGCGTCCTCCGGCGTCGGGTACAGGTCCATGATGCTGATCGCCGAGAAGAGGACGAGCGCGACGATCGCGCCGATCCACACCGGGAGGCGCACCCGGTCGAGCCGGAGCACGTGGCGGACGAGGACGCCGGTGCCCACCAGGGTGCCGCCGGCGGCGGGGCGGGCGGGACGCACCGCCGCCCGCGGGCGTTCGGCGTGCGAGGTCCCGGCCGGGCCCACGGCCGCGCGGTCGTCGAGGGCCGCCGGCTCGCTCACGGGTCGTCCGGTGCGTCCGGCGCGGTCGCGGCCAGGTCGTCCCCGTAGTGGCGCAGGAACAGCTCCTCGAGCGTGGGCGGGTTGCTCGTGAGGGACCGCACCCCGAACTCGGTGAGGTGGCGCAGCACGGCGCCGAGCTCGTCGCCGTCCACGTCGAAGCTGACCCGGCCGTCCTCCCGCGCGACGTCGTGCACCCCCGGGTGCTCCTCGAGGCCGGTGACGGGACGGTCGGTCGACACCGAGATCGTCGTGCGCGTCAGGTGGCGGAGCTCCGAGAGGGAGCCGCTCTGCACGGTGCGGCCGAGCCGGATGATGCTCACCCGGTCGCACAGTCGCTCGACCTCGGCGAGGATGTGGCTCGACAGCAGCACGGTGCGCCCCTCGCCCGCGAGGGCCAGGACCTCCTCCTGGAAGGTGGCCTCCATGAGCGGGTCGAGCCCGGCGGTGGGTTCGTCGAGCACGTACAGCTCCGCGTCGGAGGCGAGCGCCGCGACCAGCGCCACCTTCTGGCGGTTGCCCTTCGAGTAGGTGCGCGCCTTGCGGCGCGGGTCGAGGCGGAACCGCTCGAGCAGCTCGTCCCGCCGCCGCTCGTCGAGCCCGCCGCGCAGCCGGCCGAGCAGGTCGATGACCTCACCGCCGGTCAGGTTCGGCCACAGGTTCACGTCGCCGGGCACGTACGCGATCCGGCGGTGGAGCTGCACGGCGTCGTGCCACGGGTCCCCGCCGAGCAGCGTGACCGATCCGCGGTCGGGACGGAGCAGGCCGAGCAGGATCCGGATCGTCACGGTCTTGCCGGCACCGTTGGGGCCGAGGAACCCGTGCACCTCGCCGGTGCGCACCTCGAGGTCGAGGCCGTCGAGGGCGGTGGTGGGACCGAACGTCTTGACCAGCCCCGACACCTCGATCGCCGATCCCATTCGCGCGACCGTATCGTGCGCCGCGCGCTCGGCGTCGGCCATCGACGGGCACGTGGACGGGCCGCGCCGGCGTCCCGGCGGTAACGTCCGGCCGTTCCACGGAGCTCGCATGGCCAGCGTCACCTTCGATCACGTCTCCAAGCACTTCGGCGAGGTCGTCGCCGTCGACGACCTGTCCCTCGAGGTGGAGGACCGGGAGTTCCTCGTGCTGCTCGGGCCCTCGGGGTGCGGCAAGTCCACCGCGCTGAGGATGATCGCCGGCCTCGACGAGCCGACCAGCGGGCGGGTGCTGATCGGCGACGAGGTGGTCAACGGGGTCGACCCCCGCGACCGCGACGTGGCGATGGTGTTCCAGAGCTACGCGCTCTACCCGCACATGACGGTGTTCAAGAACATCGAGGCACCCCTGCTGACCCGCCCGATGGCGGTCGACGGGGGCCCGCGGCGGAAGCTCGACCGGCAGGAGCGCGCCCGGCGCGTGGAGGAGGCCGCGAGGGTGCTGGGGCTCGAGGAGTACCTCGGCCGCAAGCCCGGCGAGCTCTCCGGCGGGCAGCGCCAGCGGGTCGCCCTCGCGCGCTCGATCGTGCGGCGCCCGCGTGTGTTCCTCATGGACGAGCCGCTGTCCAACCTCGACGCGAAGCTCCGCACCCAGACGCGGCTGGAGCTCGTCGAGCTGTGGCGGCGGCTCGAGACGACCTTCGTGTACGTCACCCACGACCAGGTCGAGGCGATGACGATGGCGACGCGCATCGCCGTCGTCGCGAACGGGCGGCTGCACCAGGTCGGCCGTCCCCAGGACGTCTACCGCTGGCCCGCGAACCTGTTCGTCGCCCGGTTCATCGGCAGCCCGCCGATGAACACCCTCGAAGCGGTGGTCGGCTCCGAGGACGGGCGCCCGGTGGCGCACGTGGGTGGGGCACGGCTGGCGCTGCCGACCGACGCGCCGGTGCAGCGCGACCAGAAGGTGGTCGTCGGGGTGCGTGCGGAGCACCTGCGACCGGACCCCGACGGCCCGCTGCGCGCCGAGGTGCGCGCGGTCGAGGTGCTCGGCCACGAGCAGCACGTCGTGTGCGACGTCGGCGACGACCGGGTCGTCGTGCGCGCCTCGAGCGACGACCCCCACCTCGACCTCGGCGCGACCCTGTCGCTGCGCGCGGACCCCGAGCACCTGCGACTGTTCGACCTCGCCACAGGGGAGCGCCTGGCGGGCGGGGAGCCGAAGGGATGAGCGAGGCGGCCCCGCGGCGCCGCCGCCAGTCCGCGGCCAGGGAGGCGTTGTTCGGCTACGCGCTCCTCCTGCCCGGTCTCGCGCTGCTCGCGGCGTTCGCCTACTACCCGCTGTACCGGCTCGTGCGGTTCGCCCTCTACCGGCCCAACCGGTTCGGCACCGGCGAGACCTACGTCGGCCTGTCCAACGTCACCGACGTGCTCGGCGGGCAGGAGTTCCGCGACGGGCTGTGGATCACCGTGAAGTACCTGATCTACACGGTGCCGACCGGGCTGGTCCTCGGCCTGCTGCTCGCGCTCGCCGCGCACCGGAAGCTCAAGGGCATCAAGATCTTCCAGGGGATCTTCTCCTCGACCGTCGCGACCTCGGTGGCGGTGGCGTCGGTGGTGTTCTTCGGCCTGGTCAACCCGAAGGTCGGCAAGTTCGGCAACGTCGCCTTCATCGACCTCTCCCGGAGCGAGAGCGCGCTGCGCGGCGTGGCGCTCACGTCGATCTGGCAGAACATCGGGCTCACGTTCGTGATCGTGCTGGCCGGTCTGCAGGCGATCCCCGACCAGCTGCGCGAGGCCGCGCTGCTGGACGGCTTCGGCCCGGTCCGCCGGCTGTTCCGGGTGACGCTCCCGCTGCTGTCGCCCACGCTGATGTTCCTCGTCGTGGTGCTGATGATCTTCGGGTTCCAGGCGTTCGCCCCCATCGAGCTGCTGACCCAGGGAGGCCCCGCGGGCAGCACCGAGACGCTCGTGTTCAAGATCTTCCGGCGCCAGGACCCCGGCCAGATCAGCGAGGGCTCGGTGATGGCGCTCGGCCTGTTCGCGCTCACCTTCGTCGTGACCCTCGCGCAGCTCACGATCCTCAACCGGCGGGTGCACTATGGCGACTGACGAGCTCGTCGACGCCGTCGGCGCCGACCTCCCCCGGGCGCAGGGCCCCGCCGTCGCCGAGGGCGCGCGCCGACGGCTCGTGCTGTCGCAGCTCGGCTGGTACGTGCTGCTCAGCGTGCTGTCGCTGCTCGTGCTCTTCCCGATCTGGATGACGATCGTCCGGGCGGTCTCCGAGCCGTTCGTCTACATCCAGGAGGGCCAGCCGCTGTACCCGATCGCGGTCGACTGGGGGGTGTTCGGCACCGCGTGGGCCGACGGCGACCTCGGCCGCTCGCTGCTGCTGAGCCTCGCGGTGACCGCGGTGATCACGGTGGCCCAGGTCGTCACCTCGGTGCTCGCGGCGTACTCGTTCGCGTTCGTGCGCTTCCCGTTCAAGAACGCGCTGTTCGTGCTCGTGGTCGCCACCCTGCTGCTGCCGATCGAGGTCACCCTGGTCGCGAACGTGCGGACCATCCGAGAGCTCGGATGGCTCGACTCGGTGCAGGGCCTGAGCGCGCCGTTCCTCGCGTCGGCGTTCGGCATCTTCCTCGTGCGACAGGGATTCCTCGGCGTGCCGAGCGAGCTGCGCGACGCGGCGCGCCTCGACGGGTTCGGGCACCTCGGGTTCCTGACCCGGGTGGCCATCCCGGTCAACCGGCCGATCATCGCGTCGTTCACGCTCATCACCGCCCTGACCGCGTGGAACCAGTACCTCTGGCCGCGGGCGGTGACGACCAGCGAGCAGTGGGAGACGATCCAGGTGACGTTGCGCTCGGTGTCGGTCCAGAACCCCGAGCGCCTCAACGTCGGCGTCGCCGCGGCGATCCTGGCGTCGCTGCCGATCCTCGCCATGCTCGTCGTGTTCCAGAAGCAGATCATCCGTGGCCTCACCGCCGGCGCGGTGAAGGGCTGAGCGCAGGAGGCAACCCATGGTTCGACGACGTCGGCTCACCGTGACGGTGCTCGCGACGCTGGCGCTGCTCGCGGGCGCGTGCGGCGGCGGCAGCGACGACGGCTCCGGGGGCGACGGCACGAACGAGGCCGCGTGCCCGGTGGACGCCCTCGACGACGTCACCGAACCGGTCGAGATCACCGTCTGGCACAGCATGATCGCCCTGCCGGCACGGGTGCTCGACTCGCTCGTCGAGGAGTACAACGCCTCGCAGGACAAGGTCGTGGTGCGGGCCGAGAACCAGGGCATCTCCCCCGCGGAGCTGCACCGCAAGGTGGACCAGGCGCTGCCGGACCGGTCGCTGCCGGCGATCGTCGTGCCGGACGACACCAAGACCCGCTTCATCGCGGACTCGGGCCTGTTCGTGCCGGCGTCGGCCTGCTTCGAGGCGGACGAGTCCTCGCAGGAGATGCTGGAGGACCTCCTGCCGATCGCCACCGCCTCGTACACCATCGACGGCGAGCTGTGGCCGGCGTCGTTCTCGACCTACACCGCGCTGGTCTTCTACAACCGGGCGCACTTCGAGGCCGCGGGACTCGACCCGGACGCCCCGCCGGCGACGATCACCGAGATGATCGAGCTCGCCCGGCGGATCAAGGAGGCCGGGGTGCCCGGCGTCGAGCGGCCGATCGTGATGCACACCCAGCCGTTCCTCCTCGAGTGGTGGCTGTCGGGGGTCGGCCAGGAGCTCGTGGACGAGGAGAACGGGCGCAGCGGCCGGCTCGCCACCGAGTCGAGGTTCGACAACGAGGTCACCCGCTCGATCCTCACCGAGCTGCAGGAGGCCAAGGCCGAGGGGCTGATCGACGTGGTGCCCGGCACCGAGGGTCAGGCCGACCACCTCCTCGCCATGGCCGGCCAGAAGTCGTCGATGGTCATGGAGTCGTCCTCCGCGACCTCCACGGTCGCCGGCGTCATCGAGGGCACGATCAGCGCGGAGGACCTGAGCGAGGAGCTCGGCGTCGACATCCCCGCGGGCCTGAAGCTCGACCTGGACATCGGCGCGGGTCCCTTCCCCGGCGTCGAGGCCGCGGGTCGCGGCCAGGTCGGCGGCAGCGTCTGGTACATCGCCGACACGGTCCCCGACGCCGAGAAGGCGGCCGCGTGGGACTTCCTGAAGTTCCTGAACAGCCCCGAGGCCCAGGTGCGCTGGGGGACGGACGGCTCCGTCGCGCCGGTGCTGTCCTCGGCGAAGGACGACCCGGAGCTGCAGGAGGCCTGGGGCGCGTCGCTCGGCGGCCGCTGGGCGAAGATCGCCTACGACGTGCTCGCCGGGATCGACACCGACTTCCCGGGCCCGGTGATCGGCCCGTACGACGAGGTGCGCCGCGCCATCCAGAAGTGCATGGACCGGGTGCTGCTCAACGACGAGCCGGTCGGCCCCGCGGTCGAGGACGCGGACCGCGAGATCACCCGGGCGCTCGAGCGCTACGCCGCGGACGTCGGGGGCTGAGGCCCCCGGTCCGCCCGGCATGCCTCACCCTCCAGCTCCGGTGGAGGGTGAGGGATGAACGGCGTTCGGAAGAAAGTGCGGCCCGATCCGGCCCGCACCCGTTGCATCGTCACACCGCATCGTTAGGGTGACCGGAACGCTCCCCGTTCGGGGAGGCCGCGCGTCGGAGGACGACAAGAGGAGAGGTGACCCTGGTGACGAGACCGTTCGCGAAGGACCGACCTGTACGACGGCGCATCGCCGCGATGACGGTGGTCGCGATGCTGGCGACCACGCTGGTGACGCTGTTCGCCCCGGCGACGGCGTCGGCGGCGACGTCGACGTTGACGTTCCGCGAGGGCGTCAGCGGCTACGCCGGAACCGCCGACACGACGCTGTTCGAGGCCACCCCGGACACGAACGCCGGCGGCGACGACGGCACGTCCGTGTTCGGCGAGATCGACAACGTGGACGGCGAGCGGGAGCGGGCGCTGGTGCGCTTCGACCTGTCCGACGTGCCCGCCAACGGCACGGTCACCTCCGCGAAGGTGACCTTCACCAGCGCGGACCCGGGCGACCAGGTCGTCGCCCACGAGGTGCTCGAGGACTGGGACGAGGCGGAGGCGACGTGGAACCAGGCCGCCGCGGGCACCCCGTGGAGCACCCCCGGAGGCGAGCTCGGCGCGGCGATCAGCGACCCCGTGGCCGTCGGTGCCCCCGGCGAGCCGGTCGAGGTCGTGCTCGACACGGCCACCGTGCAGGGTTGGGTGGACGATCCGGCCACGAACTTCGGCTTCGCGCTCGTGTCGACGGGGCACGCGGACACCGCGCACCTCTACACCAGCGAACGGGGGACCGAGGAGCAGCGCCCGGTCTTCGAGATCGTGGTCGAGGTGCCCGACCCGGTGGTCGTCACCACGGCCTCGCCGCTGCCCGGCGGCACCGTGGGCGAGGCCTACCCGGCGACGCAGCTCCAGGCCACCGGCGGCGTGGGTGACTACACCTGGACGGTCACCGACGGCGCTCTGCCCGGCGGGTTGAGCCTGTCGCCCACGGGCGTCCTCAGCGGCACTCCGACCGAGGACGGCACGTTCGACTTCGAGGTGACCGCCACCGACGAGGACGGTTCGAGCGGCAGCGCGGAGCTCTCGCTGACGATCGCCCCGGCGGCGGCCGCCGGCGGTGGTGTGTTCCGTGGGATCACGCCGAACCGGGTGTTGGACACCCGCACCTCGGGTCCGTGCGTGTCCGGCGGCGCGGGCCGTGAGGTCACGGTGGCACCGTCGGCTGGTGTGCCGGCCGACGCGACCGCGGTGGCGCTGAACGTGACGGTGATCTCGCCGGGCTCGCAGGGCTACCTGACGGTGTACCCGACCGGCTCCCCCCGGCCGACCGCATCCAACCTGAACTACACCAAGGGCCAGGTCGTGCCGAACCTCGTCACGACCAAGGTGGGCACCGGCGGCAAGATCACCGTGTTCGCCTCCGGCGGCTGCCCGAACGTCGCGGTGGACGTCACCGGCTACTACACCGCCGGCGCCCCCGCTGCGGGTGGCTTCGTGGGCCTCACCCCGAACCGCGTCCTCGACACCCGCCGCGCCGGGCAGGGCCCCTGCATCGCCGGCGCCCGCAACGTCACGGTCGCACCCAGCACGGGTGTCCCCGCTGACGCGGCCGCCGTCGCGCTCAACGTGACCGTCGTGCAGCCCGCATCACCCGGGTACGCCACCGTGTACCCGGCCGGCAACCCGCGGCCCACGGCGTCGAACCTCAACTACACCAAGGGCCAGGTCGTGCCGAACCACGTGACCGCGAAGGTCGGCACCGGCGGCAACATCACCGTGTTCACCTCCGGCGGCTGCCCCCACGTCATCGTCGACGTCGCCGGCTACTACACCACCGGCGTGCCCGGTGAGGGCGGCTTCGTCGGCGTGAACCCGAGCCGGGTGCTCGACACCCGCCGCGCCGGGCAGGGCCCCTGCATCGCAGGCGCCCGCAACGTCACCGTCGCCCCCACCGCGGGGGTGCCCGCCAACGCCGCAGCAGCCGTGCTGAACGTGACCATCGTCGAGCCCGCATCGCCCGGGTACGCCACCGTGTACCCCCAGGGCGTGCCACGACCGACGGCATCGAACCTCAACTACTCCAAGGGCCAGGTGGTCCCGAACGCGGTGATCACCGGCGTGAACGGTGGCCAGGTCACCGTGTTCACCTCCGGTGGCTGCCCCCACGTCGTGGTCGACGTGGTCGGCTACCACGTGGGGACCTGACCCCGTAGCAGGACCGAGGTCGGCGAGGGCCACCCCGTTCGGGGTGGCCCTCGCCGCGTCTCGCCGGCACGCGCGCCGGCCGCGAGGCGACAATGGCGCCCATGACGACGAGGGATGACCACTGGTTGGAGCGCGCGGCGCGGCTGGAGTCGGTGCTCACCGACACCGCGCTCGAGGACCGGGTGGAGATGGTGCTGAGCAGGACCGGGGTCGACCGCTATCGGGCCGCGGCGGTGGACGGCGCCGTCGAGTTCGCGCGGGAGCACGCAGCGGGCCGCCCCGAGTACGTCGTCCTCGCCAGCAGCGGCCGGAACCCGCTCGAGCGCCAGGCGACCGACCACCTGACCGGCCACGAGCTGGAGCGAGCTCGGCGGTTCCCCCACCGCGCCGAGAACTCGTACCCACACGCGTTCGAGTCGATCGCGCAGTTCTTCGACTCGCCACACGCCCCCGACCTGCTGGCCGTCCACACCGCGGCCCACCACACCGATGGGTACCTCGGCCAGCACGGCTCCCCGGGCGTGGTCCAGGCGCGGGCGCCGTTCCTCGCCGCGGGCGCCGGCGTGCGGTCGCTCGGCGTGGTGGACCGCTCGACCCGCGTGGTCGACATCGCTCCGACGATCGCCGCGCTGTTGGGGCTGGAGCCGCACCCCGCCGGCGTCGGCCCGACCGGCGAGCCGGACGCCTCAGCGCTGCTGCGACGCCAGGACGGCGAGCCCGAGCTGGAGCTGCTCGACGGCAGCACCGCCGAGCACGTCGTGGTGTTCCTCCTCGACGGCTGCAACGCCAACCTGCTGCTCGACGTGATCGAACGCGGCGAGGCCCCGAACCTGACCGGACTCTTGGAGCGGGGCACCGCGTACCGGCACGGCGCGATGGCGTCGCTGCCGACGGCGACGCTGGCGAACCACACCACGGCGCTGACCGGCGTCCACCCGGGCCACAGCGGCGTGCTGCACAACACCTGGGTGGACCGGGCCGACGGGTCCTCACCGGACCTGCTCGCGATGGACCAGATGTTCTGGGCGGCGCGCCACCTCTCACCCGAGGTCGAGACGCTGTTCCAGGCGGTGGAGCGCTGCCGGCCCGGGGCGTTCACCAGCGCCACCTTCGAGTTCTGCGACGCCGGGGCGTCGTTCTCGAGCTTCGGGCTCATCCGAGGCGGCGGCTCGTCCGCGGCCGACCTGCCCTCGGGCGACGAGGTGCGGCACCTGGACCGGTCGGCCGCCGAGTCGTCGGGCGCGTACGCGTTCATGTCCAGCGTCGATCACGTGAGCGCGACGCACACGATCGAGTGCTGGGAGCGTGCGCACGGCAACGAGCTCCCGGTGCTCAGCTGGTGCAGCCTCGCGGTCACCGACGAGGCCGGCCACGAGAGCGGCCCGCACGGCGACCTCGCCCGGGCCGCGGTGCGCGACTCCGACGGCCGCATCGGCGAGGTCCTCGCCGCGGTGGAGCGTGCCGGGGTGCTGGACCGCACCGCCGTGCTGGTGATCGGCGACCACGGCATGGAGCAGAACGACCCCGAGGTCGCGGCGCCGTGGGACGAGGACCTCGCGGCGAGCGGCGTCGCCCACCGCGAGGTCGGCGGCGGACTGATCTACTTCGAGGGCTGAGCCACCCCGGGCGGCCGGGCTACCTCGACGGCGGGGCGTCCGGCACCCAGTTGCCGTGGAAGCCGACGGGGATCCGGTTCGGCAGCTCGACCACGGCGACCGGGCCCTCCCCCGGGGCCGATGCGTCGAGCACGACGAGCTCGCCCAGGCCGGTCGACTCGTTCTGCACGAGCGCCATGAGCCAGCCGTCGTCCTCGGCGGCGTCCACCGAGCGGGGCACCATCACCCACTCCCCCGCGCGCCGCCCGTCGCCGGGGTCGACGAGCTCGACGTCACCGGTGCGGGCGTCGATGCGCACCAGCCGTCCCACGAACTCGTTGCCGGTCTCCTCGGGCGCCACCTCCCCCGCATACCCCCAGCGGTGCGGGCGTCCGACGACACGCTCATCGACGCGGGGGAACTCCATCGGCACGTCCGACAGCTGCTCCTCGGAGACCGTGCCGGTCGCGGTGTCGATCGTGAACCGCCACAGCATCGGCGGCCCCTCGTCCGGGCCGAGGCGCTGCCGATCGAACATCTTCGGGTGGCGCACCGCGTCGATGACCACCCGGTCGCCGTCGTCGTGGGCGTTGAGCGGGTGGAACACGAAGCAGGGTGACACCTCGAACCAGCGCACCTCGGAGCCCGATCCCCCCAGCGGCAACAGCCCAAGCCGCGCCGGCCGCGAATCGTTCCACACGTACGGCAGGATGGCGCCGCCCATCGCGACCTCCAGGTCGAAGTCGACCGGCAGGTCGTAGACGACCATCCAGCGCTCGGTGATCGAGCAGTCGTGCACCATCGGGCCGTGGTCGACCTCGATCTGCTCGACCTTGCGCACGCGGGCGTCGGGACCGACGACCACGTACTGCAGGTAGGGCAACTCCCAGTAGTAGGCGATGCCGTGGAGCTCGCCGGTTGCGGGGTCCACCTTCGGGTGGGCGGTGAACCCGTTCGGCAGGGTCCCTCCGAAGCTCGAGTGCTCGACGGTGTCGAGCTCGTAGGACAGCTCCACCGGGCGGGCACCGGCCTCGACGAGCGCGAAGGTCCGTCCGTCGAGCCCGATCACGTTGGTGTTCACGTTGTCGCGCGCGCCGTGGCGCTCACCCGGCGCGGGCGGTTCTCCGAGGGCCTCGCTCACCGGCGTGGAGCGCACCCAGCGGGCCCGGTACCACTCCGCCCGACCGTCGCGCAGGCGCACCCCGTGCACCATGCCGTCGCCGGTGAACCAGTGGTAGGTGGCCGGGTCCACCGAACCCATCGGGTTGGGCCCGTTGCGGAGGTACCGGCCCTCCAGCTCCACGGGGAGCGTCCCCCTCACCGTGAGGTCGACCGCGGCCGCCTCGGCCTCCAGCGGGGCGTACGGCCCCGAGAGCCACTTGTTCGTCTCCACCACGCTCATCGCGCCTCCCCTGCTCGTGTGCGTGCGGTGCGGGTGGTGCCTGACGTGCGCCGTGCTCACATCACACCGTTATGGCATAACACCGTCATGTAGGATCGTCAACCATGGAACGCGTCCGATCGTCGGATCCCGCCGAGGCGCTCCTCGAGGCCGCGGCGGCGGTGCTGGACGAGGAGGGGCGCGACGCGGTCACCGCGCGGCGCCTGGGCCGCGAGATCGGCGCGTCCAGCATGGCGGTGTACACGTACTTCGGCAGCATGGACGAGCTGCTCGCGGCCGTCTGGCGCAAGGGTTTCAAGGACCTCACCGCCGCCCTCCGCTCGGTGGTCACGACCAAGGACCCCGTCGCCGACTGGGTGGTGCAGGGCTGGTGCTACCGCGACTTCGCGCTGCGCAACCCGCACCTGTACCGCGTGATGTTCAACGACGGCCTGGTGCGCATCAACCAGGGGAGCCGCGCCGACCGGGAGGTGGCCCTGGGCTCGTTCGAGGCGCTGCTCGAGCTCATCCAGCGCTGCGTCGACGCCGGCCGCTGGTCCGTCGACGACGTCTTCCTCGCGGGTGAGGTCGTGTGGGTCGCCACCCACGGCCACTGCTCGGTCGAGATGACGGGCTACTTCGAGGCCGTGCGCCGGGACCCGCACCGGCTCTACACCCAGGTCATCCGATCGCTCGCCCTCGGCTTCGACGACGACCCCCAGCTGCTGCGCCGGTCCCTCGACGCCGCCGCGCGGCGCACCCGCCGCCTGCGCGACGGGACCTGACTCAGCGCCAGCCGACCTTCTTCATCACCCGCAGCGCGGTCGTCATCACCTCGGCGAAGCCCTTGTCGCCCAGCGAGCTGATGGGCGGGGCGAGGTTCATGAGGCGCTGGCGGGCGATGGTCTGCGGCTCGGTGTACTTGAGCAGGCCCTGCGCCCCGTGCCGCCGACCGAGGCCGCTGTCGCCCATCCCGCCCATCGGGGCGTCGATGCTCCCCCACGCCGCGGCGTACGCCTCGTTCACGTTCACCGTGCCGGCCTTCAGGCGGGAGGCCACCTCCCGGCCGCGGCGCGGCGAGCGGCTCCACACGCTCGCGTTCAGCCCGTAGCGGGTGTCGTTGGCGAGCTCGACCGCCTCGTCGTCGGTGCGGAACGTGTACACCGACACGACCGGGCCGAAGGTCTCCTCCGCGTAGCACTCCATCGAGGGGGTCACGCCGGTCAGCACCGTCGGCTCGAAGAAGTAGGGGCCGAGGTCGGGGCGGTGGTTGCCGCCGGTGAGCACCTTCGCGCCCTTCGACACGGCGTCCTCGACGTGCCGGCGGGTCGCCTCCACCTGGTCCGAGGAGGTCAGGGTGCCCATCTGGTGCTGGAAGTCGTAGCCGGCGCCCATGCTCATCGACCGCACCCGGTCGAGGAAGCGGGACATGAACTCGTCGTGGACCTGCTCCGCGACGTACATGCGCTCGATCGAGATGCAGAGCTGGCCGCTCGACGAGAAGCACGCGCGCACCGCGCCCTCGGCGGCGCGGTCCAGGTCCGCGTCGTCGAGCACCAGCATCGCGTTCTTGCCGCCGAGCTCCAGCGAGCAGTCGACCAGCCGCTTCGCCGCCTCCTGGGCGATGCGCCGACCGGACTCGGTGGAGCCGGTGAACATCACGAAGTCCGCGACGTCCATGAGCGAGTCACCGATGACGCTGCCCCGCCCGAGCACGACCTGCCACAGGTCGTCGGGCACCCCGGCCTGCCGCGCCAGCTCCAGGCCGTAGAGCGCGGTGAGGGCGGTCTGGTTGTCGGGCTTCTGCACCACGGCGTTGCCCGCCAGCAGTGCGGGGATGCTGTCGCCCATCGCGAGGCTGAGCGGGTAGTTCCACGGCGACACGACGGTGACGACGCCCTTGGGGTGCCGGAGCTCCTGCACCGAGGTCAGCCCGGGGATCAGCCCGGTGCGCCGCACCGGCGCGAGCTCCCGAGGCGCGGTGCGGGCGTAGTAGCGGCAGGTGTTCGCGATGTCGCCCACCTCGAGGAACGCGTCGCGGCGCGCCTTGCCGTTCTCGGTCTGGATGAGGTCCATCAGGTCCTCGCGCGCGTCGAGGACCAGGTCGTGGAGGCGCAGGAACACCTCGGCCCGCTCGCGCACCGGGCGCGCCGCCCACTCGCGCTGCGCGGCACGTGCACGGTTCGCCGCCTCCACGACGTCCTCGGGCGTCGACTGCGGCAGCTCGGCGACCTTCGCCCCGCTGAACGGGGCGTGGGTGGTGACCGGCGTGCCGCGCCCCGAGGCGCTCACGAGGGTGGCGAGCCGGTCGGCGAGCGCGACCGTCACGCTCGGCGGCAACGGGGTGTCGCGTGGGCCTCCCCCGGGCCGCGCCTCCCCCTCGGTGCGTGCTTCGCTGGCGATCGTCATCGCGCTCACCTCGTCGAGTCGGTGTCGGACCCATCCTCCCACCCGCCGCGGCGAGCGCGTCAAGGGTCGCGGCTCAGGCACCCTCGGGCCGGGGACTCCAGTCGATCTCGACCCGCGACGCCACGTCGGGGTGCTCCTCCAGCCACCTCCGGGCGAACGGGCACCACGGGGCGATCGTGAGGCCCTCGTCCTCGGCACGATCGACCGCGGCACGCACCAGCTGCGAGCCGAGGCCGCGGCCACCGAGCTCGTCGGGCACCCCGGTGTGCACGAGCACGAGCCGCCCCGGCTCGGCCCGGTAGACGAGCTCGGCGACGTGCCCGTCCTGCTCGATCACGAACCGTGAGCCCGCGGGCTCGTCCACCACCGTCGCTGCGTCCACGCCCGTGGCCTCCTCGGGGTCGTCAGCGGGACGCTACCGCACCCCGGCGGCGGCCGGTCAGGGCTCAGATGTTGGTCTGGTCGGGTGGCGGCACCTCGGGCAGCACCGGTGCCCCGCGCTCTCCCTGTTCCGCCGGGCGGTCGCTCAGCCCGACCGCGTAGGACGTCATCGACAGCGACCCCATCGAGCAACCGTCGACCAGCACCTCGGTGCGGGCACCGGAGGCGGCCGCCAGCCCCGCGACGTACAGGAGCGGGATGAAGTGGTCCGGGGTGGGGACCGCGGCGGCGTAGTCGGGGTGCTCGCGCAGCTTCGGCAGGTCCTGGGGTGCCTCGGCCATCAGCTCGGCCGCGGCCTCGTCGAAGCGGTGCGCCCAGTCCTCGCCGCCGTCCGGACGGCCCCAGTCGAGGCGGCGCAGGTTGTGCACCACGTTCCCCGACCCGAGCACGAGCACACCGCTGCGGGCCAGCGGCTCGAGGGCCGCGCCGACCTCGAGGTGGTACTCGAACGGCTGGAGCGCGTTGATCGAGAGCTGCAGCACCGGCACGTCCGCCTCGGGGAACGCGTGCACGAGCACGGACCAGGTGCCGTGGTCGATGCCCCAGCTGTCGGCGTCGAGGCCCACCCAGGTCGGGGCGATCGCCGCGGCGACCTCCTCGGCCATCTCCGGCGCGCCGGGAGCCGGGTACTGCACCGCGAACAGCTCGTCGGGGAAGCCGTAGAAGTCGTGGATGGTGCGCGGCCGGGCCATCGCGGTGACCGCGGTCGCGTTGATGTACCAGTGGGCGGAGACCGACAGCACCGCCCGGGGCCGCGGCACCGTCGCACCGAAGTTCCTCCACGCGTCCGTGTAGCGGTTGTGCTCGAGCGCGTTCATCGGCGAGCCGTGGCCGAGGAACGCCGCCGGCACCCATCCCTGCGGCCCGCCGGACCCCCCGTCGCTCCCTGCCTGCTGCTGGTCGGCCATGCGGCACCTCCGTTCGCCGGGCACATCTTCGCGGTCCGGAGCCGCCCGCGCCGCGCCGGTACCGTCGTGGCGGTGGACGGGGACGCGGGCACCCATCCGGCACGGGCGATGTGGCAGCGCTACGAGACGCTGCACGCGGTCGTCTACTTCGCGCCCGAGGTCGCCGAGGCCATGGTCCGGGTCGGGCTGAAGGGCTTCTGGATGGGCTACTTCGGCGGCCGGGCGGCCCCGATGGGCCCCGTCGGGCCGGAGCTCGTCACCGCCACCTTCTACAACTTCCACCCGTCCATGCCCGCCCGGGCGATCCCGGACGCCTGGTCGTTCGCCACGCCCGCCGCGGTCCTCGAGGCCCGGACCGCCGCGGTCGGCGCCGCGCTGCGCCGCCTGCTCGGCGACGAGGTCGACGGACCCGCCGTCGCCGAGGCGGCGGAGCTCGCGGCGCGGGCCGCGGGTGCCTGCTCACCCCAGGGTCGGCCGCTGTTCGCCGCGCACCTCGGGCTCCCCTGGCCGGAGGAGCCGCACCTGCGCCTGTGGCACGCCGCGACGCTGCTGCGCGAGCACCGCGGCGACGGGCACGTCGCCGCCCTGCTCACCGCGGGGCTCGGTGGCCTCGAAGCCCACGTCGTGCTCGTGGCCGCCGGAGTGGTGGACGCGGAGCAGATGCGCCGGGCGCGGGGCTGGTCCGAGGACGACTGGGCGTCCGCCGAGCGCGGCCTCGTGGACCGCGGGCTGCTCGAGCCCTCCGGCGGCCTCACCGAGGAGGGCGCCCGGCTCCGGCGGGAGGTCGAGGCGGTCACGGACCGCCTCGCGATGGAGCCGTGGGACCACCTGGGCGACGAGGCGACCGGGCGGCTCCACGAGTTGCTCGACCCCCTGGCCCGCCGGATCGTCGCCTCCGGCGAGCTGCCGTACCCGAACCCGATGGGCCTGACCCCGCCGGGGTGAGCTGCGTCAGGTGAAGCGGGTGACCCAGCCCTCACGGCGGAAGCGCCGCAGCTGGCGGTCGATGAACCACGTCGCGGCGGCGAGGGACACCGCCGAGCCGGCCGCGCCGATCGCCAGCCGCCCCCACGCGACCCTGCCGGTCTCGAGGCCCTCCCGGGCGGCGTCGAAGACCTGGGTCAACGGGATCGCCCGCGCGACCGGTTCGAGCACCGCCGGCAGCGACTCGGTCGGGTAGAACACGCCCGACAGCGGCATCAGCAGCACGAGGGTGCCCCACGAGAACACCTCGGCGCTGTCGCCGTACTGGAGCGTGAGGCCCACGACCATGAGGGTCACCGCCCATCCGAACGCGAGCAGGACCAGCACGCCGGGGACCAGCACCCAGCCGGCCGACTCGGGCGCGACCGCGTAGAAGCCCAGGCCGACCCCGCCGACGAGCACGACGGTGACGACGGTGCGGGCCAGGCCGACCAGCCCCAGCGACGCGAGCACCTCCCGCTCCGTCAACGGGGTGGCGATGAGGTTCAGCACGTTGCGGGACCACACCTCCTCGAGGAACCCGAGCGAGCCGGCGAGGGTCACCTGCCAGATGAGGTGGAACAGCATCGTCCCGGTGATGAGGAGGCGGACCGGTGCGTCGCCGTCGCCGTAGGCGACCCCGATCGACCCGAACAGCAGCGCGTCGACGATCGGCAGCACGATCAGCAGGAACCAGTGGCCCGGGTTGCGCACTTGCGCCAGCGCGTTGCGGCGCACCATCGCCCGCACCCGCCGGCCGTTCACACCTGCTCCTCGCGGCGCCTCGCCGCCTCGGCGAGGAACATCGCCTCCAGGTCGGCGTGCCCGCTGCCGGCGACCACCTCGGCCGGGTGGCCATCCGCGATCACCTGCCCGTCGCGCAGGAACACCACGCGATCGGTGAGCCGCTCCACCTCGCGCATGTCGTGGCTGGTGAGCAGCAGCGTGACGTCGTGCTCCGCGTTCAGCAGCTCGAGGCGGTCCCGCACGCGGATCGCGACGTCGGGGTCGAGCGACGCGGTGGGCTCGTCGAGCACGACCAGCCGCGGGTGGTGCAGCACCGCCTTCGCGATCCCCACCAGCGTCGCCTGCCCGGACGACAGCGACTCGCAGTGCTGCCCGGCGAGGTGCCGGATCGACAGCTCGTCGAGCACGGCGCCCACGCGCGCCCCGGGGCGTTCCACGCCGTAGAGCTCGGCGAAGAAGTGGAGCGTCTCGAGCACGGTGAGCCGGTCCGGCAACGGCAGGTAGCCCGCCGCGAAGCCCACCCGCCGCATCGCCTCGCTGCGCCCGCCCGGCAGGCGGTGGCCGACCAGGTCGACGGTGCCGGCATCGGGCGACACCGCGCCGAGCAGCATCAGCAGCGTCGTGGTCTTGCCGGCACCGTTCGGGCCGACGATGCCGACCCGCTCGCCCGCCCGGATGCGCAGCGACACGCCCTGCACCGCGCGGGTGGCCCCGAAGCGCTTGTGCAGGCCCTCGGCCCGCAGCACCTCGGTGCCTTCCTCCATGGCGAGAGTCTCGCCGCCACCCCGGCGGCGAGCCAGCGGTTATCCGTCCCGCCCGCGCTCCCGGCCGGCCGGGCCCTCCGTGGGCGGACCGGCGAACGCCTGGGCCTTGAGCAGCCAGTCGCGCGCGCCCTCGCCCTCGACCACCAGGTCGGTGTCGTCGAGGTGACGGCGTTGGGTGACCACCAGGCAGAAGTCCTCCATCGACCCGGTCACGGTCTCCTCGGCGTCCTCCGGCCCCCAGGAGTGCACCTCCCCGCTCGGGGCGCGCAGCTCGACCCGCACGCTCGCCGCGGGCGGCTCCTCACCCCGGTTGGCGTAGGTCCAGCCCCTGGTGACCACGCCGAGCCGGGCGATGTGCCGGAGGCGATCGGTGGGCGGGCGCTGCGCTCCCACCGCGTCGACCACGTCCTGTCCGTGCGCCCAGGTCTCCATCAGCCGGGCGGTGAGGAAGGACTTCGCTCCCATCGACGGGCCGTACCAGTCGATGCGTGCGTCGTCGGGGAGGGACTCGGCCGCCTCCAGCAGCTGCCGCCGCCGGGCGCGCCACTCGGCGAGGAGCTCGGCGGGGGTCAGGTCCCGGGCCCAGCCGAGGGTGAGCTCGTCGACGCCCTCGTCGCCCCCGGCCGCCGCCTCGAGGATCTCCTCGACCATGGAGTGGAACGCCTCGGGCTCGGTGATCGCCACCACGGCCGCCCGGTCGAAGTACGCGAGGTGGGCGATCTGGTCGGCGACCCGCCAGCGGGGGCTCGGCGTCGCGAGCTTCCACTCGTCGTCGCCCAGGCCCGCGACGACCGCGTCGAGCGCGTCGTGCTCCTCGGCCAGCTCGGATGCGATCGACCGGACGTCCATGGGGCCTCCCCGTGCTGCTTCGGCGACGGCACACCGTAGGCACCGCCGCGGGCACCGGGCGCAGTCTTCGCTGGTGGGAGCCGACCCGGCCGAGGAGCCCGGGACCGGCGCCGTCGCGACCGAGGTCGCGCCCCGGCCGCCGGTCTGGCAACGCCTCGCGGGGACGGCGCTGTCGCTGGCGGTCGTGGTGGCGGTGTTCGGGTTCGTGCTGCCCGGCGTCGCCGACTACGGCGACGTGCTCCACACGATCCGCGACATGACCGGGCTGGAGGTCGCGACGCTCGCGCTCGTCGCGCTGGCGAACCTCGCCTCGTACCAGCCCGCGCTGATGGCGGTCCTCCCCGGGCTGGGGTTCTGGCAGGCCGCGCAGGTGTCGCAGGCGTCCACGGCGGTGTCGAACACGGCGCCCGCCGGCGCGGCGTTCGGAGTCGGGCTCAGCGCCGCGATGTACCGCTCGTGGGGGTTCGGGCGCCGTCCGGTCACGCTCGCGCTGCTGCTCGCGGGCATCTGGAACGTGTTCGCGAAGCTGGCGCTGCCGGTGGTGGCGGTCGTGCTGCTCACGACCTCCGGCGACGCCGGCGGGGGGCTCGTCGCCGCCTCGGTCATCGGGGTGGCCACGCTGGTGGGGTCGCTCGCGGTGCTCGCCGCGGTGCTCCGCAGCGAGCGGGCGGCGCAGGCCATCGGCGACCGCGCCTCGAACCTGGTCAACCGCGCCCGCACCCGGTTCCACCGGCGGCCGATCGGCGGCTTCGGGCACACCCTGGTGAAGTTCCGGCGCGAGACCATCGACCTGGTGGGCCGCCGGTGGGTGGCCATCAGCACCACGGTCCTCGTCAGCCACCTGACCCTCGTCGCGGTGCTGCTGGTGGCCCTCCGCCACGTCGGGGTGTCGGATGCCGAGGTGAGCTGGCAGCAGGTGCTCGCCACGTTCGCCTTCGTGCGGCTGCTCTCCGCGCTGCCGATCACCCCCGGCGGCGTCGGCATCGTGGAGCTCGGCATGACCGCCGGGCTCGTCGCGGCCGGCGGGCCGGAGACCGACGTGGTCGCCGCGGTCCTCGCGTACCGGGCGCTCACCTAGCGGAGAGCGAGCTCGTCGCCGAGCTGTTCGCGCAGTCGATCGAGCGGGAGGGCATCGAGGTGCGGCGCGTGCGCTCGCTCGGCTCGCGCGAGGTCGTCGAGCCCGCGCTGCAGCAGGGCTTCGTGGACGTGGTGCCCGAGTACCTCGCCGCCGCGCTCGACTTCGAGGCGCCCGACGGAGGCGTGCCGGAGGACCCGGCCACGGCCGCCCGGCGGCTGCGGGAGGCGCTGCGCGACGACGGCGTCACGGTGCTCCCCCACGCGCCCGCCGTCGACCGCGACGCGGTGGCGACGCACGCGCCCCGCGCCGAGGAGCTGGGCATCGAGACGCTCGACGACCTCGCGCGGCAGGCTGACTCCCTCGACTTCGTCGCGCCACCGGAGTGCCCGGAGCGCAGCGCCTGCCTCCCGCACCTGCGGGCGGACTACGGGATCGAGTTCCGGTCGTTCACGGGGCTCCCGCCGGGGCTGCCGATCGCCCTCGCACTGGAGTCGGGTGAGGCCGACGTGGGCCTCGTGTTCAGCTCGGACGCGCTCGTCCCCCAGCACGACCTCGTGCTGCTGCGCGACGAGCGCGGCCGCGGCCGGCCCGAGCACGTCGTGCCGCTCGTGCGCACCGAGGTGCTGGAACGGTTCCCGGAGCTGGCCCGGGCGTTGGGCCGGGTGACGCGAGCGCTCGACACGGCGAGCCTGGTGTCGCTCAACCGCCGGGTCGCGACCGGCGAGGACCACCGGGCGGTCGCGCGGGACTGGCTCGCCACGGGCTGAGCTCGGCAGGTCGCCCGCCGGGTCGTCCCACGGCGGCGCGGTCGGCGGCTTGCCGCGGGCCCGCGATCCGAGCGTGGTTCAATGGAACCCGGCCGATGGCGTCCGACGGAGATCGAGTCGATCGTTGCGGGGCGCGACGACTTCACCCGCTCTCGGTCCGGGCCGTACAGTCGTTGCGGTCCTCTCCTACCCCCGGATGGGAGCCACCATGCGATTCGACGAAACGGACCTCCTCCAGGACCTCCTGATCTTCGACGTCCAGCGCGACGGTCAGGACGTGCACGTGGACCTCTACGGGGGACGGGACAACGTCTGCGGCTCGGTGCGGTTCACCTTCCCCGACCCGGTGGACCGGCGCAGGAACCTGGCACAGCTCCGGGAGTGGCAGCGGGACGAGGTCCCCGTGGCGCTGCTGTCCTACGGCGACACGATCACCCTGCTGAGCGAGCGGGCGCTGCTCGACCGCTGCCTCCAGCAGACGAGCTGAGCGACCCGGCTCCCGGCCAGCCGGCTCCCGGCCAGCCCGCCACTGGCCGAACCGAGGGAGCGCTCAGCCGCCACCGTCGGAGTGCACCCGCGCACGGACCGAGTCGTCCGCGTCGACGTCGACGACCTCGCGTGCCAGGTCCGCCTCGACGAGGTGCTCCTCCTCGACGGTGGTCTTGCGGATGATGATCCGCTCCCGGACCACGAGGCGCTTCTCGACCACGAGCTGCTCCTCGAACACCGGGACCGACACGGAGCCGTCCGGCAGCGTCTCGATCTCACCCGAGTCGTGCTCGGCGGGGTCGGCCCGCTCGATGTCCGCGTGCTCGACGCCGCGTGTGACCCGCTCCCCGACGTGCTCGGTCTCGACCCGCTTGGCGACGCTCACCGCGCCCACGGGACGGGACTCGACCCCGACCTCGAGCTCCTCCTCCGAACGCACCATGGCGCCGGCGGCGCCCCCGGCGTCCCGTGCCGCGCGCCCTTGCGAGTCGTCGCGGGCCTTGCGGAGCCTCATCGTCGCACCTCCCTGCTCGTGCCGCTGGCGCTGGAGTCGACCGTCGAGTGCGCCGGGCCGGTCACCGTGCCGGGGGTCCCGGTGCGGGACACCAACCCGTCGTCGCGGGTGTGCACGATCAGCGAGTCCGCCCGCCGGTGGTACCGGTCGCCCAGCTTCCCGCCGAGGTACCCGGCGACCAGCATGACCACGAGCGCCGCGAGGCCGCTCAGGATCGCCTCACCGCTCGTCGCCTCCTCGGAGAACCACTGGGGGAGCTCGACGTCCGCGAACACGTCGTACTCCGCTCCGATCCACGCCCCGGCCGCCGCCGCGAGCGCTGCGAGCGCCACGAACCACACCGCGGTCATCAGGCCGTTGCGACCGCCGTCGTAGCGGGCGATGCGCCCGGCGACCCAACCTCCGACGCCGAACGCGACGAGCAGGGTGACGAACCCGGCGACGAGCCCGCCGACCGGGATCGCCCGCTCGCCGATGCCCTGCTGGTAGCCGAAGCTCCCGGCTGCGGCGAGCACCCCGCCGAGCAGCACGGTGGCGCCGAGCGCGGCCAGGGTCCCCGCGAGCGTCGCCGGGAGGTCGAGCCCGCCGTACTGGCGGCGCGCCTCCCCCACGCCGGGATCGCTCACCTTCTTCGTTCGCACGCCCCGGCCCGTCACGACGTCACCGCCGGAGGTGGGCGTCAGGTCCTGTCGTCGCATGTCCAGCTCCTCCCGGCGGCGGACGGGGGCCGCCCGCCGCGTGCTCGGCTCCCGGCCCTCAGGTTCTGGGGTCGCCCTCGACGTCGATGCGCTCCTGTCGCAGGTCGGCCGAGACCTCCTCCTCGCTCGTGACCTGCTCCTTCGCGAGGCGGACCCGCTCCTTGGGGACGACCCGCTTGTTGGTCACGACCTGGTCCTCGTGGAGCACCTCGGTGTGCTCGCCCTCGGAGAGCTCGGGGCCCGACATCGCCTCGTCGAGGTCGCCCTCGGTGACGGGCTCGCGCTCGACGCGCACCTCCTCGTGGGTGACCGGCACGGACTCCCGCACGTGCTCGGTCTCGACCCACTTCCGCAGGCGTGCCCGTCCGACCGGCTCGCTGGTCACGTCGACCTCGAGCTCCTCCTCCGAGCGGGTCATCGCGTCGTCACCGTCGGCCCGGTCCCCGAGCCCGTCCGCGACCCCGGCCGGCTCGGCGCGGCCCGCCGCGGGTGCCGGCTCCGAGTAGCGGATGCCGTAGTGCTCGTAGAGCCGGGCCTCCTCCTCGGGACTGAGGTGCCCGTCGTGCTCGGCGTTCGGCGCGTCCTTCACGACGTCCTTGCCGTAGGGCACCACGACGTGGCCGTCGTGGAGGCGGGCGGACGCGAGCGGGACGAAGCTGCGGCGCGTGCCGAACAGCCCGGTCGTGACGGCCATCCACTCCGGCCGCCCCGTGAGGTCGTCGACATAGATGTCGTCGACCTTCCCGATCTTCTCGCCGTCGGGTCCGTCGAGCTGCAAGCCGATCCAGTGGGACAGCTCCTGTGTGGTGGGCATCGGTTCCTCCTGGCGCCGGCGGTCGGTTCCCGGGGTTCGTACCCCGGGCCCGGCGGCACCAGACAGGCGGATGCACGAACCTGCGCGGGCCTGTGAGACCCGACAGACTCCCCGCGATGGAGTTCCCCGAGTTCGCCGTCGCGTGCGGCGAGGAAGCATCCGACCCGCTCGTCCTCCACGAGGGGCGCGAGGTGCGCGTGGACCAGCTCGCCGCGAGCGGCCACCTCGAGCGGCTCGAGGAGGACCTCGCGGCGGTGGCCGGCCTCGGGGTGCGCGTCTGGCGCTACGGCATGCCCTGGCGCCTCACCGAGCCGGAACCGGGCGAGTACGACTGGCAGTGGTGGGACCGGGCGCTGGCCGCGTGCGAGCGGCACGGGCTCGTCCCGGTGGTGGACCTGTGCCACTTCGGGCTCCCCGACCACCACGCCGGCTTCTGCGACCGGGGCTGGGTCGAGGGCTTCTGCAGGTACGTGGACGCGTTCCTCGCCCGCTACCGGGAGCCGATGTGGTTCACCCCCGTCAACGAGCCGATGATCACCGCGGTCTGCTCCGGACTGCTCGGCATCTGGAACGACCGGCGCGCCTCGCGGGAGGACTACTTCCGGGCGCTCGCCAACGTGACGCTCGCGAACCTCGAGGCGATCGCCCGGATCGACGCGGACCGCGGGGGCTGGTGGATCGGCGCGGAGGGGTTCGGCTGCGAGGTGGCGGTGACGCCGGAGGACCAACCCGCGGCCGACGAGGCGCGCGCCCTGTCACAGCTCGTGTGGGACCTGCACTTCGGGGTCGCGCCGCGCCCCGAGGTGGCCGACGTCGCCGACGTGGTCGACGACGGGGTGCTGGCACGGATCGAGGAGCTGGCTGGCCCCACCGAGCGGGTCGTGGCCGGTCACGACGTGTACCCGGTCAGCGTGAACGTGCACGGGCAGCGCGACGAGCCGCTGACCGTGCTGGAGCGGGTCGCCGCCTACGAGGAGGAGGCCCGCCGGTGGTACGAGCGGTACCGCCGCCCGTTCTGGGTGGCGGAGACCTCGAACCTCGGCCTGCCGGTCGCCTCCGGGCCCGAGTGGCTCGGCGCGCTGGTGGGGGTGATCGACCGGCTGCGCGCCGACGGGCTGCCCGTGCACGGGGTGTGCTGGTACAGCCGGGGCGACCAGGTCGACTGGCACACGATGCTGACGGTGCCGGTGGGCGAGGTGACCGAGGTCGGCCTGTTCGATGCGGCGCGCCGCGCCCGCCCCGTGGCGTCCGTCTACGGCGAGCTGGCCAGGTCGCGGGGCTGACCGCCGGATCGGCCGGCCTCGTCCGCGACGAGACGCCGGGCGTCCTCCGCGGACATCGGCCGTCCGAGGTGGTAGCCCTGACCGAGGTCGCAGCCGAACGACGCGAGCGCCTCCGCCTGCGCCCGGGTCTCGATCCCCTCGGCGATCGGCACGAGCCCCAGGGCGTGGGAGATCTGCACGATGGCTTCCGCGAGCGACCAGCCGTGGTCGAGCAGCGAGTCGTCCACGAACGCCCCGTCGACCTTGAGCAGGTGGACGGGGAAGCGCTGGAGGTACGACAGCGACGAGTAGCCCGTGCCGAAGTCGTCGACGGCCAGCCGCACGCCCAGGTCGCCGAGGCGGCCGAGGCTCGCGACCGCCCGCGGCGGGTCCTCCATGAGGGCGCTCTCGGTGATCTCGAGCACGAGCCGCTGCGGTTCGAGCCCGCACCCGGTGAGGAGCTGCTCCACCCGGTCCGGCAGCCCGGGATCGAGCAGCTGGCGGGGCGAGAGGTTCACGGTCACCGACGGTGCCGCCTCCCCCGCCAACCTGGACCAGGCACGCGCCTCGCCGCACGCGAGCGACAGCACGTGCTCGCCGATCTCGTCGATGAGCCCGCCCTGCTCGGCGAAGGGGATGAACGACGTGGGCCCCAGCAGCCCGCGCTCGGGGTGGTTCCAGCGCACGAGCGCCTCCATCGCAACGACGGCGCCGGTGCGCAGGTCGCGGATCGGCTGGTAGTCGACCAGGAGCTCCCCCCGCCCGGCGGCGCCGCGGAGGTGCGTCTCGAGGTCCAACCGCTCCACCGCGGCCAGGTGCATCTCCTCGGCGAAGACCCGGTAGCAGCTCTTGCCGGCCGACTTCGCGGTGTACATCGCGAGGTCCGCGTTGCGCAGCAGCTCGTCCGCGGGCACGTCCGCGCTGCCGTAGGTGATGCCGACGCTCGCGGACACCGACACCCTCCGCCCCGAGACCTGCACGGGTGAGCGCATCGCGGCGATCACGCGCTCCGCGATGCCCGTGCCGTGGTCGGAGGAGGACAGCTCGTCGATCAGGATCGCGAACTCGTCACCGCCGAGCCGGGCGACGGTGTCGCCGGGGCGGACACAGGACAGCAGGCGCTCGCTGACGGCCACCAGCAGCTCGTCGCCGACCGAGTGGCCGAGGCTGTCGTTGACGGTCTTGAAGTCGTCCAGGTCGATGAACAGCACGGCGAGCCGACCACCGCGGCGGCCGAGGCGGGCGGCGGCCTGGGTGATGCGGTCGCGGAACAGCGTCTGGTTCGCGAGGCCGGTGAGCGGGTCGTGGAACGCCCGGTGGGCCAGCTCCCGCTGGAGCCGGCGGTGTTCGGTCACGTCCCGGAAGCTCCACACCCGCCCGACGACCTCCCCGTCGATGAGCTGGGGCAGCGAGTACCGCTCGAAGACGCGGCCGTCCTTGAGCTCGATCGTGTCGTGGCTGTGCGCCTCCGGGGCGGCGTACAGCTCCCGCACCTTCGTGACGAAGGCGTTGGGCTCGAGGACCTGGTCGAGCACCGCAGCGACCAGCCGTTCGTCGTCGCCGAGCCGGAGGAGCTCGTCGGGCAGCCGCCACATCTCGGCGAACCGCCGGTTGCAGCTCGTGACGCGGCCGGCCCAGTCCACGACGAGGATGCCGTCCGCGGTGGACTCCAGGGTGGCGGCGAGCACGGAGTTGGCCCGGCGGAGCTCCTCCTCGGTGCGCACGCGGTCGCTGATGTCGTGCCCCGTCGCGACGATCCCCTCGATCGTGGGGTCGTCGAGGAGGTCCGTGAAGGTGAGCTCGAACGGCACCGAGGTGCCGTCCGCGTGGAGCAGGCGCACGTCCACGGCGACCTGTCCGCCCGCCCGGCCGAGCCGGTCGAGCGCGTCGTGCAGCAGCGTGCGGTCGAGCTCGTCGACGAGCGCCTCGACGTGGCTGCCCTCGAGCCACTCCTGGTCCTGGCCCAGCAGGCGCGTCAGCGCGGTCGACGACGACTTCACGGTGCCGTCGCGGCCGAGCAGCATGGTGAGCGAGCTCGCCGCCTGCACGAGGGACCGGACGCGGGCGTCCGCGTCCCCGGCGACCTCCCAGCGACGGCGCTCGGTGAGGTCCCGGATGCTGAGGAGGATGTCGTCGCCCGCGGGCGCGCCGATCACCTCCACGAGCCGCCACCCCCCGGCGGTCCTGATGCGGAGCTCGAGGGGGGTGCCGACCTCCTTGGACTGCACGCTGGTGAGCGACAGCGCGGCGAGCTGGAGGTCGTCCGGGTGCACGAACTCGAGGCCGCTGCGCCCGAGCGCGTGCTCCAGCGACATGCCGAAGAGGCGCTCTGCAGCCGCGTTGCCCCAGACCACCCGCCCGTCCTGGTCCACGACGAGCACCGCGTCCGGGAGCGCGTCGGCGACGTCCACCCCCGCGGGGGTGTGCGTGCTCACCCGTTCCCGCCCGTCGATGCTCACGGGTCCACCATCGGCCGGCAGGCGGCCGACGTTGACGTGTTTGGGCCGTCCGGCCCACCGGGTGGGCGGCCCGGCGCCGCCTACGATCCTCCGACGTGCAGCTCCTCCGCCCCCGCCGCCGCCCGTCCACGTCCCCGACCGTCCTCGTGACCGGAGGGGGCGGTGGGCTCGGCGCCGCGGCCGCCCGACTGCTCGCGCGCAGGGGCTGGTGGGTGTTCGCCGGCGACCTCCCCGGCCCCGCGCTCGACGCCGTCGGCACCGAGCCGGGCGTCTCGGCGGTCGAGCTCGACGTCACCGACGACGCCTCCGTCGCCGGCGCCGTCGACCGCGTGCGGGCCGACGCGGGTGGGCTCGACGCGGTCGTGAACTTCGCGGGGATCCTCGAGGTCGGGTCCGTGGCGGAGCTGCCGGTCGAGGTGGTGCGGCGCGTGCTGGAGGTCAACGTGCTCGGCACCTACCGGGTCAACGCGGCGGCGCTGCCGTCGCTGGTGGAGCGCCGGGGGCGCATCGTCAACATCAGCTCGGAGACGGGCTGGCAGTCGGGCGCCCCGTTCAACGGGGCCTACGCGATGTCGAAGCACGCCGTCGAGGCGTACTCGGACTCGCTGCGCCGCGAGCTCGCGCTGGTGGGGGTCCGGGTCGTCAAGGTCCAGCCGGGCCCGTTCCGCACGTCGATGACCACCTCGGTCGGCGAGCGCTTCACCCGTGCCGCAGAACGGTCCGAGCGGTTCGGGGCGGTGCTGCGCTACGGCGGCGAGGTCGCCGCCCGCGAGGAGCGCCACGCACGGGACCCGTCGGTGCTCGCCGAGGTCGTGCACCACGCGCTCACCACGCGCCGCCCCCGCCCCGCCTACTCGGTCCACCCCGGCCGCTCCCGGGTGCTGCTGGAGCGGTTGCCGACCCGCGTCGCCGACGCCGTGATCACCGCGGCACTGCGACGCAAGGCGAACCCGGCGGCCTCGTGAACGGCCTCGTGAGGGGCAACGTGAGGACGGCATCGTGACGAGGGAGCAGCCCCCGGCACCGCGCGGGGCGCTCGCGTCCCAGCCGGCGCTCATGCGGCTCATGTACCTGTCGCTCGCCGCGGCGCTGTCCACGATGGCGCTGAAGGCGTTGGCCGCGTGGCTCACGGGATCCGTCGGCCTGCTCTCCGACGCGCTGGAATCGGTCGTCAACCTCGTCGCCGCCCTCGTGGGGATCGCCGCGCTCCGTGCCGCCGCCCGACCTGCCGACCACGAGCACCAGTTCGGCCACGGCAAGGCGGAGTACCTCTCGGCCGCCGTGGAGGGCGGCATGATCCTGGCCGCGGCGGTGGCGATCCTGTGGAGCGCCGTGCAGCGGCTGATCGACCCGGTGCCGCTCGAGCACACCTCCACGGGCCTGCTGCTCTCCACCATCGCGGCGCTGCTGAACCTCGCGGTCGGCATCACGATGGTGCGCGCCGGCCGGCGACTGCGCTCCCCGACCGTCGTCGCGGACGGCCAGCACCTCCTCACCGACGTGTGGACCTCCGCGGGCGTGCTCGTCGGGGTCCTCCTCGTCGCCGTGTTCGGATGGGAGGTGCTCGACCCGATCGTGGCGCTCGTCGTCGGGGCCAACATCGTCGTCACCGGCTACCTCGTGCTGCGCCGCTCGGCGACCGCGCTCCTCGACGCGGCCCTCCCGCCGGAGGACGCCGCGAAGGTCCACGCCGTCGTCGAGCGCTACCAGCGCGAGGACCAGGTCGAGTTCGGCCGGATCAAGACGCGGGAGGCCGGGCGCCAGCGGTTCATCTACGTGACGGTGCGCGTCCCTGCGGACTGGTCGGTGCGCCAGGGGCACGACCTCGCCGACCGCCTCGAGCGCGACCTCGCGGCGGAGCTGCCCGGCGCGACCACCTTCACCCACGTGGAGCCGATCGAGGGGTGAGCGCCCGCCCCCGGCGTGCCCGGGGGCCCGTGGTCCGGTCGGTCACCTCGTCGACCGTCCGCGCCCGTCAGCCTCATCCCGGCCTCCTCGGTGCCGATCAACGGATGGGTCCTTCGATCCGAACCCGCGCCATCGCACCAACGGAGACCTTTCCAAATGTCCGACCCGACCACCCAGACACGAGTCAGCCCCTTCCGGGCGGGACTCGCCACGATGCTCGTCGGCGCCGTCGTCCTCGGCGTCGGCATGCTGCAGACGACGGCCGCGACGCCGCAGCCCCGGTGCCCGGACGGCACCAAGCTCCTCGCCAAGTTCGAGTACAGCGGCTCGGGGAAGAACGCCAAGTACCGCTTCGTGGAGCCGCGGGGCAACGACAGGGTCGTCACGATCTCCGACGCGAACGCCAAGGGCGGCAAGTGGCGCTCGACGCAGCCCGTGTCGGTGATCCTCGTCAAGGGCGGTCCCGGGCACAAGGCCATGGACCTGAACCCCCCGCAGGATCGCGGCTCGTTCGACAACAGCGGGCTCAAGACCGGCGGCAAGGGCAAGAACACGCCGGACATCTCGAACATCCAGTTCTGCCGTCCGAAGCACCCGGTCACCACGACCACCACGTCGACGACGACGTCGACCACCACCACGTCGACCACGACGACCACCACGTCGACGACCACGACGACCTCCACCACCACGACGACGAGCACCGTCCCCGAGGACACCACCCCGTCCAGCTCGATCCCGGACGACACCACCCCGTCCAGCTCGATCCCCGACGACACCACCCCGTCCAGCTCGATCCCCGACGACACCACCCCGTCCAGCTCGATCCCGGACGACACCACCCCGTCCAGCTCGATCCCCGACGACACCACGCCGGACGACTCGGTCCCGGACGACTCGACCCCCGAGGACGATGACGAGACCGACGACGAGGAGACCGACGACACGACGGAGGTCGACGACACGACGGAGGTCGACGACGACGACGAGCTGCCCCCGGGCGAGGTCCGTGGCGCGGTGGTCGTGAACACGAGCATCGTCGACGACGACGCCCGTGCGGCCGCCGCCGGCGGGACCGGGACCCTGCCCCGCACCGGCGCACCCTCGGTGCCGCTGACCGTGGCGGGCATCACCCTGGTCGTGCTCGGCGCGACGATCGCACTCGTGACCCGCAAGCGGGGAGTGACCAGCTGAGCCGGCCACCCGCTGGCAGTCGTTCCGAGCGCCTCGCCGTCACCGGCGAGGCGCTCGGCGCGCTGGCCACCCTCGCGGCCGCCGCGGCGGTGCTCGCCTCGGGCGGCCGCCCGCTGGTCGTGGTGCTGGTGGCGGCGGCGCTCACCTGGAGCGCGGCGCCCCTGCTCGCCGACCTGCTCGCCCGGTCCGCCGCACGCGCGGCAGCCCGCACGGGCGACCCGCCGCTGGCGCCGGACGCCGGCGGCACGGTCACGACGCTGGTGCGCCCGGGCGGCGAGCCCGACGACGTGGTGCGCACCGCCGTGCTGATGGCGGCCGCCGCGGGTCCCGTCGCCGTCGTGGCCCACCGGGACCGCCGGCTGCCCGACGGCATCGAGGACGTCGCGACGGTGTTCCGGGGAGCCACCGTGGAGGAGGCCGTCGCGGAGGCCGCCACCCGGGTGGAGACGACCGCGGTGCTGGTCGTCTCCGCACGCTCCGTTCCCCACGCCGACCACGTGCGCCGCGCCGCGGGCCTGCTCTCCGACGACGTGGCCTGGGTCACCGGCAGGGTGCAGCCGTTCACCGACGAGGGGTTCGCACCCGACCACCGTGACGAGCTGACCAGCCGCCTGCGGGCTCGGGCCCGGCGAGGTGGGCTGGAGCTGTGGGAGCCGGACGCGACGCTCGTGCGCGCCGAGCTGCTCGCCGATCACCCCCCGCCCCCCGGGCGACCTTGGGGCGCCTGGCTGCGCGCCCGGCGCGCCGAGGGTCGTCGCGGCGTCGGCGTCGACGAGGTGCTCGCGCTCCGTTCCACCCCGCTGGAGCCGTCCGCCTTCTGGCCGGACGCGATCGCCCGCCAGCGGGGTGCTGCCGCCGACCTGGCCTCGGCGACCCGTTCCGGCCCGGCCCGGGACCGGCTGCTCGCCGGGCTGCTGCTGGCCCGGGAGCTGTACGGGTTCGGGGTGCTGTGCTGGGCGTCGCTGCCCCTGTCGATGGGCGCGTCCGGCGAGGTGCCGATCGCCGCGCCGGCGGGGTGGGCCGCCGCCGTCGCGGCCGCGCTGGCCGTCCTGCGGTGGGCGTCGCTGCGCGCCGCGACCGGGGCACCGCTCCACCCGGGCCGCGACGTGCTGGCCGCCCTGCACCACCTGCCCGGCTCGCTCGCCGCGCTGTGGGGCGCGACCACCGCCCGCGTGCCCTCGTCCAGGGCCTACGCACCCACCCGGCCGCTGGTGTGGGCGTCACTGGTGCTCACCCTGCTCGCCGCCGCACCGCTCGTGGACCACGACCCCGGCGCGCCGGTGTCGCGCACCGCCGTCGGCACGTCGCTGGTGACGCTCCTGCTGCTGTGGGCCTTCACGGTGCGCGCCCTCGTGCAACGGAGCTGGCGCCGGCGCTCCCATCGGATCGCACTCGACCTCCCCGCGCGCGTGGACGGCGTGCCGACCCGCCTGGTGGACGGGTCGCCGTCGGGGGCCGCCGCCCGTCCCGGCCCGCAGGGCGCCACCGCCGGCTCGGAGGTCCGGGTCGAGGTGGACCTCGACGACGGCACCCACGTCACCACCACCGCGACCGTGGCGGCACGGCGACTCGTCGACGGCGACGTCGTGCTCGGCCTGGAGCTCCGGCTGGACGACGCCGCGAGCGCCGCGTGGCTCGGCCAGCTGCTGCGCGCCGGGACCGAACGGGCGCCGCGCCGCGCGGTGCGCCTCCCGGACCTCACCGGCGGCGGGACGCCCCGGGCGCGGCTCGCGAACCTGGCGGACGCCCTGTCGCTCGGGCTCGTCACCGTGTGCTCCACCGCGATCGTCGCGGTGCTGCTGCTCGTGATGCTGGGGTTCCAGCCCCTGGTCGTGCGGAGCCCCTCGATGGTGCCCACCCTGGGGATCGGCGACGTCGTGCTGTCCGAACAGGTGCCCGCCTCGGAGGTCCGTCCCGGTGACGTGGTCACCCAGCCCGACGGGCTCGGACCCGAGGAGGCCATGACCCACCGGGTCGTCGCGGTCGAACCGGACCGCGACGGGCTCCGCTTCGAGACCCGCGGGGACGCCAACACGACCAGCGAGGTGTGGACGGTGGCGCCGGAGACGCTGGTCGGCCGGCACCGCTGGACGATCCCGTGGGTGGGGCGCCTGGCGTCCGGGGTCCGCCACTCCGGCACCCAGCTCGGTCTCGCCGCGGCGTGCCTGGCCGCGGTGGTGGTGGCGCTGGTGCGCCGGCAGCCCGCGGGCCGCACCTCCCGACCCGCGCAGGTGTCAGCCTGAGGTCCCGGGGGTACTCCCGCCCGACGGCGCGCCGCGCGCCGGGAACAGGAGCGGACGATGGCCCCACCGAGCACCCCACCCCCCGACGAGGCGCACCGCCGACCGGAGGGGGCGAGCGACGAGCTGGTGGCCGCGGTCGGGAAGGTGAGCGAGGCGTTCGAGTGGGTCGAGCGGATCCGGGGCCGTGTGTTCGACGTCCACCAGATGATGGGGCGGGCCGACTTCCTGTTCGAGGACGCCGCCGATGCGCTCGACGCGGCGGGCGAGCACGAGCACGCACGCCTGCTGCGCACCGAGGTCGTCGGACGCAACGTGTTGCAGGGCCGCTGGACCTTCCAGATCGTCGAGGAGTTCGACGACTGCTACTACGAGCCGGTGCGTGAGGCCGAGCGGTCGATCCGCGACGCGCTGATGGAGGGCCGCCGCCACGTCTTCGAGGCGGAGCTCAAGGAGTCCCGCCGAACCCGCGGCAACCCCGCCCACGCGAGCCGGCCCGACGCGACCGGGTGACCGGCGTGCTCCCCGACCCCCTGGTGTCGGTGCTCGAGGAGGGCCGCCAGGTCCACCTCGCCGTGGACTCCCGCCACGGCCCGCACGTGACCCCCGAGCTCTACGCGTGGTCCGGTGGCCGCCTGTGGTTCGCCGCGGCGACCACCACGCTCAAGGCGAAGGTCCTGCGGCGCCGGCCCGTCGCCGGCGCCGTCGTCACCGTGCCCGGGCGCAGCATGGTCGTCTCGGGCGAGGTCACCGCGTACGCACCGTGGCGCCCGCTCGAGCTCGCGGCGCACCTCCGCGACCTCCCGGCCGCGACCCGGGCGCTCGCGTGGTTCTCGCTGCGGAACGCGACCGACCTCGCCGCGTTCGGGCGCGACACCCTGACGGGACGCACCGGGTGGCGCCCACCGCCGCCGAGGACGTGGTTCGCCCTCCGCCCGGTGGGGGCGGCGCTCGTCGAGGGGGACCGCGTCGTGGAGCGGTGGAGGTGGGCGGTGCCGCAGCCCGTGGGGACGGGGCGCGCCGAGGCGCCCCCGTCCGGTGGCCTCGCGGCCGTGGCGGCGCTGCCGGGTCCCGTCGCCGTGCCCGGCAGCTGGTTCCCCGACGATCGGATCCTGCGGGTCCCGGCCGAGGTGCTCGGGCTGGCCGGGCTGCCGCGGCGGTTCCCGATGAGCGTCGTCACCGACGAGTACCGCGCGCCCGGACCCGCGGCGAAGCGCGGCGCGCTCGTGCGCGGCGAGGGGTGGCTCGACGCGGAACGTGCCGGGGTCGTGCACGTCGAGCCGCGGCGGGTGGTCCACTGGGCCGGCACCGAGACCTCGAGCACCCCCACCGGCTGACCGCGGGCACACCCGCCGCGGCGGTGTCGCGACAATGGGTCGATGTCGGACCGCGAGCTGGTCGTGCTCGGCACCTCCAGCCGGATGCCCACCCGAACCCGCAACCACAACGGGTACCTGCTGCTGTGGGACGACGAGGGGGTGCTGGTCGACCCCGGTGAGGGCACCCAGCGCCAGCTCGTGCTCGCGGACGTCCGGTCGACCCGGATCACCCGCGTCTGCCTCACCCACCTCCACGGTGACCACTGCCTCGGGTTGCCCGGCGTGCTCGCCAGGTTGTCGCAGCAGGGGGTGCGCCACCCGGTGCACCTCCACTTCCCGGCGAGCGGCCTCCCGTACGTGGAGCGGCTGCTCACCTCGTCGATCATCGACCTGTGCCTCGACCTGGTGCTCGACCCCGTCGACGAGGCGGGCGTGGTGGTCGACCGCGGGAACTTCCGCCTGCGCACCGCCCCGCTCGAGCACACCGCCGACTCGTTCGGGTGGCGGATCGAGGAGCCCCCGCAACGGCACCTCGTCGCCGACCGGCTCGACCAGCTCGGGGTGGAGGGCGCCGCCATCGGGGAGCTCGCCGAGCGCGGTGCGGTGCGGGTCGGGGACCGGACGGTGGCCCTCGACGAGGTGAGCGTGCTCGACGACGGCAACTCAGCGGCGTTCGTGTTCGACACGCGCTGGTGCGACGGCGCGCTCCGCCTCGCGGAGGGGACCGACCTGCTGGTGTGCGAGTCGACCTTCCTCAGCTCCGAGGAGCAACTCGCGCACGACTCCGGTCACATGACGGCCGCGCAGGCGGGTCGGCTCGCCGCCTCCGGCGGCGCGCGCCGGCTGGTGCTGACCCACTTCTCGAGCAGGTACCCCGACCCCGAGGCCTTCCGGCGGGAGGCGATCGAGCACTTCGACGACGTGGTGGTCGCGGAGGACCTGATGCGGGTGCCGGTGCCCCGCGCGGGCCTGCCCTAGCGGTGGTCGTTGCGCACGACGACCAGCGCCACGTCGTCCTCGGGCTCCCGCCCGTCGAGGCACTGCTCGAGCACCCGGTCCGCCATCCGCTCGATGTCGGTGGGGTCCGTGGCGCGGACCGCGACCCGGAGCCGCTCGATCGACGCGTCGATGACCTCGTCGCGCCGCTCGATGAGGCCGTCGGTGTAGGCGATGAGGATGCTCCCTGGCGGGAAGTCGACGGTCACGGGCGTGCCGGCCGGCATCGGGATGCCGAGCAGCGGCTGGCGGCCGCCCTCCAGCACGCGGACCGAACCGTCGGCGGTGCGCAGCAGCGACGGCGGGTGCCCCGAGGAGATGTACGAGATCGTCTGCGCTGACCGGTCGACGATCGCGATGAACGCGCTCGCGGTGACCCCGTTGTCGTTCTCCTGCAGCAGCGCGCTCGCCCGCGGGAAGACCTCGCCGAGGTCGACGCCGCCGCGGACCAGCGCCTGGATGATCGAGCGGAGCTGCACCATGTCCGCGACCGCGGTGATGCCGTGGCCGGAGATGTCGCCGATGACGAGGGCGTACCGGCCCCGCGGGAGGGTGATCCCGTCGTACCAGTCCCCGCCCATGCCGACGTGGTGGGCGGCGGGCCGGTAGCGCTGCGCGATCCCCAGGCCGCGCACGCCGGGCAGCGGGGTGACGACCCGGTGCTGCAGGCTGGCGACGAGCCGGTGCTCCGCCTCGCCCAGGCGCGTGCGCTCCATCGTCTGCGCGCACAGCTCGGCGATCGTGCGCATCGTGGCGATCGAGGCCGTCCCGATCTGCTGCGGGCTCGACCACCAGAACTCCACGGCGCCGAGCGGGCTCCCGCCGGGTGCGGTCACGGGCAGGTGCACGCCGGCGGCCAGCCCCGAGCTGCGCATGACCTGCCCGTAGTTGCCCGGGTACCGCTCGTCGACCTCCTCCGGGGTTGCCACCACCACCGGCGACTGGCTCCGCACGGCCTCGGCCGCGGGCAGCCGGGCACCGAGCGCCTGGGTCAGGAAGGGTCGCATCGCACGGCCGGCGAAGCGCGGGTGCGGGTGCAGCCGGAGGCTCTGGGTGGCCTCGTCGAACACCGCCAGGTTGGCGACCGCCGCGTCGACCGGGGCGCCCGCGTGGGCGACGACCGCGTCGCAGAGGTCGTCGACGGTGCGGGCCTGCGCGACGTGCTGCGCGAAGTCGGCCAGCTGCTCGTTGCGCCGGGCGGTGTCCCGCAGGAGGTCGGCGAGCTGCGCGCGCTCGATCGTCTGCGAGGCGAGCCCGACGATCGTGGTGAGGCGGTCGCGCAGCTCCTTGCTGAAGGTGACGTGGTGGTCCCAGGCGATGCCCAGCGCGCCGATCACCTTGCCGGTGCGGTCCCGCAGCGGGAGGTTCGCGGTCGCCTTGAACCCCGCGGCGTCCCACAGCGGCAGCAGGTCGGGGTAGCGCTCGCGCAGCTCCGCGGTGCCGGGGATCAGCACGTCCTCCCCGGTGCGCGCCGCGACGGTGAGCGGCGTGGAGGTGTCGAGCGGCGTCGCGGACAGCGACTCGGTGAGACCGCCGGGCGTCCCCGGCGGATCGCTGGAGAAGTGCCGGTGCAGCACCCCCTCCCGGATGATGCCGACGGTCGCGTGCACCGCGTCGAGCGGGGTCACGACCCGTGACGCCAGGAAGCCGGTGACGTCCTCGGTGTGCGCGCGGCTCGCGAGGCCCTCCGCGAGCTCCGCCAGGTCACGGCTGTGGCGCGCCTCGGCGACGAGGTGCTCGGCGAGGCGTGCCCGCTGCACCGTCTGGGCGACCATCTCGGCGATCGTCGACAGCGTCGAGAGCATCGTGTCGTCGAAGTGCCGGTTGCCGGCCCAGGAGAAGACGATCGATCCGACGGTCCGGTCGTCCGCCCGCAGCGGCAGCGCCGCCCGGGCCCCCTCCCCGATCTCCGCGTTCGCGGCGTCGGTGTTCGGGTAGCGCCGCACGTAGTCCTCGTAGGTCGGGACCAGCACCGGCTCGCCGGTGCGGGCGGCCTCCGTCACGGCCAGCTCCGCGTCGAGCGGGGGATCCGAGTACCTCCGCACGAGGCCCTCGGCGACGGTGCTGCCGTGGTGCACGTGCAGCGTGCCGGTGTCGGGGTCGATGATGCCCACGCTCGCCGCGGTGGCGCCGACCGGGTCGAGCGCGAACGTCGTGGCGACGCGGGTCGCCTGCTCCACCGAGGTCGTCGCGGCGAGCTGCTCCGCGAGCTCGGCGAGGCCGGCGGCACGCATCGACACCTGGTCGGTCATCCGGGCCCGGTGGAGGGACTGCTCGCAGAGCTCGGTCACCGTGCGCAGGGTCGCGACCGTCGTCGCGTCGAAGGTCTGCCGGCGGTCCCAGAGCACCGCGACCGCCCCGGTGACCGTCCCATCCGTGGCGTCGAGCGGGAGGCCCGCGGCCGCGAGGGTCCCGGCCGCGACGTCCTCGTGCACGCCGGCACCGGCCGCGTAGGTCCACCAGTCGGCGTGGTCCTGCACCAGGACCAGCTCACCCGAGCGGACCGCCTCGGTGAGCGGCCCCACGTCGTCCAGCGACCGCGGCGGCGTCCGCGGCGACACGTGCGCCGGGGTGGCCGGCCCGTGGTGCACCCGCACCGTCCCCGTGTCACGGTCGAGCAGCCCGAGGCTCGCCGCCCGGGCCCCGAAGATCGCGGGCACGTCGCGCGCGATGACCGCGGCGACGTCGTCGACGGTCGCCGCGACCGCGAGGCGCTGCGCGAGGTCTCCCGTGCGGCTGATCAGCAGCGCCGCCCGCGACGTGTCCCGCTCGTAGCGGTCGCTGCGGCGGATCAGGTACACGAGCCCGCCGACGATGAGCGCGGTGATGCCGAGGATCAGCAGGGTGAGCGGGTGCCCCGTCGGCCGGTGGTCCTCGACGTGCACCACCCACGTGCGGCCGCCGACCTCGAAGGTGCGCTGCACCCCGCCGTCGACCTCGGCCCCGCTGCGTGCGAGCACGGCGTCGCCGTCTCGCACCTCGAAGTGCACCCCCTCGGGCTGCTCCTCGCGGATCCCGTCGCGGAGGGAGAAGCCGTCGTACACGCTCACGACGAAGCCCACGTGCGTGCTCCGGCGTGCCAGGACCGAATCGGCCTGCCCGCCGGGCAGGTAGAGGGGCTTCAGGATGAAGAACACCGAGACCTCGTCCTCGGTCTCGGGGATGTCGGGCACCGGAGCCGCCGGGTCGGGCAGCGACGTCACGAGCTGCGCGTCGATGATGAGCGCCTCGGTGATGCGCGGGTCACCGCTGTCGCGGGCGGTGCGGGCGGTGCTCGAGGTGAGCGGGAAGGAGGCGATGTCGGCGCCCAGCAGCGGCGCCGTGAGCGACTCGAGCGGGCTGATGCGCGCGACCGGCCAGTACCACTCGCGCTCCGCGGCGCGCGTGAAGCCCTCCTCGAGGTCGATGATCTGCGGCCACTGCCGTTCGTAGTCGGCCCGCTCGTCCGCCTCGACCACGGGGATCAGCGCGAGGCGCGACAGCGACGACGCCCGTGAGACGTCGACCCGGAACGCCTCGAACGCCGCGGGATCCACGTCCCCATCGGGTCCGACCAGGCCGGCCGCACCGCTGAGGCCGGCGATGGCGTTCTCCGCGGTCGCGCGCGCCGCGGCGGTGATCCCGTCCGCGGCGTCGGCCTCCCTCACCTCCGCACCCCGCTGCTCCTGGCGCCAGGCGAACGCCGCACCCAGGACGCCGGCGACCAGCACGAAGGCCACGAGCATGAGTCGAGTCCTGCCGGGCCCGGAGTCGGGGCGCCCGGTGTGGTCCACGAGCTGTGGGGCGTCGGTCGGGCGTGTGATCCGGGGAATCATACGGAGCGGGACTCGCACCACGGCACGTTAGGTGGCCGGCGCGGCACGAACGTCGTTCAAGCCCACGACCAAGCCCGCGAGGTGCCGCCCAGCGGTAGGTGGCGTGCCAGGCGCGCAGGGGCGCGCCGGCCGGGTGGGCCGGCGCGCCCCGGGTGCGGCGCCCGCGTGGGATCGGCTCAGGTCGTCGTGCTGCGGATGTCGTCCTTCGCCGAGGACATCTCCGTGCGGGCATGACCCGCGACCTCGGAGGCGGCGCCGGTGGCCTCCTCCTTGACCGCCCGGGCCTCCTCCTGCACCTTCGGCGCGAGGTGCTCGCCGGCCTCGCGCGCCGTGTCGGCGGCGCCCTGCGCCAGCTGCTGGACCTGCGGCTCGACGCTGCGGGCCAGCTCGCGCTCCCGGTTGCTCGGGGGGATGATCGAGCCCGCGATGAACCCGATGCCGAAGGCCACCATGCCGGCGACCAGCGGGCTGCCCTCCACGCGCTCGCCGACCACCTCGGTCGGCGAGGACTCCGGGCCGTGGCCGGAGGACGGCATCGACGGCATCGAGTCACCGACCCGCTGCCTGGCGCCCTCGACGGTGCCCATCACGCGGTCGCGCCACGAGGACATGCGACGGCGGGTCCGCTCCCTGGAGCGCCCCACCATCCGGCCCGGGCTCACGCGGTCACCGATGGCCTCGAGGTCGCGTCCGATGTCCTCGCGCTGCGCGGCGATGTCCCTGCGCAGCTCCTCGGTGCTCATCTGATCTGTTGCCGTGTCCACTGCGCATCCTCCTTGAGGGTTTCGACCGTCTCGGGCGCGACCTCCCTGGCCGCCTCGAGCCGCTTCCGTCCGAGCACCACCATCACCGCCGCGACGATCCCGACGACCGCCGCGACGATGAGGAAGGCGAACCCCTCGGGGATCACCTCCGCGAGCCCCCACGCCGCGGCGAAGCACAGCAGCGTCAGGGCGAGGTAGCCGACGATCGAGCCGGCCCCGAGCAGCCCGGCCGCCTGGCCGGCCTGCTTCGCCTCCTGCTTGAGCTCGGCGCGGGCCAGCTCCATCTGCGAGGAGACCAGCTGGCCGAGGTCCTCGCCCAGGCGGGCGAAGAGCTCGCCGAGGGACCGCTCCGAATCGATGGGCTCGATGGCGAGGTCTTCGTCGGGCGAGCTCCGCTCCACCCGGGTGCTGCCGGTTCCGTGCACGTGTTGGGACGACATGGTCACGCTCCCGGGATCCGGGTCGTCGGGCTCTCGGCCGCCCCGCCGGCACCGGCGAGGTCCGGCGGCGTCGAGGTCGGCGGCCCCGGCACCGTGGAGCTCATGCCGCCCTGCCCGCCGGTGCTCGCCTGGCCGCCCGTGGTCGCCTGGCCGCCCGTGGTCCCGGTCTGGCCGGTGAGGTCCCGCTGGCCCGTGCCGCTGATCTCGCCGGACTGCCCACCGCTGACCGCCTGCTTGACGGCCTGGGTGTCGGTGCTGCGGACGAGCCGCGCCGCGAGGAAGCCGCCGGCCGCCGCGACGGCGAGGAAGCGCATCGGGTGCTGCCGGCCCATCCTGCGGAGCTCGTCGAGCACGCCCTCGGGCCCACCCTCGTCGAGGCGCTTCGCCGCCCGCTGGGCGCTGTCGGCGAGGGAGCGCACCATGCCCGCGAGGGTGCTGTCGCGGTCGGTCGCCTCCGCCATCCTGCGGAGCTCCTCCGACGTGCTCCCCAGCGTGGCGGCCAGCCGATCGGTCTGCTGGCGGCCCTGGGTGCGCAGCTCGTCGGTGGTGCTGTCCAGCACCGAACGTGCATGGTCCTTGGCGCTGCGGGCGACCTCCGCGGCCTCCTGGCGGGCAGCACCCGCCGTCGCGCCGGCGTGCTCCTGGACGCTCTGTGCAGCGCCGGCGGCCTTCTCCTTGGCCGACTCGGTGCCCGACGCCGCGCCGGGCGTGGTCGTCGTCGGTGGGTTCATCGACATGGCTGGCTCCTCTGGTGCTCCGGGTGTGCGGGCTCCGGTTCGGGTGTCGTGCGCGATCCCGTCGTTGCCGGAGGGTTGCGGCGTGGGCCGGCCGTGGTCGTCCCTGCACCGCCACGCGCCGGTACCCACCGATGGCGCACCCGGAACGTCCGATCTCGGATCGTCCGGGCACGTCCGCCCCGCCATGCCCGTTCTGTGTCCCGGAACTGCGGGTGCACCCGCAGTTCCGGGACACAGAACCGGAGGGGTTCAGCCGTGGTGGAGGTTCAGCGCTGGTCGAGGTAGGCCGCGGTCGTCCCGCCGAGGGGGATCGGATCGAGGCCGAGCTTGCGGTGGTCCCACGACCGGACCCGCTCGACGTCGAAGCGGATCGCGACGCGCTTGTTCAGCATGTAGCGAACGAGCGGCTCCGCCTCCTCGGTGTAGGGACCCGTGTAGCGCTCCCAGACGCTGACGCCGACCTTCCACAGCAGGTCGGGGTCCTCCACGATCACTCCCCTGCCCTCGAGCGACACCCCGCGCAGCACGTCGTAGGTGAGCCCGTCCTCGATGAGCACCGTCATGCGCGGGTCCCGCCGGAGGTTCTGGGCCTTCTGCGCCCGGGACTTGGTCTCGAACCAGAGCTGGCCGTCGATCACGGCGTACCACATCGCCACCACGTGCGGCGTCCCGGTCGGCCCGATCGTGGCCATCGTGCAGGTGCGGCTGCGTTCGATGAACGCGGCGACCTCGTCGTCGTCCATGGCCACCTGGCTGCGCTGGTTGGTCCCCACCTTGCCTCCTCGAGCTCGACGCCCCGGCCCCGCATCATGCCCCGCGTCGGGTGCGGGCGCGGCACCGCAGCGCGAGCGGCGCCCCCGGAGGTCAGTTCGGGAACTCGGGGTGGGTGGGTGCGCCGACGCCGAGGTGGTCGTAGGTGCCCACGAGCTCCGGTGAGGCCACGGTCACCTCGCCCCCGCCCCGGGACTTGGAGCGGTAGACGGCACCGTCCGCCAGGGTCAGGAGCTGCTCGAGGTCGTCTCGCCCGTGGCTCCACACGACGCCCACCGAGGCGGTGACGGGCCGCGGGGTCGCCCTGGCGAGGCGCTGCGCCACCTGCTCGACCCGCTCGGGCGGGCAGTCGTCGAGCACGGCGACGAACTCGTCGCCGCCGACCCGCGCGAGCAGGTCGCCGTCGCGCAGCAGGCTCGACCAGCACGAGGCGGCGTCGACGAGCACGGCGTCGCCGGCCGCGTGCCCCTGCGCGTCGTTGACCTCCTTGAACCCGTCGAGGTCGAGGATCACGAGCCCCACCGGCCGCGGCCGGCGGCGGGACTGGAGCATGGCGAGTCGCTCGTCGAGGGCACGGCGGTTGCCGAGGCCGGTGAGCGGGTCACGGTTCGCGAGCGCGCGGATCTGGGCGGTCAGGACGCCGACGATCACCGACGCGGCGGCCGCGGTGACCATGGTGGTGAGCGCGATCGTCAGCGCGACCGCCGGGGTGCAGACGATGGCCAGCGCGATCGACCCGAGCGTCATCGCGAACACCATGTAGGCGGTCGCCGCCCGGGGCGTCAGGTAGGCGCCGACGTAGATGCCCACCCAGAGGTACAGCACCGCGTAGAGGGCGGTCGCGCCGCCACCGCCCCCGTAGAGGAGGGCGGCCGCGATGTCGATCGCCCCGATGCAGAGCGCGACGTGGCGGAGCAGCGGTCCGATCCGCGAGCGGAAGAGGTAGAGCAGCACCGCGAGCACGGCGGCGGTGACGCAGTTGAACACCACGCCGGGCAGCCAGACCTCCGGCCACGGCCGGAGCACCAGCGTCGGCAGGCAGACCAGCGATCCGGCGAAGAAGAGCACCGCGACCCCCACGGTCGCGTCGATCGGTGCGTTCCCTCTTCCACGTCCCACACCCATAGGGTCGGCGCGGCGGCACCGTACTTGAGGACCCGTGCAACTCCGGCCGGGACGCGGCCGCAGCGCACGCCGCGCGCACGCGCCGGGGTCGGATGCGACACACTCTCGGTCGGATGAACCTCGACGACTTCGAGCACTGGGCACGCAGCGACGGGCTGCAGGCGATCCTGCTGGTGGTCGGGTCGATCCTCCTGGTCCGGGCCATCCAGTGGTTCGCGGGGCACGTGGTCCGGCGCGCCGAGGAGGAGGCGGACGCGAAGGGCACGGACCTGGTCGCGTCGGAGCGCGACAAGCACAAGGGCGCGCTCGCCCAGGTGCTCGCCTGGAGCGTCACCGCCGTCATCTACTTCGTGACCGCCCTGCTGGTGCTCGAGCGGTTCAACGTGCCGATCACGAGCCTCGTGGCGCCCGCAACGGTGGCCGGTGCCGCGATCGGCTTCGGCTCGCAGCGGCTCGTGCAGGACTTCCTCACCGGCTTCTTCGTCTTCACCGAGCGCCAGTACGGCTACGGCGACGTCATCCGCATCTCCCAGCCGGGCGAGACCGTCGGCATCAGCGGGACGGTCGAGGAGGTGACGCTGCGCACGACATCGCTGCGCACGCTCAACGGCGAGCTCGTGATCATTCCGAACGGCGAGATCCGGCAGGTGACGAACCTGTCGAAGGACTGGGCGCGCGTGGTGATCGACATCCCGCTGTCCTCCGACACGGACGTGGCGCTGGCGTCGAAGGTGCTGCACCAGATCGGTGAGGAGATCGCGCACGACGAGCGATGGGCGCCGATGCTGCTCGACGAACCGAGCGTGATGGGCGTCGAGGCGCTCGCAGTGGGGTTCATCCAGCTGCGGTTCGTGGCCCGGACGCAGCCGGGCAAGCAGTGGGAGGTGAGCCGCGAGCTGCGGGGCCGCATCGTGCGGGCGTTCCGCGAGGCGGGCATCTCCTCGCCGCAGCCGCTGGTGACGTCCCTGGGGGCTCCGGGAACGTGATCGCCTCCTGGAGGGACCGGTTCACCCAGCTCGGCCGCCCGCGGCGATCGACGGTCGTGCTCAGCGTCGTGTTCGTGCTGACCCTGCTGCTGTACCTGTGGGTGCGTCCCGACCCGCCGCCCCGCGCCGGGCGTGCGACCGCGGACGTGCCCGAGGCGGTGACGACGACCGAACCGCCGCCGAGCACCGACACCGACCCGGCGACGACCACGACCCCGCCGGCCGCGGACACCACGGTGACCGCGTCGACGACACCGACGACCGCTGCGAGCGACACGACCGCACCGCGGTCGCCGAGCACCACCGTGGTCCCCGAGACCACCACGCCGCCGGCGCCGGAGGGCCGCGACGCCACGCCCACCACGGAGCCGGCGCCACCCGAGACCACCGTCCCCGACGGCTGACCCGGATCTTCCGGGCCGTCAGCGGCCGATGTCGGAGAGCAGGGAGTGGAGCTGGCGCGCCCTCGCCGCGAGCGACCGGCCGTGGCGGGCCATGCCCTCCCACGGGTCCCCCACCGCCTCGAGCCGCGCGGGCACGTCCGCGGTGGTCCACCCGTCCGGGCGCAGGTCCGGGTCGTCGAGCTCGTCACGGGTGATCGGCGTCGCGACCGGCGCGCCGGCGCGCGGGCGGACCGAGTACGGGGCGATCACCGTCTGCGCCCACCCGTTCCTCGCGACGTCGACGTAGAGCCGGCCGCGCCGGTCGCGCTTGCGCGGCTCCACGGTGAGCTCGTCGGGGTGGCGGGCGGCGAGCACGGCCGCGACGCCCTGTGCGAACGCGGCCACCGCGTCCGTGGCCGCCGAGCGGTCGAGGGGCACGACGACGTGGATGCCCCGGGATCCGGTGACCTGCAGGTAGGCGGCGAGGTCGAGCTCGTCGAACAGCCCCAGGGTGCGGTGCGCGGCGCGGCGCACCGCCTCGAAGTCGTCGCCGGAGGGGTCCAGGTCGACGACCATGAGGTCGGGGTGGTCCAGGCGGTCGGCCCGGCTCGTCCAGCGGTGGAACGACACGGTGCTGAGGTTCGTGAGCGCGAGGAGCGACGCGGTGTCGTCCACGACGGGGTGCGCCACCTCCCCGCCCACCTTGTCGACGCGCACGGTCCGCAGCCAGGAGGGCACGCCGCGCCCGGCCTCCTTCTGGTAGAAGCCGTCCGCATCGATGCCCTCGGGGAACCGCTGCAGCATCAGCGGCCGGTCGCGCAGGTGCGGCACGAGCACCGGCGCCACCGCCAGGTGGTACTCGGCGAGGTCCGCCTTGGTCAGGCCGGGGTCGGGGAACAGGACGCGCTCGGGGTGCGTGATCTCGACGGTCCTGCCGTCGGCCTCGATCCGCACTACGCCTCCGCCAGCACGTGCCGCTCGAACAGCTCGAGGCTCCGCCACGCGACCTCGGGCGGGATCCCGCCCATCATCGGGTGCAGCACGAAGGTGCCGTGCCGGCCCAGGTCCCTGACCAGCTCCGCGCACTCCTTCGGGGTGACCACCCGGTACTCGGGGTCGTCGCGGACGCCGAGCTCGTCGGTGACGCGCCGGTGCCCCGTGTCCAGGCCCGCCTCCTCGGCCCATCGCCCGTAGGTGTCGCGGTCGGCGGCGACGTAGCGCTCCACCTCCTGCCAGCCCGCCTCGACGTCCTCGGACAGGTGCACGAAGCGAGGGCCGATCACCGGGGCCGGACCCCAGTCGGGACCACCCTCGGCCAGCACGGCGTCGCGGTACGCCTCCCAGTGCACCGGGTCGCTCGGCATGAACAGGTCCGCGATGCGAGCCGCCCGCCGGGCGGCCGCGGCGGAGGACCCGCCGAGCAGGATCGGCGGCCTCGGCCGGCGGTACGGGCGGGGCGTGACCCGCACGGTCCGCCCGCGGAACTCGAACGGCTCGCCGGTCCAGGCCTCCTGCAGCGTGCGGACCGCCTCCACGACCGCCGGCACCCGGTCCGCCAGCCCCCGCCCGAACATGGCGAGCTCGGAGGGCACGTACCCGTTGGCGAGCACGAGCTCGAGGCGGCCGCGGCTGAGCTGGTCGACGACCGCGGCGTCCTCCGCGATGCGCAGCGGGTCGTGCAGCGGCGCGACGAGCGCGGCGATGCGGATCGTGATCCGCTCCGTGCGCGCTGCGACCGCCGCGGCGAACACCAGCGGCGACGGCAGGTACCCGTCCTCGGTGCCGTGGTGCTCCGAGAGCGTCACCGTGCGGAACCCGAGCCGCTCCGCCCAGCGGATCTGCTCGAGCGCCGCCTCGTAGCGGTCGGCGACCGATGCCGGCGCCCATCCGGGGCTCCGCAGGTCGTAGCGGATCTCGAGCCGTGCCATGCCGCCTTCCCGTCCGTTCGGCAGATGACGCCACGACGGTAGTCACCCGCCGGACCGAACGGGTGGAGGAGCCGGGTTGGTCGCCGGCGCCGCGGTGGTGTACCCCTGCGGGGGTGGCCCGCGCCGACGACCTCTCCGCACGCGACCTCGGCACCGTGTGGCATCCCTACGCACCGATGCCGGCGGCGGTGCCGGCCCTGCCCGTCGCGTCCGCGCAGGGCGCGAGGCTGCGGCTGGAGGACGGGCGGGAGCTGGTCGACGGCATGTCGTCGTGGTGGTCGACGATCCACGGCTACCGCCACCCCGTGCTGGACGAGGCGGTGCGCGACCAGCTGGGCCGCATGTCGCACGTCATGTTCGGCGGGCTCACCCACGCGCCGGCGGTCGAGCTCGCCGAGCTGCTGGTCGAGCTCGCACCGGACGGGCTGTCGCACGTCTTCTTCAGCGACTCCGGCTCGGTCTCGGTCGAGGTCGCGATCAAGATGGCGATCCAGTACTGGCAGGGCCGGGGCCGCCCGTCGCGGCGGCGCCTGCTGACGGTCCGCTCCGGGTACCACGGCGACACGCTCGGCGCGATGTCGGTGTGCGACCCGGTGACCGGCATGCACCACCTCTTCTCCTCGGTGCTGCCGGAGCAGCTCTTCGCTCCCGCCCCCTCGCCGGTCTTCGGCGCGCCGTTCGACGAGTCGCACGTCGCGGAGCTCGCCGCGCTGTTGGAGCGCCACGACGACGAGGTCGCCGCGGTCGTCCTCGAACCGATCGTGCAGGGCGCCGGCGGCATGCGCTTCTACTCCCCCGAGTACCTGGCTGCGGTCCGGTCGCTGTGCGACCGGCACGGGGTCCTGCTCATCGCGGACGAGATCGCGACCGGGTTCGGCCGCTCCGGCCGCCTCTTCGCGTGCGAACACGCCGGCATCGCCCCCGACGTGATGTGCCTGGGCAAGGCCCTGACCGGTGGCTACCTGTCGATGGCGGCGACGCTGTGCACCACCGAGGTCGCCGAGGGGGTGACCGCGGCGGAGTCCGGTGCGCTCATGCACGGCCCGACCTTCATGGCGAACCCGCTCGCGGCGTCGGTCGCGCTCGCGTCCACCCGCCTCCTGTGCTCACAGCCGTGGCAGGACGAGGTGGCCCGGATCGAGCGCGGCCTCGTCCGGGCGCTGGAGCCGGCACGGGCGGTGCCCCAGGTCGCGGACGTCCGGGTGCTGGGTGCGATCGGGGTGGTCGAGACCCGCGAGCCCCTGCCGCTCCCGGCGGTGCAGGAGGTGTGCCTGGCCCACGGGGTCTGGCTGCGCCCCTTCGGCCGGCTCATCTACACGATGCCGCCCTACGTCGCCTCCGACGACGAGGTGGCCCGCGTCGGTGCGGCCATCGTCGACACGGTGACCAGCGTCCCGTCGTCGGCCTGAGCCGCCTCGCCCGCCGCGGCGGGTGCACCGTCGAGCTCGGCCAGGCGGGTGTCGAGGCGGTCGAGCAGCGCGCGGTCGTGGTCCTCGCCAGGGTTCGGGGTCGTGAGGAGCCGGTCGCCGAGGAACACGCTGCTCGCGCCGGCGTGCAGGCACAGCGCCTGCAGCTCGTCGGTCATCTGCGAGCGGCCCGCGGACAGCCGGACCACCGACCCGGGCATCATGATGCGGGCCGCCGCGATCGTGCGGACGAGCTCCAGCGGGTCCAGCTCGTCGGTGCCGTACAGCGGGGTGCCCGGCACCTGCACGAGCAGGTTGATCGGCACGCTCTCCGGGTGGGGGTCGAGGTTGGCGAGCTGCACCAGCAGCCCCGCCCGGTCGGTGCGCGACTCGCCCATGCCGACGATCCCGCCGCAGCACAGCTTCACGCCGGCGCTGCGCACGTTGCCGAGCGTGTCGAGGCGGTCCTCGTAGGTGCGGGTGGTGATGACCTCGCCGTAGAACTCCGGCGAGGTGTCCAGGTTGTGGTTGTAGTAGTCGAGCCCCGCCTCGGCGAGGCGCCGGGACTGCTCGGGGGTGAGCATCCCGAGCGTGACGCAGGTCTCCATGCCGAGCGCCCCCACCGCCTCGACCGCGGCCGCCACCTGCTCGACCTGCCGGTCGTTGGGCGAGCGCCACGCCGCACCCATGCAGAACCGCGTGGCGCCGTTGCGCTGCGCGTTCCTCGCGGCCTCGACGATCTCGTCGGTGCCCATCAGGCGCTCGGGGTCGACGTCGGTGTCGTAGCGCGCCGACTGCGGGCAGTAGGCGCAGTCCTCGGGGCACGCACCGGTCTTGATCGACAGCAGGATCGCTGCCTCGACCACCTGCGGGTCGAAGCGCTCCCGGTGCACCTGGTGCGCCTCGAACAGGAGGTCGTGGAACGGACGCCCGATGAGTTCCTCGGCCTCGGCGACGGTCCAGTCGTGGCGAAGCTCCATGTCCCCCAGTCTGGTCGACCCCGCGCGGGACCGACCAATGCGGCCCCGGGACGGTTCTGTGCCAAGGTGGGCGGCGTGGTGGCTGCCCCCGGGCGGTGGAACGCATGGGCTCGGTCGGAGCTCGACGGCATCCGCGCGGCGGGTCGCTGGCGCTCGCCGCGCACCTTCGACGCGAAGGGCCCGGAGGGCACGATCGACGGCCGGCACGTGGTCTCCTTCGCCTCGAACGACTACCTCGGCCTGTCCGCGCACCCGCAGGTGGTCGCCGCCGCCCACGACGCCCTCGACCGCTGGGGTGCCGGGTCGACCGCGTCGCGGCTCGTCGTCGGCTCCCGGCCCTGCCACGAGGAGCTCGAGGCGGAGATCGCGGGCTGGAAGGGCACCGACCGGGCCGTGGTGCTGCCCACCGGCTACGCCGCGAACCTCGCCGTGCTCGGTGCGCTCGGTGGCCCCGGGGTGACCGTGCTGAGCGACGAGCTGAACCACGCGTCGATCATCGACGGGTGCCGGCTGTCGCGCTCGGAGGTGCGGGTGTACCGCCACCGCGACCTCGACCACCTGGAGGAGCTGCTGGCCGCGGCCGGGCCCCGGACGATCGTGGTGACCGACTCGGTCTTCTCCATGGACGGCGACACCGCACCGGTCGACGACCTCGCCCGGCTGTGCGCGGGAGCGGGCGCGCTGCTCGTACTGGACGAGGCGCACGCCGTGCTCGGCCCCGACCTGCACGACGGCCACGAGGGCCTCGAGCTGCTGCGGGTGGGCACGTTGTCGAAGTCCCTCGGCTCGCTCGGCGGTTGGGTGGCCGGCTCCGCCCCGCTGGTCGAGCTGCTGGTCAACCGCGCGCGGCCCTACATCTTCACCACGGCGCCCACCCCGGCGGACGTGGCGGCCGCCCTCGCGGCGCTCCGGCTCCTGCGTGGCGACGAGGGGGCGCGGCTCGTCGCACAGCTGCGCGCCGCGATCGACCTCGTGCGCCCGGGGCACCCCTCGCCGATCGTCCCGCTGGTCCTCGGTGACGAGCGGCGGGCGGTGGCCGCCTCCGACGCGCTGCTCGAGCGGGGGTTCCTGGTCCCCGCGATCCGTCCGCCGACGGTCCCGGTGGGCACCTCGCGGCTGCGGGTCGCGCTCTCCGCCGCGCACCGCCGCGACGCGGTGCGCGACCTGGTCGCCGCGCTCGACGAGCTGGGGTTGCGTTGAGCGGGCCGCCCGCGGCGCGGCCCCGCCGCACGATCGTCGTCACCGGCACCGCGACGGAGGTGGGCAAGACCTGGTGCACCGCCCGACTGCTCGAGCACCTGTGCGGCCGGGGCGTGGCGGTGGCGGCCCGCAAGCCGGTCCAGTCGTTCGAGCCCGGCGAGGGCCCCACCGACGCCGAGGTCCTCGCCGCCGCCTCGGGCGAGCGGCCGAGCGAGGTGTGCCCCGAGCACCGCTGGTACGGCGTGCCGGTGGCACCGCCCATGGCCACCGAGCTGCTCGGCGCCCCGCCGGTCACCTCCGAGGAGCTGCTGGGCGAGCTGGCGTGGCCGGACGGGGTCGAGGTGGGCCTGGTCGAGACCGTCGGCGGCATCCGCTCCCCCCTCTCCCACGACGACGACTCGGCGGGGTTCGCCCGCCGGCTGCGGCCGGACCTGGTGCTCCTCGTCGCGGACGCGGGGCTGGGGACGATCAACTCCGTCCGGCTCTCGGTGGCCGCCGCCGACGGCCTGCCGCTGCTCGTGCACCTCAACCGCTTCGACCCGACCGACGACCTGCACCGGCGGAACGCGGAGTGGCTCGAGCACCGCGACCGCACCCCGGTGACCACGACGATCACCGAGCTGGCCGCAGCGGTGCTCGCCGATCGGGGGTGACGCCACCCCCGGGGTGGGTACGGTCAGGCCCGTGGATCGACCGCCGTTGCGCCGCCGACCGCCCGAGCCCACACCACGTGGACGCCCCGGGTCCGGGCCGCGGCCGTTGGTCCCCGCCGGCATCGAGGCGTGCCTGTTCGACCTGGACGGCGTGCTGACCGACACCGCGGCGGTCCACGCGGCCGCGTGGAAGGAGATGTTCGACGCGTTCCTCCTCGAACGCTCCCGGCGCTCGGGCGAGCCGTTCCGCCCCTTCGAGCTGCCCGGCGACTACGTCGCGCACGTGGACGGCAAGCTCCGCCACGACGGCGTGCGCGGGTTCCTCGCGTCGAGGGGCATCACGCTGCCCGAGGGCTCGACCGACGACCCCGCGCACCTCGACACGGTCCACGGGCTCGGCACCCGCAAGAACGAGCTCGTCCTGGAGATCATCCGCAGCCGCGGCGTGACCGTCTTCGGCGGCTCGGTGCGCTACGTCGAGGCGGTGCGGGCCGCGGACATCCCCAGGGCGATCGTCTCCGCGAGCAGGAACTGCCGGGAGGTGCTGCGTGCGGCGGGCATCGAGGAGCTCTTCGAGGTGCGCGTCGACGGCATCACCGCCGCGGCGAGGGGACTGGCCGGCAAGCCCGCACCGGACATGTTCGTCGAGGCGGCCGGCGAGCTCGGCGTGCCGGTCGAGCGCGCCGCGGTGTTCGAGGACGCGGAGGCGGGGGTCGCCGCGGGCCGCGCCGGCGGCTTCGGGTGGGTCGTCGGGGTGGACCGCACCGGCCACGCCGCGGCCCTTCTCGAGCACGGTGCGGACATCGTGGTCCAGGACCTGTCGGAGCTGCTGGAGGTGTCGTGATCGAGGAGGGAGTGCTCTCCGTCGAACCGTGGCGGGTGACCGAGCTGGGCCTGCACCTGGACCTGCTGCCGCAGACCGAGTCGATCTTCGCCCTGTCGAACGGGCACGTCGGCGTCCGGGGCAACCTCGACGAGGGCGAGCCGCACGCGACGCCGGGCACCTACCTCAACGGGTTCTTCGAGAGCGTGCCGCTCCCCTACGCGGAGGCCGGCTACGGCTACCCGGAGACCGGGCAGTCGCTCATCGACGTGACCGACGGCAAGCTCATGCGGCTCCTCGTCGACGACGAACCGTTCGACGTCCGCTACGGCACCGTCGAGCACCACGAGCGCTCCCTCGACCTGCGCGACGGGGTGCTGCGCCGGGAGGTCCGTTGGACCTCCCCCGCCGGGCAGGGCGTCGTCATCCGCACCACCCGGCTGGTGTCGTTCGTGCAACGGGCGATCCTCGCGATCCGCTACGAGGTCGAACCGGTCGGCGAGCCGGCGAGGATCGTGCTCCAGTCGGTGCTGAGCGCGAACCAGCCGACGGTCGAGCAGCGGGGCGACCCGCGCGCCGCGGCGGCGCTGCGTGCGCCGCTGGTCGGCGAGTACCACACCAACCACGGCCTCGAGGCGGCGCTGGGGCACCGCACCCGACGCAGCGGCCTGCGCATGGCGGTGTCGATGGACCACGTCGTGGAGGGCCCCGACGACACCGTCATCGACTCGGAGAGCGAGGCGGACCTGGCCCGGGTCACGGTCAGCACCGAGCTGGACCCCGGCGAGCGGCTCGTGGTGGTGAAGTTCGCGGCGTACGGCTGGTCGAGCGGGCGGTCCACCGCCGCGCTGCGCGACCAGGTGGACGCCGCGGCCTCGGCCGCGAAGCGCACGGGCTGGGAGGGATTGGCAGCGGACCAGCGCGCCTACCTCGACGACGTGTGGGAGCGGGCGGACGTCGAGATCGAGGGCGACGACGAGCTGCAACAGGCCGTCCGCTTCGCGGTGTTCCAGGTGATCCAGTCCGCGGCGCGCGCCGAGCAGCGGGCGATCCCCGCGAAGGGCCTCACCGGCCGCGGGTACGACGGGCACACGTTCTGGGACATGGACACCTACGTCGCCCACGTCCTGACCTACCTCGCCCCCGATGCGGCGCGCGACGCGCTGCGGTGGCGGCACTCGACGCTGCCGCTCGCCCTGGCCCGCGCCGCGGAGCTGCGACTGTCGGGCGCGGCCTTCCCGTGGCGCACGATCCGCGGCGAGGAGTGCTCGGGGTACTGGCCGGCGGGCACCGCGGCGTTCCACGTCAACGCGGACATCGCCGACGCGGCGCGGCGCTACGTCGTGGCGACCGGTGACGAGGCCTTCGAGCGGGGCCCGGGCTTCGACCTGCAGGTCTGCACCGCCCGGCTGTGGGCGTCGCTCGGCCACCACGACGCGGAGGGCTGCTTCCGCATCGACGGCGTGACCGGCCCCGACGAGTACACCGCGCTGGTCGACAACAACGTCTTCACGAACGTGATGGCCGCGCGGAACCTGCGCACCGCAGCGGACCTCGCCGAGCGCTACCCGGACCGGGCGGAGGAGCTCGGGGTGGAGCCCGGGGAGGTCGCCGAATGGCGCCGCGCGGCCGAGTCGATCGTCATCCCCTACGACGAGGCGCTGGGCGTGACCGCGCAGTCCGAGGGCTTCACCCGCTACCGGCGGTGGGACTTCGAGTCGCTGCGCCCCGAGCAGCACCCGCTGCTGATGCACTTCCCCTACTACACGCTGTACTCGAGCCAGGTGGTGAAGCAGGCCGACCTGGTGTTCGCGCTGTACGTGTGCGGGGACTGCTTCTCCCCCGAGCAGAAGCGCCGCGACTTCGACTACTACGAGGCGATCACGGTGCGCGACTCGTCGCTGTCCGCGAGCATCCAGGGCATCGTCGCCGCCGAGGTCGGCTACCTCGACCTCGCCTACCGGTACCTGCGCGAGACGGCGCTGATCGACCTGCGCGACACCGCGGAGAACACCTCCGACGGGCTGCACCTGGCGTCGCTCGCCGGGACGTGGCTGCTCGTCGCGGCGGGGTTCGGCGGGATGCGCGACCACGGCGACGAGCTCACCTTCGCCCCCCGAATGCCGGAGCAGCTCCGGCGGATCCGCTTCCGCCTGCTGCACCGCGGGCGACGGCTCGTGGTCGAGATCGACCGGGCGACCACCCGCTACGAGCTGCGCGACGGCCCCGCGATGGAGCTGCAGCACCACGGGCGCCACGTGCGACTGGAGCCGGGCGAGCCCCTGGTCCTCCCCCACAACGGGGAGCCGCCGCGGCCGACGCCCAGCGAGCTGGCCGTCCCGCCGGGCGACACCCACCCCCTGCGCGACGACGCCCCCATGCCGGGCGGCACCGTGCGGCCCGGCCCCTGACCCCCCTCCCCGATCTGTGTCCCGGAAGTGAGGGTGCACCCTCACTTCCGGGACACAGATCCGGGGGGCGGCGGCACGGAAGGGCTGGTCCACGCGTCGCCGGCACCCCCCGAACTAGCGTCGAGGACGTGCGCAACTTCCTGCTCGTCCTCCACATCATCGGCGTCGCGATCTGGCTGGGAGCGAACGGCGTCCAGGCGTTCACCGGGCCGCGGGTCGCCTCGGCCAGCGACGAGGTCCGGGCCTGGTGGTCCGACAACGTCGGGGCGATGGCGCGGGTGCTGTACAACGTCGCCGGCATCCTCGTGCTCGTCTCCGGCGTGCTGCTCGTGATCGAGACCGGCTACGAGTTCTCCGACGCGTTCGTGTCGATCGGCTTCCTCGCCGTGATCATCGGCGCGGTGCTCGGCATGGCGGTGTTCGGCCCCGGCAGCCGCAAGCTCACCGAGGCCATCCACCGCAACGACGCCATGGCCGAGCGGTCGCTGACGAGCCGCATCCAGGCGTTCGGCATCCTCGACACGCTCGTGCTCCTCGTGACCATCGTCGCGATGGTCTCGAAGTGGGGGTACTGACCGCGGCTCAGCGCGGCGGCCCGCCCTGCAGGCGTCGCGGCAGCAGGACCACCACCGCGACGGCCCCGGCGTAGGCGACGAGCCCACCGACGGTCAGCGCACGCGACATGCCGTCGACGAACGCCTGGCGCGCCGCGTCGGCCACGCGGACACCGTCCGCGCCGAGCGAACCCGCGGTGCGCAGGGCATCCGCGAGCGAGTTGCCGAGGTGCTCCGAGACCTGCGCCGGCACGCCGCCCGCCGCGTCGCGCAGCGACGACGTGTAGGTCGACGCGGCCAGGCTGCCGAGCACCGCGATGCCGAGCGCACCGCCGAGCTCGCGGGTCGTGTCGTTCAGCGCGGACCCGACGCCCGCCTTCTCGTGCGGCAGTGACGCCATGATCGCGGCGGTCGACGGCGCCATCGTGAGCCCCATGCCGGCGGCGAGCACGACCAGGCTGACCGCCAGCTGCGCGTAGCTGGTGTCGAGGCCCGAGCGGCCGACCAGCACCAACCCGGTGCCGGCCATCGTGAGCCCCGTGCCGACGACGGCCCTGGTCCCGAAGCGCGCGGCCAGGTGGGCCGACGACGGCGCGGCGACCATGATCGTCAGCGCGAACGGGAGGGTGCGCACGGCGGCGCCGAGGGCGCTGTGCCCGCGGACGAGCTGCAGGTACTGCGTCAGCAGGAAGAACATGCCGAACATGCCGAAGAACACGGCGCTGATCGCGAGGCTGCCGCTGGTGACGCCGCGCCGGCGGAAGTAGCGGACGTCCAGCATGGGGTCCGTCGCGCGCAGCTCCCAGCCGATGAACGCGGCGAGCAGGACCGCGGCCGCGCCGAAGGCGCCGAGGATCGAGGGGTCGGTCCACCCGTACGACGGCGCCTCGATCACGCCGTAGACGAGCGACCCGATCGCGCCGATCGACAGGAGGGCGCCCAGCGGGTCGAGCGGCACCCGGTCGGGGTGGCGGGACCGTGGGACGAGGAAGCGGCCCGCGACGAGCGCGACCACCACGACCGGCACGTTCAGCCAGAACACCGACCCCCAGTAGAAGTGGCGCAGCAGCCAGCCGCTCGCGAGCGGGCCGACCGCGCCGGCGGCGCCCGCCACGCCCGCCCAGATCCCGATCGCGCGGGCACGCTCCTGCGGCGGGAACACGTGGGTGAGGATCGACAGGGTCGAGGGCATGACGAACGCGGCGCCCACGCCCATCACCGCCCGGCCGGCGATCACCCCGGCCGCGCCCTCCGCGAAGGTCGCGCCGAGCGAGCCGGCGCCGAACACCACGAGGCCGAGGGTGAGCGCGCCCTTGCGGCCGAAGCGGTCGCCGAGGGAGCCGGCGGTGAACAGCAGCCCGGCGAACACCAGCGCGTAGGCGTCGACCATCCACTGGAGCTCGGCACCGGTGGCACGCAGCGACTCGGAGATCTCGGGCAGCGCGATGTTGAGCACCGTGTTGCCCATCACGACCATGAACAGGCTCAGGCACAGGACCGGGAGGATCCACCACCGGCGGGGGTCGACCTCGTTCGGATGGGCTTCGGTCTCCACGGCGCGCACGCCGAGACGGTAGCCCGGGGTGGGGACAACCCCACCTCGTCGACACCGGTGCGCTCCATCGCCGGGGCCGCGGCGTGCTGCGTACGGTTGGCGGCGTGCTGAGAACGCTGCTGCGACCCTGGAAGGAGTCCGCCACCTGGTGGTCGCTGGTCCACCTGTCGCTCGACATGGCCATGGGCCACGTCACGACGATGTTCGTCATCATGACGGGCGTCGTCGCGGTCAGCCTGGTGGTGCTGCTGCCGCTGTCGGTCGTCGTGGTGTGGATCGGGTTCCTCGTCGCCCGGGGCCTCGCGCAGTTCGAGCGCAGCCGCTACGCGGCCTTCCTCGACCTCGACCTGACCGACACCACCCCGCCGCTGCAGGGGAGGAACGTGTGGCGGCGCTTCGTCGAGCGCCTCCGCTCCCAGCAGCGCTGGCGGGAGTGGCTGTACCTCACCTTCCACCTCCCGGTCGGCGCCCTGTGCACCGTCGTCACGGTCAGCACGTGGGCCGGTTCGCTCGCGCTCGCCGCCCTGCCGCTCTACGTGGGAGCCCTCCCCGGCGACCGTGCCGGGTTCGGCCTCTTCGAGGTCGAGCAGGGCGACGGGGCCGCGCTCGCCGTGCTGAGCATCACCGGCCTGGTCCTGTTCGTCCTCGCCGCGCCGCGGGTGACCCTGGCGATGGCCCGGCTCTCCGCGGCCTACGCCGGGGTGACGCTCGGGTGGAGCCGCCGCCGGGACATGGCCGAGCAGGTCGAGCAGCTCGAGGCGAGCCGCGTCGCCGCCGTGGACAGCGCCGAGGCGGAACGGCGTCGCATCGAGCGCGACCTGCACGACGGCGCCCAGCAGCGCCTCATCGCGGCCGCCATGGACCTCGGCTCCGCGCGCGAACGCCTCCCCGAGGATCCCGAGGCCGCGGCGCCGCTCGTCGCCAACGCGCACGAGGAGGTCAAGGCGGCGATGAAGGAGATCCGCGACCTGGTCCGCGGCGTGCACCCGGTGGTGCTCGAGGACCGCGGCCTCGACGCGGCGCTCTCCGCCGTCGTCGCACGCTCGCCCATCCCGGTCGCACTCTCCGTCGACGTGCCGGGTCGCCCGCCGCCGGCGGTCGAGAGCGCCGCCTACTTCATCGTCTCCGAGGCGCTCACCAACGTCGCCCGCCACTCCGGTGCGTCCCGCGCGAGCGTGCAGGTCGTCAGGCAGGGCGACCGCCTCGTCGTGGTCGTCGACGACGACGGCGTCGGCGGCGCCGATCCGTCCCGCGGCACCGGGCTGCGAGGGCTCGAGGAACGGGTGCGCGCCCTCGGCGGGCGCTTCCAGATCCTGAGCCAGCCCGGCGGCCCCACCACCCTCATCGCGGAGGTCCCGTGCGCATCGTGATCGCAGAGGACAGCGTGCTGCTGCGCGCCGGCCTCGTCAGGTTCCTGACCGAGGGCGGCGAGGAGATCGTCGCCGCCGTCGGCGACGCCCCGTCGCTGGTCGAGGCGGTGGAGCGCCACCGGCCGCAGCTCGCGGTGGTCGACGTGCGCATGCCGCCGACGCTCACCGACGACGGGCTGCGCGCCGCGCTCGAGGTGCGGGAGCGCTGGCCCGAGACCGCCATCCTCGTGCTCTCCCAGTACGTCGAGGAGCGCTACGCCTCGGAGCTCATCGCCGGTGACGTCAGCGGCGTCGGCTACCTGCTGAAGGACCGCGTGGCCGACGTGTCCGACTTCCTCGACGCGGTCCGCACCGTCGGCGCCGGCGGCACCGTGCTCGACCCGGAGGTGGTCGCGCAGCTGCTCGCCAGGTCGCGCCGGCAGGACCCCCTCGCCGCGCTGTCCCCACGGGAGCGCGAGGTGCTCGCGCTCATGGCCGAGGGCCGCACCAACAGCGCGATCGCCCGCCAGCTCGTCGTCAGCGAGGGCGCCGTGGAGAAGCACGTCAGCAACATCTTCCTGAAGCTCGACCTGCCCCCGACCGGCGACGACCATCGCCGCGTCCTGGCCGTCCTGAGGTGGTTGGAGTCATGAGCACGTCCGGACCCGGCGGCGGGATCGCGCCGCCGCCACCCCCTCCTCCCCCACCGCCACCGCCGCCGCCCCCGCGGCCGCCCCACCCTCCGGTGCCGCCGTGGGCACCCCCGCCGGCGCCCGCGCCGCCGCCGGTGCCGCCCTCGGAGCGCCCGAGCCGGCCGTGGTGGCGCGTGCTGGGCAGCATCGCCGCGGTCGGGGTGCTCCTGATCAGCGTCGTGCAGATCATCGGCACGATCGGCCGCACGACCGAGACCGAGCGCCGCATGCTGGAGGTCACGGGCATCACGCGGCTGGTGGTCGACTCACACGACGGCAACGTCGAGGTCACCGGCTCCGAGCGGGACGACATCCGGCTCGTCGCACGGGTGGAGCACGGCCTGTGGCGCACCCGGCTGCGGATCGAGCGGGACGGCGACACCTGGCGCGCCTCGTCGAACTGCCCGCCGTTCCCCGGCCACTGCGGGGTCGACTACACGATCGAGGTGCCCCGTGACCTGCGGGTCGTCGCCCGCTCCGGCAACGGCGACGTGAGCGCGCGCGACCTCGCCGCCGCGGCGGAGCTGTTCTCCGCGAACGGCAACGTGCGTGCGGCCAACCTCTCCGGCGACGCCCGGCTCGAGTCGCGCAACGGGGACGTGTCCGGCACGGCGCTGCTGGGCGAGGTGGTCGAGGCGACGTCGCGCAACGGCGACGTGTCGGTCGACCACGCGTCCCCACCCGGGCACGTCGTGGCCCGGTCCTCCAACGGTGACGTCGAGGTCGCCGTGCCCGATGACGGCGAGCCCTACGCGCTCGACATGGAGACCGCGAACGGGAGCCGAACCGGTGACATCCGCACCGACCCCGACAGCGGCCGCCGGTTGCGCATCCACTCGAGGAACGGCGACGTCACCGTGCGCTACCGCTTGCGCTGACCGACGCCCACCCCGACCGACCGACGCCCGCCGGATCCCGGCGGGCGTCGTCGCGCCCGGGGCTGGCCGGAGCCGGGGGGTGGGGTTTGCCCCACCCCCGAGACGCCGGGCGCCCACATTCCGGGACCCCCGGTCCGGTTCGTACGTTGCAGCGAAGGTCCCGACACGAGCGGGCCAACGACGTGCCAAGGAGGATGCACATGTCCACGACCCTCACACCACCGGTCACCGTCGCCGCCGCCCGCACCGTGAACGCCGTCAAGGTGTACGGCCAGGGCGACACCGCGGTACGGGCGCTCGACGGGGTCACCGTCGAGTTCCCGGCGGGCCGCTTCACGGCGATCATGGGGCCCTCCGGCTCGGGCAAGTCGACGCTCATGCACTGCGTCGCCGGCCTCGACCAGCTGACCTCCGGCGAGGTGTACCTGCGTGACGTCGAGCTGGGCAGCCTGTCGGACCAGCGCCTCACCAAGCTGCGCCGCTCGAGGCTCGGCTTCGTGTTCCAGTCGTTCAACCTGGTGCCGACCCTCACCGCACGCGAGAACATCCTGCTGCCCCTGACCCTGTCGGGCGAGAAGCCAGACGAGGCCTGGATCTCGCACGTCGTGGCGACCGTCGGGCTCGGCGACCGCCTCGCGCACCGTCCCGCGGAGCTGTCGGGTGGACAGCAGCAGCGGGTCGCGGTCGCGAGGGCACTCGCCACTCGGCCCGACGTGGTGTTCGCCGACGAGCCCACCGGGAGCCTCGACTCCCGCTCGGGCGGCGAGATCCTGTCGTTCCTCCGGCACGCCGTGGACGAGCTGGGCCAGACGGTCGTCATGGTCACCCACGACCCGGTCGCAGCGTCCTACGCCGACCAGGTGCTGTTCCTCGCGGACGGCCGCATCGTCGACCGGATGACCGACCCGTCCGCACCCCGCGTCCTCGACCGCATCAAGGCCTTCGGGAGCTGATCGCCATGTTGACCATCACCGGCACCGCCCTCCGGGCGAACCGCCGACGGCTCGTCGGCATGTGCTCCGCCGTCGTCATCGGTGTCGCCTTCCTGTCGGGCACCCTCGTGTTCGGCGACACGCTGCGCGCCGGGTTCGACGACGCGTTCGCCACCGCCACCAGCGGCACCGACGTGGTCGTCCGCGCCGAGCAGACCGTCGGCGACAACGAGATCGCGACGCGCCCGCCGCTGCCCCGCGACGTCGTCGAGGAGGTGGCCGCCGTCGACGGGGTCGACCGCGTGGCCCCGACCATCGAGGGCGCCGCGCAGATCGTCGGGTCCGACGGCACCGCGCTCGGCGGCCAGGGCCCGCCGACCATCGGCAGCAACTGGGTCGAGGTCCCCGAGCTCAACCCCTACGAGCTGGTCGAGGGGCGTGCCCCGCAGGCGGACGACGAGGTCGTGATCGACCGCGGCGCCGCCGAGCTGGGTGGCCTGGCCGTGGGCGACCGGACGACCGTGCGCACTCCCGCGCCGATCGAGGTCGAGGTCGTCGGGATCGCCACCTTCGACGGCGCCGACAGCCTCGGCGGCTCGACGCTCGCGGCGTTCACCGAGGACCGGGCCCGTGAGCTCTTCGTCGCCGGCCAGGACGTCGTGTCCACGATCGTCGCGACGGCCGAGGACGGCGTCGCCGCGGAGGACCTCGCCGCACGGGTCGACGAGTCGCTCCCCCAGGGGCTCGAGGCCCTCACCGGAAGCGAGCTGGCCGCGGAGATGAGCGAGAGCCTCGGCGAGGACTTCCTGGACTTCTTCACGACCTTCCTCGTCGCGTTCAGCGCGGTCGCGGTGCTCGTCGCCACCTTCTCCATCCACAACACGTTCACCGTCGTGCTCGCACAGCGGCTGCGCGAGTCGGCGCTGCTGCGGGCGGTCGGGGCGACCCGGCGGCAGGTGCTCGGCGGCATCGCGGTCGAGGCGGTGCTCGTCGGGGTGCTCGCCTCCGTGGTCGGCGTGCTCGCAGGTCTCGGGCTCGCCGCGGGCCTCAGCGCGCTGTTCGGTGCGATGGGGTTCGACTTCCCGGGCTCCGGGCTGGTCGTCGAGACCGACAGCCTGGTCATCGCCGGGGTCGTCGGCATGGTCGTGACGCTCGTGGCCGCGCTGGTGCCGGCCGTGCGGGCCTCGCGCACGCCGCCGCTCGCCGCGCTGCGCGACGTCGCCCACGACACGAGCGACACCTCCCGCCTGCGCGCCGTCGCCGGCACGCTGCTGGTCGGCGCCGGCCTGGCCGTGGTGCTCGTGGGCCGCACGAGCCTCACCGCGGTGGGCGTGGGTGCGGGCCTGCTGGTCGTCGGCACCTTCGTGATCTCCCCGGTCATCGCCGCGCCGGCCGCACGCGTGCTCGGCGCGCTGCCCGCCAGGCTGCGCGGCGGCTCGGGGGCGCTGGCAAGGGGCAACGCGGCGCGCAACCCCCGCCGCACGGCCAGCACCGCCAGCGCGCTGCTGATCGGCGTGTGCATCGTGTCGGTGTTCACGGTGTTCGCGTCGTCCCTCAAGGCCTCGCTCACCGACACCCTCGCCGGCTCCCTCACCGGCGACGTGGTGGTCCAGGCCGACGGGTTCAGCGGCGCCGGCATCGGCCCGGAGCTCGCGCACGAGCTCGACGAGCTGCCCGAGGTCGCCGACGCGGTCGGCCTCTCGGACGCCCCCGGGCTGATCGGTGGCGAGGAGCAGCTGTTCAGCGCCGTCGACCCGGCCGCGCTGGCCGGTGTGGCCGAGCTCGAGGTGGTCGAGGGCTCGCTCGAGGACGTCACCGGCGAGTCGGTGGCCGTCTCGACGGACATGGCCGCGGAGCAGGGCTGGGCGTTCGGTGACGTCGTGGAGGTGACCTTCGTCGACGGCGCCGTGGTGCCCGCGCGGATCGCGGCGACCTTCGACCGGCCCGAGGTCGTCGGCAGCGTCGTGGTGCCCCGCGACCTCGCCGAGCAGCACATGAACCAGCTGCGCGACTGGCTGGTCGTGGTCGAGGCGGCGCCGGGCACCTCCGTCGCCGACGCGAAGGCGGCCGTGGCCGAGGTCGCGGCACGGCACGGCGCCCAGGAGGTGTTCGACATGGACGGCTTCGTCGAGTCCGCCGCCGGGGAGCTCGACGCGCTGCTGGTCGTCGTCTACGCGCTGCTGGCGCTGTCGATCGTGATCGCGCTGATCGGCATCGGCAACACGCTGTCGCTGTCGATCCACGAGCGCACCCGCGAGCTCGGCCTCCTGCGGGCGGTCGGCCAGACGCGGCGCCAGCTGCGCTCGATGGTGCGCTGGGAGTCGGTCATGGTCGCCTCGTTCGGCACCGTCGGCGGGGTCCTGCTCGGCACCTTCATCGCCTGGGCGTTCGTGAACGCGCTGGTCTCGACCGAGGGCATCGGCACGTTCCGGGCACCGCTGGTCGGACTCGCGGCGATCGTCGCGGTCGGCGGGCTGGTCGGGGTGCTCGCGTCGGTCCGGCCCGCCCGTCGTGCCGCCCGGTTGGACGTGCTGCAGGCGGTGGCGACCGAGTAGCCCGCCACCTGCTCCCCTCGCCGACCCCGACGCGGAGTGCCCGGTCGCCCCAGCGCGGCCGGGCACTTCGGCGCGTGGAACCGTGGCTCGTGCGGCGGCTCAGCCGGCGCTCTGCCAGAGCCCCATGAGGTTGCCCTCGGTGTCGCGGAAGTAGGCGGCGTAGCCCATCTCGCCCACCTTCGTCGCCTCGCCGACGACCTCCCCGCCGCGGTCGCGCACCCGCTGCAGCGCGGCCTCCATGTCGTCGACCTCCAGGGTGATGACCGGGGCCATCGGCTCGGCACCTGCTGCCGCCGCGAGGGGCACCTACCCGGCCGGGCGGTGCGGGATCCCCGCGTGTCAGGGCTCACCGGCGAGCACGGTGAGGACCTCGCGGCGGCCGTGGCGGTGCTCGCCCACCTCGACGCCGGTGAAGCCCGCGTCACGGCACATCCCGGCGAAGCGCTCCGCCTGGTCGTCGGTCCACCCGTGGCTCGCGTTGCCCTTCGCCCCCGGCGGGCTGTGCCGCTCGATCACCAGGAACCGACCTCCCGGCCGCAGCACGCGGCGCACCTCGGCGAGCCCGGCCCCCAGGTCGCGCCAGTGGTGGACGGTCGCGAGCGACCACACGACGCTCGCCGCGCCGTCCGGCAGCGGCAGGTCCTCCGCGGTGCCCTGCGCGAAGTCCACCGTGGCCTCCGCGCCCCGGAGCTCGCCGAACCGGCGGCTCGCGCGCACCGTCGCACGGGCCACGCGGAGCATCTCGGTGGACGGGTCGACGCCGACCACGGTGGACGCGCCCCTGGCCGCGGCCCGCCGCACGGCGACCCCGGCCCCGCAGCCCACGTCGACGACGTCGTCGCCCGCTCCGGTGCCGGTGAGCCGGATCGCGAGGTCGGCGTCCCCGGTCCGACCCACCGTGAACGTGAGCGCCGCGATGAGGCCCGCGACCCCGGAGAAGCCGGGGTGGTCCGCGTGGTGGTTCGGTGGGAGCCCGATGTCGTGCGGTGTCGTGGTCATGGGACGACCTTGACAGTTGAACCGTGGTTCACGTCAAGGTGTGGTGTGGACGACGAGCTCCTGACGATCGGCGAGGTCGCCCGCCGGGCCGGGGTGGCCACGTCCGCGGTGCGGTTCTACGAGCGGCGCGGGCTGGTGCAGGCCGATGCGCGCCGCTCCGGCCAGCGCCGATACCGGGTCGGGACGCTGCGTCGGCTGGTGTTCATCGGGATGCTCCAGGACGCGGGGCTCACCCTCGAGGAGATCCGCGGGGTGCTCGACGCCCCGGACGTCGAGGGGTGGAATGCGATCGCGCAGCGACGCCTCGAGCTGCTCGACGTCGAGATCGAGCGGCTCCAGCGTGCACGCGCCTACCTCGAGGGGGCGCTCCTGTGCCGCTACGACCACCCGGCGACGGACTGCCGCGTCATGGGCGCCGAGATCGACCGTCGCCTCGCCGACACCCCTGCAGGAGGGTGACGTGCTGGTCGTCGACGCCGCCAACGTGATCGGCTCGCGCCCCACCGGCTGGTGGCGCGACCGCCCGGGCGCGGCGCGGCGGTTCACCGAGGACGTGCGCGCCGCCGTGGCGGCCGGACGACTGGCAGCACCCGTCGCCGTGGTGCTCGAGGGCCGGTCGCGGGAGGGCGCCGAGGAGTCCGAGCTCGACGGCGTCCGGGTGGTGCACGCACCCGGCGAGGGCGACGGCACGATCGCCGAGCTCGCCGCGTCGCACCCCGGGTCGGTCGTCGTCACCGCGGACCGGGATCTGGCCGGGCGCGCCCGCGCCTGCGCCGCCGAGGTCGTGCGCCCGCGCTGGCTCCTCGACCGGATCGGGGTGCGCTGAAGGGCAGCGTTGGTTGTCACAGTGCCTCGTTGGTCTCGCACGCATGTTCGAGCTCGACGCGGGCGAGGTGAGCGGGATCGTCGAGGCGTTGCGGCGCCTGGCAGCGGTCGACGTCGCCGGCGCGGACGAGCAGGTGCTGTGCGACGCGGCCCTCGCGCTCGAGTCGGCACGCCGCTTCCTCGATGCCACCCAGTGCCACGTGCTGGGCGAGCTCGAGGCCCGGGGCGTCACCGACCGTGCGGCGGGGCAGCGCACCTCGGCCTGGCTGGCCCACCACGCCGGGCTGCCCTCCGGGGTCGCACGCCAGCGGGTGCGCGTGGGGACCCAGCTGCGCCGGCTCGGCGCGCTCGACGAGCGGCTCCGGGCGGGCGCGGTCGGCTTCGACCACGCGCGGGTCATCGCCGATGCCGCGAACCCCCGCATCGTCGACGACCTCGCCCAGCTCTCGGGGGAGCTGTGCGACCTCGCCGAGGGCATGGTCTTCGACGACTGGCGCAGGGAGGTGCACGGCATCGCCGAGCAGCTCGACCAGGACGGCGGCTACGACCCCGACCGCGACCTCGCCCGCAACCGGCTCCGCATCGGCCGCACCGGCGAGCAGACGGTCGGCCACTTCGAGCTCATCGGTGCCCGTGGCGCACTCGTCGAGGCGGGGCTCAACACCATCGCGGACGAGCTGTTCGAGCGGTACTCGCACGACAACCAGGTCACCCCCGAGCTCCCCGTGCCGAGCCGGGCGACGTTGATGGGGCTCGCACTCGAGGAGGTCGTCCGCCGCGCGCTCGCGATCGACCGGGACGCCAGCCGGCCACCCCGCACCGAGCTGCACCTCCTGCTCACCCCCGACCAGCTCGACGCCGGCCTCCGCGGCGAACGCACCGACGGACGGTCCACCGACCGCCTCGCCGAGCAGACGCTGGGTCGGCGCTGGACGTTGCACGCCGGGATCGTCGGGTTCACGCTCACCGACGCCGAGGGCCGCCGGGTGCGCACCGATCCCTACGCGCCGCTCACCTGCGACGCGGCGATCTACGCCACCGTGGTCGACAGCCTCGGCGTGCCGCTCGACATGGGACGCCAGGTCCGCTTCGCCACCACCGCCCAGCGTCGGGCGCTGGCCCACCGCGACGGCGGCTGCACCTTCCCCGGCTGCGCTGCGCCACCGGCGTGGACCGACGCGCACCACCGCCTCGACTGGGCCAGGGGCGGCCGCACCGACCTGGGCCAACTCGTCTCCGCCTGCCGGCACCACCACGGGGTCGCGCACCGGCCCGGGTGGTCCGTCGAGGTCACCGACGACGGCTGGACGCGGTGGACGACGCGGGGCGGCCACCAGTTCTGGGGGCAGCGCCACCACCGCCAGCGTGCGGGACCGCTGCCCCACGCCGCCTGAGCGGCCCCCGACTGCCCGACCCCGCAACCTCCACGCAGAGGCGAGCCGCTGCCCCGTAGTGTGCCGGCATGGGTTGCGGCTGCCTCGTCCTGCTGGCCTCGGCGATCTCGCCCCGCCTCGGGCTGTTCCTCCTGTGGGCGTTCACCGACCGACTCACGCAGGCGTTCGAGTCCGGCTGGGTCGGCCTGCTCGGGTTCCTGTTCCTGCCCTGGACCGCGCTCGCCTGGGCAGCGGCCTACCAGCCGGCCGGCGGCGTCGGGGTCACGGGGTTCGGCTGGTTCATCGTGGCGCTCGGGCTGGTCGCGGACCTGAGCACGCACGGCGGCTCGTCCACGAGCGCCCGCGCACGCGCCCGCTGAGCCGTCCGACCCGAGTGGGCGAACTGATGCTCAGCCCTCGTAGACCATCCCGATCGCTGCGCGGTCGTCGCGCACGAGCAGCGTGAGGCTCTCCTCCAGGTAGAGGCGGACCGACTCGGCGTCGTGGTCCAGGTATCCGATCGAGAAGTCCTGCCCGCACACGAGGCTCGCGTCGCCGCCACGGGTGCTCACCACGACCGCGCCGCTCACGGCGGGGGCCCAGATCAGCGGCCCGCCGAGGATGCGACGGACGTGGTCGAACACGGGGTAGCCGCCGTGCTGGGTCGTCTCGATGACGCCCCGGTAGCACCGGGGCCCGAGCGCGATCCCGTAGGGCCCCTCGACCCCGGCCGCCATGAGCTTCGACACGGCCTTCGCGACGCTGGACGGGTACTCCTCGTAGTCGTCGCTGATGCGGATCGGGTCGTGCGGCGAGGCCTCGACGAGCCCGGTGATGCCGCCCGCCGCGTACCCGTAGAACACGGCGGTGTCCTCGGCCGCCGCGGCACGCTTCGCGGCCTCGGTCACCGCGTCGAGGTCCGGGGCGAACGCGCCCCGGTCGATCGACTCCAGCTCGGCGCGGGACACCTCGAACTCGGTCCGCAGCTCCACCATCGGCTGCACGGCACGAACCCCGCCGCGCACCCCCTCGGCGGGTCCGGACGCGAGCGGGGTCACGGTCCCGACGGGCTCGGCCGCGTGCCGCCAGCCGCGGGGACCCTCGAAGTCGACCAGCGCCCGTGCCGCCAGGAAGTGGCGCAGCGTCCTCGACGCCTCCTCCTCGATCTCCGCCCAGGCGGCGTCGCTGATCGGTGCGAGCTCGCGATGCAGGTGGTTCATCAGATCTGCCTCCCGCTCAGGCCGCCGATGCCCAGCGACCCGTCCCCACGCACCGACCCGCCGGGGGCGGCGTCGCCCTCCTCGTGGTCGTGGTCGTGCCCGTGGTCGTCGAGGATCGGCCCGTCGGTGAAGAGGTAGCGGCGCAGCTCCCGGTCGAGCTCCGGGTCGTGACGGCGCAGCCACTCGAGCGTCATCGCCGCGTGCTCCTTCTCCTCGTCACGGTTGTGGCGGAGGACCTCACGCAGCTCCTCGTCCGAGGTCGCGTCGATGCGCTGGTCGTACCAGTCGACCGCCTCCAGCTCTTCCATCAGCGAGACGATCGCCCGGTGACGCTCCATGGTCTCCGGGCGAAGGTCTGAGGTGTCTTCGTGGAAGGTGGCGCTCGCCTGTGCCATCGGCTCCTCCGGAATCCTCGGGTTCGTGACAGAGGCTAGGTGAACTCGTCGGGTTCGCGACGGACGAGCGGCCCGCCGGGAACGCGCCCTGCGCGCCGGGGCGACGCGGCTCGGGGGAAGCTCACCAGCTGAGCTCGACCTCGATCTCCGAACCGTCGGAGCCCACCTCGACCTCGAGGGAGAACTCGACCTCGTCGGGCACGTCGACCGTGTAGCGCAGCCCCTCGCGCTGGAACGCGATCTGGTTGTGGCGCGACAGCTGGTCGGCGAGCTGGCGCAGGCGCTCCGCCGCCTCCTCGCGGCGGAGCCTCGTCCCGGTCTCGTGCTCGATGAGCTCCATGGGGGGGCCTCCCGTGGTCGTGTGTGCGCGCCGGTCTAGCCGCGATCCGCGACTCCGATCACCGGCGCGGGGGTAGAACTGTGTCCGACGACACACCCGGCGCCACCGACCAACCATCCACCCCACCCACCTCACCCACGGAACGGAGGCCCATGCCGGATCCATCAGCCACGACGTCGACGCTCGGCCTCGACGAGATCGTGCAGGACTCGAGGACCTCTACAAGGACCTCCACCGACACCCGGAGCTGTCGATGCAGGAGGAACGCACCGCCTGCGTCGCAGCGGGCCGGCTGGAGTCCGCCGGGTTCGAGGTGACGACCGGGATCGGCGGCACCGGCGTCGTCGGCGTGCTCCGCAACGGCGACGGACCGACGGTGATGCTGCGCGCCGACATGGACGCGCTGCCGGTCCAGGAGCAGACGGGCCTCGAGTACGCGAGCACCGTCGACGGGGTCATGCACGCGTGCGGCCACGACCTGCACGTCGCCTGGCTGGCCGGCGCGGCGGCGCACCTCTCGACGAACCGGCACGAGTGGCGTGGCAGTCGTCGCGCTGTTCCAGCCGGCGGAGGAGACCGCCGAGGGTGCCCGGGCGATGATCGACGACGGGCAGTTCGAGCGGATTCCCCGGCCGGACGTCATCCTCGGCCAGCACGTGATGCCGACCCCGGCGGGGATGCTGGGGGCGCGGCCCGGGGTGATGACCTCGGCGGGCGACTCGCTCGAGGTCCGGCTGCGCGGCCGGGGCGGCCACGGCTCGATGCCCCAGGCGAGCGTCGACCCGGTCGTCATGGCGGCGGCGACCGTCATGCGGCTGCAGGGCATCGTGGCACGCGAGGTCGCCCCCAACGAGCCCGCCGTCGTCACCGTCGGCGCCCTGCAGGCCGGCTCGAAGGCCAACGTCATCCCCGACGAGGCGGTGCTCAAGCTCAACGTGCGCACCTACGACGAGGACGTCCGCCGACGGGTGCTCGACGCGATCCGGCGGATCGTCGAGGCCGAGGCCGAGGCCTCCGGCGCGCCGAGCCCACCGGAGATCACCCCGCTCGACCGCTACGACCTGGTCACGAACGACCCCGAGGCCACCATGCGGGTGCGGGCGGCGTTCGTCGACCGGTTCGGCACCGACCGCGTCGTGGACATCCCCCCGCTCTCCGCGAGCGAGGACTTCGGGTCCTTCGGCAGCGAGTGGGGCGTGCCCTCGGTGTTCTGGACGATCGGCGGCACCGACCCCGAGACGCACCGACGGCTCGCCGCAGCGGACCGGCTCGCCGAGCTGCCCACCAACCACAACCCGCGCTTCGCCCCGGTCCTCCACCCCACGCTGGCGACCGGTGTCGAGGCCTTCGTCACCGCGACGCACGCCTGGCTGTCGACCTCGGCACCGTCACCGGCAGGTGCGCGATGACGGCGGCGACCAAGCCCACCCGCGACGAGGCGGTGACCGCCCCCGGGGACAGCTGGCTGCTCGGCATCGTCCTCGCGGTCGTCACCTTCTGGTTGTTCGCCCAGACCCTCCTCAACGTCATCCCCGGCATCCAGGGGTCGCTCGGGCTGGGAACGACGGTCGCGAACCTGGCGGTGTCGGTCACCGCGCTGATGTCGGGCATGTTCATCGTCGTCCTCGGCGGCCTCGCGGACCGGCTGGGCCGGGCCATGGTCCTGCGCGCCGGCATCGGCCTGTCGATCCTCGGGTCGCTGCTGGTCGCGCTGGCCCCGGCGGACCAGGGCGCCCTCACCTCCGCGATGATCATGGGTGGCCGCATCGTGCAGGGCCTGTCCGCCGCCGCGGTGATGCCCTCGTCGCTCGCGCTGATCAAGAACTTCTACGACGGCGCGCAGCGGAACCGTGCGCTGTCGTTCTGGTCGATCGGCTCCTGGGGTGGGTCGGGGCTGTGCGCGCTCTTCGGTGGCGCCATGGCCGAGTCGCCGCTCGGCTGGCGTTCGATCTTCTGGCTGTCCATCGCGATCGCGGTGCTGTCGCTCTACCTGATCCGCAACACGCCCGAGTCCCGTGCCACGGACGCGGGCCACCAGCGCGGCTTCGACTGGGCGGCGTCATCACCTTCGTGATCGCGATGCTCGCGATCAACGTCTTCATCTCGCAGGGACCGAGCCTCGGCTGGTTCTCCGGTGCGTCGCTGGGGCTCGTCGCCGCGTTCGCCGTCTTCATCGTGGCGACAACCGCACCTACTCGGGTGCGACGCTGTGCAGCGGGCCGCCGGCTGGTCGTCGCTGGAGTCCGGGCTCCTCACCCTCGGCCACCTCGTCACGATCATCGGCACCATCCGCGTCGGGGAGAAGCTCCTGCAGCGGTACGGGCCGAAGAAGCCGATGGTCTGGGGCACCGCGATCACCGCCACCGGCATCGTCCTCACCTCGCTGACGTTCCTGCTCATCGAGCAGTACGCGGTCGCCGCGGTGGCAGGGTTCAGCCTCTACGGCATCGGCCTCGGCTTCTACGCGACGCCCTCGACCGACGCGGCGCTCTCCAGCGTGCCGAACGACAAGGCGGGCGCGGCGGCCGGCATCTACAAGATGGCCTCGTCGCTCGGCTCCGCGTTCGGCGTCGCGACCTCCGCCGCCATCTACACCGCCGCCCAGGAGATCCCCGACGACCTGGTGCCCCACATCTTCTGGGGACGCCAGGACAACGTCGCCCTCCGCTTCGGCGGCGGGCTCGGGCTGCTGTTCAACGTGTTCATCTGCGTCGTCGCACTGATCGCGATCATCGTCGCGGTGCCCGACGAGCAGCCCGAGGAGGACCGCGCGGCCGAGCCGGCGATGCCTGCGACCCCGAGCTTCGGGAGCTGAGCGGCACCGAGGCCCGAGTTGGACCTGCCCCCACCGCTCCGCGGCGTCGATCCCACCCTGCTGCTGGTGCTCAACCTGGCCGGCACGTTCGTGTTCGGCCTCAGCGGTGGGCTCGCCGCGGTGCGCGCCCGCCTGGACATGTTCGGGGTGATCGTGCTGGCCGTGACCGTCGGCATGGCCGGCGGCATCCTGCGCGACGTCCTGCTCGGCATCCCGCCGCAGACGCTGCGGGACTGGCGCTACGTCGCCGTGGCGGCGAGCGCCGGGCTCCTCACGTTCGTCGCGCACGGCGTCCTCGCGAAGCTGGAGCGCCCGATCCTGGTCTTCGACGCGGCCGGGCTCGCGCTCTTCTGCGTGACCGGAGCCGCGACCGCGCTGGCCCAGCGAGTCGGCGCGGTCGAGGCCGTGGCCCTGGGTGCGGTCACCGGTGTCGGCGGGGGCGTGCTGCGCGACGTGCTGCTGCGCGAGGTGCCGGTCGTGCTGCGCCGAGGCCTCTACGCGATCCCGGCGCTCCTCGGCGCCACGATCTTCGTCGCCGCGAAGGGCCGCGACCTCCCCGACGGCGCGTTCGCGATCGTGGGCCGGCGGTGTGCTTCGGCATCCGCCTCGCCGGCATCTACTTCGACCTCGAGGTCCCCAAGCCGAGGCCCCACGACGGGTAGCGCCTCAGCTCCCCTCGCGCCCCCGTGCCGCGCGCTTCGCCTTGGCGAGCTCCACCCGCTGTGGGTGCTCCTTGTAGAAGGGATCGAGCGGGAAGCACCCCGAGACCAGGCCGTTGCGCGGCGCGGTCGTGCAGTCGCTGAAGGTCCGGCACACGAGGCGGCGCTCGAGCCCCCGCCCCTCGAGCACGTCGCGGGGCAGGTGCGGATAGCTCAGCACCATGCGCCCCAGCCCCACCATCGCCGCACCACCCGACGCGACGACCGCCTGCGCGACGTGCGGCAGCCAGTCCTGCAGGTACGTGTAGCCGGCACCGATGATCGCGACCTCGGGGTGCGCCGCGGCCAGCTCGGCGGTCGCGGCGAGCTGCCGGGCGACGCCCACGAGCGGGTCCTCGGGGGGCTGGTAGCCGTCCGAGGGCGGGAAGTAGGCCGGACGCTGCACGTGCGGGTTGTAGTAGGGGCTGCCGGCGGTGGACCCGACCAGCCCGATGCCCATCGACACGAGCTCGTCGAGCAGGGCGTGCGCCTCGGACAGGTCGATGCCCGTGCCGGTGCCGTCGCCGCCGAACGCGAACGGGTAGCCCCCGGTCGACTCCGGTTGGCCGGTGCCGTCGGGCCCCGGCCGGAACGGTGCCAGGTCGAACACCGAGAGCCGCACCGCGACCGCGAGGTCCGGAGCGCGGGAGCGGATCCCGTCGACCACCGTGCGGAGGAACCGGGTGCGCCCCGCCAGGTCCCCGCCGTAGCGGCCCGGCCGGTCGCGCGCGCTGAGCAGCTCGTGCAGCAGGTACCCGTGGCAGTGCTTCACGTCGACGAACCGGAACCCCGCCTGCTGCGCGAGCACGGCCGCGGCGACGTAGCACTCGGCCAGCTCGTCGAGCTCGTCGTCGGAGAGCACCTGCTCCTCGCCCGCCCCGACGCGCGGGTCGAGCAGCGGGTGGGCGTACGCGGTGCGCGGTGCGGGCAGCCCGTCGGGGCGCGACCAGCGTCCCGAGTGGGTGAGCTGCAACCCGGCCACCTGGTCCGGGTCGAGCAGCCCCCGCAGCTCGGCGAGGTCCTCGACGGTGCGCTCGTCGATCACCAGCTGGTTCGGGTTGGCGCGCCCGTCGGGCCGCACCGCGGTGGCCTCGCCCCAGACCAGCCCGGCGCCGCTCTCCCCGAAGCGGCGCCACCGGCGCCGGACCAGGTCGGTGGGCCGGCCGTCCGGAGTGCCGTCCCATCCCTCCATCGGCAGCACCGCGAACCGGTTCGGCACGCGCAGCACCCCCGCGCTGCCGTCGCGGACCTCCAGCGGCTCGGCCAGCACCCCCGCGGGGTCGACCTCGTCGTCGAGGGGGAGCTGCACGCCCAGCTCGTCGAGGTGCGCCCGTAGGGCCTCGACCGTCGCCAGTCGCTTGACCTGGGTGTACCTCACACCCACTCCCCGAGCCGCTCGAGGATGTCGGCGAGCACCTCGCGGTCGGACTCCGGGCGGCGGGGCGCGCCGGGCGGCGTGAGGTCGCTCGAGGCCCAGCCGCGCAGCTCGAACCACATCGCCGCGTCGTGCCGGTAGCCCGGCACCGGTGGCCGGAACGTGAACTGCCCCAGGTACTGCAGCAGGTCGTTGAGCTCGTGGAACGCCGGGTCGCCCCGCTCCCACATCCGGTCCCGCGCCGCGAACGCCTCCGGTGCGAAGGTCGACAGCCCGAGCAGGTAGTCGGAGCCGTACATGACCATGTCGATCGCCAGGTCGTTGCCGGTGAGCACGAGGAACTCGGGCCGGACCCGGTCCCGCAGCTCCAGCCGCTCCCACTCGAGCCTGCGGCTCAGCGACGAGTGCTTCGCCCCGACGCAGGACGGGATGCGAACCATCGCCTCGTACGCGTCGAGCGACACGATGCGCCCGTAGGGGACGAACATCGGGCCCAGCTCGAAGCCGATGAACCGCTCCAGCCGGCTGCCGATCGCCGAGAGCGCGTCGACCCACGCGGGCTCCTCCAGCGAGTTGAGCCCGTGCGAGGGGAACACGACGGGGGTGCCACCCCGCGAGGCGATCGCCTCCGCGGCCCGCAGGTACCCGTCGAGGTCGAAGCCGTCCCCCGGCCCGTCGGGCACGTACGCACCGGCGACGAACTCGCCGCCGGTGACCTTGGCGGCCAGGTCGAGCACCCGCTCCTTGTCGTCCTCCGCGAGGAGCTGCACGTAGCCGGTGTCCATGTTGACCGCCGGGACGAGCCCCGCGTCGCGGGTCCGTCCGAGGTGCGCCTCCACCGCGTCCCAGTCGATCGCACCCCCGGTCGTGTAGGGCACCAGCACCGCCGACATGCCCGTGATGCGGCGGTTCGGTCGGATCCGTTCGACGAGGCCGGCGTTCGAGGTCATGCCCCGCGCACTCTACGGCCCGCGGGCCAGCAGACCTATCCTCGGGCGACGAGCGATCCGGGGGGACGCATGAGCGCACACGACCTGGTGGTCAGGGGCGGCACGGTCGTCGACGGCACCGGCGCCGCCGCACGCACCGCGGACGTCGCCATCCGCGACGGCGTGGTGATCGAGGTGGGTCGGGTCGAGGGCTCCGCCGCCCGCGAGATCGACGCGGACGGGGCGCTGGTCACCCCGGGCTTCGTCGACATCCACACCCACTACGACGGCCAGGCCACCTGGGACGAGCAGCTGACGCCGTCGTGCTGGCACGGGGTGACCACGGTGGTGATGGGCAACTGCGGCGTCGGCTTCGCCCCCGCGGCGCCGGACCGTCGGGAGTGGCTGATCGGGCTGATGGAGGGGGTGGAGGACATCCCCGGCGCGGCGCTCTCCGCCGGGATCCAGTGGGGGTGGGAGAGCTTCCCGGAGTTCCTCGACGCGCTCGAGTCGCGCCGCCACGTCATGGACCTCGGCACGCAGGTGCCCCACGGGGCGGTGCGCGCGTACGTCATGGGCGAGCGCGGCGCCCGGAACGAGCCGGCGACGCCCGAGGACGTCGAGGCGATGGCGGCGATCGTGCGCGAGGGGGTGCGGGCGGGGGCGCTCGGCTTCTCGACCAGCCGCACGCTGGCGCACCGGGCGATCGACGGCGAGCCGGTGCCGGGCACGCACGCCACCGAGGACGAGCTGTTCGGGATCGGCAGCGTGCTCGGCGAGCTCGGCACCGGCGTGTTCGAGCTCGCCCCCGCCGGCGCGCTGGGCGAGGACCTCGCGGCACCCGAGCGCGAGATGGACTGGATGCGCCGGCTGGCAGCGGAGATCCGGCGGCCGGTCACGTTCGCGCTCGGCCAGAACAACGCGGACCCCGACTCGTGGCGGCGGCTCCTGGACCTCGCCGGCGAGGCGGCGGCCGACGGCGTGCCCGTCCGCCCGCAGGTACACGGGCGCACGGTGTCGCTGCTGCTCGGGTTCCAGACGTTCCACCCGCTCGCGTTCACCGCGGCGTGGGGTGCCGCCGGACTCGGCCTGCTGCCCTGGCAGGAACAGGTGGCCCGGGTGCGCGACGACGCGGACCTCAAGGCGCGCATCGTCGAGGACGCGGCCCGCACGCTCGACGACGACCCGGTCGTGTCGGGCTTCATGCACCCGGACCGGATCTTCCTGCTGGGCGACCCGCCCGTGTACGAGCCGGGCCCGGAGCGCAGCGTGAGCGCGATCGCCCGGGCGCGGGGCCTCGACCCGTGGGCGCTGCTCGTCGAGCTGCTGCTGCACGACGACGGGCGGGAGCTGCTCAACGCGCCGGTCCTCAACTACTCCCACGGCAACCTCGACGCGGTCGGCGAGATGCTCCGGCACCCGACCTCGGCGTTCGGGCTCGGCGACGGCGGCGCGCACGCCGGGCAGACCTGCGACGCGTCGACCACCACCTTCCTGCTGACCCACTGGGCCCGCGACCGCGGCCACGACCGGCTCACCGTCGAGGAGGCGGTGCACAAGATGACCCAGGCCACCGCGACGCTCTACGGGCTCGGCGACCGCGGGGTGCTGGCGCCCGGGTTCGTGGGCGACCTCAACGTGATCGACCACGATCGCCTCCAGCTGCGACGGCCAGAGCTGGTCGCCGATCTGCCGGGAGGTGCGACCCGGCTGGTGCAGCGGGCCGACGGCTACCTCGCGACGGTGAAGTCCGGCGAGGTGACCTTCGAGCACGGCGAGGACACGGGCGCCCGGCCCGGTGCGCTGCTGCGGGGTGCACGGTGAGCGCCCCCGTCGACGCCACCCCGAGGGACGCCGCCCCGCGGGAGGTGACCGCCGCGTTCTGGGCGGCGCTGTACGACCGGGACTGGCCGCGCATCCGCTCCTTCTTCGGCCCCGACTCGGTCTACTACGACGTGCCCACCGGCCCCTCCACCGCGGGGGTGGGCCCCGACGGCATCGAGGCCCGCCTGAGGCTCGGGCTCGAGGGCCTCGCCGGCTACGAGCACGTGCCCGGCGTCGTCGCCGAGGGCCCCGGCGGCGTGGTCGTCACCGAGCACACCGAGGTGTGGACCTGGGAGACGGGTGAGACGGTGGCGCTGCCGTTCGTGTCGGTGCAGCACGTGCGCGACGGGCGGATCGTCCTGTGGAAGGACTACTGGGACCTGGCCACCCTCATGGACGCCGCGCCGCCCGCGTGGCACCGCCGCCTCGACGACGCGGACCTCAGCTGGGTCGTCGACGTCACCGACCGGATGGCGAGATGAGCGGGTTCGGCACCCGCTAGCGCTCCGCGACGCGCTGGGCGCGGGCGGCGAGGCGGTCGAGGCGCCGGTCCCACGCCTCGCTGGTGGCGAGCAACCAGCCGGCGAGGTCGCGCAGCGCGCCGGGGCGCGCGTCGAAGCGGGTCTCGCGCCCCGCGCGCTCGGAGCGCACGAGCCCGGCGGACTCCAGTTGGGCGAGCTGCTTCGCGACGGCCTGCCGGGAGATGGGCAGGTCCTGCGCGAGCGACGTGGCCGTCACCGGGCCCCGCTCCGCGACGGCGCGCAGCAGCGCTCGGCGGGTCGGGTCGGCGAGCGCCTCGAGGAGCGGGGCCGCCCGCTCGAGCTCCTGACGGTCCGGGCCGGTCACATCACGACGAGGGCGGACCGGACGAGACCGGTGACCTCCAGCCCGAGCAGGCGCCCGGTCCAGCGCTCGGCGGCGCAGGCGGACATGGTGTGCGCCGCACTCACGCCGGTCACCCTGGGCAGCGGAGCCACCGGGGCCTCCACGACCTCGACCCTGGTGCCGCCGCCCGAGGGCACCACGGTGATCTCGACACGGGACGCCTCCGCGGCGCCGTCGTCGCCCTCGTCGTCGCCACCCTCGTCGAGGTCCTCGTCGGTGACCGGCCACCACCGCCACGCGAGCCGGTGGCCCTCCTCGACCTCCTCGACGACGAGGCGGCGCTCCGTACCGTCCTCCTCGACGACGCGGCCGGTGCTGCCCTCGACCGGTTCGAGCTCCACCTCGACGCCGAGCCAGGTCTCCAACTCCTCCGCGGTCGAGACGAGCTCCCACACGAGCTCCGGGTCGAGGTCGAGCTCCACGTCACGCTGCACGTCCATGGCGCAACTCTACGGTTGCGCGAGACGTGGCGCACGGCGTACCGTGACGCGCAACTCGACAGTTGCACGTCTGGAGGTGCCGTCGTGCTGATCCCGACCGTCATCGAGCAGTCCCCGCGCGGCGAGCGCGCCTACGACATCTGGTCCCGGCTGCTGAAGGACCGCATCGTCTTCCTCGGGACGCAGGTCGACGAGACCTCCGCGAACCTCGTCGTCGCACAGCTGCTGCACCTCGAGTCCGAGGACGCCACCAAGCCGGTGCACCTCTACATCAACAGCCCCGGCGGCGACATGACGGCCCTGTTCGCGATCCACGACACGATGCGCTGCCTGCGTCCACCGGTCGCGACGACCTGCGTCGGCCAGGCGGCCTCGGCCGCCGCGGTGCTGCTCGCCGCGGGGCAGAAGGGCATGCGCCACACGCTGCCGAACGCCCGGATCCTCATCCACCAGCCCCACGGCGGCGCGCAGGGGCAGTCCACCGACCTCGAGATCCAGGTGCGCGAGGTGGTCGAGATGCGGGATCGCATGGTCGACGTGCTCGTCGAGGCGACCGGCCAGCCCCGTGAGAAGGTCCTCGCCGACATCGATCGGGACCACATCCTGCGGGGTGAGGACGCCGTCGCGTACGGGCTCGTCGACGCCGTGATCGGCTACCGCGACCTGCACCCCGTGCCCGAACCGAGCCTCGCCGAGGCCTGACGCGTGCCGCCCGCGCGAGACTGCGCGCGATGGCGAGCCAGCAGGAGCACGACGAGGCGCTCGAGCGGGTCCGGGAGATCTGCCTGTCGTTCCCGGAGGTCACCGAGCGGCTGTCGCACGGATCACCCGCGTGGTTCGTGCGCGGCAAGAAGACCGTGGCGATGTTCGTGGACGATCACCACGGGGACGGGATCCTCGGCATCTGGTGCCCGGCGTTCCCCGGCGTGCAGGAGGAGATGGTCGAGCAGGAGCCCCACCGCTTCTTCCGCCCGCCGTACGTGGGGCCCTCCGGGTGGCTCGGCGTGCGACTGGACGTCGACGTGGACTGGGACGAGGTGCGCGGCATCCTCACCGACAGCTACCGGAAGGTCGCGCCGAAGAAGCTGTCCGCGCTGCTCGAGGACGCCTGAGCGCCGGGTCGACCGACGCGGACCGTCAGGCGGGCCGGCCGCCCTCGGCCTCCGCCGGCGCGGCTGCCTCGAGTGGGTCCCCCAGCGCGGTGACGAGGGCATCGAGGCGCCGCTCGAGCTCGGCGACCCGCGCCTCGAGCTCGTCCACGCGGTTCGCGGTCCGCGGCGGCGCGCTCGGGCGGGTGGGCACCGCCGCGGCGCGCTGGTCGGGGTTGGCCTCGAGCAGCTGGATCCAGCGGCGCTCCTTCTGACCCGGCTGCGGGTCCAGCCGGCGGACGAGCGGCCGTGGCCGGTCGGCCATCCCCTGGAGCGTCGCCTCGACCTCGGCGGTGGTGACGAATGAGTTCAGTCGCTCCGAGCGCGTGCGGAGCTCCGCCGCCGTCTGCGCGCCGCGCAGCAGCAGCACCGCGAGCAGCGCCAGCTCACCCCGACCCAGTCCGAACGCCTCGTCGGCGACGTGGCGGTACTTCGTGGCCCGCTCGCCGCTGCCCGGGTGCACGATGCGTGCGAGGCCCTTGCCCTTGAGCGCCTGCACGGTCGTCTCGACCAGCTGGGGGCTGTAGTCGACGACGGGATCCCGGTTCGACGTCTGGTTGCACGCCGCCGTCAGCGCCTTGAGGGTGAGCGGGTAGGCGTCCGGCGTTGCCGCCTGCTTCTCGATGAGGCAGCCCAGCACGCGGGTCTGGGGTTCGGTGAGGTCGAGGACGTCGGGCAGGTCCACCATCACCTCAGGCTGCCACAGGTCTCCGGAACACCGGTCCCCCCCCCACCCCGCTTCTGTGTACCGGAAGTGAGGGTGCACCCTCAGTTCCGGTACACAGATCGGGAAGGACCGGGCGTCAGAGCTCCTTGGCGAGCACCACGAAGCGCAGGTCGTCGCGCAGGGGCCGACCGAAGCGCTCGTCGCCGTAGGGGAACGGCTCGTACCGACCGGTCGGCTCGTAGCCCCGGCGGTGGTACCAGGCGATCAGCTCCTCGCGCACCTCGATCACGGTCAGCTCCAAGCTGCCGGCACCCCACTCCTCGCGCGCGACGCGCTCGCCCTCCTCGAGCACGCGGCGGCCGAGACCACCACCCTGGCGGCCCGGGCGCACGGCGAACATGCCGAGGTACGCGGCCCCGCCCCGCTCCGGTGGTCGTCGCAGCTCGCAGCACGCGACGACCTCGCCACCCTGCTCGGCGAGCAGCACCACGCTGTCGTCCCGGTCGAGCACCTCGCGCAGCATCGTGGGGTCGATGCGCTGGCCCTCGAGCAGGTCGGCCTCGGTGGTCCACCCCTCCCGGCTGGCATCGCCGCGGTAGGCCGACTGGACGAGGTCGACGACGACGGGCACGTCGTCGTGGGTCGCCGTGCGGAAGCTGGTCTCGTGCACGGGCCGTGAACCTAGCGGCGCCCGGAACGGCGACGGGACCCACGCGAAGCGGGTCCCGTCGCCGTCCTGGGTAGCAAGATCCGTCAGCGGCGCTTGTTCGTGTAGCGGTGCACCGACAGGGGCGCGAAGACCGCCACGATCACCACGATCCAGATGAGCGTGTAGAGGACCGGGTTCTGCAGCGACCACGCGTCCGGGGTCGGCGTGCCCGGCGGGATGTTGCCGAACAGGTCCCTCGCCGCCTGGGTCACCGCGGACACCGGGTTCCACTCGGCGAACGCCTTGAGCGGTCCCGGCAGCGACTCCGACGGCACGAACGTGTTGGCGATGAAGGTGAGCGGGAAGATCACCATGAACGAGGCGTTGTTGATGACCTCGACGCTCGGCACGAGCAGCGCCACGTACGCCATCACCCACGAGATCGCGTAGGCGAACAGCAGCAGCAGCACGAACCCCAGCACCGCCTCGGCGAACGAGCCGCGGATGCGCCACCCGACCAGCAGGCCGGTGATCGCCATGATCGTGATCGACAGGACGTTGTAGACCACGTCGCTGGCGGTCCGGCCGGCGAGCACCGCGGAGCGGGACATGGGCAGCGACCGGAAGCGGTCGATGATCCCCTTCTGCATGTCCTCCGCGATGCCGGCGCCGGTGAACGTCGCACCGAACAGCACCGTCTGGGCGAAGATCCCCGCGATGAGGAACTCGCGGTAGCTCGTGCCGGGCACGTCGATCGAGTTGCCGAACACGTACGCGAACAGCAGCACGAACATGATCGGCGACAGCAGCACGAACACCAGCACCTCTGGGACGCGGGTGATCTTGATGATGTTGCGCTTGGCGATGACCGACGCGTCGGCCGCCACCACGTTGATCGGGTTCATGACAACACCCCTTCCGCGTCCGTGTTGGATCCCGGCGTCGACCCGTTGTGCGGGGCCGTGCCGCCGACCGGCAGCCCGGCGCCCACGCGCTCGCCTGCGTCGCGGTCGTCGCCGTCGCCGTCCGTCGACTCGGCGAGGTGCCCTGTCAGGGAGAGGAACACGTCGTCGAGCGTCGGTCGGCGCAACCCGACGTCGCTGACGCCCACCGAGCAGTCGCCGAGCTGTCGCAGCACCGACATGAGGGTCGTGGCGCCGCCCGAGATCGGTGCGACCAGCCGGCGGGACGTGACGTCGACCTCGACCTCGCCGATGGACACCTCGACCATCACCGACCTCGCCGTGTCGAGCTGGTCGGGCTCGGCGACGATCACCTCGATGCGCTCGCCGCCCACCTGGGTCTTGAGGTGGTCGGCGGTGCCCCGGGCGATGGCCCGCCCGTGGTCGATGACGACGATCTCGTCCGCGAGGTGGTCGGCCTCCTCCAGGTACTGGGTGGTGAGCAGCAGCGTCGTGCCCTTGTCCACCAGCTCCCGGATGACCCGCCACAGGTCCATGCGGCTGCGGGGGTCGAGGCCGGTGGTCGGCTCGTCGAGGAACAGCACCGGCGGCTCGGCGACCAGCGCGCAGGCGAGGTCGAGCCGGCGGCGCATGCCGCCCGAGTAGGTCTTCACCGGCCGGTCGGCGGCGTCGACGAGGTCGAACCGCTCGAGCAGCTCACGTGCACGCTCCCGGGAGCGGCGCCGGCCCATCCGGTAGAGGCGACCGATCATGTCGAGGTTCTCGAACCCGGTGAGGATCTCGTCGACCGCCGCGTACTGCCCCGAGAGGCCGATGCGGCGGCGCACCTCCTCGGGTTGGGTGCGCACGTCGGCACCGGCGACGGTCGCCTCGCCCTCGTCCGCCTCCAACAGCGTCGTGAGCACCGAGACCGCGGTGGTCTTTCCGGCACCGTTGGGGCCGAGCACCCCGAGCACGGTGCCCTCCGGCACCGTGAGGTCGAGGCCGTCGAGCGCGGTGACCTCCCCGAACCGCTTGGTCAGTCCCCTGACCGTGATCGCGTCGCTCATGCCGCCTCCTGACGTCGTGCGTCCGCGCCGCTGCCCGGTGGTGCGGCGGCGGGGTTGCCCATCCTGACCATCCCGGCGTCCTCCCGTCCTGTGGTTTTCCGAATCACTCCGGGGAAGGTACGAACCCATGCGGACAGGTCTTGTCCTCGATCCCAAAGTTTCCGGGGGTCCCCCGTCGCGGGTCCGGCGATACGACGCCGGACCAGTTCGAAACTCATCGCGGCGCCGTGACGTTCCCGACCTCCCGCCCCCGGACGCGTTCCGTCCCGCAGGAGTCGCACCGGGGTGCACGTCCTGCGGGACGGAACGGGAGGCGGATGGGGCGCGGCGGGGTCAGGCGGTCACGCGGTGGGCGCGGTCGGGGGTGGAGAGGACCATCCCCTCGTCCTCGACGTCGCGCAGCTTCATCGCCCGGTAGTCGCGCAGGTAGCTCTGGTGCACCTGCCAGGGGAACCGGTCACCCTGCTTGGGGAACCGGTCCACCGCCCGCTGGATGTACCCGGAGCTGAGCGAGAGCAGCGGCTGGGGGCTCACCGAGCCGCCGGGCGCGACCGGCATGCACTTGGTGCGGCCGCGCTCGCGCATCCGGTTGAGCAGGCGGCACACGTAGTCGCAGGTGAGCTCCGCCTTGAGCGTCCACGAGGCGTTCGTGTACCCGACCGCCACCGCGAAGTTCGGCACGCGCTCGAGCATCATGCCCTTGTAGGTCAGCCGCTCGGCCGGGTCGACCCGCTCGCCGTCCACCGACAGCTCGATGCCGCCGGCGAAGAGCAGGTCGAGGCCCGTCGCGGTGACGATGATGTCGGCCTCGAGCTCGATGCCCGACTCGAGCAGCAGCCCCTTCTCGGTGAAGGTGCGGATCCGGTCGGTCACCACCGACGCGCTGCCGTTCCGGATCGCCCGGAACAGGTCGCCGTCCGGCACGACGCAGAGGCGCTGGTCCCAAGGGTCGTACCGCGGGTTGAAGTGGGTGTCGATGTCGTAGCCCTCGGGCAGCTGCCGCTCGAGCCCCTTGCGCAGGAGCCGGCGCATCAGCTGGGGGCGCCACTTGCTGAGCCGGTACGACGCCTGGGTGGTGAGCGCCTTGAACCAGCGGATCACCGGGCCGGACCAGCGCTCGGGGAGCACCCGCCGCAGCAGGTCGGCGAGCGCATCCCTCGCGGGGAGCGACACGACGTAGGTCGGCGAGCGCTGCAGCATCGTCACGTGGGTCGCGGTGCGGGCGAGCGCGGGCACGAGGGTCACCGCGGTCGCGCCGCTGCCGATCACGACGATGCGCTTGCCGGTCGTGTCGAGGTCCTCCGGCCAGTGCTGGGGGTGCACGAGGGTGCCCTCGTAGCGCTCGGTGCCCTCGAACTCCGGCAGGTACCCCTGGTCGTAGCGGTAGTAGCCCGCGCACGAGAACAGGAAGGAGCACGTGAGCTCGACCGCCTCGCCGGTGTCGGTGCGCTCGGCGGTGACGTGCCAGCGGGCGTCCGCGTCACGCCACTCCGCACCGGTGATCCGGTGGTGGAAGCGGATCCTGCGGTCGATGCCGGACTCCGCGGCGGTCTCGCGGATGTAGCGGAGGATCGAGTCCCCGTCCGCGATCGACTTCTCCCCGTCCCACGGCCGGAACGAGTACCCGAGCGTGAACATGTCCGAGTCGGAGCGGATGCCCGGGTAGCGGAACAGGTCCCACGTGCCGCCGATGGCGTCGCGCGCCTCGAAGATCGCCCAGGTCGCCCAGGGGCACTTCTCCTGGAGGTGGTGCGCGGCGCCGATGCCGGACAGGCCCGCGCCGACGATGAGGACGTCGAGGTGCTCGACCTCGGCGGCCACCTCAGGCGCCCTTCGCCGTGACGAGCAGCTCGTTCAGCGAGCCGTCCTTCCCGAACAGCTCCTCCCGCCAGCGCTCGACCAGCTCGTCGGTGTCGATGTCGTCGGGGTGGAAGCCGGGGCGGTCGTACATGCGGAGCTTGCGCCAGATCGCGACGTCCATGAGGGACGAGGAGGCGAAGTTGCGCCAGCTGCGCCACAGCACGCCCCGGCGGTAGGTCTCCCGGTCCCGCAGCAGGGAGGCGATCACGTGGAGGGTGATGAACACGATGAAGCCGATGCGGATGCCCTTCATCGTGACGATCCGCATGCGCTCCGTGCCGCCGATGGCCCGGTACACGTCGAACGCGACGGCCTTGTGCTCCGCCTCCTCGAGCGCGTGCCACACGAACAGGTCGCGCACCGCGGGGTCGCCCATGCGGCGGCGCACGTCCGCGTCGGTCAGCACCAGCTCGGCGAGGGTGGCGGTGAAGTGCTCGAGCGCCGCGGTGAGCGCCAGGTTCGACGCGTCGCTCATGATGCGCTCGCGCGAGGTGAGCATCCGGCGGGTCATGCGCTCGATCCGCTTCGTCGGGTAGCCGAGCTCGGCGAGGCGGTCGTTGAACGCGCGGTGCTCCCGGCCGTGCATCGCCTCCTGGCCGATGAAGCCGGACACCTGTCGCTTCAGCTCCGGGTCGGTGATCCGGTCCCGGTAGCGGCGCACCGAGCGGACGAAGAAGTCCTCGCCGTCGGGGAAGACCGACGAGAGGGCCGCGATGACGTGGCTGGTGATGAGGTCGCCATCCGCGGCGAAGTGCCGTGGCAGGTCGCGCAGCGACTCCTCGAACGAGATGCGCCGGGTCGGGACCTTGCGAGGCTCGATCGTGGCGGTCGCGGTCGGTGTGGTCACGTGGCCTCCGATGCGTCCTGTCGGCCGATGCGTCCTGTGGCACGGCCGTGTGGTCAGACGTCTGGGTTTCGGGGTCGACGGGTGTCGCCGCCGTCCCGTCGCACTCTAGAGGAATTGAGGGATTCCTTCAATTCCTCATTTCCTGCTACGCTGGGCCCGTGGCCGCCGAGGAACCTGCCCACTCCCCGCCCGCCCAGGCCAGGGGCGAGCAGTCGAAGGGCGAGCAGACGCGGCGTGCGATCCTCGACGCGGCGATCGAGCGGTTCGGGCGGGACGGGTTCCGCGCCACCTCCGTCGCCGACATCGCACGCGACGCGGGGGTCGGCGGCACGGTGCCCCACGCGCACTTCGGCAACAAGCAGTCGCTCTTCCTCGCCGCGCTCGACGAGGACGCCGCCGCCGTGATCGAGGAGGGGCTCTCGAGCCTCCTGCTCGACCCCGGCTCCCACGAATGGCGCGAGACCCTCGTGTTCACGATGCTCCAGGCGCTCGAGCACCACCCGCTCGCGCGGCGCGTGCTGGGGGGACTGGAGCCGGGGGTCACCGACCGGGTGCTGGAGCTCCCCGCGCTCGCCCAGCTGCGCAAGGCGGTCGGCGAGCGACTGCGGGCCGACCAGCTCGAGGGGCGGGTGCGCGACGACATCGACCCGGTCGCGGTCGGCAACGGCGCGGTCGCGATCATCCTCTCGCTGCTGATGTCGGTGCTGCAGTTCGGCACCGCGCCGGCGGACGCCTACGGCGCGGATGTGCTCGAGGTGTTCCACGCCGCGCTCGACCCGCTCCCCCGGAACCGACGGGGGCGACGGCCCACCTCGCCGTAGGCGGCGACGAGCTCGATCCGTCCCTCAGCGCACGGCGCCCCGGGTGAGGGGCGCGACGCGGGGCACGTGCCTAGCTGTTGTGCCCTGGGACGTTGTTGACATCCGCTGAGCGGTGAGCCCCCTGGGCGAGTGTGGAGCTGTCGAAGGCAACACACGAACCCAGGAGGCCCTGTTGCACCGTAACGCTCCCC